>Ga0208863_1000167_pt1 | contig 80520 bp, 58 predicted proteins | sample RifOxyD3_FD_184040 | JGI IMG/M metagenome (GOLD analysis project Ga0208863, IMG submission 184040) | Soil microbial communities from Rifle, Colorado - Rifle Oxygen_injection D3 (SPAdes) | ecosystem: Environmental > Terrestrial > Deep subsurface > Rock core/Sediment | place: Rifle, Colorado... | reverse complement strand
TGTTGAAAAAGCGCGGTGAAGCCCAGACTCCGGCGGAGGCGGTATGCGTAAGATAATTTTTTCGGCTCTGCTTCTCTCGGTTATAGCCATCGGCCTGCTCCATCTTTTCACCCCCGGCGATTTCCATCTGTCCCACAACATCTACCGGCGGCTCAGTTACTTTCCCATCGTTCTGGGCGGCCTCTGGTTCGGGGTGCGCGGCGGTCTGGTTCTGGCCGTACTCTCCTCCATCGCTTTTATTCCCCATGTTCTTCTTTATGTCGGCCACGGATCGCAGGCGTTAAGCGAGGTGATGGAGATTATTCTCTATCTGGCGGCCGGTCTGCTGGTCGGGGTGATCTCCGGGCGGCAGACTCGTCTGCGCGAAGGCTACCAGCAGTTGGCCGAAAAACTGCAGGCCTCCTATACCCGGCTTCATGAAGAAACTGCCCAGCTCATCGAGGCGGAGACCAGGTTGGCCGCGGCCCAGAAATTTTCCGCCCTGGGCAGGCTGTCCGCTTCATTGGCTCATGAGATTAAGAATCCTCTCGCCTCGATCAAGGGTACGGCGGAGATTATCCGTGACGAATTTCCTGGGGATCATCCGAAAAGGGAGTTTGTGGACATTCTGTTCAAGGAAACTGACCGTCTCCAGGATACAGTGGAGGATATACTCCGCTATGCCAAGGGGAAGCCACAGGAAAAAGAAGAGACGCTGGAGCCGTTGAGCGCAGTTGCCCGGCATGTTGCCGCCCTGCTGGAAAGGCAGATGCAGGAAAAGCAGGTGCGTTTTATCCTGCCGGAAAATGCTGAGGCACAGCACCTGCTGGTTGAGGGTTCCAAATTTTCTCAGGTGCTCTTAAATCTTGGCCTCAACGCTCTGGATGCGGTCCGGCCTGGCGGGCAGATCTGGCTGCTGGTCGAAAATGCCGCGGACGGAGGCTGGCGGATTGTGGTCTGTGATGATGGGCCAGGCGTTCCGGAGGCGGAAAAGGAAAAGATCTTTACCCCGTTTTATACCGGCAAGATTGACGGCACCGGCCTTGGCCTGCTGATCAGCCGGAAGATCGTGGAAAGCTACGGCGGCAGCCTCCAAGCCACGGATCGTCCGGGAGGCGGGGCTTGTTTTGAGATTCTGCTTCCCCTTAGAAACGGCTCCGAGGTAGGGTTGACAGAATGAGAACGGAGATGAGGACATGAAATCCCGGATATTGCTGATTGATGATGACGCAAGTCTGCGGCGGGTTACGGAATACAATCTGAGCAGCGCCGGCTTTACCGTGCTGGGCGCGGCCTCGGGCCGGGAAGGCTTGGCGCTTTTCCAAAAGCAGCGCCCTGATCTGGTGATTACCGATGTGCAGCTTGGCGATTTGAGCGGCCTGCAGGTTTTGGCGGCGGTGAAAAAGGAGTCCCCCCTTACCCCGGTGCTGGTGATCACGGCCTTCGGCTCTATCGAGCTGGCGGTCAAGGCCATGCAGGAAGGGGCCTTCACCTTTCTGGCCAAGCCTTTTGACCGGGAGGCGCTGCGGCTTTCCTGCCGCAAGGCGCTGGAGATGCGGGATCTGCACGAGCAGAAACAGCAGTTGAGCGGCGAGGTCAACCGGCTCACGGGTACTGCGGGCATGGAAACTGCCAACTCGGCCATGGCGGAATTGCTCGACACGGCAAGGCGGGCGGCCAACAGCGAGGCCACTATCCTGATTGCCGGGGAGTCAGGCACCGGCAAGGAGGTCTTGGCCCGGCTCATCCATCAGCACAGCCCCAGGGCGCAGGGCCCCATGGTGGCGGTGAACTGCGCTGCTATCCCGGAAAATCTGCTGGAAAGCGAACTCTTCGGCCATGTCAAAGGCGCCTTTACCGGGGCAGTGAGCAGCCGCAAGGGCCGGTTTCAGTCCGCCGCCGGTGGCACCCTGTTTTTGGATGAGATTGGCGAGTTGCGTCTGGATCTTCAGGCCAAACTGCTTCGCGCCATTCAGGAGCGGGTGGTGGCCCCGGTTGGCGCGGAGCAGCCGGAAGCGGTGGATGTCCGCCTGATTGCCGCTTCCAACCGTGATCTGTATGCCGCCATTGGCCAGGGAACCTTCCGCGAGGATCTCTACTACCGGCTGGGGGTTATTCTCCTGCATCTTCCGCCCCTGCGGGAACGACGGGAGGATATTCCTCAACTGGTAGCCCATTTTCTCCTGAAGGTTGGCGCGCCCATTGGGGTGCGCTTTTCCGCCGGGGCCCTGGCCAGACTTAAGGCTCATGCCTGGCCCGGCAATATCCGTGAGCTGCAAAATATTATCGAGCGGGCGGTTATCCTGCGCAAAGGGCTGCTCATCGAAGTGGAGGAACTCCAGCTTGCCGCCGCGGCCCAACCGGCAACGGCAAACGGCATTCCGGATATCCCCGATGAAGGGCTTTCTCTGGAGGCGGTGGAGCAGGGGCTGATTAAAAAGGCTTTGATAAAGGCCAACGGCAATCGTTCCGAGGCTGCCCGTCTGCTAAAGATCCCGCGTCATGTGCTGATTTATCGCCTGGAAAAATTTAAAGTTGAGTTGAGCAGCTTGCCTGCTCAAACGAAACTTAGGGGCCGTTAAGAAATAACCTATACTTTTTATCCATTCCTTTACGGCCCCTTATGCCGTTCATGAGACTAAAAAGTACGAGTTATTTTTGAACAACGGCTTATGCCCCCTGGGTACAAGATTTGATCTAACTGTTCAGCAGCGCCACAGTTGTTTTGTTGACCCCTTCCTCGCCGTCGATACAGAATATTCTCTATACGCATTGGCGAATATTCTCCATATATCCCGTTGCTTCCTCTGCTTTCATCCTCGCCGTATTTTGAAAAACACTTCTATATCAGTGAGTTGCGCTTTTCGTGTCCCGTTGGCATGATGATTGCTAAATGGTGACGATGGCGACGAAGGAGGATGCGCAAAAATGGACACAAAAACTGGAGCGATTATGAAATATCTGTTGAGAACCTTGAGCTTGGCCTGCCTTTTGCTCGTAGCCGGGTGGGGATTTGGCCCTGTCCCGTCTTTTGCCGGAGACCTGAAAACCACCACTTTTCAGGTGGAAGGAGTCTCCTGCGGTTCCTGTCTGTCGACTATTCGCGGCGAGCTTTTTAAAAAGCCGGGCATGGTGGCCTTTGCGGCAGACCTTGAACAGGGTCTTTTGCGCATTGATCACCGGCCTCCCCTGAGCGAGGAGGCCATCGTCCGGACGCTGGTTGACCTGGGTTACCCGGCAAAATCCGTGCAGGCACAGGTCGGACAGCAGGTGAAAAAACCGCTTACTAAGGGTTGCTCTGGTTGCGGCCCGAATGGCTGTTCAGCTGCGGCGACATCCTGGCGGGATCTTTGCAGGAAAATATTCGGCGGTTATGCCGGCGGAAAATAATAAACAAGGAGAAGTTCCGTGAGAAAACTATCTGTAGTGGTTGCCTCGATGGTGTTGTCTGTGCTGCTGGCCGGCATGGCTTTGGCAATGCCAATGATGTTGATATTCGGCCCAAGCAAGGCCATGGCTGGTTGGTGGGGGGACAAGACGCCGATTCTTGCCCCGGTCATGGGCCGACTGGAAATCCCGCTGGCCTCAATCAACAATGGCAAGGCTCATCATTTCAAGGTGCTGGCCTCCGATGGGGTCATGGTGACCTTCTTTGTCTTGAAAAGCAGCGATGGGGTCATCCGGGCGGCCATAGATGCCTGCGATGTCTGCTATCGGGCGGGCAAGGGCTATGAGCAGAGCGGCGATGAAATGGTCTGTCAGAACTGCGGCATGCGTTTTGCTTCGGTCAAAATAAACGAGGTGAAAGGCGGCTGCAATCCGGCGCCTTTGACCAGGATTATCGAAGGGGAGAAGCTGGTGATCGCCATGACCGATATCGACCAGAACAGCTGGTATTGCAAATATAAAAAGTAAGGAGTGGCAGCGCGGATGTCTTACGATCTTGAAAAATACCGGGAAAAGCGGGAGCGGGTTCTGGGGGTGAAAAAACGGGGCCTGGGCTTTGTTTATGTGGCCGGCCTTGTCTCCCTCGCCATTCTTCTTGGCCTGGGGCTGGTTGTCATCCCCAGATCCATCGCCTTTCTGCAAAACCGCCAGCTTGAGGATGCCATTTACAAACTCTCCGGAGAGCGGGCCAAGGCGGAACTGTTGCTGGCGGAACTCAAAGGGCAGGACGGGGTGCGGGAGGTAATCCTTGACCCCCATGGCTTACGGGTTGTCGTGACCTTCAACAAAGAAAAGCTTGATACGGCAAGGATTTCCGCCTTTTTTCTGCAGAAGGGAGCGCAGGCGGTGCTTCTTAATGAGATTGGCCACCACCAGCGGCTGCACACCATGAAAAAGGAGGCCGCGCAGGAAATGGGCCAGTAGTTGGCCAACCGACTGCGCGGGAAAAAACCGATGAAACTCTATAATATCTCCTGTAACAACCTCAGGCGCCGCAAGGGCAAGGTAATCTTTCTCGTGCTTGGCCTGGGGCTTGGGATCGCCACCATTGTCACCCTGCTGTCCATCACCGAAAGCATGACCCGCGACATCGAAGACCGACTGGATCGTTTCGGCGCCAACATCGTTATGGTGCCTAAAAGCGAGAACCTTGCCCTGAGCTATGGCGGCATCACCGTGGGCGGGGTGAACTATGCGGCGCAGGAGTTCGCCGAAAAAGACCTGGCCGGAATCCGGGAGATTGAGAATCGCGAGAATCTCGGCACGGTAGCCCCCAAGGTGCTGGGCGCGGCCCAGGTTATGGGTCGGCAGGTGCTGCTGATGGGGGTTGATTTTGCGGTGGAACTGCCGCTCAAAACCTGGTGGCATATAGAAGGAACCGCCCCGGCCAGCGCGGATGAACTGATTGTCGGAGCCGAGGCGGCCGAGATCCTGGATCTTGCCATCGGCAACACCCTGCCCCTGGGGCAACGAACCTTCACGGTGGCCGCTATTCTCCAGGCTACCGGGGCCGCGGAAGACGGCCTGATTATCGGCGACCTTCATGCCATGCAGGAAGTTTTGGGTAAAGAGGGGGTAATTTCCCTGGTGGAGATCGCCGCCTTCTGCCGGGATTGTCCGATCAGCGAGATGGTCTTGCAACTCAGTGAAAAATTCCCCGGCGCCAAGGTCACCGCGCTCAGACAGGCAGTGATGGCCAAGATGCAGTCGGTCGAGTTGTTCAGGGCCTTCAGCTACGGGATTGCCGGGCTGGTGATCTTTATCGGCTCGCTGCTGGTTTTTGTCACCATGATGGGCGCGGTTAATGAGCGAACCCGCGAGATCGGCATCTTCCGGGCCATCGGTTTCCGCCGGGGTCATGTGATGCAGATCATTCTGCTCGAGGCCATCGTGGTCGGGTTTCTCGGCGGTTTCTCAGGTTTTGTCGGCGGCAATCTCATTGCCTGGTCGGTGCTGCCCCTGGTTATTCCCAAGGGTACCTTTGCCGGAGTTAATCTTTCGCTCGGCGCTCTGGCCATCCTGCTGTCCATTGCCCTCAGCCTGCTGGCCAGCCTCTATCCGGCCAGAAAGGGCAGCAGCCTTGATCCAAGCGATGCGTTACGGGCACTATAACACCCAGCCTGTGACGGGGATTTATCGGCAAGTCAACCGTTTCCTGGCGGGTAATGCTTTCGCTCATGGTCGGCACTGCTGCCGACGATTGACACTCGGCGGACATCCTGTCCGCCTCCGAGGCGTCTGCTGGCCCACCCTTCCCTGGGTGAGGCGACGCAGCCGAACCCGCGAAAACATTACCCGCCAGGAAACTCTTGCGGTGAAGTTACGTAAGGAGAAGTCATGCAAGCAAAAGAAAATACAACACAGCATCTCATCGAGATCAGGGATATCGGCAAGGATTATCAGGCAGGGGCGAATACAGTGAGCGCCATCCGGCACATGAACTTTCAGGTGGATGACGGGGAGTTTATCAGCATCATGGGGCAGTCCGGCTCCGGGAAAAGCACCCTGTTGGCCGTGTTGGGTGGGCTCAACCATCCGAGCCGGGGGCAGGTTCTGGTCGATTCCCTGGATGTCTATGGCCTGACCAGCGAGCAGCGGGCCGATTTTCGCAGCGAGTATATCGGCATAATTTTTCAGTCCTTCCAGCTTATCGGCTACCTGACGGTGCTGGAAAACATCAAGCTGCCCATGGCGATCACCGGGATCACCGCGAAAAAGCAGGACGAGATGGCCCGCTCGGTGCTGGAAAAGGTGGGGCTTGGCGCCAAGGCGGATCGCCTGCCGGATCAGCTTTCCGGCGGGGAGCAGGAGCGGGTCGCCATCGCCAGGGCCATTGTCAACCGGCCCCCCATCCTCCTGGCCGACGAGCCCACCGGCAGCCTCGACAGCGAGACAGCCGAAGGGGTCATGGCCCTGCTGCGCCAGTTGAACAAGGAAGGCCTGACCATCATCATGGTGACCCATAACCCGGACGCCTGCCACCATGCCGACCGGACTATCCTGGTGCGGGACGGGCTCTGTCTGACGCAGTGAGGTCTTTCCTGGCTTAGCGGTTGTATTTCTCTTCGCAGGACAGCTTGATTTCCTGCCGGTCTTCAGCCAGAATCTTTCTGGCCTCAGCGACATCCAGGGCGATCTGGGCGGCCAGCTCACCAGGGCTGGGAAATTTCATCTCCCCGCGCAGAAAGCGGAGCAGGTTGATCTTGATCGGCTTGCCGTAGATATCCTGATTGAAATCAAAGATATGGGTCTCGGCGGAAAGCTGGCTGCCGGCAAAGGTCGGGTTGTAGCCGATGTTCAGCACCCCGCCGTAGCATTTGCCGTCGTAAATTACCTGAGTCACATACACCCCCAGACGCGGGCAAAGATCCTCCTCGGAGAGGGCGAGATTGGCGGTGGGAAAGCCCAGCAGCGGGCCGCCGCGCTGCTGGCCCATCTTGACCTCTCCCCTGATCTGGTAGTAGCGGCCAAGAAGCTGCCGGACATAACGCATCTTGCCCAGGCCCACCAGTTCCCGGATCTTGGTGCTGCTGGCCAGCATGTCGTCCACATAATACGGCTCCACCACCGAAACCGTGAATCCTTTGGCCTGGCCCTGCGCTTTAAGGAAGTGGATGTCCCCCTGGCGGCCCTTGCCAAATGCGTAATCGTAGCCCACCACCAGATCCTGAACGCCGATGGCCTGGCGCAGGATCTGATCTACAAAGGCTTCAGCCGGGGTGCCGGCAAACTCCCTGGTAAAAGGGATGATGACCAGCTTGTCGATATTGGCCAGGGCGATGAGCTCTTTTTTCTGTTCCAGGGTGGAGATGAGCTTGAGACCGATGTCTGGCCTAACCACCTTGAGCGGATGCGGCTCAAAGGTGACGGCGATACTGGGGCCCTTGTTTTGATAGGCACGGCTGACCACCTCGGAAAAGAGGATCTGGTGGCCCAGATGAACGCCGTCAAAGTTGCCGATGGTGACTGCGGCCCTGGGAAAAGGCCCTGGTATGTCACTGATCCTGGTGTATATATCCATGGTAATTGCGTCCTGATTTTATATGCCCCTACAACAGGCGACCACCGGAAAAAGGAAGGGGCTGGAGACTGGACTGACGACAGAACACGCTTGGCGCTCATGGGGTGGAGAGGAGTACCGGCCTCCTGCCAGGGGAAAATTACTAATGCGGCGCGGGGCTTTTAGTTTAAAATTTTCCGCGTTTACCTGCAAGCTTGCACTTACATTTGCAGGTTGGCAAGGCGGTTGAAATCAAGAAAACCTGGCCAAGCAAAAGCCGTTACCCCCTTGCTATTACTGGTGCGCCCGGCAGGATTCGAACCTGCGACCTACGGCTTAGAAGGCCGGTGCTCTATCCAGCTGAGCTACGGGCACCCTTATGCGACAGCATATTAGAACGATCAGCTTAAGAAAGCAATACCGTTTTCAGCTCTTGCGGAGAGCAGCTAAACTGTCTGGAGTCGCAGCACCTGATCTGTCCGGTTTTTTCAAAACTCATAGCGGGTCTGGAGATAGATACTGTCGTTGCGGTCAAGTTGGCCAAACTGGCTCCAGGGCTCCCCGCCGCCAAAGATATTGGCGCCCAGCGCCACCCAGACCTGGTCGCTTAAATTGTATTTGATCTCTGGATTGACCAGGTAATCGCCGCTGGAAAGTCCCCGGAAGGCAAAGAGGGAAAGTTTCACGGTCTGGTGCCTCAGGAGTTGGGTCAGACGGACACTGACCAGATCGTGCAGCCTCTTTTCTACAGGCAGTCCCGGCGGCAGGGTGGCGGTATAGGTTCCATAATCCAGCATCCTTTCTCCATAATATTGCAGGCCAACAGTGAAATCCTCCCAGAACTGACGCTGATAGCCAAGCAAAAACCTGGCCTGGCTGTTGGGAATCAGGGGATTGCTTCCACCTTGATCATCCCGCGAGTCATAGTAGCCCCCCTCCAGACTGACCACGCCGTCCAGGGCGCTGCCCTGCAGACTGGCGCCATAGACCGCCAGTCTTGGATACCAGAGGGTCAGCTGGGTGGGAGCTGCCGGGTTGTCAAGCTGCATGGCGGGTTGCCGATAAAACCCCCGGTAGCCATAAAGCGAGAGGTCAAACCCGGCGAGATCACGGTAGGCGCGGACTGCAACCTCAGTATGGTCAAGGCTTGAGTCCGGCGTGACGGTTTGCCGGTTCGTTACCCCTGGCAGCGGGTCATACAGCCAGAAGCGCCTGGCCTCTGGAAAGTGATTGGCCGTAAACTGCGGGATGGCGACAACCTCGAAGGAGGCAAAGCCGGGATAGAGCCCGATTTTCACGCCGTCCACGCCCTTTTTCAGATATTCGAGGGGACGACCGGCAAAAAAGGCCTCATAATCCTTGGGAAAAACATCGTTGATGAATACCAGATCGCCAAGCCCCCAGGTAAGCATCTGCCTGCCGAGCTTAAGATCCCAGGACGCGGCGGCATAATCAAGCGTGCCTTCCCGCAGCTCCAGCTTCTCCTGGTCATCCAGGTGATCCCAGGCCAGATCGGTCTTGACAAAGAGGCGCCACGGCCCCTGATCCGCCTCAAGCTTGAGCTGGGCCCGTTCCTCAGCCAGCTTGGAGTCTTTGCCCTCAGGGTTTGCCGAGGCCGTGTTCAAGCCGTAATTCCCCTGGATAAAGCCGTGCAGGCTAAGCTCTGCCTTGCTGTTTTCGGCGCTCAGCAGCAAGGAGATGGCCAGCAAGGCGGCGAACCATGTTCGGGAAGTTGGCATGGTTAGTCGATCCATTTTTTGGGAGGCTGGCGGAGAAAGCGCTCCGAAAAGAGGCCTGGATCCAGGCCGATATTGTAATCCTGGCTGGCATAGGAGACCTCGGTCCGGTGGCCGCTCTGAAGATTTTTCATCGTGCGCCTGGTGATGGTGGGAAAGCCCTTGACCATCTGCACCTCATCGGCGGTGAAGAGCCGGACGGTTCTGCCGGTTCGATCATAGTATTCTTCTTTCATGGGCAGCCAGGTTGCCTTGTCGACCCAGGAGAGCTTGTGGCCATGGCTGGCGCTGTCCGCCTTCGGCGTGCTCTTGATCACGAAACACGCCTTGCCGTTCAGCGTCTCTTCTCTGACCAGTTCGTGCGCGTCATCGGCCAGATCCCGGCCGGAGACATCCTCGTAGGTGAAATCAGAACCGACAAAACTCGCCTGCTTGTCCTGCATGGCGATGCGCCGCACCATGTTGATGGCCGGAACGAACAGCCAGCGGTCATCATCTTTTTCCGGATACTTGAAGACCATAAAGGTCATGTCCTTCACCTCGGCGGGCTGAAAGAAGTACATGAAGTATTTCTGCTCCCCCCCTGCCGCGCCGGTGTTCAAGCGCAGCATGGTCATCTCCCGCACTCGTTCCTGACCGCCGGGGCTGATCAGTTTCATCATGACCCGGGCCTTGAAATCCTTGCCAGGATAGAAAAAGGCGGTCTGTGATTTCTGGATGATTTCCTCGGGAGAGGCGGCCAGGGCGTTTACGGCCAGGCAGGCCGAGAAGAGCAGGAGCAGGGCAAGTCGTTTCATCTTATTCTCCATAACTATCCAGCTTAATGCCGGAATTGGATAAAAACCACGAAATGTAACTGTTCAGCAGTGCCGCAGATGCTCACCCCTGCGGGGTATAAAATCCAGAGGTCTGCGAAGTGTGCTATTGCACATGAGCAGGCCGATGACAAAGCAGATGTGGTGCTGCTGGATAGTTACTATTCTCCTTTTAGTAACCAGCCCTGCATCAGGGTAATGAGGGCGGGCAGACAGATGATGGTCATCAGGGCGCTCAAGACCATCATGCTGACGATAAAGGCGCCCACGGTGATATAGGGGGTGAGCGGCGCGAAGAGCATCACCGAAAAGGCGGCGGCAAAAAGCAGGGCGTTGCGCATGATCCCCTTGCCTGGCCGGGCCGCAGTCCAGGCCAGGCTGTCGGCGAGCGCTTCGTTGCCGTCCGTCTCTGCCCGCCGCAAGCGGAAGCGGCCCACGAAGTGGATGGCAAAATCTACCGCCATGCCCAGCGACAGACAGGAGAGCACCGAGATCGGCATGTCAAAATCCTTGCCCATGAAGCCGATCACCCCGTAGAGCAAAAGGATGGTAAAGAGCAGGGGCACATAGCTCACCAGGGCCCATTTAAGCGAACGGAAATTGATGATCAGGATGACGAAGACCATGACCAGGGCGGCCAGAAAGCCTTTCACCATGTCCCAGAGAACCTCGTTGTTCCAGACCAGGTTAAAATAGGCGATCCCCGCCGGTTTCAAGGCAAGGGGCATCGGCTGGGCCTTGGCATACTCGTCCATGGCCGCGATCACCTGCCGCATGGCCTGGGCGTCCCAGGTCTTCATCTGCACCCAGATATTGGCCTGGCGGAAGGGGTAGTCCACCACATTATTTAGATCAGATGGCTTGGCGGACATAGCAAAGAGGAAGAGGTACTGACCGATCATCTCCTTAGTCTCTGGAACCGCGTCAAACTTGGGGTCGTTGTCGTGCAGCACCAGATTGATCCGCTTGACGTAATCCACCACGGAAAAGGTCTTGCCCACCATGGGCAGGGCCTCAAGGTGACGCTGCAAGCCTTCGAGGTAGCGCAGGGCCTCGGGCTTTTTCATAAAATCGTCTTCCTGGGCGCTGGCGACGACATAGGCCAGCGAGGTGCCGCCCAAGGCCTGGTTCAGCGTCTTATCAGCCATCCGGATCTCGCTTCCGGCCTTGAACCATTCCACCATGTTGTTGTTGACATGGATCCGGCTCACCCCGATCACGGCCCCAACCACCAGCAGGCCGCCCACCAGCAGGGTGACCCGCGGCCAGTAGCCGCCAAGCCGGCTCAAGCTCATCAAGAACCCGGCGCTCTTGCTGGTACGAAGATCTTCGCCTGCGGTGATCTGCTCGATCTTGTCCAACCGGATAAAGGTGAGGAGCGCCGGAACCAGGGTGAAGCTCAGGAGCAGAAGGAGCATGGTGCCGAAGGCCACGCCAAAGCCGAAGACCTTGACCGGGATAATGTTGGCAAGCATCAGCGAGGCAAAACCCACAGCAGTGGTGATGTCCGTGTAGATCAGCGGCTTGCCGACCGCCTGCATGGTGTCGAGGATGGCCGCTCGCCGCTCCCCTTTTTCATGGAAGCGAAAATAAAACTCGTTGAAGATGTGGATGCTGTCGGTGGCGATGGCCATGAGAAAGACCGGGCTCATCGAGCTCATGATATGCACCGGATAGCCCATCCCGATAATGAGCCCCATGCTGCAAATGATAATGATCATGGCCGGGGCCATGATGGCCATGGCGAGAAAGAAGCTGCGGAACATGAAAAAGGCCACCGCGAACATGATCATCCCGGCCACGGGCGCGAACATCCCCATGAGCTTGAACATCTCGGCGCCGAAGGTGTCGCGGGCCACCGGGTCACCGGCGATGGAATAATGTTCTTCCCCTGCCTCACCATTGACGATCTCGCGGAGGCGGTCGGCGATTTCCTTGCCATTGGCGTCTTTTTCCAGGGGGATATAGATGGCCGTGGTCTTGCCGTCTGGCGAGATGAGGCGATTGATAAACAGGGGGTTTTCCGCCAGGGCCTGCCGCAGCTTGGCAAGCTCCGCCTCCTGCTCCGGGGCCAGGGTCATCAGTGGCGCGACCCGCAGGGCGCCCTCCTCCATGGTCACATTGTCAACGGTGGTGAAACTTGCCACATCACGGGCCGCCACCCCGGGAATCTGTAAGATCGCCTCGGTGATCCGCTTGAGCTTGGCAAGTGTTGCCGGATTGACCACCCCCTGGTCATGGCTTACGCCAAGGACAATCATGTCCTCGTAGAGGCCAAAGGTTTTTTCCACCCCGTCATTGCTCACCCGCACTGCGGAAGTGGCGGGGAGCATGTTCTTGGGATTGGTGTCCGTGGTCATCTTCGGGAACTGGGTCAGGAAGAGCATGGCCAGCAGCACCGAGAGAAAGACCACGGTTTTAGGGTGATCAACTGACAGTGCTACCAGGGAATTTTTACGCATCAGTGCCTCCATTTGCTTGTCAGATGGTCAAGTTAATCCCCCTTCCCCCTCAGGGGGAAGGGGAGTACAGAACAAGGCCACTCGGTAATACACATAGCCACTGACCGTTTATCTATGGCAACTGGCTGTAACCGTGTTTCATCTTGAAGAGAAAGTATCTCTCAAAAGAGAGCTTAAGCCACTTGGCCCAAATCCCTTTGCGGGTGTATGACTCTTGCCGGGGGGGGAGAACCGGCCAGGCCTTCATCAGGGCGGCGGTATTGCCCATGTCCATGAGGCAGATAACCGACAGTTCCTCCGGGCTGGGGAGCGGCGCGCCGTGAATCTCGGCGGCGATGGTGGCGGCGGCGACCTTGGCCATCTTCACCGTCATCGAGCCGGTCTTGGGAACCCCTACCGGCACCGGGGTCGGCTCCGGCGGGGCAATGGCCATGGCCACCCCGATCACGAAGATGTTTGGGTGCCTGGTGTGGCGGTAATGCTGATCAACCGGGACAAAGCCCCTGGGATTGCCCAAAGGAGCCACCGCCGGCACCCCCTTGAAGGGCGGGGCGAGCATGGCCAGTTTGAAGGGGATTTTTGCCCCGTCCTTGAGCCGGATCTCCCCTGGCGCCACCTCGTCGATGGCCTGGTTGGTGAGGGCCTTGATCTCCCGCTCCGCGAACTCGTCCTCCATAAAGCGTTTGGACTTGCCTAAGCCCCCTACCCCCATGTGGCCAAGATAGGGCTCGGAGGTGAGATAGAGGAGCGGCACCTTGTGCCGCATCTTGAGCCGCCGCAACTCGGCGTCCATTTCAAAGGCCAGTTCATAGGAGGGGCCAAAACAGCTGACCATCTGGGCCGAGCCCACCACCACCGGGCCGGGATTCTCCAGAAGCGCCTGCCAGTGCTTGCCGGTGCGCAGCGCATGGTCGAGGGTGAAGGTGCAGTCGGTGTAGCCCTTGTCCGGGCCCAGGCCGGGGATCTCTTCAAAGGCGAGCTGAGGGCCGGTGGAAACGACCAGATAATCATAACTGAGTTCGCCCGCCGCAGTCCGCACCCGGCCTGACTCCGGCTGCACCTCCAGGGCTGCGGCCTGAACGAACCTGATCCCCCGAGGCGCAAGGATATCGGCAACTTTCAGGGTGATGTCGGCAGGCTTGCGCCAGCCCATGATCAGCCACGGCAGGGACGGCAAAAAAACAAATCGGTTTTCCTCGCTCACCACCGTAACCTCGGCCTTCTGGCCCAGCAGCCGCTTCAGCTCCAAGGCGGCGGTCAACCCGCCGAAAGAGCCGCCCAGGACAACAATTTTCACCATGATTTTTTCTCCTTAAGCCGTTGTTGCACCCTAAAGGGCATAAAATCCGGCAAGCTGCTCAACTCAGCTTTTCACCCAGAGGGTATAAGTTTCGTATGAACAGACAAGCTGTTCAACTCAGCTTTAAAAGACCAGGTTCATGTCCGCCGGAATAACGGTTCCGGTGTAATAGGTTTCCGGATCAGCAAGAACCACCCCTTCGACAAAATCGTCATCCTTAAATTCAAAGACCGCCTTGTTCAGGGGGCAGGCGAGCAATCTGGCTCCTTCCATGTGCAGCATGAGCAGCATGTCTTCCGGCATTGGCAGGTTCATGGCCTCCATGCGATCCATCACCTTTTTCTGCTCCTCCTCCGGTTGATCGGGCAGGCATTTGAGCTGGTGGATTTTTTCCTTATGCACGGCATTGATCCCCCGCGAGCCAAAAAAGACCGTGACCTCGGCTCCAGCCCGTTGCAGGCTGATGGCGGTCATCAGTCCGTTGAACACCTGGCAGAGTTCGTCGTGAAAGATCATGATGGATGCTTTTTTGGCGGTACTCATGGCATTTCCCCCGGATGTTAGTGATGCGGCGATGGCATTTTCAAAAAGTCAGAACCTTGTCCGCTTCCCGAATCAATTCGTAGAGGTCATCCATCCAAGCGATTGGACAGGAGCTTGATCCCACCAGACCGTGGGACTTGAGGCAGCCGCCTCAGACATAGAAATCGCCGGTAAACTGCTCGACCTGTTCCTTGACATTAAACTGCTCCGTCGTGGTTTCTTCATACATAACCGCCTGGCCCAGCATGAAAACACTAACCTCGTCGCCCTTCTTTACCGCCACATTAGCCAGGCGCATGGCATTGAAGATGTTTTCACTGTCCTTGGTTGAGATGACGATTGCCAGATTCATGAGCTCCTCCTTTTATTGGTGATCCGTAATGCTGATTGATACAGGCCTCACCGTGGCTCAAGCAAGAAAGAGCTGTTCGCGACGGCGCAAGGAATACAACTTAATAGCCGAATTTATCGACAATCTCTTCGATGGCTGCCTCTGGCACGTTGTGTTGTTTCAGGATCTCCTTGGCGTGGGTAAAAAAACATTTTTTATGCACCTCCGGCAGATCGTGTTCAAGTCCAGTTCTGACATACCCGGCAATCAGGGTATTGAGGTCAATGCCCTTGACCGTCACGGTGTCATGCAGAGCGGCAACCATCCTGGCAGACAGGCGAACGGTTAAATCAACAAGCTCGTGGTCTGATGCGGTCGTGTTCATGGCGGGTTCCTCCTTCTCATTGTTGGTTGTTATCTGGATCGCCGGAACGGTTGCCCCCAAGGGGGAAGCATCAGTGTCCGGCAGATCCAGGTGGTGGCGAATGACCTTCTCAAGCGAGGATTCGTCAATATCCCGGCCTTCGATGATGATGGTGCTGCCTGCCATGATAGCTGGCGCCTTGGGCAGGCCAAGTTCGGCATAGGCCATGGTCAGATATTCCTGGCGTGGTTTTGAAAGCACTTCAATGGCATTGGGAAACAGCTTGCCCAGCCTGGGCAGCATTGCCTTGAAATGGATTCAGGTCTTGCCGCTGGGCTCGTTGAGAAAAAAACGGATCCGCATACCACCTCCTGTTCCTGTTAGATTTTTTTCTCCTGTTGCAGCTTAGCGACCAGGAAGGCGGCGCCGCTGCGCGAAAGTCCGAGATTTGCCGCAATCGCGGGGGCGTCGCTTCCAGGGTGCTTTTCCAGATACGCCGCCACCTCGGCTTCCAGTTCCTCAAGCCAGTCCTCAAAAAGCACCAGCAGCTCAGGGTTGGTGACCGAGCGCAGCTGCCTGGAGCGGGCCACCTTATCCACCAGGCCTTGACACATCTTGGTTGGGTCGACACCTTCGCCCATGCATTCCGCCAGTCAGAGATGAACCAGGCTGGCAACCTTGTCAGCGCCGGCCTCCCCGACCAGACCCACCACAAAATCAAGCCGGGCCTCCTCGCTCACCTGAGAAAAAAGCCGACTGGCAACCGCAGCTATCCTGGCCAACGCCTCTTCCGGATCCATCCGGTCTATTATTTTCTGAATCTCTTCCATGTGCTCAATTAATCTCCCCAGTTAAAGCTGAGCTTGAACAGCTTGTCGGATTTTATGCCCTTTAGGGTGCAAACGAAACTTATACCCTTTGGGTGTGAAAAGTTGTTCTCTTGCCAAGTAAAGCCATGCCCAGCCCAGCCAGATTTTCCATCACCCTAAGAATCAAAGCATCCGTCAGCTCGTAATAGACGAAGGGGCCGCTCCGCTCAACCTGCACCAGCAAGGATCTCTTCAGTTCCTTCAGATGGTGGGAAACAAGGGGTTGCGACAATCCAAGCTCCTCGACGATCCTGGAGACCGATTTTTTTCCCGTACTGACACAGAGCAGGATGCGCAGGCGGTTTTCGTCGGCCAGGCACTTGGCAAGAAAGGCAAGGGCCTGCAGATTTATCTCTGATTCACTGTTGCTCATGAAGTTACGACAATCCTCCAACCCTGCTGTTCGTTGCCGCAACTCCGCGCTTGCCATGAAAAGAGAGGCTTATCCGGCAGACGCAGGGAGCATTCTGAGTTGTCTGTTCCTGGCAAAGAATCTTTTTCACAACCAGACGCCCCTTGGAGTTGACGGACGAGGGAACCATGTTGAATCAAATGTCTATATGATATAAATATACGTTTATATGGTGATGTCAAGAGGTATCCTCCGTAAAATCATCAAAACACTAGCGTCCTCTTTAATGGCCAGGCCTCGGAAGACTGAAAAAAAAACAGATCGGCCTTTTGTGTCTTGCTGAAATCTGCTTGATGAAATACGCTTGAGGCTCTGGCAAAATGAATAATCTGCCAGCAGATCGTCATCCCGGCCCGTTGCCCCAAGGCTGAACCGCAGCCTTCGCCGGGGTGGCGAATTTTGCAAGAGGCTCATGCGACAGATCGCTGATCAAGCATCTGAAGTAAATATCCGGGCGCAGAGCGCCCGGCTTTGGTCACCCCTATAAGGGGTTACAATGCCTTGCCCCCAAAGGGGGCAAGGGGTGTGTTGTCCCCGGCTTGAATATCAGAATAACTTTAATTGTTCCTGCCGTTTTTCTTGAACCTCTTGATATTGCACATACTTTCTAATCATTTCGGCATCGAGACCTACCGTATCTACGCAATATCCTTTGGACCAAAAATGATTGCCCCAATAGGGCTTTTTTTTCAACTTGCGAAATTTATTCAAAACATTGATCGCCGTTCTACCCTTTATAATCCCTACATAATCGGAAATGGACAGCTTCGGCGGAACCATTGCCAACAAATGCACATGATCGACCTGAATGTTCAGCTCAACTATTTCAACTTCTGCTCGTTCTGAAAATACTCTTATGCATCTTGATACTTCTTCGCCAATCTCGCCAGTCAGTATCCGAAACCTATATTTTGGTACCCAGACAAGATGGTATTGGCAATGCCAGATTGTTTGTGATAGTTTCCTAAATCGACTCATTGGCTACTCCTAGGTTTGAAGTTGTGGGGACAACCTCACCTAAGAGTACCACTGAGTTGTTCAGAGGGCATAGCCTCTGAACCTGTACCTTGCCCTTAGGGCAAGGGTTTCAACATCGCACTAAAGTGTGTTCCACTTGTGTTCCCATCCGGGCCAGGTGGAACACGTTTAGAGCATCACCCGAATTCCGCTGAAAATACCGCTCAAACGCTTTGTTTGTACTGTGCATTGTCCCGATCTTGATCTGCTCAGGAGAAAGGAATTGCTTCAGTGCCGTGGCCGATGAATGACGGGGCCGCCATACCGGTGGTGGATGTAAAAGATCAACGGAACAGATCAGCGTGGGTGCCGATACGTTCAAAACGAATTTCGAAGTTTTCACCCAGAAGTCTATAGATCAGTAACCAGTCCGGTTCAATGTGACATTTTCGATGATGCACCCAATCGCCACCCAGGGAATTGTCTTTGTATCTGGGCGGCAAAGATTCGTCGGAAATCAAGGATTGAACAACCGCCTTGAGTTTGTCCATATCCTTGCCGCGCTTGCGTGAACGCTTGACATCCCGCTGAAACTGGCCGGAATAAACGGGCTGACGCATGGATCAAATCCCGAGCTTCTGAAACATATCATCAGCGTCCTTGCAGAGATGCAAGTCCTTGCCCTGATCACAAGCTTTAAGAGTTTTGACGGTCAAGGCATTAGGAACCCTGACTTCAAAAGGCAGGGCCTTTTCGGCAACCACACGAACCAGCAAAAGACGAACAGCATCCGAAAGAGAAAGCCCCATGGCGGAAAGGGCTTCCGAAGCATCCTTTTTTATCTGCTCATCAATACGAACATGAACCATTGTTGTTGCCGACATAATTTTTCTCCTTTATGAGAATTTAGGTAAGGCATTGTATCTCATTTGAGAGAAAAGCCAATCCGCAGATTGATTGTGATTCACTTATGTCACAGCTACTTACAGATGCAGCTATTCGTAACGCCAAGCCCGGCGCCAAACCTGTTCGCCTTTTCGCTGGGAGTGGTCTCTATTTGAAAGTTGCCTCCGCTGGGGGCAAGTGGTGACGACTCAAATATCGCTTTGTGGGAAAATAATTGGGAACAGATCTTGGTCTGCCCCCTATTCTTTATTCTTTCACTCCTTGGCCAGCAGCAGGGCAAGCGCCTCCTTGATGTCCTGCACCAGATGAAAACGGATATCTTCTTTCACGTTAGCTGGAATCTCTGCCACATCCTTTTCATTAAGAGCGGGCAGGACTATCTCCTTAATCCCTGCCCGCACCGCGGCCAAAACCTTCTCCTTGATCCCGCCCACCGGCAACACATCCCCCCGCAGGGTGATCTCCCCGGTCATAGCCATATCCTTGCTCACCGTCCGTCCAGTAAGCAGCGAGGTCAGAGCCGTGACCATGGCAACCCCCGCCGAAGGCCCGTCCTTTGGAATGGCGCCCTCCGGCACATGAATGTGCAGGTCGATCCCGGCAAAAATCCCTTCGTCAACCCCAAGCTCCATGGCATGGGAGCGGATATAGGTCAGCGCCGCGGTGGCCGACTCCTTCATTACCTCCCCCAGCTTGCCGGTCATGGTGAGGCCGCCCTTACCCTTCATCCTGGCAACCTCGATAAACAGGAGCTCGCCGCCCACCGGCGTCCAGGCCAGGCCGGTCGCCAACCCCGGCCCCCAGCTTCTGGCCTTGCTCTCCGGGAAAAACTGAATAGGCCCGAGATAGGCGGCAAGATTACCTGTATCAATCACGGTAGCGCCGGTTTTACCAGTGACAATCTCCTTGGCTACTCCCCGACAGATCGCCGCCAGCTTCCGCTCCAGATTCCTGACCCCGGCCTCCCGGGTATGCGAGCGGATCACCATCCGAAGGGCCTGATCATCAATTTTCAGATCATCCTCACTAATGGCATGGGCCTCCAGCTGCTTGGGTAGAAGGTGTCGCTTGGCGATGTTGAGCTTTTCATCCTGGGTATAGCCGGACAACTCGATGACCTCCATCCGGTCACGCAATGGCCCGGGGATATTATCAAGAAGATTGGCCGTGGTAATAAACATCACCTTGGATAAATCAAAGGGTATTTCCAGGTAGTGGTCGGCAAAGCTGAAGTTCTGCTCGGGATCAAGCACCTCCAGCAGGGCCGAGGAGGGGTCACCCCGGAAATCCATGCCCAGCTTGTCGATCTCATCCAGCATGAAGAGCGGGTTATTGGCCCCTGCCTTGCGCAGGCTCTGGATAATCCGGCCCGGCAGGGCGCCGATGTAGGTGCGCCGATGCCCGCGGATTTCCGCCTCATCCCGCACGCCGCCCAGAGAAATGCGGATGAATTTCCGATCCATGCAGCGGGCGATGGATTGACCGAGTGAGGTCTTACCCACCCCCGGCGGGCCGACAAAGCACAAGATCGGCCCGTGCATGTCCTGCTTGAGTTTGCGCACCGCGAGAAACTCGATAATCCGTTTCTTGATCTCCGCCAGACCGTAATGATCTTCGTCCATCACCTGCTGCGCCTTGACAATATCCAGGGAGTCATGAGTGGATGTCAGCCAGGGAAGGTCAAGAAGCCAGTCAAGATAAGTCCGGGAAACCGTGTATTCCGGCGAGGATGGCGAGATGCGCGCCAAGCGGTCGAGTTCCTTTTCCGCAGTCTTCTTGGCCTCCGGGGGCAGTTCCATCTGAGCGAACTTTTCCCGCAACTCCTTGAGATCAAGATTTTCCTCCTCCTCGCCAAGCTCCTTGCGGATGGCCTTAAGCTGCTGGCGCAGAAAAAACTCCCGCTGTTTCTGATCCGTATCCTGCTTGATGCTTTTCTGGATATCCTGGCTCATTTCCGCCGTTTCCATACGTTTGTTGAGTTCGCGGGCGGTTCGATGCATCAGGGCCTTGCTCGCTTCAATCTCCAGGATTTCCTGTTCCGCGACCGGCGTGAGATTAAGCTGGGAAATCACCAGATAGGAGATATAAAAAGGATCAGACAGGGACTCAATAGTGCTGACAAGCTCGACCGGGAGCGACAACATCTCCGCCAGCTTTTTAAACTGGGTGCGGATATTGAGCACCAAAGCCTCAGCTTCTTTGTCCTCTTCCAAAGCCATGGGGATAACAGCAACCTTGGCGGTCAGATATGGCTCTTCCTGAGTAAAATCAACCAGCTCCAGTTTTTTGATGGCGCTGATCAAAACCTGATAACCGCCACCCTCCTTGACCTTGACCAGCTTGTGAATATAGCCCAGAACCCCGATCCGGTACAGATGCCGGGGCTCAACCCGCTCCTGTTTCTCTTCGGCAGGTTCTCTGTGGCTAACGATGGCGACAAGACGATCCTTAAGAATCGCCTCGTCTATAAGCTTCTGAGAGGCCGGATGCAGGATATTCATCGGAAAACCCATGCCAGGGAAAAAAACGAATCCGTGCAGAGGCAGCACCGGCAGGATCTCCGGAACTGGCAAGTCCCTGGGATTCCCACGATGTTCGGCCTTTTGCTCTAAAATTTCCGACTCTTGCTGCTTGTCGTTGTCGCTCATGATTTTAACCTGCATCGTTTTTTTGTTCAGAGGCAAAAAAGATGGTCTCGTAATAACTGATTTTCAGCCCTAACCAACAATAATCCTGATCTTCTCAGTCTTGCCCCGCAAGGGCAGGGTAATCAGAAGAAAGCCGTTTCTGCTTTCAGAGACCGTCCTGGCAACATCAACCATTTTGGGCAAGGAGATGGAACGCTCAAAAAAACCATGCTCAATCTCCAGTTGGTGAATACATGAAACCATATCCTGCGGCGCATATCCCCGCTCTCCGGAAACAGTAACCTGCGACTCCTCGACCATTACGGCAAGTGTGTGCGGCTCGATGCCGGAAATATCCATACAGACGATAATCGCCGAAGCTGTCTCATACACATCCGCCGCCGGAAACCAATTCCCGGCATGAAACATGGAACCCACGCTTCGCAGAACCATAATCCGCGACAATCCGCCTGGCACCCTGTCAAAGGGGCGCCTTTTTCTGAATTGATCCATGGCCTTTCATCCCTTTTCCACCTAAAATTATTAAAAACTGGACTTTAGAGCTTCACGATCCTTGAAAAAACCTGCATAAAAGCAGAAAAAAATACGGACAAGACGGCAAGTTAGCGCGGTTGCGCCTGCAAAGTGGGCTTTGCAGGCGCGACCCCTGAAAGGGAAATCAGCTCTTCCCTTCAAGAGACCGCTATGGGTATCTGGGAATACCGCCATATCCCCAGAACCCTGTTTGATTCTATCACGTTTCTGACTCAAGCTCTTCCGAAACATTCGGGGTCGGCATTTCTGGAACTGCTTTCAGGGGCCATGCTGACCCAAACTGGCTTTGTAAAACTGATGCCGTTATGGCGGTTTATCCCGTCAGGCACGGGATCAGTTATTACAAATGGCTCCAATTTGGCAAGTGGTACGGATTGCTCTGGGGCGGCACATAAAGTTCCGCATCGTATAGAGTTCCGGGTTCCGGGGATGACATCCCCTTGAGGACGAGTTGGCCAGCCTTCTGACAGAGAAACACCTCCTTGACCCGCAGATAAGTAGCCTCCGAGTGGTTGTCGGGATACACGCCTTCAGCTTCTCCCCCGTTTCCGCAGACGGAACAGGCGCCCCTCCGGCCTACTCCTCAAACCGATACCCTCGCCCAGGCACGGTAACAATCTGGCACGGGTTAGCCGGGTTGACCTCGATCTTCTGGCGGAGGTGCTGGATATGCACGTCGATGACCCGGCTCCAGGCATAGAGCTTGGTGTCGCTCCAGAGGCGTTGCCGGATATCTTCCCGGCTCACCAGGTTGTTGCGGTTTTCCACCAAGCAGGCGAGAACCTGGAACTCCTTGGGGGTAAGAGAAACAACTGCGCCTCGCACCGTGACAATCTGGTTGCGCAGGTCGAGAGAAAGCTCTCCGGCGGTAAGGAGGCTGGGTTGGGGGGGCAGGGCCGCAGGCCGGAGCCTGGCCCGGATACGGGCCAGAAGTTCACGGGTTTCAAAGGGCTTGACCAGATAGTCGTCAGCCCCCAGCTCGAAACCGATCACCTTGTCGGAAACCTTGTCCTTGGCGGTCAGCATGATGACCGGCAGATTGGGGTAGCGGGATTTAAGGGCGCAGCAGAATTCCAGCCCGTCACCATCGGGCAGCATCAGATCGAGCAGCACCAGGTCGGGCCGACGGGCGGCGAGAATACCTCGGGCGGCGGTAAGGGAGTCAGCGGTGAGCAGGATAAAACCGTGTAGCTCAAGGTTGGCCTTGAGCACCTTGAGGATGTCCTGGTCGTCGTCGATGGCCAGCAAGGTCGATTTGTTCATCGTGCTCTCCATGGCCGCCCTCGGTCATTCGCCCCTGTCTGTGGCTGTGGCCGAGTCGGCGGGCAACCGGAAATAAAGACAGGCTCCCGGTTTCTTGTCCGCCACGCCAATAATGCCGCCGTGAGCCATAATGATACTCCGGCAGATGGCAAGCCCAAGGCCGCTTCCCTCTTTATTGCCCAATTTGTAAAACTTGTCAAAAATCTTTTCCCGCTCCGCCACCGGGATGCCCGGCCCCTGATCCTGCACCTCGACCACCGCGAAGCCTTCTTCCTGGAAGGCCCGAATCGTGACCACTGACTGGTCGGGCGCAAACTTGACCGCGTTGGCCAGCAGATTGGTGAGTACCTGCCTGAGCTTGTCCTCATCGGCCCGCAGCGGCAGGGTGTCCGGGAGCAGAGTGGTCAGCCGCCCCCCCTTCTTCTCCGCCAGACAGGCAAGCCCGGCGGCCGTTTCGCGGATCACCACCACCAGATCAAGCAGGGTGTAGTGCAGAGCCGTGGTGGTGCCCATCTCGATCCGTTCGATATCGAGCATGGTGTTGACCATGCGGATCAGCCGGTCGGTGTTCTTGTTGATCAGCTGAAAAAAATCGCAGAGCTCGTCCTGGGAGCAATTACTGATCTCCTGAGGAGAAAAGCAGGACAGCCGGGCGGTAAGATACTCCATGGAACCCTTGATGGAGGTCAAAGGGGTGCGCAGTTCGTGGGAGGCGCGGGCAACGAAGTCGGATTTGCGCTCGCTGGCCGCAGAAAGCAGGCGATTGGTTTCGAGAAGCTTCTGGTTGGTTTCGGCAAGATCCCCGGTTGCCTCCCGGATCCGGCCCTGAAGGTCGTCGTGATAGCCGGAGAGCCGGGCCGCCATCTCGGCAAAGGCGCGGGACAGATCCTCAAACTCATCCCCGGTGGGCAGAATCGCTCCTGCCTTATAATTGCCCCGGGAAAATTCCTGGATGGAGGTGGAGAGCCGCTTCATCGGGTTCAGCACCAGATGCCGCATCATGAAAATCATCGCCCCGCTCAGGGCGCCCACCACCAGAAGCATGGAGGCGAACATCCGGCGCCGGTTCTGGCTCGCCTCGGCAAAGGTCTTGTCCATCGGCAGGGAGACGCTGATCGCGCCACGGACATCGCCCAGTTTGTAGCCCTGTTCCTGGTGGCATTTCAGGCAGGCCTCTTCGACATAGAGGGGAGAGATGTAGCGGAGATAAGCCTGGTTGTCGATGGTTTCAATAGAGGTGAGTTCCCGCAGGCCTTCCCGCTCAAAGGCCAGCAGGGCCTGACGTTCAAAAGAATCGGGCGCATTCTCCGGGTTGGTCAGTTTGAGGCTGGTGATGTGAAACCAGAACAAGCCCTCTTCCCGGGAGTACCTGGCCAGTTCCTTGGTGACCATGGCCGGGGTTTCCCGGGTGTAGCGCCGCCCCTGGCTATCGAGGATCTCTGGGTCGGCAAGGTAGGGGGAGGGCTGGGAGCGTGGCAGCTTTTCCACAAAAACCCCGCCATGATCGGCAATCCACCGGCGCATAAGAACGATCTGGCGAAAAACCGCCCGGGCCTCGTTTTCCGCCTGGCGGATAATGAGCTGCTCCTGACGCTCATTGAAAACATAGAAGGTGGCGCCGAGGGTGACCAACAGGGTAAGGCTGCAACCGATAATGAATTTGAAGCTGAGACTGAATTGCATGGCGGTTTTGATCTGCCTGAGGCAAGGGTCTGTCAGCTTCAAAGGTAAGCCTCCTTTTTAAGATACACCTGGAGGATGGAGATGGCGGCCGGGGTGAGCCCGGAGATTCTTGCCGCCTGCCCCAGGGTACGGGGCTGGATTCGGGTGAGCTTTTCCACCACTTCGCGGGAAAGGCCGGACATGCTCTGGTAGGGCAGCGCCTCAGGCAGCAGCACCGATTCCAGGCGGCGGAAGCGTTCCACCTGCTCGCTCTGCCGCTCGATATAGCCCTGGTATTTGATGGCCAGCTCGACTTCCCGGCTAACCTCTTCCCCTGGCCGGGGCAGGTTAAGACCGAGGAGGTGGGCCACGGTGGCAAGATCCATCTCTGGCCGCCGCAAAAGGTCGGCGGCGCTTACCGCCGTTTTGAGGCTGGCGCTGCCCAGGGCCACAAGGCGGTCGTTCAGTTCCTGCTTGGGCCTGATTATGGTGGTATTGAACAGGGTCAGGGTTTCTTCGATGGCCTGTTTTTTGGCCGTGAACAAGCGGTAGGTCTCGTCCGGCACCAGGCCCAGGCCTCGGCCAATCTCCCCCAGCCGCAGGTCGGCGTTGTCTTCCCGCAGAAGCAGCCGGTATTCCGCCCTGGAGGTGAAGAGCCGGTACGGTTCCTTGGTGCCCTTGGTAACCAGATCGTCAATCAGCACCCCCGCATAGGCCTGGGAGCGGTCGAGGATCAGCGCTTCCTCCTCGCGCACATATTGCACCGCATTGATCCCGGCGATCAGCCCCTGGGCCGCAGCCTCTTCGTAGCCGGAGGTGCCGTTGATCTGCCCGGCCAGAAAGAGGCCCCGCAGCCGTTTTGTTTCCAGGGAGGGGTAAAGCTCCAGCGGATCGACATAATCGTATTCAATGGCATAGCCGGGCCGGATGATAGCGACCTTCTCCAGCCCCTTGATGCTGCGGAGCATGGCGTGCTGCACATCCATGGGCAGGCTGGTGGGCAGGCCGTTGGGGTAGATCTCCACCGTCTCCAGCCCTTCCGGCTCCAGAAAGATCTGGTGGCGCTCCTTTTCCGGAAAACGCATGACCTTGTCTTCCACCGAGGGGCAATAGCGGGCCCCCACCCCTTCGATAATCCCGGTATACATGGGAGAACGGTCGGTGCCCGCCCGAATGATCGCATGGGTGGTCGGGTTGGTGTAGGTGATGTGGCAGGGCCGCTGCGGCAACACCGGCTGCTTGCCCCGGTTGGCAAAGGAAAAGAGGTTGGGCGGCTCGTCGCTGTATTGGGCTTCGAGTTCGTGATAATTGATGGTGGTGCCGTCGAGGCGCGGGGTAGTCCCGGTTTTCATCCGGCCCATGGCAAAGCCCAGCTCTTTGAGATGCAGGGGCAACTTAAGCGAGGGGACATCGCCCAGACGACCGGCGGGAAAATTCTTCAGACCGATATGGATCAGGCCGTTCAAGAAGGTGCCGGTGGCGATGACCACCGCCCTGGCGGTAATTTCCTCATCAAGAGAGGTGATTACCCCGGTGATGGCCCCGTCTTTAATAAGCAGCCGGTCGGCAGTGCCTTGGCGGATATGGAGATTTTCCTGTTGCTCCAGCACCGATTTCATCCGCAGCCGGTAGAGGAGCCGGTCGGCCTGGGCCCGGGAAGACCAGACCGCCGGGCCTTTGCGGGTGTTGAGGCGGCGGAACTGAATCCCGGTGGCGTCGATGTTCTTCGCCATCTCCCCGCCTAGGGCATCAATCTCCTTGACCAGATGCCCCTTGGCCAGGCCGCCGATGGCCGGATTACAGCTCATGGCCCCGATGGTGTCGGCGTTGACCACCAGCACTGCGGTGCGGCAGCCCATCCGGGCGGCGGCTAAAGCGGCTTCGCAGCCGGCATGGCCCGCACCGATCACAATGATATCGTAGTGAGAAAAAATTGGCATGATTGTTAGTGGTTTTGGGTGTTCTCGTCTTTTACTCAGACGCCGTCTGTACGCCACCAGAGCAAAGCCCACCTGGGCGGGGTCTGTCTGCTTAACTGCCAAGCGCCATCGTTGCTTCGGCTTAAGCGCTCATCCACATAGGCGACCAGCCGCTTTTCTTCCAGAGCGGTAAGGTCATCCACCATCCAGCGGTACGATTGCAAGGCTTCTTCCCGAGAGCCGTAAGTTCTGGTGCTGTCCAGGGTGAGGAAATCTACCCGGGCCTGGATGCCCAAGGTGTAGAGGATATTGAGGGTGAAGATATAATCCGGGCCGGGCGCGAAAGAGCGGCCAAGGGCGACAAAAAGATCCGGGTCAAAAGGCCCGGCCCCGACCCGATCCACCACATAAACCGCCTTGCTGGCCCAGGCGTTCAGCCTGCTTAAAGCCCCCCGCAGATCCTCCACCGACAGGGAGCGGGAGGCAATGGCCACCTCGTGGCAGGCAAGGCCCAGGGCCTGCCAGTCGTCGGCCCAGGAGGCCTGAACGGTGGTGATATTGTTTTGTCCTGCGGCGTGCGCCCGTTTGTCCAGCTCGGCCAGCATGGCCGCAGAATAATCAAGGGCCGTTACCCGGCTTACCTGGCTGGCCAGGGGGATGGCCAGAGTGCCTGGGCCGCTGCCGACATCGAGCACAGTCCACTCCGGCTCGAGCTGGAGATGGGAGATAACCTGGGCGACAAAGGGCGAGTCGAGGTTGCGTTCGGCAAAGGAGACGGCCCGCCGATCCCAGTCGCTGCGTTTCTTTTTTTTCCAGGACTTGCCGGCTCTGGACTCCCGCCACATCTCATCCCAGTCGATATCCTGATAGCGCATTATGAGTTCTTTAGACGCAAAAGCGTTTTTTGCCACGAACCCCTCGTGTCAATCATCGGCAGCAGTGCCGATAACGGCACGAAATTTGTAACAGCACAGGCCGAGGCGCACATAACAGAGAAGCCATTTTTGTGCGGCTGGAGAAAGGCGAAATGCCTGTCTGCAAGATTATGCTTTCTTTTCGTGTCCTTTCGTGGGTTTCGTGGCTAATCATTTTAGGCCCGGCGGGTGAGTCGGCTGACGATGATGGTCTGCTCCTGGCCTTCGCTGCGCATCTTGCGGGTACTAACCGTGATTTCGTATTCCTTTTCTGCCAGCAGGAGAAATTTTGGCAGGCTTTTACGGCGGATATTGTGGGCCAGATAGATGACCCCTTGCTCCGCCAGCAATGAGCGGAAAATATTCAGCAACGGCACGAAAAAATCTTCCCGAAAAAGGATCTCCGCCCCGATGATGGTGTCAAAGCGCGACAGACTGGGAGGCTTCAGCCAGTCGAGCAGGCGGCATTCCACGCCCTTGAGCCCGCTGGCGGCGGCGCTGACCCGTTGAAAATCAAGAATGTGCGGCTCGTAATCGGTCAGGGTTACCCGGTGGCCGGCAAGCGCTGCGGCAAGACCCGACGCGCCAAGGCCGGCGCCAAGTTCGAGCAGGGTCTGCCCCTCTTTTGTCGGCGGGGTGGCGAGCATGAGATCGGCCAGGATCATGGCGGCTTCCCAGAGTTTCACCCAGGAAGGGAACTCGGTCACATCCTGGAAAGGGTCTTTCCCGGCCAGGAATGGTTCGAGATCGGTGACTTGCAGCACCTGGATCTTCTTGCCGCGCAGGCACAGCGGCCTGAAGTCCACCTTGTAGGTTTTCCTGATTTCCCTAAGGCGGGCATAATGTTTTTCAGGAAGCTGCGCGGGATCCATCAGGTCTCCAAGACAATTCAGCGTTGCAGAAACAGGGCGACAAAGACCAGGGCCGCCACCAGGAAGCGGTAGTAAGCGAAGATGGCAAAACTTCTGGCCCGGATGTATTGCATGATAAAGGAGATGAACAGGTAGCCGGAAACAGCCGAGGCCAGAAAACCTGTGGCGAACAGGGCGCTTTGCCCGCCCAACAAGCCTTGACTGATGATCTTGGGGAGTTTATAGACCCCGGCCCCAAAGATGATGGGGGCGGAAAGCAGAAAGGAGAAGCGAATCGCCGCCTGCCGGGTAAGTCCCAGGGCCAGGCCGCAGGTGATGGTGCTTCCGCTTCGCGACACACCAGGAACGATGGCGCAGGCCTGGGCAAGGCCGATGAGCAGGGCATCAATCAGGGTTATTTTTCCGAAATCACGGACGCGCTTGCCGGTCTGATCCACAATCAGCAGAAGCAGCCCGGCCCCGGCCAGGACTGCTGCCACCATGGCGGGCTGCCGAAAATATTGTTCCGCGAGATCTCCCAGGAGCAGCCCGGCCAGGACGCCGGGCAGGGTGGCCAGGCAGAGAAAAAAAGCCATGCCGCGCAGCTTTTTTGCCTCCTCCCTTTCCGGGTTGAGGCCAAGCACCGCCTTGCCCATCTGCCAGAAATCATCGCGAAAATAAATGGTAATTGCCAGAAGAGTGCCAAGATGCAGGGCCACGTCAAAGGTCAGCCCGGCCTCTTCGGCGCCAAAAAAATAATGGGCCAGGGCCAGGTGGGCCGAACTGGAGATGGGCAGAAATTCCGTGGCCCCCTGAATGATGCCAAAGATGGCTGCTATGAAGATGTTCATAGCCTGCCACTATAGGAAAGGATTTAAGAAAAGTAAAGATAACTGTGCGGCAACATAGCACGACCTTAGCCAGGCCGGGCAAAAAAAAGGGATTAACCGAAATCGGCTAATCCCTTGATTTTACCTGGCGTCCCCAACGAGATTTGAACTCGTGTCGCCGGCGTGAAAGGGCGCTTCAGAACGTACACTTCCTTTATTTAATAGGCTTTTTCTGGGAACTAGCATCTTCGAAATACCTTCTGTGGAACCATAAAAGCCCACATTGCGGCCCACATTTCAGAGGAGGATTTTGTAATGAATATTCGAAAATTAAAAAGGGGGCTTGCCTCGACCAAGAAACAAATTCTTTCGGATCAGCTTGCTTTTATTACCATGATACATTTCCCAGGCATAGAAATGAGTGATGATGTCTCTTGTGCAGACTGCCAAGACTTTTGCTCGGGGGTTTGTCCTGGCGAGGGTCGGAAGGGTGAGGCGGTTCTTGACTGCATGATGAAACATCTTGAGGGGGCAGAGTTTTCTGAGCATTTGGGGCCTCTTCCAAAAAACAGGTGACGCCCGGATCAGAATTAAGAGAGGGTGCGGCGGGGTTATGCCGTGCCCTTTTTTAGTTGCGGCACTACATCCACCGAATCACGCTGTGTTTGGTGTCGATCTGAAAGGGGTGGTTTTTTAGAAATCCCATTCCCAAGAGGCCGTGATATTTTTCTTCTCCTGCGACATAATGTGTCGATGCCGTGAAATTATTTTCTGTGAATGGCCCGACCTGTATAAAATCCACCTTACAAATTTCTGCATCAATCTTTCTTCCGTCTGCCACGGTAGCTGTCCCTGTGTTCGTGATGTCTGGCTGGATTCTTTCCGTGATTGTATGATGCAATAGGGTTGTTGTGCATCCTGTATCAAGCAGAAAATATGCTTTTACCGCTCTTCCTTTATTTCCAATGATAACCGGCACAAGAACTTGATTGTTTTCGATGAGTACCGGTGTTTCTCGGTTGTTTGTGGTTCCCTGTCGTAGAGGTTCTTGTGGGGTCGTGTTTGTGTAATGCCTTTGCCCGTTTTGGTCAGTCCATGAGGAAATAGTTCCAGGTTGCTGCTGTGCAATCTGTCCGGGCGGAGTTTGTAAATCTATTGGTATGATGTCTGATTGTGGAGTTGCTGGTGGGGGAATATTTTGGGTTGCTTGAAGTGTCCTGGGGGCATCTTGTGGCGGCTTTGTCATTACATTGAGAATCACTACAACCAACAGTCCGGCTATTGCCGCAGGTAGCAAGTGGGCCTGCATTTTGGTTTTGAAAACTTCCCAGTTGAACTGGTCATTATGCAGTTTCCTCTCTTTCTCGTTTCTCCCCATATTGTTCTGGAAGAATTTCTTTGCCCTTCCCCTTCTGGTGTTTCCCTTCTCGTTTTCATCCGAAAAAAACAGGATCATTTTGTAAGCGACGAAAAGCGAAAGCCCTATGCACACAATAAAAATTAGGATCAGTTTGAGAAATTCCATGGGGTGTGTTGCTTTGCTCCGCTCTGTTTGGGATATCTTCACTTATGGCATCCAAATTCCTAGCCACCGTATCACATTCTTGCAGGCGAATTCCACGTGGAAATTCATGGGACTATATTTGATCCGCACTGAAGGGAGAGCAAAGCTCTCGCCTGAAGGAGGACCAGCAAACGAGCGAAGCGGAGTGCGCAAGTTGCTGCCCAAAACTGAGCGGATCCGGCTCCGGTTGTTTTTTTATTGACATTGATTTAAGTCAGGTGGTAGTAATAGTCATGCAAAAAATATGACCAAGCTAAAGGGGGGGACTTATGGCATTGCCAACCGGTAAAACAGCGATTTCCATAACAATTGATGGAAGAATTAATGTTCTTCTTCAAGACTATTCAGATAAAATCGGGGCAAAGAAAGCTAAATTCGCCAAAGATTTAATATATTCAGCTTTAAGAAGTCTTAATATTTTAAAAAGCATCGGTCTTCTTGCTGTTGCAAAAAATTTACGTGATATTCTACAGGTAACTCTTGAAAATTTCAAAATCGATAAAAGTGTTTATGTCTGGAAGGATGAAGACCCTGTCACCATAACAGTTACTGTGGACAATGAAATTAAGGAGTTGATGCAGGAATATGCTGATTACCTCGAAATTCCTTTTAAAATCATGGCAAGGAACGCTATTTATATAGGCCTTGATGATTTCAAGGTATTTGACAAGTTAGGAATAGTCAAATTGTCGAAATATTGTTCAGCCTTTAGGAGGTTTGTGGCTGGCTATAATGAGGAAAACGAGAGAGAGAAGCAAAGCGTTTAAATAAAAGAAGCCTACTAGGTTGGGTGTATCCCGCGAAGAATCCCCCAACCCGTAGGCCGTAAGAACACATTTCTACAGGAGAAATGCGCCTATGTCCGCAATATACTCAATTTCTGATGTTTCCGTCAAGGAGCAGTCTTCTTGCTCCCATCTCTTAATTACCCCTCTTGTGTCAGGCGATAAAGGCAATTCGTTGGGCCAGAATGATCTCGGTGTCCCTGAGCAACGCGAAGCGGTTGCCGAGATCATTCCAGGCCCTTTACATGTGATATTGGACTCAGGCTCACAAACCCGAATAACATGTGAGCCTATAGTAGCCAATTCCCTCGATACGCTTAAGCTCACTTTTTGGGTTGAGTGGTCAACTTCTGTTTTTCTTGATCGCCTTGAAACAGCCAAGGAGATAGCACAGGGCGGGGAGAATGAGTCAGAGCCGTTGGAGGTTGCCGGTTATCAATGGAATTGCATGCGCACCGGTACAAGCCGCTATAATTACCGCTTGGTGCGCGGTGATATCAAACTTTTGCTCAATCGCAGAAAAGCGGGTGGCAATATTCCTAATGTCCGTCTTGAAATCGGTTCGGTTTCCTGCTGGTCTCCAGGCTATCTTTCCATCTGCCAAGAACTTACTAGAATGGTCGAATTGCTTGGCGGCGCCATCTGCAAAGAAAGGGTTTCCGAGGCCCATCTTGCGGCAGATTTTATCGGGATCAACCTCAGCGGATTGCCTATCGCCTTGCAAGAGCATTGGGTCACCAAGGCGCATAGCTTCACTTTGAACTATGACCGTCGAAAATTTACTGGAGTAACCCTGGGTAAAGGGGATTTTATGCTCCGTATCTATGACAAGGTAGAAGAACTCAAGCGCAGCACGAATAAAGAAGATTTTTTCACTCGAATTTGGGGAGTCAAAAAATCGGATAACCTCCCAGTAACAAGGGTTGAATTTCAGGTTCGACGCCGCATTTTACATAGCCTCTCCCCCGTCATTGAAACACTTGCAGATCTGCAAGCTTCCATCAATTCCCTCTGGCAATATGCTACCGAGGACTGGTGCCGACTGACAAATGATGAGGTGGACAGGAACCACCATCAGTCCAGAGCATTGCCTCATCCTTTTTGGCGTCTTGTCAAAGGGGTGAAATGGGATGGCAATATTAATGTTTGCCGCGGCCCTCAACCACCGCATAAGGACATTATCAAAATGCGGCAGCAGTCAACGGGGCTTGCCATGAGTATTTGTGCTGTTCACGGTAAAAGGTCGGATGACCTTGAAGGTATTATTTCTCATTCCCAAGGATGTCTTGAAAGCGATCTGCGTAGGCTTTTCAGGGAAAATAAAAAGGATTTTGAAAAGCGAATGCAGCGGAAAAAAAATGTTTCTATCGGCCCTATTCTGCCAGATGAACATCTGGTTGTTGTGTAATCATTCCCATGCAATACCTTCAAGAACAGCTGGGCAAAACCCTGTCGGTCAAGGATGTTGCTCAATTCCTTGGTATTGACGAGAAAACCGTCAGGAAATACTATGCTGTTCTGGGAGGTGTACGTCTGGGGCGTGCCTATCTGTTCTTTGAAAAGGAGGTAATAAATGCCATACAAACGTGGCAAAAGATGGATGGCTCAGGTACGCATCAACGACAAGAAGTACCGCAAAACATTTCCAACCAAGGCAGAAGCTTTGGCATGGGAGGTCGGACAGAAAGGAAACAGCAAGGACAGCCGGTCTTTTCACTCGGTGCAGATCCGCATGGTCTCTTTAGCTGATTGGGCAACCAAGTATATGGATTATGCCCAGGTGAAGTTTTCGGCAAAGACCTATGACGAAAAGAAGCGCATGTTCAAGATGGTTTTTGGTTCGATTGATCCCAACTTGCCGGGGAATGAGCTGACCTCTGGCATGGTCTTGGATTATTTGCAGGAACAAGCGGAAGTGCGTTCAGGCTATGCGGCAAACAAGGACAGGAAAAATCTTGTGGCTGCATGGAATTGGGGAATGAAGTATTTAGGGCTTCCATCCCCCAACCCATGCTTGGTCGAACGGTTTTCTGAGCAGCGTCAGACTCGATATGTACCACCGGAAAAAGATTTTTGGAAGGTGCATGATGTGGCTGAAACTGAGCAGGACGATGTAATGCTTCTGGCTTACCTGCATCTTGCGGCAAGAAGATCGGAGCTTTTCGGTTTACGGTGGGAAGATGTTGATTTTGCAGAACAGAAAATCAGACTCTATACCCGTAAGCGTCGGGATGGCTCTCTGGAGTTTGACTGGTTGCCACTGTCGGACGATTTATACAATGCCCTTCTCGGCCATAGGCAACATGCAGAAACGGAATGGGTCTTTGCTGATCCGGCCACAAAGAAACCGTATCTGCAAAGAAGGCATTGGATGAAACGGATATGCGGTAAGGCCGGGGTGAAACACTTTGGCTTGCATGCTATCCGGCATTTGACGGCCAGTATTTTTGCAAAGGGGAATGTGTCGATGATCGACATTAAGGATATTTTAAGGCACAAGAACCTTGCGACAACGGAAAGGTATATTCGAAGGCTGGATTCTATGCGTCCAGCATTAAGGGTTCTCCCAGGAAGAAAAAGCCCACATTCTGATTTCGTGGCCCACACAATAAAAAAAGGGAACCAACTAATTAGTTGATTCCCTTTAGAATTTCTGGCGTCCCCAACGAGATTTGAACTCGTGTCGCCGGCGTGAAAGGCCGGTGTCCTGGACCGGGCTAGACGATGGGGACAAATATCCTTACAGAAAATGGTGGGTCGTGCGCGACTTGAACGCGCGACTCTCTGCTTAAAAGGCAGATACTCTACCGACTGAGTTAACGACCCAACCTGTAGGAAAAAGCACTTTTACAACAGTCGGTTTTCCGTGTCAAGTAATTGCTGTCTTCTTTTTTGGGAGCCGTTACGAAAATAACCTGATTATTATGAACCGTTCGTTACGGGCGGCATGCCGGATAACGCCCTGAGCTTGTGTAATTATTGAGATTTTACGCCGGGGCTGCGCCGCTTAAATAGCTTGTGACGCCGCCGCTGGTCTGCTATATCTTCTCTTTTCTTGCAGAGCAGGTCAAGCCTCTGCTTGAGACAGGTTTTCTTCTGACTATTTACTTCTGGAGGCGTCATGGGGTTGTTGGCCAGATCGGCAAGTTTTGTTCGTTATGCGGTTCAAGGGGATCTGCCCGCGAATTTCTGGGAGTTCGCCGCCGAGCGGATCGCCCGGCATTCCTTCCGGGATATTGACGAAAGTTACGAAGAACGCTCTGTGGGCTGGGTTTCGGTGCTCAACATGTTCGACAGTGAGTTCGCTTATGCCTCTTACGCGGCAGGGGATCATGTCGTGCTTTCCCTGCGGTTGGATGAGCGCCGGGTCTCGCCCAAGGTACTCAACAAGTTCTGCCTGAAAGAAGAGGAGCGGCTGAAAAAAGAGCGGCAGATTCCCAAGCTGGCCAGGGCTCACCGGGTGGAGATCAAGGAGAGCGTTAAGCTGATGCTGATGAAAAAGGCGGCCCCGACCCCGGCGGTTTATGATCTCTGCTGGAATCTGGCCGAGTCCACGCTCCTGTTTTTTTCCACCAGCCAGAAGGCCCAGGAGCTGCTGGAGGAATTTTTCAAGGAGACCTTTGACCTCAGCCTGATGTTGCAGGTGCCGTATCTGACCGCCGAATATCTGCTCGACGCCCCTGGCCGCGAGGCTCTGGCCGACATCACCCCCGCCATCTTCATTTAAACCAGAGGCCTGAACGCATGGATTTAGTTGATCTTATTGACGAAAAACGATTTTTGGGGCAGGAGTTTCTCACCTGGCTCTGGTTCAAAAGCGAAGAGCGGGGGGGCACCATTTTTCTCCCTGAGGCGGGGGAGGACATCCAGCTGATCTTTGAAAAGCACATGCTGCTTGAATATGGCGAGGGGGAAAACCGCGAAAAGCTGATCTGCCGAGGGCTGATGACCGAATTGCAGGAGGCGCGCACCGGCCTGGCCATGGGCAAGAAGCTGGAACAGGCCCGGATGCTGCTGACCCATGGGGAGTATGAATGGAATCTTTCCTTCAAGGCCACCCTCATGGAATTCCGTAATGTAAAGCCGCCAAAAACCATGGGCTCCGCTGAAGAGGGCAACGATCCCGAGGCGGTTGAAGGCCGGTTGCTTGAGCATCTCAGTCTGCACGAAATGGTGGTGCGTACTGTGGATCAGTTGTTTGGGATGTTTCTTGAGTTGCGGATCGGCTCCGGCTGGGAAGCGGAACTGGCCCGGATCCGCACCTGGATAAAGAAAACGAAAGAGACACACTGACCGGCGGTTTTGTCCTGGCCCCCGGTTTTTATGAAGGAGAGAACATCATGGAATTTGAAACCGTCATTGGCCTTGAGGTTCATGCCCAGCTCAAAACCAAGAGCAAGATTTTCTGCGGCTGCACCACCGCCTTCGGCAACCCGCCCAACACCAATACCTGTCCGGTCTGCCTCGGCATGCCTGGCGTCCTGCCGGTGCTGAACAAAAAGGTGGTGGAATTCGCCATGAAGATGGCCCTGGCCACCAACTGCGCCATAGGCCCGCTCAATCAGTTTGCCCGCAAGAACTATTTCTACCCCGACCTGCCCAAGGGCTACCAGATCTCCCAGTTTGACCTGCCCATCGCCGAGCATGGCTGGGTGGAGGTCGAAACAGGCGGCAGGAGTAGAAGGATCGGTCTCACCCGCATTCACATGGAGGAGGACGCGGGCAAGCTCATTCACGACGAGCGCGAGCCCGTAAGCTATGTGGATCTCAACCGCACCGGGGTGCCGCTTATCGAGATCGTCAGCGAGCCGGACATCCGCTCGCCGGAGGAGGCCGCGGCCTATCTGAAAAAGCTGCACGCCATCCTGCGCTATCTCGACATCTGCGACGGCAACATGCAGGAGGGCAGCTTCCGCTGCGACGCCAATATCTCGCTCAGACCAGTGGGCCAGCAGGAGTTGGGCACCCGCACCGAGCTCAAGAACATGAATTCCTTCAAAAACGTGCAGAAGGCCCTGGAATTCGAGGTGCGCCGCCAACGCGACCTGTTGTTGGACGGCGGCAGGATCATCCAGGAAACCCTGCTCTGGGATGCGGATCGCAACCTGACCAACGCCATGCGCTCCAAGGAGGAGGCGCACGATTATCGCTACTTCCCCGATCCCGACCTGGTACCGGTGGTGATCAGCGAGGCCTGGATTGAGGAGGTTCGCGCCACCCTGCCTGAGCTGCCCGACGCGCGCAAACGGCGTTTTGTCGAACAGCTGGGGCTGCCGGAAGACGATGCCGTGGTGCTAACCTCCTCCCGCGAACTGGCCGATTATTTCGAGGCGGCCCTGGCCGGGTATGCCAACGGCAAGAAACTCGGCAACTGGCTGATGACCGAGCTGCTGCGCCTGATGAAGGGCGAAGAAGCCCTGGATATCAGCCAGTGCCCAGTGTCGCCGGAGAATCTTGCCAAACTCCTGACCCTGATCGACGCCGGCACCATCAGCGGCAAGATCGCCAAGACCGTCTTCGAGGAAATGATGCTCTCCGGCCAAGACCCGGAGACCGTGGTCAAGGAAAAGGGCCTGGTTCAGATGAGCGACCAGGGCGAGATCATGACCATAGTCCGGGAGATTATCGCCGCCAACCCCGAACAGGCCCAGCAGTTCCAAGAAGGCAAGACCAAGGTCATGGGCTTTTTCGTAGGCCAGCTCATGAAGCAGACCGGGGGCAAGGCCAATCCGGGGCTGGCCAACGAGCTGTTTGTCAAGGCGTTGACGAAATGAATTTATAGCCACGAAACCCACGAAAGGACACGAAAGTTTTGAACCGAAAAGATTATTGAAAAGGTTGAAATGCTACTGAGCTTCTCCCTTTCCAAGGCGACCGTAATAAGGTTTGTCCTATAATTTTCGTGTCTTTCGTGGGTTTCGTGGCCATAAAAGGCGTTGACGAAATGAATTTATAGCCACGAAACCCACGAAAGGACACGAAAGTTTTGTTGGAAAAGATTGTTGAAAAGGATCTTGTCTATGCTATCAATGCCTGTGTGTTTGAGGTGTATCGTCAACTTGGGCATGGCTTCCTGGAAAAGGTGTACGAGAACGCTCTGGTGATGGAGTTGCAGGGTCGGGGATTTACCGTGCAAAATCAGGCTCCTTTTGCTGTCCGATACAAGGGAGCGATTGTTGGAGAGTACTACGCTGATCTGGTGGTGGATGACATAGTGATCGTTGAGGTGAAGGCAGTAGAACGGCTTCATCCAGCCCATGAGGCGCAGATTCTCAACTATCTCAAGGCAACTGGCAAAAAAGTCGGCCTGCTGGTGAATTTCGCTCATCCCAAGGCGACCGTAAAAAGGTTTGTCCTATAAATTTTCGTGCTTTTCGTGGGTTTCGTGGCAAAAAATCATGGATAAAACCGACTGGCAAAAAAAAGGCGACGGCCACCGGCAGCGGCTGCGCGACAGGTTTCTGGCCCAGGGCCTTGATAACTTCACCGACACCGAGGTGCTGGAGCTGCTTGTCGCCATGGGCACCCCGCGCAAGGATTGCAAGGAGCCCGCCCGTCTCCTGCTCAAGCAGTTCGGCTCCCTGGCCCGGGCCCTGGATGCAAGCCAGGCCGAGCTTGAACTGGTTGACGGCATCGGGCCAAAGAACGCCTTTGCCCTGCGCCTTATCCAGGGGGTGGCTAAACGCTATCTGCGCCAGCGTTTAGTGGCCAAGGAGTACCTCCGTTCCTCCCGCGAAGTGGGGGAGTATCTGGTTCACAGCATGCGCGGCCTCAAACGCGAGGTGCTGACCGCCGTTTTTCTCGACTCCTCCCTGGCTATCATCGCCACCCAGCTGGTGGCGGAAGGCACCCTGGCCAGCAACACCGTCCACCCACGGGAGTTGATCAATATGGCCCTGAAGCATCATGCCGCCTCGGTGGTCATCGCTCACAACCACCCCTCCGGCAGCCTGACTCCCTCGACGGAGGATACCAGGCTAACCCGCCATCTTTTCATCGCTCTGGCCTTTGCCGGGCTTCAGCTTCTCGATCATCTCATCGTGGGGGAGGGTGAGCAGCCTTTCAGCTTCGCCGACCATGGCCTGCTGGAGGATATCCGCCGCCAGAGCCGGGCGCTTATCGCCGGAGACTGATGGTGCCAGATTCCGCCCTCACCCCAGGCAGCGGTGAAGAGCCGCCCGGGCTCTATCTCCACATCCCTTTTTGCAAGAGCCGCTGCGCTTACTGCTCCTTCAACTCCTATGCCTGTCAAACCCCACCGATCGCATACCTGGCGGCGCTGTCCAGCCAGATTCGTCATTGGGCCGGACAGCAGTGGTGCCGGGAGCGAACCTTCGCCACCCTGTTTATCGGCGGCGGCACCCCGACCATCTATGGCGGCAGTGAACTGGCCGCCCTGGTTCGCCTGTGCCTGGAGTCGTTTGCTTTCACCAGCGAAGCGGAGATCACGGTGGAGGCCAATCCCAACACGGTCACGGTTCAGACGCTTGCTAACCTGCGCCAGGCCGGAGTCAACCGCTTAAGCCTTGGGGTGCAGGCCTTTTCTGACCGGCTCCTGGCCGGGCTTGGCCGGAGCCACACCCTGGCCGAGGCCGCCGCCGCCATCAAGGCTGCCCGGCAGGCCGGTTTTGCCAATCTCAATCTGGATCTGATGTATGGCCTGCCAGGCCAGCGCCTGGCGGACTGGCAGGAGAGCCTTGCCACAGCCCTTGAATACGAGCCGGAACATCTGGCCTGCTATGAGCTGACCATCGAGGAGGCCACCCCCTTTGCCCGGCTGGTGGAAAAAGGGGAAATCATTCTACCCGACGAGGAAGAGGCTCTGGCCATGGCCGAACTCAGCCATGCTCTTCTGGCCCAGGCGGGTTTGCAGCGCTACGAGATCTCCAACTACGCCGTCTCTGGCCAGCAATGTCGCCACAACCTCAACTACTGGCGCAACGGCGCCTATCTGGGTCTGGGGGCTGGTGCGGTTTCCTGCCTGTCTGGATTGAGATTCAGCCAGGTGGCGAAGCCGGAAATATTCGCTGACCTGGCCCAGAAGGGCGAGCTTCCGCTGATCGAGGCGGAATGTCTACCGCTGGCGGCCAGATTTAGGGAAAGCGTGGTTATGGGGCTGAGAATGATCGAGGGGGTTTCTTTTGCCCGGCTGCACCGGCAGTTTGCTTTGACGCCGCCGGACTATTATGGGAAGATACTGGAGGATTTGCGCCAGCAGGGCCTGGTCGAGATCAGCAAAGACCGCCTGCGCCTTAGCAAGGCAGGTCTGCCCGTGGCCAATCAGGTGTTAGCCAGGCTGGTCTAAGATAGTGCTGAGGGAAAAGTGCTGAGTGCTGAATACAGAGTGCTGAGTGCTTAGTGCTTAGTGCTTAGTGCTGAGTCAGGGAGGGGTTGCTGGTAATGGCGAAAGAGAAGACATTGTATGTATGCGGCGCCTGCGCCGGGGTGTTCAGCAAATGGGCCGGGCAGTGTGAAGGCTGCGGCGCCTGGGATACCCTGGCCGAGCAGCAGGCAGCCTCCGGGACGGCAGGCCGTTTTCAGGGTTATGCCGGGGCCCTGGCCCAGGTGCAGACCATGGCCGAGGTGGGCAAGGATGAGCTGGTTCGTTTTTCCACCGGCATGGGCGAGCTGGATCGGGTGCTGGGCGGCGGCCTGGTGCCGGGCTCGGTGGTGCTGATCGGCGGTGATCCGGGGGTGGGCAAGAGCACCGGCCTGCTCCAGGTCTGCTGCAACTTAAGCCTTACCCGCAAATGTCTCTATGTGACCGGCGAGGAGTCGCTCCAGCAAATAGCCATGCGGGCCAGGCGGCTTGGCCTGCCGGATCAGGCCCTGCTTCTGCTGGCGGAAACCAGGGTGGAAGAGATCTGCGCCACCGCTTTTAAGGAGCGGCCCGAGGTTATGGTGATCGATTCCATCCAGACCATGCAGGTGGCGGACAGTCAGTCCGCGCCAGGCAGCGTCAGCCAGGTGCGGGAGTCCGCCGCCCTGCTCACCCAGTTCGCCAAGCAGACCGGCATCGCCATCTTCCTGGTGGGCCATGTCACCAAGAGCGGCGACCTCGCCGGGCCCAGGGTGCTGGAGCATATCATCGACGTGGTCTGCTATATCGAAGGCAGCGGGGACAGTCGTTTCCGGGTGATGCGAGCGGTGAAAAACCGCTACGGCGCGGTGAACGAGCTGGGGGTTTTTGCCATGACCGACAAGGGTCTGCGCGAGATCTCCAATCCCTCGGCGATCTTTTTATCCCGCAACGCCGAGGCCATGCCGGGCAGCGTGGTGATGGCGATCTGGGAAGGCAGCCGCCCCCTGCTGGTGGAGATGCAGGCCCTGGTGGACGACAGCCACAGCGAGAATCCCCGGCGGGTTACGGTGGGGCTGGAGCAGAACCGGCTGGCCATGCTGCTGGCCGTGCTGCACCGGCACGGCGGCATCGCCACCTATGGCCAGGATGTGTTCATCAACGTGGCGGGCGGAGTGCGAGTCAGCGAAACCAGCGCCGATCTGGCCTTGCTCCTGGCGGTTTTTTCCAGCCTGAAAAATAAACCTCTGCCGGTGGAACTGGTGGTCTTCGGCGAGGTAGGCCTTTCCGGCGAGATCAGGCCCGTGCCCAGCGGCCAGGAACGCTTGCGGGAGGCGGCCAAACATGGTTTCAAAAAGGCGATTGTCCCCCTGGCCAACGTGCCTAAGGGCGGGGTCAAGGGCCTGGAGATCATCGGGGTCAAAAAGCTGGCCGAGGCCATTGAAGCGGTGCGTTAAAAGACGGCAGGGCGCGGCCTCGCATTTTCTTGCGAGCCGGGAGGCCTTCAAGCATTGACAGCCCTTTTTTGAAATGGTACATAACTGACGGATTGAGGGAGGAATGGCCGAGTGGTTTAAGGCGGCGGTCTTGAAAACCGTTGTGCGAAAGTACCGTGGGTTCGAATCCTACTTCCTCCGCCAGTAACAAGAAAAGACGAATTGTGGAGAGCTGACCGAGTAGGCCGAAGGTGCTCGCCTGCTAAGCGAGTGTAGGATCAAAAGTTCTACCGAGGGTTCGAATCCCTCGCTCTCCGCCATTTCTTTGCGGAGCAATCCGTTTGTCTCACAACAGGAAAACCCGTGCCGGAAATGGCTGCGGGTTTTTTTGTGCCTTGGGTGTAAGTGGCTCGCTTCGCTTGCGGCAGGAAACTCCTGTGGTAAAGTTACTTGCAAGGAAAGCGACTTGTTCTGTCTGAAAGGGGAGGATGCCCAGATGAATTTTGCCCAGATGCACGAGCAGTATCACTTGCTGCAAAATCATGTCCTGCTGGGGCCGCTGGTAATGGTTATCTTCTATGCGCTGCTGGCCAAGCTGGCTGATCTGTTTATCGACCGGGTGGTTCGGCGGCTGGCGGAGCGCACCAGCATCAAATATGATGACCAGCTGGTTGCCATCCTGCACCGGCCCCTCTGCTGGAGCATCTTCCTGCTCGGCCTGCTTCACACCCTGATTCAGGTTGAGCCGCCCGCCCCTTACCGGATGGTGCTGGCAGCCCTGATCAAAACCGTACTCATTGTTTTCTGGCTGATTGCGACGGTACAGGTTTTTAATCTGTTTGTCGAGGAAGCGCTGGCCCGGATGGTGGAGCGGGGCAAGATCGGCAGCGACCTCTTCCTGCTGCTCAAAAATCTGCTCCGGGTGGTGCTGGTGGTGCTGGGCGCCTTCTGGGTGCTGTCAGTCTGGCAGGTCAATCTCACCCCGCTTTTCGCCTCGGCCGGTATCGCCGGCATCGCCGTGGCCCTGGCGGCCAAGGATACCCTGGCCAATTTTTTCGGCGGGGTGAGCATTTTTGCCGACAAAACCTTCAAGGTGGGCGATTATATCATCCTGGACAACGCCCAGCGGGGCGAGGTGGTGGAGATCGGCATCCGTTCAACCCGGATCAAGACCCGCGACGATGTGTTGATCACCATTCCCAACTCGCTGCTGGCCAACTCCCAGATTATCAACGAAAGCGCCCCCGATCCCCGCTACCGGATCCGGATTCCACTGGGGGTGGCCTACGACAGCGACCTGGGACTGGTGGAAGCGACCCTGCTTGAGGTGGCCAAGGCCAATGCTCAGGTTATTCTCGAACCGGAGCCAATAGTTCGTTACCGCGCCTTCGGCGAATCAGCCATCGAACTGGAATTGCTGCTCCTGATCGAAGATTCCAGTCTCAAGGGCCGGGAAACCCATCGGCTGATCAAGGCGATCCATCAGGCCTTCACCACCCACGGCATCATCATCCCCTTTCCCCAGCGGGAGGTGCATTTGAAAAACGACCGGGCCGCGACGCCATCCGCCTTTGCAGCCAAGAGGCCGCTTGCGGAATAATCTTTGCTCCGCTGACAAAATTCAGGGGTCAGATTCTCGATTCCTTAACGGTAGCCCTCTGGATTATTGCTTTGCCAGCGCCAGGTATCGGCGCACATTTCTTTAAGCCCTCGTTGCGCCCGCCAGCCCAGCTCACTAAAGGCCAGGCTCGGATCGGCATAACATTCGGCGATATCCCCTGGCCGCCGGGCGGCGATCCGGTATGCCACTTCGCGTCCCGAGGCCAGGGCAAAGGCCTTGACCATTTCCAGCACGGAATAACCGCAGCCGGTTCCCAGGTTGCAGGTGAACACCGTTGGATACCCCCCCTCCACCAGGGGGCGCTCAGCGAGATAGTCCAAGGTGGCAATATGGCCCTGGGCCAGATCAAGCACATGAATATAATCCCGAACCCCGGTGCCGTCCGGGGTAGGATAATCATTGCCAAAAACCACCAGCTCCGGCAAGCGGCCAATGGCTACCTGGGAAATAAAGGGCATCAGGTTGTTGGGAATGCCGCCAGGATCCTCACCAATCAGGCCGCTGGGATGAGCGCCCACCGGGTTGAAATAGCGCAACAGGGCGATATTCCACGCCTTATCCGCCACCCAGAGATCCCGCAGGATCTCCTCGAGCATCAACTTGCAGCGGCCATAGGGGTTGGTGGCTGAAAGCGGAAAGTCCTCCTTAATGGGCATTTTCTCCGCCGCCCCATAAACCGTGGCAGAAGAGCTGAAAACCAGGGTCTTTACCCCGGCTTCCGCCATCAACATCAGCAGAGCCAAGGTTCCGCCGATGTTGTTCTCGTAATAGCGCAGCGGTTTGGCTACCGATTCCCCCACCGCTTTCAGCCCGGCGAAATGGATCACCGCCCCGATATCATGGTTGGCGAAAATCTGCCGCAGGGACAAAGTATCCCGGATGTCGGCCTGATAGAACACCGGCTGCCTGCCGCTGATCGTTTCCACCCGGCGCAGGGATTCCCGGCTGCTGTTATCCAGGTTGTCCACCACGATTACCGCATACCCAGCCGCCAGCAATTCCACACAGGTATGGCTGCCGATATATCCCGCCCCCCCGGTTACCAGGATGGCTTTTTTACTGGTTTGCTCATTGCTCATTTTTATTCCTTAAGTTTCAGCGCCCTTGCAACTCCGGTCGCCAGTTCCTGCATCTGAAAAGGTTTAATTATCGCGGCACAGAAGCCGTACTCGGCAAAAGAGGCCATTACCGGGTCGTTCGAATAACCACTGGCGACTATCACCCGCGCGCCTGGATCAAGCTGGTGAATCTCCCTGACTGCCTCCTTGCCGCCCATGCCGCCGGGGATGGTCAGATCCATGATTATCAGGGCGAAATTTCTGCCTTCCTCCATCGCCTGTCTGTACAAGCGGACAGCCTCCTGCCCGTCCCTGGCCAGCTCTGTCTCATGCCCCAGATGACGCAGCATCGCCTGAGAAACCTCATTGACCATTTCATTGTCATCCATCAACAGGATGCGCACCCCTTTCTGGTCAGCAAGGTGTCCCGCAAGGGCTTCGTCCTCGAGTTGATTATCTCCCCCTCCGGTCGGCAGCAGAATGGTAAAGGTTGCTCCTTCACCAGGCGAAGAAGTCGCCGAAATCGTTCCCCCGTGCTGGCTGACAATAGAGTGACAAATAGAAAGGCCAAGGCCGGAGCCTTGATTTTTGGTGGTAAAATAGGGATCAAAGAGCTTGTCCATAATCTCAGGGCTGATCCCCGGCCCATGGTCAGTAATGGATATCGCCACAGCGTCCTGCGATGATTTGCCACCCTCCCCGTCCGCCGGTTGATTCCGGCAGGCAAGATAAATAGTTCCTCCTTCCGGCATTGCCTGGGCGGCATTGATGATAATGTTCTGGATGACCTGACTCATCTGGTCCGGGTCTATGTCCAGCAACCGCAAATCTTCGGGGATATCCAGCTCGCAACGCACATTGCTGCCGCGCAGGATGAAGACGACCAGATCTTTTATGATCTCGGCGATAGCCACCGTCCGCCGCACCGGACTGCCACCCTTGGCAAAGGTAAGCAGCTGCTGGGTCAACCCTTTGGCGCGGAGGGAGGCTTTTTGGGCCTCAGCCAGCAGCGGAGCTGCCTGGTGCTCATGGTCAAAAAGACGAATGGCCAGATCGATATTGCCAAGGATGGCGGTAAGGATATTATTAAAATCGTGGGCAATACCGCCGGCAAGAATGCCTACCGACTCCAGTTTCTGGGTTTTAATCAGCTCTTTTGCCAGACACTCCCGTTCCAGGGCAAGTTCTTCCTGGGCTTGTATCCGCTCGGTAATTTCCTGAAAAGAGGTAACAATGCCCAGGATTTTACCGTCCGCATCCCGAAATGGCCTGGTGGTCTGCAAAAAGACCCGATCCTGTCCTTCATCTGTTTGATGGCTGGCTTCAAGCACCACCTCTTCCTCGCCCTGGGTAATTTGTTGCATGGGGCAGTCAGGGGTATGACAAAGATTGCCGGGCCGGGATTCGTAACATTTTACCGCCATGCCTGACTGGCCGCTGTCGTGCCAGATCTGACGATACGCCTCATTGGTTTCCACCAGATTAAAGGCAAGATCGGTGATGCAGATGGGTGAGGCGCTGTTGAAGATGTTTTCCAGGCTGGCGTTGACCTGCCGCAGTTCTTCCTGGGCTGTTTGTCGCTGGATATTTTCTTCTTCCAGCTCGGCGGTGCGCTCGGCAACCAGTTGTTCCAGGTTGTTTTTATAGTCGCGCAACTCCAGATGCATCCTCTGGAACCGCTGAAAATAAATGCTGAAGGCAAAGATGATCATGAAGACCGCTGAATTCGCGGCCCCGCTGAAAGGAGAGATCTCGGCCCAGACAGCGGCAAGATCGTAATAAAGAAGGAAGTGTCTGAGCAGGTGCCCAACCGCTCGGGAAACAACAAAAAAGACAAAGGCCAGGGTCAGGAGAAAGATGTAGTCCCGAAAAATATCGTCCGATTTTTTTTGGCGCCACTCCCAGGCCCGGTAGGCACAGAGAACCGCCGTAATCAGGGTAAGAAAAGAACCGATGAGATCAACCGCAACAACATAACCCCAGTCAACCGTCATCCTGGTTCCTCCATTTGTTCAGCGCCGCCATCAGACAGAGAAAGGCCGGCAGCAGGAGAAGATGATCCAGGCGGCTGAAATAGTACAAGGCATCCAGGGGGGTGGAGATAATGAAACCGGTTATCTTGTCGGCGGTGCGGATAAATTTGTCCGGGTTGACTGTTCCCTGATACCAGTGTTCGTGAAAGGCCAGCAAGTTCCATAAAATGATCAGCCAGAGAAAAAGCTTGAACTCCACCCCACCGTAATCACTGTTTTTAAGCCGACGCAGCCGGTTAAGCAGAAAAAGCAGGCCGCAGATAAACAGCACATGGCCAATCTGGTGAACGACCAGGCCTTCTTCCGCGCCTCCATGCGACTGAACAGCCCAGGCTTGAGCTGGAGCAAACAATAAGCAAAGCACGATCAGGCAAGGAATAAAAGAAAGGAGCTTGCTGTCTTTTCGAGGCTTCAATCTGGACTCCACTCCCAGCCCTGAGATGCAAGGCAGGGAAATAAGGGGGTTGGGATAATATTTCGTCATTCCGGCGGAGGCCGGAATCCAGTGTTCTCAGACTGTTGCAACAAGGCTGGACCCCGGTCGAAGTTTATCCTCACGAAGCGGGGGCCGGGGAGACGAGTTGTTACGAGTTCATCAAATTTAATCTAAAGGAAGAGAAATACCTTTGTCCAGAACTATCAAGACTTACCAGCCCCAGAGCAGGTCGCGCCGAACCCAGCCGGTAAGGCCTGATTCGTGCCGAACCTGAACCCAGCCTTTCTTGCGCTTGATGATCCGCAAAACTACGCCGCGGCTGGCGTTGCCCACCTCACGCTGACCTTCTCCGGGGCCGCTGCGGATAATGATTTTTTCATTTTTGACAATCCCGTAAGGCGTTTTGGTAACCAGTTTTTTATTGACCCAGCCTCCGTCATTTTCATAATCAATCACCTTGAGCCAGTCGCCCTGGCGGCTGACCACCTTCAGGGGATAACCCACTCCCAGTTCCCACTTAATCGGGTATTTTCCTCCAGGTCCAGAGCGCATCTGCGCCCTGGTGCGGCTGATACTCACCATTTCCGCGTGGGCCGCCGAGATGAAAACAAGCAGAAAAACAAGTCCAAAACAGAGGCGGCGAATCATGAAAAAATCTCCAGAGGTTATGTCTTGACCATTACGGTTTGCTGACCGGAGATAGACCCCGGTCTGGAACGGCCAGAGGAATGCCGCCTATTTCCAGGGAAATGGCGTCGAACTTGCAAGCCTTGTTCATGCAGGCCAGACAGGTAATGCACTCCGGATCATCCGGCGATTCATTGAATTTAACCCCCATGGGGCAAACATGGTGGCAGGCCTTGCAGTTGGTGCATCTTGATTCATCAAGGCGGAGCTTAAGCAGGCGAACCCTGCTGAACAGCGCGTAAAAAGCGCCCAAGGGGCAGACTGTCCGGCAGAAGGGTCGGCTGGCAAAGACGGCCCAGCCCAGAAAAAGAAGCAAGATCGCAAATTTATTGAAAAAAAGCAAGCCAATGGTGTTGCGAAGGTTGGGCTGGAGCCAGAGCAGGGGCAGACCGGCCTCCAGGGTTCCAGCCGGGCAGATGAACTTGCAGAACCAGGGGCTGCCAAGGCCGGAGGCATCAACAAGAGCCAGCGGCAGAATAATGACAAAAACGAGAAGAAAAACGAATTTACCCTGGGAAAGAATGCGCGGAACCCCAAATTTCCGGGAGGGGATCTTGTGCAGCAGCTCCTGAAGAAAACCGAACGGGCAAGCCCAGCCGCAGATCATCCTGCCGAACAGCCCGCCCAGAACACCGATGCTGCCAAGCACCGAAAAACCGAAGTAATACTGGCCGTTTTCCAGGGCGAAACGCAGGCCGCCCAGCAGCTGCTGGAGTGAACCCAGTGGGCAGTAGGTGGTAGCGGCCGGGCAGGAGTAGCAGTTGAGGCCGGGGGCGCAAAGCACCTTGAGCGGCCCTTGATAGATGGTGCGGGTAAAGGGGAAGGACCAGGAGCTGTTCATGAGAAAACCCATGATTACCTGAACCCATTTGCGGACGGCTTCCATTTCAGCCGATCCCTATGCAGCTCAGGCAGACCTGCACCGCCTGTTCCAGAACCCGGCCCGGCTCACCGGTGGCAACACCAATCAACCAGAGAAGAAGAAAGGCGGTGATCACCACAAAAGGGGCCTTGCGGATGGGGCTTTTTTTACGCAGGTCACGGGTAGTCCGGCTCATACCCTAGCGCTCCTTATCTGGGGAACTTTCGAACTGGACAACGAATTCTTCATCAAGAGTGTCCGGGTCTTCGGAATTGTAGTAGAGAATATTTTTAAGATGGGAAAAACTGTCCAGATCCATCTCGTAAAAATGCAGGGCCACCCCATCCTCTTTTACCCGGACAACCGTGCCCTTCATTTTCAGACTCAGCTGGCTGGTTGAACCCGCCAGCCCCAAAGAGACCAGGCAGTGTTCGCCGAGCTTGTGCCCAGTAACGCCAAGCACGAATACCCCCTTGAGGCTCAAATCTGCAGTTTTGCACGCAGTATGGCTCTGCGTAGGGAAATCCAAGCTGATGACGACCTGGAACGGCACTCTGGTGTTTTTGCGCTTGTTTTGCATGGTTGCCCCCTCTTGGCCTGATAATCGCTTACAGTTGGGGATGCAGCTCTGGTCTTGGTCGCATACCCTGTGCCTGGTTACTGGTTGTCTGCTGTCCGGCAAAAAGAGAAAACCCTCCCGTTCGAGCAGCTGACGGATGTTCAGCAAATACAGCTCTTCCTGAATTTCTCCAACCCGGCCAGGGCCGACAAGATCGCCATTTTTTGCCCGAACCAGAGAGAGGAGCGGGGCCGCTTCCTGCGCCAGGCGGCAAAGAATCACCCCGTGCCACTGGCCGTTGCTTACCACCACCAGCAGGCTGGCCTCTTCGTCCGGAAGTTCCGCAAGACCCAGGCCCTGGGGGTACAGGAGGGGAAGAACCAGCTTTTTCAGCCTGCTGTTTTTGAACAGGGCAAGGGGGCCCTGCATCTGTCCAGAGAGGCTGCTAAACCAGCCCCCCAGATCCTTCAGGGGAATCTGGTTGTTTTTGAGATATTTTTTTCTTTTTTTAGGAGAGAGCGGCCTGATAAGGGCGATGTATTTTTCGGCGATTCCCAGGGCCAGATGACCAATGGTAATGGGGCGGATCATGCCCGCCGCCTGAACAGGCAGGGGTTCTGTCTCTGCCGCTTTGCTTGCGGCCTGTCCAGAATCTTGTCCGATCTGGGGCTGTTCTGTTACGGCCTCGTCTGAAGAAAGCAGCTCTACTAGAGATTCCAGGTCGGCAAACAAGCCGGTTTCCTGCTCTGCTAGCCTGGGATTTACGCCCTTTTCCGCAGCCGCCTTCTCCTTAAGCCTGGCAAACTTGCCGTACACCCTTTTGTACAGCTCGGCATCCCTGTCCGGGTCTAACTTGCCGTCTTCATACATGTTGACCACATGGGCCATTGCTTCCTTGAGAAAATCAACAAATTCAGGCGAAACCGGTTCTTGCCGCCTCTGGGCATAGCGGAGAACGCTGTCCGCCATGGACAGAATGGCCAGAGCGTTTTTTCTGGTATTGAAGCGATTTTTCAGGCAGGCAAAGGCCGCCTGCAAGGGCTCAATCTTTTTATGCGACAGACTCCAGTCCTGGGAAATGATCTCCGTTTTCAGTTTAAGGATGGCTTCATCAAGAGAAAGAATCACCAGCAATACTCCACAGCCATTGGCTTTGCGTTTTATAAAAGTACTTATTTGAGGGAACCTTGAAAAATACGTCATGCCCGCGAAGGCGGGCATCCAGTTCTTTGATTTTACTGGGCTAAAGCCTTCGCGGGAGCGACGGAGGTTTGATTTTTCAAGGTTCCCTTGAGATAATGTTCCCTCTCTCTTCAAAGGGAGGGAAGGCAAAAACCAGGAGCCAAATAGCTTACCAGAGTCAATGCCCTATTGTGACTGGAAATTTTACAGGTTACTATAGCAGAAATTTTTGTGCTTTGGCAACAGGCAGTTGTGTAACCGCCGTTCCGTGGCGACCTCCTGAAAATCCCCTGACGCGCTGGCAAGGAAACACTACGCATGACTGAAAATATGCTTTCTTTTTTTGTCGCCCTCTTCGGGGCGCTGGTGGGCAGTTTCCTCAACGTGGTCATTGTCCGCCTGCCCGAAGAAGGCGCCTCCCTGGTTTTTCCTGCCTCCCATTGCCCGGCCTGCAAAAAAAATATCTCCTGGTACGACAACATCCCCTTGCTGAGCTTCCTCTTTTTGCGCGGCAGATGCCGGCAGTGCGGAGTGCGGATTTCCTGGCGGTATCCCCTGGTCGAGGCCGCCATGGCCATTCTCTCCCTGGCTCTGTACCAGCATTTTGGCCTTGGCCTGCTTTATCCCATCTATTTTCTCTTTTGCGCCACCCTGCTCGTTGTCATCTTTATCGATATTCAGCATCAGATCATTCCCGATCTGATCAGCCTGCCAGGTATCGCCCTTGGCTTTGTCCTCTCCTGGGTCAATCCGTTTCTCACCTGGCAGGACGCCAGCTTGGGGATTCTCCTGGGGGCTGGGAGCTTTTATTTAGTGATCTGTTTCTATTACCTGTTCACCAGGCGGCAAGGCATGGGCTTCGGCGACGTCAACCTGCTGGCCATGATCGGCGCTTTCCTGGGCTGGCAGGCCCTCCCCTTTGTGATCTTCGGCAGTTCGGTGCTGGGAGTGCTGGTGGGCATCTGGCCCATGCTTAAACAAGGCAAGGGCGGCAAGACCGTCATTCCCTACGGCCCCTTCCTTGCCAGCGCGGCCCTGCTCTACCTCTTTTTTCGACAGGATATCCTCCTGTTTTTTGTCCGCTTTATCCTGAAAGCAAACTGAGTTATCCCAAGGTGGATGCCTGCGGAGGTAACGGTGCGGCCCGCCAGGGATAGCGGAGCCGGAGTTTTCTCCTTAACGCTGTTGGCTACTTCAGGAAAAAGAGAAAAGGGGGGGAAGAGAGAAAGAAGAAAGGGGGGACGCTGGAGAAGAAAGGTGGAAATGGGGACGCTGGTGCAAAACAACCTAGAAACGGATCACCGAGGCCTCCAACTCTTCTTCCAATATACCGGCCAGCTATCAGCGTCTCCCTCTGGATCATGCAACCGGGGATAGCTGGAACTTCCGCCTAGAAGCCACCCTCTTCCACCTCGTGAATGATCACCTTGACTTTCATCTTCCGTTTCCCCCTGCTACCACCTTGTTTTCGTATCTTTCGTGGTTTTCGTGGCAATTTTTTTATTCTTCAGACTCTTCTTCGCCTTCCTCATCCTCGGAAATAATCACAGCCATCCTATCAACAGCCATAACCTTTTCGCCCTCGTCCAGCTTGAAGAGCCTTACCCCTTGAGTGTTGCGGCCGATAACCCGCAGATCGCGCATGGACATGCGGATGATCTTACCGCCGTTGGTGATCATCATCAACTCGTCTTCATCAGTCACCTGCAGGGCCCCAACCACCAGGCCGTTGCGCTCGCTGGCCTTGATGGCAAAAACCCCCTTGCCACCACGTTTGATCAGCCGATATTCATCCACCTCGCTCCGCTTGCCGTAGCCATTTTCCGTAACCACCAGCACTGAGGAGCCTTCGTGCACCACATCCACTGAAACCACCTCGTCACCCTCAGCCAGGTTGATCCCCCTGACCCCGGTGGCGATACGGCCCATAGTACGAACATCCTGCTCCTTGAAACGAACCGACATCCCCTTTCTGGTGACTACCAAAATATCGTTGGCTCCGTTAGTCAGCACCGCGCCCAAAATCTCATCATCCTCGCGGATAGTAAGGGCAATCTTGCCGCGCCGGATGGGGCGGCGGAATTCAGTAAGCACTGTTTTCTTGACCACACCCTTTTTGGTAACCATCATCACATGACATTCCTGGCCTTCAGGCACATCAAAGGATTTTACCGGCAGGATGGCGGCAACCTTTTCACCCTCAGTAAGCTCAAGGAGGTTAACGATGGCCTTGCCCCTGGCGATACGGCCAGCCTGGGGAATCTCGTAAACCTTCCGCCAAAAGACCTTGCCGTGATTGGTGAAGAAGAGGAAGGTGTCGTGAGTGGAGGCCAGGTACATATTGCTGACAAAATCCTCTTCGATGGTATTGGCACCCTTGATACCCTTGCCGCCGCGCCGCTGGGAGCGGTAGAGATCCATGGGGTTACGCTTGATGTAGCCCTCGTGGGTTACAGTGACCACCATCTCTTCCTGCATGATCATGTCTTCGGGTAAAATTTCGTCTGGGGCCTCAATAATCTCGGTGCGGCGCTCATCACCGTACTGCTCGATAATCGCGGTGAACTCGTCGCGGATGATCTTCATCACCAGATGTTGATCGGCCAGCACCTGTTTGAACCAGGTAATCTGTTTCATTAACTCTTCATATTCGCTGACGATTTTTTCCCGCTCCAGACCGGTTAACCGGTGCAGACGCATCTCGAGAATAGACTGGGCCTGGATTTCGGAAAGGGCAAAGCGGGTCATGAGTTCACCCCTGGCTTCCAGTGGGTTGGCAGATTGCCTGATCAAGGCCACTACCTCGTCGAGATTGGTAATGGCGATTTTGAGCCCTTCAAGGATATGCGCCTTTTCCTCGGCCTTTTTAAGGTCGTAGGCGGTACGCCGATAAATAATGGTTTTACGGTGCAGAAGGAAATATTCGAGAATCTGCCGCAGATTAAGGATCTCAGGCCGGTTGTTGACAATGGACAGCAGGATGATGCCCATGCTTCTTTGTAGTGGGGTTAATTTGTACAACTGGTTGATCACCACCTCGGCAATGGCATCCTTTTTCAGATCAAGCACAATGCGCATGCCATGCCGGTCTGATTCATCACGCACCTCGGCAATGGTCTCTATCCGTTTTTCCTTGACCAGAATAGCAATCTTTTCGATCAGGAAAGCCTTATTTTGCTGATAGGGAATCTCGGTAATAATTATGGATTCCCGACCGTTCTTGTTCTTTTCCACCTCTGTCTTGGAACGCATGAGGATGGAGCCACGCCCTGTTTCATAGGCCTCCCGGATGCCGGCCCTGCCACAGATATAGGCGCCGGTAGGAAAATCAGGGCCGGAGATATGATCCATCAGCTGATTGACGGTGATATTAGGGTCATCGATCATGGCGATGAGGCCGTTCATCACCTCCACCAGGTTATGGGGAGGAATGTTGGTGGCCATACCCACCGCAATACCAGAGGAGCCGTTGATCAGTAGATTGGGGATCTTGGAGGGGAAAACCACCGGCTCCATGTGGGAGTTATCGTAGGTGGGGACAAAATCAACGGTTTCCTTTTCCAGATCAGCGATGATCTCCTGATCAATCTTGGTCATTCGTGCTTCGGTATACCGCATGGCCGCAGGAGAATCTCCGTCTACCGAACCGAAGTTGCCCTGACCGTCCACTAACGGGTAGCGCATGGAAAAATGCTGGGCCATACGGACAATGGTGTCATAGGCAGCGGTATCGCCGTGAGGATGATACTTACCAATGACATCACCGACAATACGAGCTGATTTGAGGTGAGGCCGATTATGAAAATTGCTTAATTCCCGCATGGCGAAAAGGGCGCGGCGGTGTACGGGTTTTAAACCATCACGCACATCAGGCAAGGCCCGGCCAATAATAACGCTCATGGCGTAATCAAGGTAGGATCTTTTTAATTCTTTCTCGATAGAAATCAAGGCAATATCAGATGAACCGTGGGTCGTTTCTTCCGCCATATCAAAAATCCTTATTCAAGGGATGGAGACCATCCTGAAGTTGTTTCTGCTGTAAAACATATCCCTGATTGCGGTTAAATATCGAGGTCGGCAACCTCAAGGGCATGATTCTGAATGAATTCCCGGCGAGGCTCCACCTTGTCACCCATCAAACAGGTAAACATATCATCAGCCAGGGCCGCATCATCAATGGACACCCGCAGCAAGGTTCGTTTATCAGGATTCATTGTGGTATCCCAGAGCTGCTCGGGATTCATCTCACCAAGACCTTTGTAACGCTGGAGATTGCTGCCCCGGAAAGATTCCTGTCTGACAACGGTGAGCAGCTCCTGCCAATTGGCAACCGCGATCTCCTTGTTGCTGGTCTCTACCGTGAACCCGATGGTGAGATACTGCTTTATCTGCCCATACTGACGAATGGCGGAACGGTACTCGCTGATCAATGGGATCTGTGGGCCAACGGTAATCATCATGTGGGCCTTGTCCTTGATGGCCGCCTCAAACTCCCAGCAACTCGGGCGCCAGCGACAAGGGCGAATAGCGCCGAGGATTAGATCTTTGCCATGCAGTTGTTCTCTCAGGTGCTCCAGCAGATTCAGGTCTTCAAACTGATCTGCTGAAGTGATATCGTTATCCAGAAGGAAATGGATCATCTCTTCCCAGAGATTAATGCGGTTTAAATAGTCGATGATCTTCAGGTAGTTGGACAGGTTTTTCAGTAAGCCGATAAGATCCTCACCCGCCATCTTCTCCTTGCTTGCGCCCACCGTCACCTGCACACTGGTGCTGGCTTGAGCAAAGAGGTGTTGGTTGAGCTCTTCCTCGTCGGAAAAATATTGTTCTTTTTTACCACGGCCCAGGCGAAACAAGGGGGGCTGACCGATATAAATGTTGCCATTTTCTACCAGAGGCAGCATCTGCCTATAGAAAAAGGTGAGCAGCAGAGTGCGAATATGGGCGCCATCCACATCAGCATCAGTCATGATGATGATTTTATGATAGCGGAGTTTATCCAGATCGAATTCATCCCTGCCTATGCCAGTGCCAAGAGCGGCGATGATCTGTTTTATTTCCTCACTGGAAAGAATCTTGTCAAACCTGGCCTTTTCCACATTCATGATCTTGCCACGTAGAGGGAGAATGGCTTGCACAGACCGATCCCGTCCCTGTTTGGCCGAGCCACCAGCCGAATCTCCCTCAACCAGAAAAATCTCTCTGGCCTTTGGATCCTTGGACTGACATTCGGCCAATTTCCCTGCCATCATCAGATCAAGGCCGGAGCCTTTTTTACGAGAAAGTTCCTTGGCGCGCCGGGCAGCCTCGCGAGCCCGGGCTGCATCAACCACTTTGGTGAGAATCTTCCTTGCCACCTGCGGGTTCTGTTCAAGATAGATGGTGAGTTTTTCGTGGCAGACTGCTTCCACGATGGATTTAACCTCGCTGTTGCCCAGCTTGGTCTTGGTCTGTCCTTCGAACTGCGGATCGGGAACACGGACGGAAACCACACAGGTCAAGCCCTCACGCACATCATCCCCGCCCATCTTTTCCTTCATATTTTTGGGTACGATATCCTCGCTGACATAACGGTTGATGCATCTGGTCAGCGCACCCCGGAAACCAGCAACATGAGTGCCACCTTCCTTGGTGTTGATATTGTTGACAAAGGAAAACAGGCGTTCGGAGTAGCCATCAAAATACTGGAAGCTTATCTCCACCTGAACATTATCCCTTTCTCCGTAAATAAAGATCGGCTCAGGGTGGATATGGGTTCGGTTGCGGTTAAGATATTCAATATAGGAAACGATCCCGCCTTCAAAATGGAAAATATCTTCTGCCCCGGTCCGTTCGTCATGGAGGAGGATCTTGACCTCTTTGTTCAAAAAAGCCACTTCCCGCATCCGGGCCTGAATGATGTCGTATTTAAACTCCGTGTTTTCTTTGAATATTTCCGGATCAGGCATGAAGGTGATCTTGGTGCCGGTTTTTTCCGACTCGCCAACTATTTCCAGATCTCCCTGGCGGATGCCATAGTGATAGGTCTGGCGATGAATCTTGCCGTTTCTTTTTATCTCAGCGGTGGTCCATTTGCTCAAAGCATTGACCACTGAAACGCCCACTCCATGCAAACCACCGGAAACCTTGTAGGTATCATGATCGAATTTGCCACCCGCATGCAGGGTGCACATGACCAGTTCAAGGGCGGAAATCCCTTCTTCGTGCATCTCCACCGGAATGCCACGGCCATTATCCTCGACACTGCAACTACCATCCCGATGAAAAATTACTTTTATATCCGTGCAATGCCCGGCCAAAGCCTCGTCAATACTGTTATCCACCACTTCATAAATGAGATGGTGCAACCCCTCTTCTGCTGTATTGCCAATATACATGGCCGGCCGCATCCGAACGCCTTCAAGGCCAGAAAGAACCTTTATCTGATCCGCTCCGTAATTTTTTTGTCCTTCAGTCAAAATTTGATTCCTCTTATTATTATTTTCTAAAAAATCAGAGCAGGTTTTAGGTAGTTATTACTATATTTTCATAGGCATTATGATACTGACAAAACCTGGATCATCATCACCTTGAATAAGACAAGGACTTTCTTCCGAATTTATATAGGCCTTAATGGTATCACTGGACATTACCTGCATGGTTTCAATAAAATACTTAACATTAAAGCCAAGTTTTAAAGGAGAATCAGTATAGCTGATATTTATTTCATCTTTGGCGCTTCCTATATCCATGCTTTGCGAAGAAAGAACTAATTTATTAGGGGTTAACTGAAATTGCACAGCATTAAAACGGTCTTCAGTAAAAAGATTCATCTTTTTCATTGAATTAATGAATTGCAACCTGTTTAATTCAATACATTTTTCTTTTTTTATAATATTTATAATATTTTTATAATCTGGAAAATCGCCATTAATCAAACGAACAATTATGATTGCATGCTCTGTTTTTATAACTGCCTGTTTTTCTTCAAATGATATTTTTATCTCTGGCGATAATTCCGTTAATTTTCTAATTTCCTGCATGCCCTTGCGAGGAATCAGGATTATTTTTTCCATTTTCAATCCGCTTAAATTGTTTTCCATCGTTGTTTCACATAGAGAAAGTCTATGTCCGTCCGAGGAAACCATGCGGAGTATATTTTTACCATCTAATATATCTTTTTCCACCAGAACACCGGTGAGATTGAACTGGGATTCTCCTTCCTGAGCTACGGAAAAAATCGTTTTATCGATAAGTTCTTTAACAAGGTCACTTTTAAGAGATATCAAGTTGTTTTCATTATATTCTGGAAAAGCAGGATATTCTTCGCCTGGCATACCGGCTAATTTATAATCTGTGGAATCTGCGCTTATTTTTGCCCAGTTGTTTTCCATTATTTCAATATGGATATGTTTGGCGCCAGATTCTCGGACTATTTCAAAAAGCTTTTTGGCAGGAAGAGTGATGGAACCAGGAGAAAGTATTTCGGCAGGCAGACTGTTTCTTATGCCTATTTCCAGATCGGTGGCAGTCATAAGAAGAGAATCAGTTTTTGACTCGATCAGGATGTTGGAAAGAATGGCAATATTTACTTTTTTACCAGCTATATTTTGCAAAGAAGAAAGACCGGCTAAAAAATCGTCACGAGAGATATTGAAGATCAAGGACATAATAGACACCTCATATAGTAGTAGTTTTTTAAATTTTTTTAAAATTATGATTATTAGATATGTTTATATGTTAATAAAGATTGCAATATGTTGATATTTTTAAATATTATTTAATTCAACAATGGTCGGAAGAAAATAAGAAAAATCAAAAAATAAGTTATCAACAGGTTTTCAAACTAGAGTTAAAAAAAATTATAAAGCATAATTGAAAAGGTGTTGAAATAAAAATATAACATATTGTATTTACTTGATATAATAAAAAAATAGGGCTAGTTAATTTTTATTAAAATTAACTCCAAAAATATAGTGTAAAACAGAAAAAAATTCAATAATAATAAATAAAAAGGCTTTATATTGTAGTAATTCTAGAGGTGCCCAGGCACTGTTTTTTTTAAGATGTCCAAGAGAGAAAAGAAATTTTTATAATCAGATGGAAAATAATACAAATAATATAATAATATCAAAACTTTATAAAATATTTCCTCAGGCTATTCAACAGCAAATCTTTCCTGGGGCGGCCATGGCTATTGCCTGGGGGTCTCCTGAGAAGAGAAAAAGGATAATTCAAACCTTCGGGCACACAACCTATAGTCAGGAAAATCTGGTTGAACAGGCTACGGTGTATGACCTTGCCTCGCTAACTAAACCTCTAGCTACCACCCTGGCTATTCTTTCTTTGTTAAAAGAAGAGCGGATAAAACTTTCCGACCTGCTTTCTGATATCTTTCCTCAAATGAGAGATTCTTCCCTACACAGTATATCTATCCATGATATTCTCTGTCATTCGGCAGGATTTTCGGCCTATAAACCTTATTATTTAGAACTTGTCGGGCTGGCGGCGCAAAAAAGAAAGGACGCGCTTCTCGGCCTGCTTATCAAGGAGTCACCAGTTTATGAATCGGGCAGCACCTCTATTTATAGCGATCTTGGCTTTATGTTGCTCGGCCTGATAGTGGAAAAGAAAAGCGGCGCGGAACTCAATAATTTTTTCAAGGAAAAGATTGCGGAGCCGCTGGGGCTTGCGGAAAAAATATTTTATGGCCCGGTGGGGTCAGGGAAGATAAAAAAACAACTTTTGGCCCCCACGGAAGATTGTCCCTTTCGTAAAAGGGTGCTTTACGGCGAGGTGAGCGATGAAAACACCCATGCTCTTGGTGGAGTGGCCGGGCATGCAGGGTTGTTCGGCACAATTTCTGGGGTATTGGAGATGGGGGTGCATCTGCTCGATCAATGGCAGGGAAGAGAGGAACACCTAAACTATCTGGCCAGCGATTTGCGTCAATTTTTAATAAGGCAGGATGTTCCAGGGTCTACCTGGGCCCTGGGTTTTGATACACCTTCAAGCACTGGCTCAAGTGGGGGAAGATATCTGGCGCCGACCAGCGTTGGCCATCTAGGTTTTACCGGCACATCCTTCTGGATAGACCCTACCCGCGACCTGGTTATGGTTTTATTGAGCAATCGGGTTCATCCCAGCCGGGATAATAACCGGATCAGGCAATTCCGCCCCCTTTTTCATGAGACGGTAATGGAACGTTTGGGTCTGGCCTGATTCAGGCCGGTTTTTGCCTCCGCTCCGGGTACAGGCGCAGGATATCTTCTTCGTTGGCCTGCATTACCCCACGTTCACTGATCAAACCGGTGATCAGACGGGCTGGGGTGACATCAAAACCATAGTTCAAGGTGGCAGTATTCGATGGAGAAATGGTGATAGTGGTCAATTCATCAGATTCGCTTAAGCCCCTGATATGGGTAATTTCCTTACCACTTCGCTGTTCAATGGGTATTTCAGTAAGACCGTCTTTAATCATCCAATCAAAGGTGGAGGAGGGTAGAGCTACATAAAAGGGTACATTGTTGTCGTGGGCGGCAAGGGCTTTGAGATAGGTGCCGATCTTGTTGGCCACGTCGCCGCAGCGGGTGGTACGATCCGTGCCAACGATGACCATATCTACCAGACCGTGCTGCATGAGATGGCCGCCGGTGTTATCGGCGATCAGGGTATGGGGCACCCTTTCCTCTTTCAATTCCCAGGCGGTGAGCTTTGCCCCCTGTAGCCAGGGCCTGGTTTCATCTACCCAGACATGCACTTTAATACCTTCGGCATGAGCGGCGTAGATAGGGGAGGTGGCTGAACCGTAATCCACAAAAGCCAGCCAGCCTGCATTGCAATGGGTGAGGATATTTACCGGTTTGCCGTTTTTTTTCTGGCTGATCCCGGCAATAATCTCTTTGCCGTGCTCCCCGATCCGGTGGCAGAATTCGGCGTCCTCATCGGCTATCTCACAAGCAACAGCAAAGGCCCTGGCCCTTTTTGCCGCCAGGGTGCTTTCTTGCTCGATAGCTTCAAGTTGCCGCTGCACAGCCCAGGCCAGGTTGCTGGCGGTTGGTCTGGTCTGTACCAGATTTTCTGCCGCCAGCCGCACCCAGGCGGCAAATTCGTGCTTCGGCGCGGTCAGAGCGGCCAGATGCATACCGAAACCTGCCGTAGCACCAATGAGCCCCGCTCCGCGCACATGCATCTCACGGATGGCCGTGCAGACCTCGGCAACCGTACGCAGCTCTTCAATCACAAAGCGGTGGGGCAGGCGGCGCTGGTCGATAATCTTGATTACAGAGTTGTTGGTAGCAGATGGCCAGATGGTTCGGTATGGTGTTCCGGAAACGCGCATGTCAACCTCAAGTCAAGCAAGCGATTAGAGAAAAAAAGTGAACAAAGAATATGATATGAGACCCATACCAATAACAGTGTAGATCAGCAATCAGGAAGAGCAGTTGTTTCCTTGTGTTTATAATCGCAACAGGATAATTCGTAATTTTTCTGCTGCCAAGAATTTAATAGTCTTCCGTGACCCTGGCCAGGGTCAACACCATTACCTCAACTGCCCCGGCTTTTTTGAGAACTCGGGCGCATTCGTTTACTGTTGTACCTGTGGTGAATACATCATCAACAAGAAGAATCTTCTTTCCGGTAAGACGGTGTGGTTTTATAACAGCAAAGGCATTTTTAAGATTGGTGCGGCGGGCGGTTCCACTGAAACCGGTCTGTGGTGCAGTGGGTCGGGAACGGATCAGGAGGTTGGTGATAATCCGCTGGTCTTTAGGGAAGAAGGCGCGGGCCAAGAGTAGAGCCTGGTTGAAACCACGCTCCTGTAAACGTTTTTGGTGCAAGGGCACAGGCACGATTAAATCCACAGCCTCCATCTCTATCTGTTGGGGTAGCTTACGGGCAAATCTGGTAAAGCTTGGCAGGCAGTCGGTTTTTCCCTGGTATTTAAAATGGTGAACCACTTTTTTCAGAGGCTCTTCGTAGAGAAAGAGCGCCCTGGCTCGTGTGAAATGCCGGGTGGTGGTAAGGCAGGCTCCGCAGTGATGGTCGCCGCCCGCAGCCACAAGATAGACCCTGCCGCAACAGGGGCAAAGGGGGCTCTGGATGAAACGGAGCCTTTTCAGGCAGTCCGGGCAGAACAACAGCTCCGGCGAGGCACCCAGCGGCTTTTCACAGGCAAGACAAAACGAGGGCAGCAGGAGATCAAGGAGGGCCTTAAAGAGGGGTTGCATGGTCGGCCAGGAATCTTTTCAGTGCCACAAGGCCATCCGGGGTAAATTGTTCTGCGGTGGCCAGGGCTTTTATCGACGGCAGCCCGAGAAAAAAGCCATCCTCAATCTCTTCCGGCTGGAGGACGAACGGACCTTCGGCCTGGCAGGAAAAGACCCTCCCCCAGACCCGGTTGTTATCGGCCTCATGATAAAAATCGAAATGGCTGCGAAGGGTGGCCTTGCGCACACCCAACTCTTCGGCCAGTTCGCGTTTGGCGGCAAGCTCGTAGGATTCTCCAGCCAGAACCACGCCGCCGGTGGCGACATCAAGGTAGCCGGGATAGAGATCCTTGCTCATGGTTCGCCTTTGGACAAAGATTTCTCTCTGCCGGTTGAAAACCAGGATGTAGCAGGCCCGGTGGATGAGACCGCCCTCCCGCATCACTCGCCGGGAAACCTGCGCCACCTCCTGGTTTTGTTCGTCCACGATCAGGACTATTTCATCGGCGGGATTCATTTTTACAGGGCTCCATTCTGCGCTTTGAAAAAAGCTCAATCTCTTATACCATAGTAACTGTCCAGCTCAAGGCCGGAAACGAACAAAAACAACCCAAACCGTAACTATCCAGCAGTGCCGTAGCTGCTAGGCAGAAGCCGGCGAAGTGTGCTGGTGCCCATAAGCAGGTTGATATAGCTGAGTTGAGCAGCTTGTCTGCTTAAACGAAACTTATACCCTCTGGGTGCAACAACGCAGATGCTGTGCTGCTGGATAGTTACATACCATAAAAACAGGGCCGGAATAGGGGAAGAAGAATCTTTTCCCCTGCCGAAACGGGTCATAATTCCAAGATCGGGTTGGACATGGAAAAAAAATTCCAGTTTTCACTCAGTTATCTTTTCATCGCCCTGGCCATCTTCATCCTCCTCCAGAACTGGCTTTCACCCCAGGTCAACAATGTTTCCTACAGTCAGTTTAAGGCGCATGTGGCGGAAAAAAAGATCAATTCCGTGGTCATCTCCTCCACCCTGCTTAAAGGCTATGAAAAGATTGAGAGCGACAAGAAGGAGCCGATGTTTCCCAAGGCCCTTTATGTGACCCCGCGCATCGACGACAAGAACCTGGTGGAGTTTCTGGAAAAATACGGGGTGGACATCATCGCCGCCAATGAGAACACCTTTCTCCGCACCCTGCTCTCCTGGATTCTGCCCACCCTCTTTTTTGTCGGGATCTGGATGTTCATGATGAAACGCATGGGCCAAGGGGCGGGAGGCATGATGACCCTGGGCAAGTCCAAGGCCAAGATCATCGCCCAGACCGATCTCGGCGTCAATTTCGAGTCGGTGGCGGGTCAGGAGGAGGCCAAGGTGGAGCTGGCCGAGGTGATCGAGTTCCTGAAAACCCCGGAAAAATTCACCCGTCTGGGCGCCAAGATCCCCAAGGGCATCCTTCTGGTCGGCCCGCCGGGCACGGGCAAGACCTTGCTGGCCAAGGCGGTGGCCGGGGAGTCCGGGGTGCCGTTTTTCTCGATCAGCGGCTCTGATTTCATCGAGATGTTTGTGGGCCTCGGCGCGGCCAGGGTGCGCGATCTTTTTGAGCAGGCCAACGCCAAGGCGCCCTGCATCGTCTTCATCGACGAGCTGGATTCCCTGGGCAAGGCCAGGGGTAGCGGCATGATGGGCGGCCACGACGAGCGGGAGCAGACCCTCAACCAGCTGCTTGCCGAGATGGACGGCTTTGAGGTGAATAAGGGGGTGGTGATCCTCGCCGCCACCAACCGGCCCGAGATTCTTGACCCGGCCCTGCTGCGGCCGGGCCGCTTCGACCGGCACATCCTGGTTGACCGGCCCGACCTTAAGGAACGGGTGGCCATCCTCAAGGTGCATGTCAAGGGGATCACCCTAGCCCCGGAGGTCGATCTGGAGATCATCGCCCGCCGCACTCCCGGCTTTACCGGGGCTGACCTGGCCAACCTGGCCAACGAGGCGACCCTGCTCGCGGTGCGCAAGGGCAAGGATGTGGTGGAGGCCACGGAGTTTGAAGAGGCCATCGACCGGATCGTGGCCGGGTTGGAGAAGAAAAACCGGGTGCTTAACGAAAACGAAAAGCGTACCGTGGCCTACCATGAGACCGGGCACGCCCTGGTGGCCACCTTTCGCAAGACCGCGGAAAAGGTGCACAAGATCAGCATCGTCCCCAGAGGCATCGGCGCCCTGGGCTATACCATGCAGCTGCCTACGGAGGATCGCTTTCTGATGTCCAAGACCGAGCTGCTGGAGAAGATCGACGTGCTGCTGGGGGGCCGGGCTGCGGAAAAGATCATCTTTAACGAGATCACCACCGGCGCCCAGAACGATCTGCAACGGGCCACGGATATCGCCCGCAGTATGGTGGCCATGTACGGGATGAACGAAAAACTCGGCCAGGCCACCTACCTGCAACCGGCCAACCAGTTTTTGCAGCAGGGCTTGTTTCAGCAGAAGGAATTCAGCGACCAGACCGCCCTGCTCATTGACGAGGAAGTGCGCAAGATTCTTGAGGAACGCATGGTGCTGGCGGAAAAAACCCTAGTCGAACAGCGCCCTCTTCTGGAAAAAATCGCCAAGGTGCTGCTGGAGAAAGAGGCCCTGGATGATGAGGAGTTCAAGGCGTTGTTGGATGAGATTTCGACCGTATGAGATTTATAATCCAATGCCGCATCGAATCTTTTCAGTGCGATGTTGAAACCCTTGCCCTAAGGGCAAGGTACAGGTTCAGAGGCTATGCCCTCTGAACAACTCAGTGGTACTCTTAGGTGAGGTTGTCCCCACAACTTCAAACCTAGGAGTAGCCAATGAGTCGATTTAGGAAACTATCACAAACAATCTGGCATTGCCAATACCATCTTGTCTGGGTACCAAAATATAGGTTTCGGATACTGACTGGCGAGATTGGCGAAGAAGTATCAAGATGCATAAGAGTATTTTCAGAACGAGCAGAAGTTGAAATAGTTGAGCTGAACATTCAGGTCGATCATGTGCATTTGTTGGCAATGGTTCCGCCGAAGCTGTCCATTTCCGATTATGTAGGGATTATAAAGGGTAGAACGGCGATCAATGTTTTGAATAAATTTCGCAAGTTGAAAAAAAAGCCCTATTGGGGCAATCATTTTTGGTCCAAAGGATATTGCGTAGATACGGTAGGTCTCGATGCCGAAATGATTAGAAAGTATGTGCAATATCAAGAGGTTCAAGAAAAACGGCAGGAACAATTAAAGTTATTCTGATATTCAAGCCGGGGACAACACACCCCTTGCCCCCTTTGGGGGCAAGGCATTGTAACCCCTTATAGGGGTGACCAAAGCCGGGCGCTCTGCGCCCGGATATTTACTTCAGATGCTTGATCAGCGATCTGTCGCATGAGCCTCTTGCAAAATTCGCCACCCCGGCGAAGGCTGCGGTTCAGCCTTGGGGCAACGGGCCGGGATGACGATCTGCTGGCAGATTATTCATTTTGCCAGAGCCTCAAGCGTATTTCATCAAGCAGATTTCAGCAAGACACAAAAGGCCGATCTGTTTTTTTTTCAGTCTTCCGAGGCCTGGCCATTAAAGAGGACGCTAGTGTTTTGATGATTTTACGGAGGATACCTCTTGACATCACCATATAAACGTATATTTATATCATATAGACATTTGATTCAACATGGTTCCCTCGTCCGTCAACTCCAAGGGGCGTCTGGTTGTGAAAAAGATTCTTTGCCAGGAACAGACAACTCAGAATGCTCCCTGCGTCTGCCGGATAAGCCTCTCTTTTCATGGCAAGCGCGGAGTTGCGGCAACGAACAGCAGGGTTGGAGGATTGTCGTAACTTCATGAGCAACAGTGAATCAGAGATAAATCTGCAGGCCCTTGCCTTTCTTGCCAAGTGCCTGGCCGACGAAAACCGCCTGCGCATCCTGCTCTGTGTCAGTACGGGAAAAAAATCGGTCTCCAGGATCGTCGAGGAGCTTGGATTGTCGCAACCCCTTGTTTCCCACCATCTGAAGGAACTGAAGAGATCCTTGCTGGTGCAGGTTGAGCGGAGCGGCCCCTTCGTCTATTACGAGCTGACGGATGCTTTGATTCTTAGGGTGATGGAAAATCTGGCTGGGCTGGGCATGGCTTTACTTGGCAAGAGAACAACTTTTCACACCCAAAGGGTATAAGTTTCGTTTGCACCCTAAAGGGCATAAAATCCGACAAGCTGTTCAAGCTCAGCTTTAACTGGGGAGATTAATTGAGCACATGGAAGAGATTCAGAAAATAATAGACCGGATGGATCCGGAAGAGGCGTTGGCCAGGATAGCTGCGGTTGCCAGTCGGCTTTTTTCTCAGGTGAGCGAGGAGGCCCGGCTTGATTTTGTGGTGGGTCTGGTCGGGGAGGCCGGCGCTGACAAGGTTGCCAGCCTGGTTCATCTCTGACTGGCGGAATGCATGGGCGAAGGTGTCGACCCAACCAAGATGTGTCAAGGCCTGGTGGATAAGGTGGCCCGCTCCAGGCAGCTGCGCTCGGTCACCAACCCTGAGCTGCTGGTGCTTTTTGAGGACTGGCTTGAGGAACTGGAAGCCGAGGTGGCGGCGTATCTGGAAAAGCACCCTGGAAGCGACGCCCCCGCGATTGCGGCAAATCTCGGACTTTCGCGCAGCGGCGCCGCCTTCCTGGTCGCTAAGCTGCAACAGGAGAAAAAAATCTAACAGGAACAGGAGGTGGTATGCGGATCCGTTTTTTTCTCAACGAGCCCAGCGGCAAGACCTGAATCCATTTCAAGGCAATGCTGCCCAGGCTGGGCAAGCTGTTTCCCAATGCCATTGAAGTGCTTTCAAAACCACGCCAGGAATATCTGACCATGGCCTATGCCGAACTTGGCCTGCCCAAGGCGCCAGCTATCATGGCAGGCAGCACCATCATCATCGAAGGCCGGGATATTGACGAATCCTCGCTTGAGAAGGTCATTCGCCACCACCTGGATCTGCCGGACACTGATGCTTCCCCCTTGGGGGCAACCGTTCCGGCGATCCAGATAACAACCAACAATGAGAAGGAGGAACCCGCCATGAACACGACCGCATCAGACCACGAGCTTGTTGATTTAACCGTTCGCCTGTCTGCCAGGATGGTTGCCGCTCTGCATGACACCGTGACGGTCAAGGGCATTGACCTCAATACCCTGATTGCCGGGTATGTCAGAACTGGACTTGAACACGATCTGCCGGAGGTGCATAAAAAATGTTTTTTTACCCACGCCAAGGAGATCCTGAAACAACACAACGTGCCAGAGGCAGCCATCGAAGAGATTGTCGATAAATTCGGCTATTAAGTTGTATTCCTTGCGCCGTCGCGAACAGCTCTTTCTTGCTTGAGCCACGGTGAGGCCTGTATCAATCAGCATTACGGATCACCAATAAAAGGAGGAGCTCATGAATCTGGCAATCGTCATCTCAACCAAGGACAGTGAAAACATCTTCAATGCCATGCGCCTGGCTAATGTGGCGGTAAAGAAGGGCGACGAGGTTAGTGTTTTCATGCTGGGCCAGGCGGTTATGTATGAAGAAACCACGACGGAGCAGTTTAATGTCAAGGAACAGGTCGAGCAGTTTACCGGCGATTTCTATGTCTGAGGCGGCTGCCTCAAGTCCCACGGTCTGGTGGGATCAAGCTCCTGTCCAATCGCTTGGATGGATGACCTCTACGAATTGATTCGGGAAGCGGACAAGGTTCTGACTTTTTGAAAATGCCATCGCCGCATCACTAACATCCGGGGGAAATGCCATGAGTACCGCCAAAAAAGCATCCATCATGATCTTTCACGACGAACTCTGCCAGGTGTTCAACGGACTGATGACCGCCATCAGCCTGCAACGGGCTGGAGCCGAGGTCACGGTCTTTTTTGGCTCGCGGGGGATCAATGCCGTGCATAAGGAAAAAATCCACCAGCTCAAATGCCTGCCCGATCAACCGGAGGAGGAGCAGAAAAAGGTGATGGATCGCATGGAGGCCATGAACCTGCCAATGCCGGAAGACATGCTGCTCATGCTGCACATGGAAGGAGCCAGATTGCTCGCCTGCCCCCTGAACAAGGCGGTCTTTGAATTTAAGGATGACGATTTTGTCGAAGGGGTGGTTCTTGCTGATCCGGAAACCTATTACACCGGAACCGTTATTCCGGCGGACATGAACCTGGTCTTTTAAAGCTGAGTTGAACAGCTTGTCTGTTCATACGAAACTTATACCCTCTGGGTGAAAAGCTGAGTTGAGCAGCTTGCCGGATTTTATGCCCTTTAGGGTGCAACAACGGCTTAAGGAGAAAAAATCATGGTGAAAATTGTTGTCCTGGGCGGCTCTTTCGGCGGGTTGACCGCCGCCTTGGAGCTGAAGCGGCTGCTGGGCCAGAAGGCCGAGGTTACGGTGGTGAGCGAGGAAAACCGATTTGTTTTTTTGCCGTCCCTGCCGTGGCTGATCATGGGCTGGCGCAAGCCTGCCGACATCACCCTGAAAGTTGCCGATATCCTTGCGCCTCGGGGGATCAGGTTCGTTCAGGCCGCAGCCCTGGAGGTGCAGCCGGAGTCAGGCCGGGTGCGGACTGCGGCGGGCGAACTCAGTTATGATTATCTGGTCGTTTCCACCGGCCCTCAGCTCGCCTTTGAAGAGATCCCCGGCCTGGGCCCGGACAAGGGCTACACCGACTGCACCTTCACCCTCGACCATGCGCTGCGCACCGGCAAGCACTGGCAGGCGCTTCTGGAGAATCCCGGCCCGGTGGTGGTGGGCTCGGCCCAGATGGTCAGCTGTTTTGGCCCCTCCTATGAACTGGCCTTTGAAATGGACGCCGAGTTGCGGCGGCTCAAGATGCGGCACAAGGTGCCGCTCCTCTATCTCACCTCCGAGCCCTATCTTGGCCACATGGGGGTAGGGGGCTTAGGCAAGTCCAAACGCTTTATGGAGGACGAGTTCGCGGAGCGGGAGATCAAGGCCCTCACCAACCAGGCCATCGACGAGGTGGCGCCAGGGGAGATCCGGCTCAAGGACGGGGCAAAAATCCCCTTCAAACTGGCCATGCTCGCCCCGCCCTTCAAGGGGGTGCCGGCGGTGGCTCCTTTGGGCAATCCCAGGGGCTTTGTCCCGGTTGATCAGCATTACCGCCACACCAGGCACCCAAACATCTTCGTGATCGGGGTGGCCATGGCCATTGCCCCGCCGGAGCCGACCCCGGTGCCGGTAGGGGTTCCCAAGACCGGCTCGATGACGGTGAAGATGGCCAAGGTCGCCGCCGCCACCATCGCCGCCGAGATTCACGGCGCGCCGCTCCCCAGCCCGGAGGAACTGTCGGTTATCTGCCTCATGGACATGGGCAATACCGCCGCCCTGATGAAGGCCTGGCCGGTTCTCCCCCCCCGGCAAGAGTCATACACCCGCAAAGGGATTTGGGCCAAGTGGCTTAAGCTCTCTTTTGAGAGATACTTTCTCTTCAAGATGAAACACGGTTACAGCCAGTTGCCATAGATAAACGGTCAGTGGCTATGTGTATTACCGAGTGGCCTTGTTCTGTACTCCCCTTCCCCCTGAGGGGGAAGGGGGATTAACTTGACCATCTGACAAGCAAATGGAGGCACTGATGCGTAAAAATTCCCTGGTAGCACTGTCAGTTGATCACCCTAAAACCGTGGTCTTTCTCTCGGTGCTGCTGGCCATGCTCTTCCTGACCCAGTTCCCGAAGATGACCACGGACACCAATCCCAAGAACATGCTCCCCGCCACTTCCGCAGTGCGGGTGAGCAATGACGGGGTGGAAAAAACCTTTGGCCTCTACGAGGACATGATTGTCCTTGGCGTAAGCCATGACCAGGGGGTGGTCAATCCGGCAACACTTGCCAAGCTCAAGCGGATCACCGAGGCGATCTTACAGATTCCCGGGGTGGCGGCCCGTGATGTGGCAAGTTTCACCACCGTTGACAATGTGACCATGGAGGAGGGCGCCCTGCGGGTCGCGCCACTGATGACCCTGGCCCCGGAGCAGGAGGCGGAGCTTGCCAAGCTGCGGCAGGCCCTGGCGGAAAACCCCCTGTTTATCAATCGCCTCATCTCGCCAGACGGCAAGACCACGGCCATCTATATCCCCCTGGAAAAAGACGCCAATGGCAAGGAAATCGCCGACCGCCTCCGCGAGATCGTCAATGGTGAGGCAGGGGAAGAACATTATTCCATCGCCGGTGACCCGGTGGCCCGCGACACCTTCGGCGCCGAGATGTTCAAGCTCATGGGGATGTTCGCGCCCGTGGCCGGGATGATCATGTTCGCGGTGGCCTTTTTCATGTTCCGCAGCTTCTTTCTCGCCATGGCCATCATGGCCCCGGCCATGATCATTATCATTTGCAGCATGGGGCTCATTATCGGGATGGGCTATCCGGTGCATATCATGAGCTCGATGAGCCCGGTCTTTCTCATGGCCATCGCCACCGACAGCATCCACATCTTCAACGAGTTTTATTTTCGCTTCCATGAAAAAGGGGAGCGGCGAGCGGCCATCCTCGACACCATGCAGGCGGTCGGCAAGCCGCTGATCTACACGGACATCACCACTGCTGTGGGTTTTGCCTCGCTGATGCTTGCCAACATTATCCCGGTCAAGGTCTTCGGCTTTGGCGTGGCCTTCGGCACCATGCTCCTTCTGCTCCTGAGCTTCACCCTGGTTCCGGCGCTCCTCACCTTTATCCGGTTGGACAAGATCGAGCAGATCACCGCAGGCGAAGATCTTCGTACCAGCAAGAGCGCCGGGTTCTTGATGAGCTTGAGCCGGCTTGGCGGCTACTGGCCGCGGGTCACCCTGCTGGTGGGCGGCCTGCTGGTGGTTGGGGCCGTGATCGGGGTGAGCCGGATCCATGTCAACAACAACATGGTGGAATGGTTCAAGGCCGGAAGCGAGATCCGGATGGCTGATAAGACGCTGAACCAGGCCTTGGGCGGCACCTCGCTGGCCTATGTCGTCGCCAGCGCCCAGGAAGACGATTTTATGAAAAAGCCCGAGGCCCTGCGCTACCTCGAAGGCTTGCAGCGTCACCTTGAGGCCCTGCCCATGGTGGGCAAGACCTTTTCCGTGGTGGATTACGTCAAGCGGATCAATCTGGTGCTGCACGACAACGACCCCAAGTTTGACGCGGTTCCAGAGACTAAGGAGATGATCGGTCAGTACCTCTTCCTCTTTGCTATGTCCGCCAAGCCATCTGATCTAAATAATGTGGTGGACTACCCCTTCCGCCAGGCCAATATCTGGGTGCAGATGAAGACCTGGGACGCCCAGGCCATGCGGCAGGTGATCGCGGCCATGGACGAGTATGCCAAGGCCCAGCCGATGCCCCTTGCCTTGAAACCGGCGGGGATCGCCTATTTTAACCTGGTCTGGAACAACGAGGTTCTCTGGGACATGGTGAAAGGCTTTCTGGCCGCCCTGGTCATGGTCTTCGTCATCCTGATCATCAATTTCCGTTCGCTTAAATGGGCCCTGGTGAGCTATGTGCCCCTGCTCTTTACCATCCTTTTGCTCTACGGGGTGATCGGCTTCATGGGCAAGGATTTTGACATGCCGATCTCGGTGCTCTCCTGTCTGTCGCTGGGCATGGCGGTAGATTTTGCCATCCACTTCGTGGGCCGCTTCCGCTTGCGGCGGGCAGAGACGGACGGCAACGAAGCGCTCGCCGACAGCCTGGCCTGGACTGCGGCCCGGCCAGGCAAGGGGATCATGCGCAACGCCCTGCTTTTTGCCGCCGCCTTTTCGGTGATGCTCTTCGCGCCGCTCACCCCCTATATCACCGTGGGCGCCTTTATCGTCAGCATGATGGTCTTGAGCGCCCTGATGACCATCATCTGTCTGCCCGCCCTCATTACCCTGATGCAGGGCTGGTTACTAAAAGGAGAATAGTAACTATCCAGCAGCACCACATCTGCTTTGTCATCGGCCTGCTCATGTGCAATAGCACACTTCGCAGACCTCTGGATTTTATACCCCGCAGGGGTGAGCATCTGCGGCACTGCTGAACAGTTACATTTCGTGGTTTTTATCCAATTCCGGCATTAAGCTGGATAGTTATGGAGAATAAGATGAAACGACTTGCCCTGCTCCTGCTCTTCTCGGCCTGCCTGGCCGTAAACGCCCTGGCCGCCTCTCCCGAGGAAATCATCCAGAAATCACAGACCGCCTTTTTCTATCCTGGCAAGGATTTCAAGGCCCGGGTCATGATGAAACTGATCAGCCCCGGCGGTCAGGAACGAGTGCGGGAGATGACCATGCTGCGCTTGAACACCGGCGCGGCAGGGGGGGAGCAGAAATACTTCATGTACTTCTTTCAGCCCGCCGAGGTGAAGGACATGACCTTTATGGTCTTCAAGTATCCGGAAAAAGATGATGACCGCTGGCTGTTCGTTCCGGCCATCAACATGGTGCGGCGCATCGCCATGCAGGACAAGCAGGCGAGTTTTGTCGGTTCTGATTTCACCTACGAGGATGTCTCCGGCCGGGATCTGGCCGATGACGCGCACGAACTGGTCAGAGAAGAGACGCTGAACGGCAAGGCGTGTTTCGTGATCAAGAGCACGCCGAAGGCGGACAGCGCCAGCCATGGCCACAAGCTCTCCTGGGTCGACAAGGCAACCTGGCTGCCCATGAAAGAAGAATACTATGATCGAACCGGCAGAACCGTCCGGCTCTTCACCGCCGATGAGGTGCAGATGGTCAAGGGCTTTCCCACCATCACCAGGCGCACGATGAAAAATCTTCAGAGCGGCCACCGGACCGAGGTCTCCTATGCCAGCCAGGATTACAATATCGGCCTGGATCCAGGCCTCTTTTCGGAGCGCTTTCTCCGCCAGCCTCCCAAAAAATGGATCGACTAACCATGCCAACTTCCCGAACATGGTTCGCCGCCTTGCTGGCCATCTCCTTGCTGCTGAGCGCCGAAAACAGCAAGGCAGAGCTTAGCCTGCACGGCTTTATCCAGGGGAATTACGGCTTGAACACGGCCTCGGCAAACCCTGAGGGCAAAGACTCCAAGCTGGCTGAGGAACGGGCCCAGCTCAAGCTTGAGGCGGATCAGGGGCCGTGGCGCCTCTTTGTCAAGACCGATCTGGCCTGGGATCACCTGGATGACCAGGAGAAGCTGGAGCTGCGGGAAGGCACGCTTGATTATGCCGCCGCGTCCTGGGATCTTAAGCTCGGCAGGCAGATGCTTACCTGGGGGCTTGGCGATCTGGTATTCATCAACGATGTTTTTCCCAAGGATTATGAGGCCTTTTTTGCCGGTCGTCCCCTCGAATATCTGAAAAAGGGCGTGGACGGCGTGAAAATCGGGCTCTATCCCGGCTTTGCCTCCTTCGAGGTTGTCGCCATCCCGCAGTTTACGGCCAATCACTTTCCAGAGGCCAGGCGCTTCTGGCTGTATGACCCGCTGCCAGGGGTAACGAACCGGCAAACCGTCACGCCGGACTCAAGCCTTGACCATACTGAGGTTGCAGTCCGCGCCTACCGTGATCTCGCCGGGTTTGACCTCTCGCTTTATGGCTACCGGGGGTTTTATCGGCAACCCGCCATGCAGCTTGACAACCCGGCAGCTCCCACCCAGCTGACCCTCTGGTATCCAAGACTGGCGGTCTATGGCGCCAGTCTGCAGGGCAGCGCCCTGGACGGCGTGGTCAGTCTGGAGGGGGGCTACTATGACTCGCGGGATGATCAAGGTGGAAGCAATCCCCTGATTCCCAACAGCCAGGCCAGGTTTTTGCTTGGCTATCAGCGTCAGTTCTGGGAGGATTTCACTGTTGGCCTGCAATATTATGGAGAAAGGATGCTGGATTATGGAACCTATACCGCCACCCTGCCGCCGGGACTGCCTGTAGAAAAGAGGCTGCACGATCTGGTCAGTGTCCGTCTGACCCAACTCCTGAGGCACCAGACCGTGAAACTTTCCCTCTTTGCCTTCCGGGGACTTTCCAGCGGCGATTACCTGGTCAATCCAGAGATCAAATACAATTTAAGCGACCAGGTCTGGGTGGCGCTGGGCGCCAATATCTTTGGCGGCGGGGAGCCCTGGAGCCAGTTTGGCCAACTTGACCGCAACGACAGTATCTATCTCCAGACCCGCTATGAGTTTTGAAAAAACCGGACAGATCAGGTGCTGCGACTCCAGACAGTTTAGCTGCTCTCCGCAAGAGCTGAAAACGGTATTGCTTTCTTAAGCTGATCGTTCTAATATGCTGTCGCATAAGGGTGCCCGTAGCTCAGCTGGATAGAGCACCGGCCTTCTAAGCCGTAGGTCGCAGGTTCGAATCCTGCCGGGCGCACCAGTAATAGCAAGGGGGTAACGGCTTTTGCTTGGCCAGGTTTTCTTGATTTCAACCGCCTTGCCAACCTGCAAATGTAAGTGCAAGCTTGCAGGTAAACGCGGAAAATTTTAAACTAAAAGCCCCGCGCCGCATTAGTAATTTTCCCCTGGCAGGAGGCCGGTACTCCTCTCCACCCCATGAGCGCCAAGCGTGTTCTGTCGTCAGTCCAGTCTCCAGCCCCTTCCTTTTTCCGGTGGTCGCCTGTTGTAGGGGCATATAAAATCAGGACGCAATTACCATGGATATATACACCAGGATCAGTGACATACCAGGGCCTTTTCCCAGGGCCGCAGTCACCATCGGCAACTTTGACGGCGTTCATCTGGGCCACCAGATCCTCTTTTCCGAGGTGGTCAGCCGTGCCTATCAAAACAAGGGCCCCAGTATCGCCGTCACCTTTGAGCCGCATCCGCTCAAGGTGGTTAGGCCAGACATCGGTCTCAAGCTCATCTCCACCCTGGAACAGAAAAAAGAGCTCATCGCCCTGGCCAATATCGACAAGCTGGTCATCATCCCTTTTACCAGGGAGTTTGCCGGCACCCCGGCTGAAGCCTTTGTAGATCAGATCCTGCGCCAGGCCATCGGCGTTCAGGATCTGGTGGTGGGCTACGATTACGCATTTGGCAAGGGCCGCCAGGGGGACATCCACTTCCTTAAAGCGCAGGGCCAGGCCAAAGGATTCACGGTTTCGGTGGTGGAGCCGTATTATGTGGACGACATGCTGGCCAGCAGCACCAAGATCCGGGAACTGGTGGGCCTGGGCAAGATGCGTTATGTCCGGCAGCTTCTTGGCCGCTACTACCAGATCAGGGGAGAGGTCAAGATGGGCCAGCAGCGCGGCGGCCCGCTGCTGGGCTTTCCCACCGCCAATCTCGCCCTCTCCGAGGAGGATCTTTGCCCGCGTCTGGGGGTGTATGTGACTCAGGTAATTTACGACGGCAAATGCTACGGCGGGGTGCTGAACATCGGCTACAACCCGACCTTTGCCGGCAGCCAGCTTTCCGCCGAGACCCATATCTTTGATTTCAATCAGGATATCTACGGCAAGCCGATCAAGATCAACCTGCTCCGCTTTCTGCGCGGGGAGATGAAATTTCCCAGCCCTGGTGAGCTGGCCGCCCAGATCGCCCTGGATGTCGCTGAGGCCAGAAAGATTCTGGCTGAAGACCGGCAGGAAATCAAGCTGTCCTGCGAAGAGAAATACAACCGCTAAGCCAGGAAAGACCTCACTGCGTCAGACAGAGCCCGTCCCGCACCAGGATAGTCCGGTCGGCATGGTGGCAGGCGTCCGGGTTATGGGTCACCATGATGATGGTCAGGCCTTCCTTGTTCAACTGGCGCAGCAGGGCCATGACCCCTTCGGCTGTCTCGCTGTCGAGGCTGCCGGTGGGCTCGTCGGCCAGGAGGATGGGGGGCCGGTTGACAATGGCCCTGGCGATGGCGACCCGCTCCTGCTCCCCGCCGGAAAGCTGATCCGGCAGGCGATCCGCCTTGGCGCCAAGCCCCACCTTTTCCAGCACCGAGCGGGCCATCTCGTCCTGCTTTTTCGCGGTGATCCCGGTGATCGCCATGGGCAGCTTGATGTTTTCCAGCACCGTCAGGTAGCCGATAAGCTGGAAGGACTGAAAAATTATGCCGATATACTCGCTGCGAAAATCGGCCCGCTGCTCGCTGGTCAGGCCATAGACATCCAGGGAATCGACCAGAACCTGCCCCCGGCTCGGATGGTTGAGCCCACCCAACACGGCCAACAGGGTGCTTTTCCCGGAGCCGGACTGCCCCATGATGCTGATAAACTCCCCGTCATCCACCTGAAAGTTCATGTGCCGGATGGCGCTCACTGTATTCGCCCCTGCCTGATAATCCTTGCCGATATCCCTGATCTCGATGAGATGCTGTGTTGTATTTTCTTTTGCTTGCATGACTTCTCCTTACGTAACTTCACCGCAAGAGTTTCCTGGCGGGTAATGTTTTCGCGGGTTCGGCTGCGTCGCCTCACCCAGGGAAGGGTGGGCCAGCAGACGCCTCGGAGGCGGACAGGATGTCCGCCGAGTGTCAATCGTCGGCAGCAGTGCCGACCATGAGCGAAAGCATTACCCGCCAGGAAACGGTTGACTTGCCGATAAATCCCCGTCACAGGCTGGGTGTTATAGTGCCCGTAACGCATCGCTTGGATCAAGGCTGCTGCCCTTTCTGGCCGGATAGAGGCTGGCCAGCAGGCTGAGGGCAATGGACAGCAGGATGGCCAGAGCGCCGAGCGAAAGATTAACTCCGGCAAAGGTACCCTTGGGAATAACCAGGGGCAGCACCGACCAGGCAATGAGATTGCCGCCGACAAAACCTGAGAAACCGCCGAGAAACCCGACCACGATGGCCTCGAGCAGAATGATCTGCATCACATGACCCCGGCGGAAACCGATGGCCCGGAAGATGCCGATCTCGCGGGTTCGCTCATTAACCGCGCCCATCATGGTGACAAAAACCAGCAGCGAGCCGATAAAGATCACCAGCCCGGCAATCCCGTAGCTGAAGGCCCTGAACAACTCGACCGACTGCATCTTGGCCATCACTGCCTGTCTGAGCGCGGTGACCTTGGCGCCGGGGAATTTTTCACTGAGTTGCAAGACCATCTCGCTGATCGGACAATCCCGGCAGAAGGCGGCGATCTCCACCAGGGAAATTACCCCCTCTTTACCCAAAACTTCCTGCATGGCATGAAGGTCGCCGATAATCAGGCCGTCTTCCGCGGCCCCGGTAGCCTGGAGAATAGCGGCCACCGTGAAGGTTCGTTGCCCCAGGGGCAGGGTGTTGCCGATGGCAAGATCCAGGATCTCGGCCGCCTCGGCTCCGACAATCAGTTCATCCGCGCTGGCCGGGGCGGTTCCTTCTATATGCCACCAGGTTTTGAGCGGCAGTTCCACCGCAAAATCAACCCCCATCAGCAGCACCTGCCGACCCATAACCTGGGCCGCGCCCAGCACCTTGGGGGCTACCGTGCCGAGATTCTCGCGATTCTCAATCTCCCGGATTCCGGCCAGGTCTTTTTCGGCGAACTCCTGCGCCGCATAGTTCACCCCGCCCACGGTGATGCCGCCATAGCTCAGGGCAAGGTTCTCGCTTTTAGGCACCATAACGATGTTGGCGCCGAAACGATCCAGTCGGTCTTCGATGTCGCGGGTCATGCTTTCGGTGATGGACAGCAGGGTGACAATGGTGGCGATCCCAAGCCCCAGGCCAAGCACGAGAAAGATTACCTTGCCCTTGCGGCGCCTGAGGTTGTTACAGGAGATATTATAGAGTTTCATCGGTTTTTTCCCGCGCAGTCGGTTGGCCAACTACTGGCCCATTTCCTGCGCGGCCTCCTTTTTCATGGTGTGCAGCCGCTGGTGGTGGCCAATCTCATTAAGAAGCACCGCCTGCGCTCCCTTCTGCAGAAAAAAGGCGGAAATCCTTGCCGTATCAAGCTTTTCTTTGTTGAAGGTCACGACAACCCGTAAGCCATGGGGGTCAAGGATTACCTCCCGCACCCCGTCCTGCCCTTTGAGTTCCGCCAGCAACAGTTCCGCCTTGGCCCGCTCTCCGGAGAGTTTGTAAATGGCATCCTCAAGCTGGCGGTTTTGCAGAAAGGCGATGGATCTGGGGATGACAACCAGCCCCAGGCCAAGAAGAATGGCGAGGGAGACAAGGCCGGCCACATAAACAAAGCCCAGGCCCCGTTTTTTCACCCCCAGAACCCGCTCCCGCTTTTCCCGGTATTTTTCAAGATCGTAAGACATCCGCGCTGCCACTCCTTACTTTTTATATTTGCAATACCAGCTGTTCTGGTCGATATCGGTCATGGCGATCACCAGCTTCTCCCCTTCGATAATCCTGGTCAAAGGCGCCGGATTGCAGCCGCCTTTCACCTCGTTTATTTTGACCGAAGCAAAACGCATGCCGCAGTTCTGACAGACCATTTCATCGCCGCTCTGCTCATAGCCCTTGCCCGCCCGATAGCAGACATCGCAGGCATCTATGGCCGCCCGGATGACCCCATCGCTGCTTTTCAAGACAAAGAAGGTCACCATGACCCCATCGGAGGCCAGCACCTTGAAATGATGAGCCTTGCCATTGTTGATTGAGGCCAGCGGGATTTCCAGTCGGCCCATGACCGGGGCAAGAATCGGCGTCTTGTCCCCCCACCAACCAGCCATGGCCTTGCTTGGGCCGAATATCAACATCATTGGCATTGCCAAAGCCATGCCGGCCAGCAGCACAGACAACACCATCGAGGCAACCACTACAGATAGTTTTCTCACGGAACTTCTCCTTGTTTATTATTTTCCGCCGGCATAACCGCCGAATATTTTCCTGCAAAGATCCCGCCAGGATGTCGCCGCAGCTGAACAGCCATTCGGGCCGCAACCAGAGCAACCCTTAGTAAGCGGTTTTTTCACCTGCTGTCCGACCTGTGCCTGCACGGATTTTGCCGGGTAACCCAGGTCAACCAGCGTCCGGACGATGGCCTCCTCGCTCAGGGGAGGCCGGTGATCAATGCGCAAAAGACCCTGTTCAAGGTCTGCCGCAAAGGCCACCATGCCCGGCTTTTTAAAAAGCTCGCCGCGAATAGTCGACAGACAGGAACCGCAGGAGACTCCTTCCACCTGAAAAGTGGTGGTTTTCAGGTCTCCGGCAAAAGACGGGACAGGGCCAAATCCCCACCCGGCTACGAGCAAAAGGCAGGCCAAGCTCAAGGTTCTCAACAGATATTTCATAATCGCTCCAGTTTTTGTGTCCATTTTTGCGCATCCTCCTTCGTCGCCATCGTCACCATTTAGCAATCATCATGCCAACGGGACACGAAAAGCGCAACTCACTGATATAGAAGTGTTTTTCAAAATACGGCGAGGATGAAAGCAGAGGAAGCAACGGGATATATGGAGAATATTCGCCAATGCGTATAGAGAATATTCTGTATCGACGGCGAGGAAGGGGTCAACAAAACAACTGTGGCGCTGCTGAACAGTTAGATCAAATCTTGTACCCAGGGGGCATAAGCCGTTGTTCAAAAATAACTCGTACTTTTTAGTCTCATGAACGGCATAAGGGGCCGTAAAGGAATGGATAAAAAGTATAGGTTATTTCTTAACGGCCCCTAAGTTTCGTTTGAGCAGGCAAGCTGCTCAACTCAACTTTAAATTTTTCCAGGCGATAAATCAGCACATGACGCGGGATCTTTAGCAGACGGGCAGCCTCGGAACGATTGCCGTTGGCCTTTATCAAAGCCTTTTTAATCAGCCCCTGCTCCACCGCCTCCAGAGAAAGCCCTTCATCGGGGATATCCGGAATGCCGTTTGCCGTTGCCGGTTGGGCCGCGGCGGCAAGCTGGAGTTCCTCCACTTCGATGAGCAGCCCTTTGCGCAGGATAACCGCCCGCTCGATAATATTTTGCAGCTCACGGATATTGCCGGGCCAGGCATGAGCCTTAAGTCTGGCCAGGGCCCCGGCGGAAAAGCGCACCCCAATGGGCGCGCCAACCTTCAGGAGAAAATGGGCTACCAGTTGAGGAATATCCTCCCGTCGTTCCCGCAGGGGCGGAAGATGCAGGAGAATAACCCCCAGCCGGTAGTAGAGATCCTCGCGGAAGGTTCCCTGGCCAATGGCGGCATACAGATCACGGTTGGAAGCGGCAATCAGGCGGACATCCACCGCTTCCGGCTGCTCCGCGCCAACCGGGGCCACCACCCGCTCCTGAATGGCGCGAAGCAGTTTGGCCTGAAGATCCAGACGCAACTCGCCAATCTCATCCAAAAACAGGGTGCCACCGGCGGCGGACTGAAACCGGCCCTTGCGGCTGCTCACTGCCCCGGTAAAGGCGCCTTTGACATGGCCGAAGAGTTCGCTTTCCAGCAGATTTTCCGGGATAGCAGCGCAGTTCACCGCCACCATGGGGCCCTGCGCCCTGGGGCTGTGCTGATGGATGAGCCGGGCCAAGACCTCCTTGCCGGTGCCTGACTCCCCGGCAATCAGGATAGTGGCCTCGCTGTTGGCCGCCCGCCTTGCCGTGTCGAGCAATTCCGCCATGGCCGAGTTGGCAGTTTCCATGCCCGCAGTACCCGTGAGCCGGTTGACCTCGCCGCTCAACTGCTGTTTCTGCTCGTGCAGATCCCGCATCTCCAGCGCCTTGCGGCAGGAAAGCCGCAGCGCCTCCCGGTCAAAAGGCTTGGCCAGAAAGGTGAAGGCCCCTTCCTGCATGGCCTTGACCGCCAGCTCGATAGAGCCGAAGGCCGTGATCACCAGCACCGGGGTAAGGGGGGACTCCTTTTTCACCGCCGCCAAAACCTGCAGGCCGCTCAAATCGCCAAGCTGCACATCGGTAATCACCAGATCAGGGCGCTGCTTTTGGAAAAGCGCCAAGCCTTCCCGGCCCGAGGCCGCGCCCAGCACGGTAAAGCCGGCGCTGCTCAGATTGTATTCCGTAACCCGCCGCAGACTTGCGTCATCATCAATCAGCAATATCCGGGATTTCATGTCCTCATCTCCGTTCTCATTCTGTCAACCCTACCTCGGAGCCGTTTCTAAGGGGAAGCAGAATCTCAAAACAAGCCCCGCCTCCCGGACGATCCGTGGCTTGGAGGCTGCCGCCGTAGCTTTCCACGATCTTCCGGCTGATCAGCAGGCCAAGGCCGGTGCCGTCAATCTTGCCGGTATAAAACGGGGTAAAGATCTTTTCCTTTTCCGCCTCCGGAACGCCTGGCCCATCATCACAGACCACAATCCGCCAGCCTCCGTCCGCGGCATTTTCGACCAGCAGCCAGATCTGCCCGCCAGGCCGGACCGCATCCAGAGCGTTGAGGCCAAGATTTAAGAGCACCTGAGAAAATTTGGAACCCTCAACCAGCAGGTGCTGTGCCTCAGCATTTTCCGGCAGGATAAAACGCACCTGCTTTTCCTGCATCTGCCTTTCCAGCAGGGCGGCAACATGCCGGGCAACTGCGCTCAACGGCTCCAGCGTCTCTTCTTTTTCCTGTGGCTTCCCCTTGGCATAGCGGAGTATATCCTCCACTGTATCCTGGAGACGGTCAGTTTCCTTGAACAGAATGTCCACAAACTCCCTTTTCGGATGATCCCCAGGAAATTCGTCACGGATAATCTCCGCCGTACCCTTGATCGAGGCGAGAGGATTCTTAATCTCATGAGCCAATGAAGCGGACAGCCTGCCCAGGGCGGAAAATTTCTGGGCCGCGGCCAACCTGGTCTCCGCCTCGATGAGCTGGGCAGTTTCTTCATGAAGCCGGGTATAGGAGGCCTGCAGTTTTTCGGCCAACTGCTGGTAGCCTTCGCGCAGACGAGTCTGCCGCCCGGAGATCACCCCGACCAGCAGACCGGCCGCCAGATAGAGAATAATCTCCATCACCTCGCTTAACGCCTGCGATCCGTGGCCGACATAAAGAAGAACATGGGGAATAAAAGCGATGGAGGAGAGTACGGCCAGAACCAGACCGCCGCGCACCCCGAACCAGAGGCCGCCCAGAACGATGGGAAAGTAACTGAGCCGCCGGTAGATGTTGTGGGACAGATGGAAATCGCCGGGGGTGAAAAGATGGAGCAGGCCGATGGCTATAACCGAGAGAAGCAGAGCCGAAAAAATTATCTTACGCATACCGCCTCCGCCGGAGTCTGGGCTTCACCGCGCTTTTTCAACA
>Ga0208863_1000166_pt1 | contig 80531 bp, 76 predicted proteins | sample RifOxyD3_FD_184040 | JGI IMG/M metagenome (GOLD analysis project Ga0208863, IMG submission 184040) | Soil microbial communities from Rifle, Colorado - Rifle Oxygen_injection D3 (SPAdes) | ecosystem: Environmental > Terrestrial > Deep subsurface > Rock core/Sediment | place: Rifle, Colorado... | reverse complement strand
GAGAAAATCGCAAATCCCAATATACCAAGGAACGAAGGGCTTTTCACGTTAAAAATACACAATTACAATGCTTTATGTTAAGTTTTTCGCAAGTCAGAAAGTTGAGTTTTAAGCAAAATCAGCAATCCAAAACCAATTGAAGCAGTTAATATTAACGATCTTGGGGCGGTAGTTAGTCGTCCATCCTGCACCCGATAAACATCACCAGTAAGCCCGATCAAAACAGCAACCGGGGTCAACAAAACCAGCAGAAGTCCCCAAATCCAGGCCTTTCTGTAAAAAATAACCTCGTCATAACTTGCGTATTTGGTCGGTTGATCCGCAGCCATCAAGTGCCCTCCTGTGTGATTTGGTTGTCCCGTCTTTATAAGGGAGTTAGAATTTTTACGACACTGGTCTTGCTCATCCTTTTGCGCCTTCCCCTTTGCCGCCTCTCTGTTCTACAGTCACATCCACCATCCCAACGTGGGTCGCATGGCGGTGTGGGCCTAAAGAAAGTACCTCGTCCACCTGCAGTCCTTTCGGGATCTGGTGGGTGATGAAGAGCATGGTCACCCTGCCCTTCAGCGTGTTGATGGTGCGGGCGAAATGTTCGGCGGTCTGCTGGTCGAGATTCGAGACCGCCTCGTCGAAGATGAGGATTTTCGGCCGCTTGAGTAGCGCCCGGGCAATGGCGATTCGCTGCCGCTGGCCGCCGGAAAGGCCGGTGCCCCGTTCGCCGATCTCGGTCTGGTAGCCGTTCGGCAGGGCTTCGATCACCTCGTGGATCTCGGCGGCCTTGCAGGCGGCGATCACGTCGTGAAAACTGGCGTGCGGATGGGCCATGACCAGGTTGTCGTAGATGGTGCCGGAGAAGAGTTCGGTCTCCTGGGGCACGACGCCGAAGAAGGCACGCAGCTCGTTGGCGGCCAGGTAGCGGATGTCGTGGCCGTCCAGGGTGATTTGCCCCTCCTGGGGCAGGTAGAAGCCGAGCATCAGCTTGGCCAGGGTGGACTTGCCGCAGCCCGAGGGACCCATGAGCACGGTGAGATGGCCGGGCTTGAGGCCCATGCTGAGGTTGCGGTAGAGCCAGGGATGGTTTTGCGAGTAACGGAAGGCGAGGTCTTTCATCTCAAGCCTGCCGTGGCCCGCGTTTTCGCGGCTGGGGGTGAGGGTATGGGGCTCCTGCGGCATGTCGAGGATGTCGCCCAGCCGCTGCACGGCGATACTGGCCTGCTGGAACTGCTGCCAGAGCCCGACCAGGCGCAGCATGGGCTGACTCATGCGGGCGGCGAACATCTGGAAGGCGACCAGCATGCCGACGGTGAAGCCTTCGTTGCGCATGACCAGCAGGGCGCCGACGATGAGCAGGGCAAGGGTCATCACCTGCTCCAGGCCGTTGGCGACCACGTTGTAGGTGTTGCCGATCTGGCGGGTGGCAAAACCGGCGGCGAGATATTGGGCAAGGAGATCGCCGTACCGGCGGTCGATGTCCGGCTCCATCTGCAGCGATTTTACCGTGGCCATGCCCGAGAGGTATTCGGTGAGAAAGGCCTGGTTGCGGGCGCCGAGCAGGAACTGGCGGTTGACCCGTTCGCGAAACAGGGGCACGACCAGGAAGCTGATCAGGGAGATCAGGCCCAGAAGCCCCAGGGCGATCAGCGACAGCTGCCAGGAGTAGATGAACATCACCGCCAGGAAGATGAGCAGGAAGGGCAGATCGAGGATGAGGGTGACGGCGGCGCCGGAGACGAACTGGCGGATGGTCTCCACGCCCTGCAGCCGGGCCACCAGGGTGCCGGTGGGGCGGTGTTCGAAGTAGGGCAGGGGCAGCAGCAGGAGATGCCGCAGAACCTGGCCGCCGAGTACCGCGTCGATGCGGTTGCCGGTGTGGAGCACCAGGTATTGCCGGAGCCAGGTCATGATCATGTTGAAGAGCATGAACATGACGAGGGCGATGCCGAGGACGATCAGGGTATTGCGGCTCTGGTGGACGATGACCTTGTCGATGATCACCTGGGTGAAGAGCGGCGTGGTCAGCCCCAGCAACTGGATGAACAGTGAGGCGAGCAACACGTCGCGCCAGATTTTTTTGTGCTTGATGAGTTCGGGAATGAACCAGGAAAAGCCGAAGGCTTTTTTCTCGGTCTGGCAACCGGGGATTTCCTCATCACTCCCATCACCCGGCGCCGATTCCCTGCCGACCAGAATAAGTTCCGGCTCGAAACGGCTGGCTGCCTCTGCGCGGCTGATGGTCTCCGGGGTCTGCGAGCCGGCGCGAAAATAAAGGAGCGTCCGACCGTCGGACTTGAGGATGATGACGGGGCGGGCGCTGGCTGACCGGCCCTCTTCTGTATCGGCCAGGAGGGGAGCATCACCCTGGCTGGTTTGAGGTTCGGGCCGAAGAAGGGCAACGGCCGGCAGCGGCAGCTTGGCCCAGTCGAGCTGCTCGGTGCGACAGCTTGCGGTTTTGAACCCCAGGGAGCGCGCCGCCTCGTGCAGAACGGCACGGGTGCATGGCGGCGGGAACGCCTGGGTGACGAGGGCGGCATTGAACGGCAGACGGTACAGCCCGCTCAGGCTGCCCAGAAGCCAGACCAGTTCTTGAGGGTTAACCGCTTCCGTCATCGATGACATAATACGAAGGGGCTTCGAATGAGGTTGGCTGGGCGCGGTAAGCAATTCCCAGCGGCCGTCCGCTGCCTTCGTGGCGGCGGATTGATTCCGGTTTCCTTCCGACGGATTTGACGAAAACCGAATTAAGGATTCCAGGGCCGCCTTGTTGTTAACCCGAAAAAACACAGAAGATCAACAGCAAAAAATGATAGTATCGGTACTAGGGTCGACCTGGTAATAACGACCGGAAAGGCTTGCTGCGAGCGGAAGGGAATTTGTCAGGAAGTACTAGGTTTGGATATTATGAGTGGCGCATTTTTTTGATTCGCCGAGGTGGCGGCGGCAGGTGAGTGCCAGGCCGACAAGGTCGGCCTGCGGGGGCGCATGCTGGCCCGGGCCCCGACCGGAGGAAGAAGTGGGGAACACCCGGCAAACAGACTCCTTTGCCGGGGCGGAAGTCGTGAAGAAGGTGGCGCCCAGGAAGTGAAGGCCGCGGCAGTACCGTCAGCCCACCGCCGGCCAGCCGGTGGAGTGCATGGTCTTGCCATCCCGGCCAATGAGAAAACAGCCACAGCCGGGCTGGCTGTTGATCAGGCGGATGCCGTCCGCCGGCGGCATGACGAACAGGCTGGTTGACAGGGCATCGGCGTCCATCACGGTCGGGGCCATGGCGGTGACACTGGTTGCCCACACCGGTGAATGGCCGGTGCGGCCATCTACGATATGGTGGAACATCTTCTCCCTATCGTAGAACACCTCGTAGTCGCCCGATGTGCTGATCGCGCCGCTCTGCATCGTGACCACCTTGGGATAGTCTCTGTGCTTGGCCGGATCCTGAATGGCCACGGTCCAGGGCTTACCCTTGGCGACCAGACCGCTGACCCGGATATCGCCGCTCGCATTGATCAGATGGTTGACCACCCCGTTGCGGCACAGCAGCTCGGAGACCCGGTCAACGATATAGCCGGGAGCGATGCCATCCAGGGTGATCCCCATGCCCTCCCGGCCGAACAGAATCTGGTTGGCGGAAAACTGCAGATGGCTGGAGCCAATCCGCGGCAGGAGGTCGTTAATGTCGGCATCAGAGGGCGTCTGGCCGGCGCTGAAACGCCCTTGATAAAGATCGAGCAGCGGCTTGACCGTGATATCAAAGGCGCCACCGGTCTGCCGGAAATAGTAGAGGGAGCGGGCAATCACCTCCAGGACTTCCTTCTCGCCCTGCGGCAGCTGACCGGTGCTGTTCAGATGGAAAACCGGGGTGGCATGGTCGTGCCGACTGAGCAGGCGGCTGAGTCGGTCCACCTCCTCAAAGGCCAGACCGATGGCGTTTTCCGCCTCATCCTGGGAGGAATGGACCGCGGTAATCGCCAGGAAAGAGCCCATGGCCAGCCGGGTTTTGGAAACTTTATACTCCCGGTTGCCGAACAGGACCGCTTCGGCATGCTCGACCGGCAGCGTGGCCGCGGCCGCCGTGCCAAGGCCCAGCAGACCGCAGAGTTTTAAAAACGAGCGGCGTTTCTGGTCACAAGCAGGTGTTGTCTCTTTTTTCATTGTCTTCCTCACTGCGGGGAGTTACGAGGCCATCTTCAGGCTTGTGGCCTGCCTGGGGACAACCGTTCGTGCATCATATTTTCTCATAATCTGACGCGGGCATTTTTCAACACAGATTTCCTGGCAGGCCGGGCCATAGGCAATACATTTCTGGTGGTCCACCCTGATCAAACCGTCCTGCAAGGTAACGGCCTCGGCCGGGCACTTCTTCACGCACATCTGGCACGAGATGCAGCCGACCTCGCACACCTTGCGGACATTCTTGCCCAGGTCCTTGGTGCTGCAAGGCACGTAGACCCGGGCCTTCACGGTCATCAACTCGATGATTCGCTTCGGGCAGACCTTGACGCAGGTGCCGCAGCCCACGCACTTGTCTGGATTCACGACCGGGAAGTCGTTCACCATGTCGATCGCGTCAAAGGGGCAGCTCGCAGCGCACTCACCCAGGCCAATGCATGCATAGTTGCAGGCCGATGGTCCGCCGAACCCGAGATTGGCCGCGGTGCAGGAGGCAAAACCGATATATTCGTGCTTGTGGCCGACCTTGCCTTCTTTGCAGGAGCAGCGCACCGTGGCGATGACATCTTCCACTGCCGCCATCTTCTTGCCGGTAAGCATGGCCACCCGTTCGGCGACCTTTTCCTTGCCCGGATAGCAAAGGTTGGGCGGCACCTCGGGGTTGTTGACCACGGCGATGGCGTAGCCCTCGCAACCCGGATAGCCACAGCCGCCGCACTGGGCGCCGGCCAGCGATTCAAGCACCTCGTGAACGAGAGGGTTTACTTCCACGGCGAATTTATGGGCGGCGAGCGCCAGGCCGATCCCGAAGAAAAGGCCGATGCAGCCAAGCAGGGCAATGCCGCCCAAGGCAAGTTTGACTAATGCGGGATCCATATTCATTCCTAACCCAGCAGGGCTGGATAAGTCCATTAATATCAGTTAAGAACTGAATGTCTCAAGAGCGTAAGGTTTATGTAATTTTTGACCACAAAATGTTAAAAATCAACGCCTAATGGATTAAAATATACTGAGCCCGGAAAATCCGAGAAATGCTAAAGCGAACTGTCCGGCAACAATAAAGGCAATGGGCACGCCCTTGAAGGTCGGCGGGATATTAGCAAGTTCCATCCGCTCCCGCACGGAACTCATCATGTACAGGGCAAGGAGAAAGCCGCTGCCCGCCCCGAACGACAACATCAGGGACTCGAAAAAGTTGTACTCGTTGTCAGCGAGGATTAAAGGAACGGCAATGATCACGCAGTTGGCGATCACCAGCACCAGGTAGACGCCAAAGGCGTTGAACAGGGCCGGGTTGACCTTGCGCAGCACCGTATCAACGGCCTGCACGGTAAGCGAAACCAGACCGATGAAGATGACAATTTGTAAAAAATTAAGATGAAAGGGCTTGAGGATGAACTGATAAAAAAACCAGCTCATGATGGCGCTCACCACCATGACGATGGTAAAAGTAAATCCCATGCCCTTGGCCGTATCCTTGCGTTTGGAGGTTCCGAAGAAGACGCAGAGGCCGAGATATTTGGTAAAGACGAAATTATTGATTAAAAGCGCGCTGATCAGGATGGAAAAGAGGTATCCGAGATAGGGCTTTGTCACCCGGAAGGTGGCCAACGCCGCGCCGAACCGGTCCGGAGCGGTCAGGGCGACGACATGGGGCAGCCGTGTGTTGAGCGGTTCCTGAAAGGTTAACGTCGCGGTTTTTAAGTCGTCGGCCAGTCGAACACTGGCTACCGCCAGCCGGATGTCCGGGTCCTGCTCCTCATAGACCCGATAGTTTGCCGGATTGGTAACGGTTGCCGGCTCCATTGGGCCTGCAAATGTGACGATGATCTCGTTGGCCGCGCCAAAGCTTTTCTTGGCGATCAGCCCCTCGGCCTGGGCGGCGACCGGCAGCACAAGCAGCAGGGCAACAAGAACAAGGCGGCGGCATATCGTATAAAAATTCATGACTCAGGCCCTCTTTCCCCGTTTGTAAACCAGTTCGATATAGTTGAAAAAGGCCATCATCAGACCCACGCAGAAAAAGCCGGCAAGGGGCAGGACAAAGAATAGCAGCGGCTTGAAGCCCAGAATGTCATGGCCGAGCAGGGTCCCCATGCCGAGCAGTTCGCGGACAAAACCCAGGGCCATCATACCGAGCATAAAGCCAAGGCCCATGCCGAGCCCGTCCCAGAAGGAGGCGTTGACCGTTTCCTTGCTGGCAAACATCTCAAGGCGCATGGTGATGATAGCAAAGGCGACGATCAGCTTGATGAAGATGCCCATCTTCGCATAGGCCTCCGGCAGATAAGCGGCGAGCACCATGTCGATCACCGTTACCCAGGTGGCGATGGTGAGCGTATAGGTGGGGATGCGGATGCGGGGATGGATCTTGTTCTTGAAGAGCGAGATCGTGCAGCTTGAAAAAACCTGCACAAAGAGCACGGCAATCCCCAGCATGAAGCCGTTCATCACCGTGGTGCTGATCCCGACCGCCGGGCACATGGAAAGCACGAGCCTAAAAATCGGGTTCTCGTTCAGGATCCCGTTGACCACCAGTTGTAAACTTGTTTTGTCAGTTGCCATGATCGAAAATTACTCCATGGTGTGTAACGTTCAAACGATCAAACGCTATTAAAACGGCACGGCGATCTGCTGCTCGGCAAGCACCTTGTCAAGGATGCCGATGCGATAGGCGAATTTCTGGACAATGGCCTTGACACCGTTGGTGACCGATCGGCTGGAAATCGTGGCGCCGGTTAAGGCGTAAATATCCTTGTCCTTATACTGTTCCTCGATTTTTGCCACCTCGTCCTTCCCGACTTGCTCACGCGTATCAGCCTCAAGCGCCTTGCGGTACTCTTCCGGCAGCGGAGTTTTGACGACATCGAGCTTCCTGACCGCCTCGATTGGTTTGGCCTTAAACTGATTTTTAAAATACTTCTGGACGATCTCGGCACCCAGCCCCGGGTCTTCTTCATGCTCCATGATCTCAAGACCGCGGATGGTGAAGTCCTGGTCCAGGGCCAGGATCACGCTGATAAAAGTCTTGAAGCCTGGGAACTTCCCGGGCAGGAGATAGGCCAGCCGCTGCTGGCCGTTGGTGACGACAATGGTCTGATCGGCATAGCGCAGGGCCTTGCCGTCGCCGATCGCGGCCAGCAGCGCCCTGGTGCGCTCCTCTTCCTCTCGTACCTTTTCCGGATCAATCGCTACCGGGGTCTTGCCGATAAATTTCCCGTCAAGGTCAATGCCGACAAAGACAAAGGCGTCATGCCCGCCTTCCGCCACCGGCAGCAGGTAACCCATGGTCTGGGTGGTGTTGTCGGTGACGAGATAACGATAGATCTCGTGCATGGCCACGGTTGGCGGCGCCGGGTTCTTGCTCGAATAGCCGAGCAGGCTCAGCATGACCTGCTGCTCGTGGCGCAGGGCATTGTCTTTTTTCGCCTGGTTGGTGAGGACAAAGGTGGTGCCCATTACCACGCCGGCCAGCAGGCAGGCCACGGTCAGCCGCAGGATAATGGTAAAAATGTCTTTCATTTTGCCCCTCCTGCCGGTGCCGCAAAACGCTTGGGCTTGAACCAGCCATCCAGGACGGAGCTTAACGGATTCATCAGCAGGATGGCATAGCAGATCCCTTCGGGATAGCCGCCCTTCAAACGGATGAGCACGGTAAGCGCACCGACGCCGACCCCATAAATAAGCTGGGAGGTCTTATCGGTCGGGCAGGTGACATAGTCATTGGCCATGAAAAAGGCGCCGAGCAGGGCACCGCCGGATAAAATGGCGAGCAGCGGGTCGCCGCCAAACCAGGTCGGGCCGCCGAAGCACCAGGTCAGCAGCGCGATGGTGCCGAGTACCGAGACCGGGATGTGCCAGGTGATATAGCGCCGATAGAGCAGATAGAGGCCGCCCAGCACGATGAGCAGCCCCGAGGTCTCACCGATGGCGCCGGGCCGCCAGCCCAGGAAGAATGTTGTATAGATGTTGGACGTCGCACCAAACTGCTCGACGACCGCCGCCATCCCCTGGGTTTTGAGAACCGCGAGCGGCGTGGCGGTGGTGATCGCGTCAACATGCGTGCCGAGATAGGAAAAAATCGCCAAGTCGTGGAGGGGCGGCAGCCAGGAGGAGGTCATGGCGACCGGAAAGGTGGCGAGCAGAAAGGCCCGGGCCAGCAGGGCCGGATTGAAAATATTATAACCGATCCCGCCCAGCAGATGCTTGCCGATATAGATGGCCATGACCGCGCCAAGCACCGGCAGCAGATAAGGCACGCCCGGTGGGATGACAAAGGCGAGCAGCATGCCGGTGATCACCGCGCTACCGTCGCTCACCGTGACCCGTCGGCCGAGGAGCTTCTGGCTCGCGGCCTCTACCGCGACACAACTCACCACGCTCACTGCGGTGATGATCAGGGTCTGAATCCCGAAAATAAAGACCGACAGGATAAGTGGCGGCACCAGGCAGGCCACCACGGTCCACATAATTTTCGCGACCGACTCATTGCTCCGCACATGGGGGGAAATGGAAACCTTCCACAGGCCCCGCGGAAGACCTGGCAACGGGTTATCTGGAATTTGCTCGTTAATGACCGTTCTCCTTCACACGTGACTGCTCAGCGCTTGGCCTTCATCTTGGCCAGCCGCATGAACTGGACTAAGGGCCGCTTGGCCGGGCAGACATAGGCGCAGCAGCCGCACTCAAAACACTCGAATACCCCGAACTGCGCGGTATCCTGCGCGCGATCCGCCTCGACATGAATGGCGACCTCCTTGGGCTCCAGGCCCATGGGACAGGCCTCCACGCACCAGCCGCAGCGGATGCACTGGGAATGCGGCCGGGTGTCGATTTCATCCTCGGCCAGAAACAGGACCGACGAGGTGGTCTTGGTCACCGGAATGTCCAGTGTGGAAATGGCAAAACCCATCATCGGCCCGCCCATGACGATCTTGGCAAGCGCCGGGGTGACGCCGCCCAGGTAGGCGACGATATCGCTGACCCGGGTGCCGACCTTAACCAGCAGGTTGGCCGGCCGGCTGATGCCCTTGCCGGAGACGGTCATCACCTTCTCGTATAAAGGCTTGCCCAGGACAATGGCGTCATGGATGGCCTTGGTCGTGCTCACGTTGTGGACCACGACGCCCACTGCCGAGGGCAGGGCAAAGGCCGGCACCTTGCGGCCGGTGATCGACTGGATAAGCTGTTTTTCCGAACCCTGGGGATATTTCACCTTGAGGGGATGAACCGTAATCTGGGCGCTGGCGGAAGAGGCGGCAGCCGCGGCTTTGGTCATGGCGGCAATGGCGTCGGGCTTGTTGTTTTCAATGCCGATACGGCAGTCTTTAATCCCGAGGATCTTCAGGATGACCCGGGCGCCTTCGACGATCTCCTGGCTGAACTCCAGCATCTGCCGGTGGTCGGCGGTAATGTACGGCTCGCACTCGGCGCCGTTTAAGATGAGGGTATCAACCGGATTGTCCGGAGGCGGGTTGAGCTTGACATGCGAGGGAAAACCGGCGCCGCCGATGCCGATGATGCCGGCGCCGTGCACCTTTTTCAGCAGTTCGTCGCGGCCGCACAGTTCCCAGTCAAGCCGGGAATAGCGGACGGCCGGGATCTCCGAGTTGGTCACCAGAAGCAGGGCAGGGGCGCTGACCCGCATGGGATGGGCCGACTGGAACACACCTTTGACCGTGGCGGCGACCGGGGCATGCAGCGGCACACCCAGGCCCTTGGTCACCTCGCCGATGATGTCGCCTTCCCTGACCTCGGCCTTGGCCGCGACGGTCGGGGTGCAGGGCGCGCCAATATGCTGGCCCAAAATGACTTCAAGTTCATCAGGGACCGGCATGGTCTCGATGGCAAGGCTGGCGGTTCGCTCCTTTGCTTCGGGCGGATGCACGCCACCTTTGGGAAAGGTCAGTAAGGATGTCATGTCAAACAGCAATTCCCTTGTCTGGGTTAAAAATACAAAACACATTATCATTCATACATATTATACGCGCTGGCCTTCCCTCTGCCGCAAGCCAGCCTGCACGGTGTCTGGCGGAGTTATAGCGACTCCGACCGTATTTTGAACTTGGATGTATTATTCGATTTGCTTTATTTTGTAAAGGGGAAATGGGGTGATATTTCGTCCCTAATGCACACGCGGCCCTTGCGCCGGCGAGTGGTAGCGCGGCCACCGGCGGCAGCTCCCACAGTCCGCCACGGCGGGCACGACATGCCACATTGTGGCCATCATAAGCGCAAGCGTGGCGCTTCGCCTTTCGGCGTTCCCCGCAATTTATTATAGGAGGCATGCCCTGCGTTTCTTTCTCACCCTCCTGTTGCCTGGCCTGCTATGAAAATGGGATGAAGACGATTGATGCATAGGCGGCGGGTAAACCGGCCACTGCCAAGGCAAGGCGAGGAAAACTATGCACGGGCCGCAAGCATGGCCAGCAGGCGGCTGTGGATATTGTCAAAGCCGCCGTTGGACAGAATGGCGATCACGTCGTCACGCACTACTGTCTTGGCAAGGAAATCCAGAATGGCATCGGTGTCGCTGAAATAACGGGCGACCCGGCCGCGTTGGGTAAGGTCATCCACCAGCCGTTGGCTGGAAAAACGCTCCATCTCGGGGATTTTATGCAAGGCCGGTGGCTCGCGAATAATGGCCACATCGGCGCTGTCAAAGGCTGTTACGTATTTTTCCTGAAAGACATTGCGCATGCTGGTGTTGGTGCGGGGCTCGAACACCGTCACCAACCGCCGGCCCGGGTAGGCCTGCCGCAACGCCAGCAGGGTTTCGGACACCGCGGTCGGGTGGTGGGCAAAATCATCGATCACTGTGATGCCGTCCACCTCGCCCCGCACCTCCTGCCGGCGCCGCACCCCCTTGAACTCCCGCAGGCCGGCGGCAACAACCGGCGGCGCCACGCCGAGCCGATGCAGCAGGGCGATGACCGCCAGGGCGTTCAAGGCGTTGTGCCGGCCGGGCATGGGGCTGGTAAACTCGCCGAGCAGTTCACCCCGGCGCAAGACGCTAAACGTCGTGCAGCCGGGCCGCACCGTAAGGTTTTGCAGTTGCCACTCCGCCTCGTCTGCCATGCCGTAGCCCCGCACCTCGCAGTGCGCCGCCGCCACGATCTCTTGCACCACCGGATCATCTTGGCAGGCCACGAGGCAGCCGTCCGACGGCAGGATCGAAACCAGCCGGGCAAAGGATTTTTTCACGGCAGCCAAATCGGCGTAAATATCCGCGTGATCGAACTCGATGCTGGTGATAATGGCGATCTGCGGCTGGTAATGCAGAAATTTCGGACCCTTATCAAAAAAGGCGGTGTCGTATTCATCGCCCTCAAGCACAAAATAGGGGCTGTCATTCACATTGAAATTACGGCCGAACGCCTGCACCAGGCCGCCGATCATGAAGCCCGGTTCCAGGCCGGCCGCCTGCAGCAGGGTCGCCAGAAGCGAGGCGGTGGTGGTCTTGCCGTGGGTGCCGGTCACTACGAGCGATGCTCGCCCGGCCAGAAAAAAATGGCGGATGGCTTGAGGAAAGGAAACATAGGGAATGGCGGCGGCGGCCAGGGCCAGGGCCTCGGGGTTCTGACGGGTGATGACGTTGCCGACCACCACCAGATCAGGTCGCGGCGCAAGATTATCCGGGCCATAGCCGCTCTGCACCGGGATACCGAGACCGGCCAGGAAATCGCTCATGGGCGGGTAGACCTGCTGGTCGGAGCCGGTGACCTGATAACCGGCCCGGTGCAGCATGCCGGCCAGGGCGCCCATGCCGGTGCCGCAGATGCCCATGAGATGGATATGGCGGACAACGGCCGGGACGTGGTTCAGATCAAGGGCAAGGGAAGCACTCTGCTGAGAAGCCTGGGGTTGCATAGACTTGCGACGAGGTGCCCTGTGGCAGGAGTTTGGGGAGCCGCCGGGGCCGCCAACACGGCTCGCTTACGAGCGGACTGTATCGCGGATCGACAGGTAGATGGCCTTGAAGGTCTCGTCGAAATTGGCAGGGGAAAGACGGCCGACCTCGATGAACTTCACGACGATCTCCTTGGCGACCTTGAGGATAGCCTCTTCAGACGCTGGTTTTCCGGCGACGTCTTGCTCGGATGCGGAAGATTGTTTCCCTGCCATCGGTGTGTTCACCATAAAAATAAAAAGGCCGATCATGGGGAGGCCGCTCAGGCAGAGCGCATAACCTCGGAATAAGCGGCCACAGGGTGCCGCAGATGCGCGTGTCAATCGTCGGCAGTTTCGTATGCCGACAACGAGACCTGTCCGCTATACACCAGGTATGCGGCCAGGCCGATGATCCCCCGCAAGGGGGGATAAACTCCGCAGATGCTGTGCCCTGTCGCTTACCACAAAAAAAGGCCTCTGCTGCCGGAAGAAGGCCGTTTCTTAACCAGGACAGCAGAGGCTGTTCTTCCCATAGAAAAAACCGGCCAGGCCCTCCCTAAGGAATACTGCGGACGGCGCCCGGTACAGACGCCAATCCTATACTGTTGATGGTGGAGCTAAGCGGGATCGAACCGCTGACCTCTTGAATGCCATTCAAGCGCTCTCCCAGCTGAGCTATAGCCCCATCCCAGAAAATCAAAACAACGAACACAACTGCGTAATTGCAAAAACAGGCCATCGATACCATGATTGCCGGAACAGTGTCAAGTTTTTTCTCCCGGAAACCCCGTGTAGCGCCATATCACTTGCCAAGGCCGGGAGACTCTGTTAGAGTATTCCGTCTGTTTTAAGGCTGCCGAAAGGCGTTTATCTCATTGAAATCAAATTGTTCCGGCATAAACCGGAGAGCAAACATATCACGTTATAAGGATCACCTATGTTTTCCCCGTTGAACACCATACTTGGCTGGCTTTCCAATGATCTGGCCATTGATCTAGGCACCGCGAACACGGTGGTTTACATGAAAGGCAAGGGCATTGTCCTGCGGGAGCCCTCCGTGGTCGCGGTGCGGACCGACGCCCGGGTCAACCGGGTGCTGGCTGTCGGCAAGGAGGCCAAGATGATGGTTGGCCGGACGCCGGGCAACATCGTCGCCATCCGGCCGATAAAGGACGGCGTCATCGCTGATTTCGAAGTGACCGAGGCCATGCTCCGCTATTTCATCAACAAGGTGCATAACCGCCGCACCTTTGTCCATCCGCGCATCATCATCAGCGTGCCCTCCGGTATCACCCAGGTGGAGAAACGGGCGGTCAAGGAGTCGGCCGAATCGGCCGGCGCCCGCGCCATCTATTTGATCGAGGAACCGATGGCGGCCGCCATCGGCGCCGGCCTGCCGATCACCGAACCCACCGCCAACATGATCGTCGATATCGGCGGCGGCACCACCGAGGTGGCGGTCATCTCGCTCGCCGGTATTGTCTATGCCAAGTCGGTACGGGTGGCCGGCGACAAGATGGACGAGGCGATCCTCCAGTACATCAAACGCAAACACAACATGGCCATCGGCGAACGTTCAGCCGAACAGATCAAGATCACCATTGGCGATGTCATGCCTGAGGAACCCTACGCGACCATGGACATCAAGGGCCGCGATCTGATCTCAGGCGTGCCCAAGACGCTGACCATCAACTCGGCCGAAATCCGCACCGCCATCGACGAACAGGTGGACGCCATTGTCGACGCGGTGAAGATGGCTCTGGAACTGACGCCGCCGGAACTGTCGGCCGACATCGTCGACCAGGGCATCATGCTGACCGGCGGCGGCGCCCTCCTGCGGAACCTCGACAAGCGCCTCAACTTGGAGACCGGCCTGCCGATCATCATTGGCGACGACCCGCTCTCCTCGGTGGTGCTCGGCTGCGGCAAGGCCCTGGACAACATCGATATCCTGAAAGAGGTCATGATCAGGTGGTAAGCGGTTCGCCGTTCTCGACCGCCTGCCAGTGCCGAGTGTCGCCCACGCCTGCGTGATCCCTGACCTGTTGCGAGGTTGTTACCCTTGAGTAGAACAATACGCAAGAAACAAGGCGGCGGCTCACGGAAAGTGCGTTTTTTTCTGCTTCTCGGTTCCCTGCTCACCGCCCTGCTCATTCTAATCGTCTCCACGGTGGGCAACCAGGAGTTCGGCCCGTCGCACAAATTCTTTCTTGAACTGCTCGGACCGGCGCAGTCGGTCATGATGCAGCTCAGCGCCTATGGCCGGGGCCGAGTGGAGGATTTCGCCTCCCTCATCGGCGTCCGCGAGGAAAACAAACGGCTGCGGGAGCAGCTCAAGGAGGCCCGGGAACTCAACAACGAGTACCGGGAGGCGGTGGCCACCAATATCCGCCTGCGCAAACAGCTCGAATTCAAGGAATCGCTTCCCCTGCCGACCTTGACCGCCCGCATCATCGGCAAGGATCCTTCCCTCTGGTTCCGGACCATTATCGTTGACCGCGGCAGCAGTGACGGGATCGAAAAAGGCATGCCGGTAGCGACCGACGAAGGTATTGTCGGCCAGGTCTTGACCACCTCGCCCAACTATGCCAAGGTACTGCTGGCCACCGACCCGAACAGCGCCATTGACGTCCTGCTGCAGCGCACCCGGATCAGAGGGATACTCAAAGGCATGGGGGCAAACTCCTACCAGTTGCACTACGTGCTGAAAAACGCCGATGTGGTCAAGGGCGACCGGATCGTCACCTCGGAACTGGGCGGCGCCTTCCCCCAAGGTTTGCTGGTCGGCACAGTCTCCAAGGTAATCGCGGACCAGCGCGGCATGTTTCAGGAAATCGAGGTGGCGCCGGCCACGGATTTTTCCCTGCTGGAAAACGTCATCATCATAATGAAAAGGACCTCCCTGACCGACTAAGGGCCTGCAAAGAAATAACTATTACAAGAAGGCGCTCAGATTTGGGTCAAATTTGGTTGCGCCGATTGAGCAAAACCGCAGGAGTAGCAGCGCTACTTTGAGGATTTTGCGATTGAGGCAAGACCAAAGATGGCCCGAAGATGAGATGCATGATAGAATAGTATTTCTTTACAGGCCCTAAACTGCTGCGGACCCCATGCCCATTCCAATTTATCTCGTCTTAGGCGTCATCCTGCTGAGCCTGCAGACCTCGCTGCTGCAGGCAATGCCAGCCTGGCTGGGCAAGCCGGATCTGCTCTTCCTGCTCATCGTCTTTCTGGCCTACCGGCTCGATCTGCTCCGCGGCGCCCTGGTGGTTTTTCTCCTGGGGGTGATTCTGGATATTTACGCGGGAATCTTTCTGGGTCTCTATCCCGTTATCTATCTGCTCGTCTTCTTTACGCTCAAGGGGCTCTTTAAATTCGTGGCGGTGAACGAGACGGCCTACCAGGCCCCGGTGACGGCGGCAAGCTACCTGCTGGCCGCCGGCGGCATCTATCTGTTCTCCTCCATCCTCGGCGCCGACAGCCGACCTGAATGGGTCTGGGGCCCGATACTTCTCCAGTTGCTTCTGCTGGCCATCCTGACCATGCCTTTTTTCGGGATCTTTGATTTCTTCTGGAATCGTCTTGGCAACAAAAAAATTCAATGGCAGCTTTTCCGGAAAAAAGGCAACAGGTTCAGGTATCGATAGGAATTTGCAGGACATGCGCTTTCAAAGACGGCGTCTCAACGCCAGAATTTACAGGGTCGATGAGGATGAGCTCAATGCGCTCAAGAAACGGACCGACATTGTCGCCGTCTTCATCATCAGCCTCATGGCCCTGCTGATTGCCCGACTCTGGTATCTGCAGATCCACCGCGGCGCGGAATATGTGCGCCTGGCAGAAAACAACCGGGTGCGCGCGCTGGACATCACGGCGCCGCGCGGCAACATTCTGGACCGCCAGGGCAGGGTCATCATTGCCAACCGCCCTTCGTTCAATATTGTCTGGACCAAGGAAGATGCGCCCGACCCGGACGCGGTCATCAAGCGCCTGGCCCGCCTCACCGGCGACGACATCGCTCTCTTTCTGGAAAGAATCAGGCTGGCGGCCGACAACCCCCGGCACATTCCCATTAAACTCAAGGAGGATGTCGACTGGCAGACCCTGGCCGCCGTCGAGAACAACCATTTGGAATTGCCGGGCGTCCGGATCATGGCGCTGCCCCGCCGGGATTACCTGTATCAGGACCTTGCCTCTCATTTAATCGGCTATCTGGGCGAGATAAGCCAGAAGGAACTGGAGGGGAAAAAGGACGAAGGCGACGAAAGCTATGAAAGCGGCGACCCGATCGGCAAGATGGGGGCTGAAAAGCTGTTTGAGGAACATCTGCGCGGTGAAAAAGGCCGGGAGTATATGGAGGTTGACGCCAGGGGTTTTGAGCAGCGGCGCCTCAAGGGGCTGGAGGCGATGCCTGGCAACGACATCCGGCTGACCATCGACATCGACCTGCAGCAGGCCGCCGAGGCGGCCATGGCCGGCAAGGCCGGCGCCGTGGTGGCCATGGAGGTGAACACCGGCCGGGTTCTGGTGCTGGTCAGCTCGCCAGCCCTGAAGCTGAAGGAATTCATCGGTGGCATTTCGCAAAAGGCCTGGAAAGAAATGCTGACTGACCCGCTCCATCCTTTAATCAACAAGACGGTCAATGGCCAGTATCCACCCGGATCAACCTATAAGATTGTCACTGCGCTGGCCGGGCTGGCCGAGGGCGCGATCACACCGGAAACCTCGGTGTTCTGCACCGGCGCCATCAACTTCGGCAACCGCCGTTACGGCTGCTGGAAAAAAGGCGGGCATGGCACGGTCAGCCTGCGCCGCGCCCTGGCAGAATCCTGCGATGTCTATTTCTACCAGGTCGGCCAGCGGCTCGGTGTGGATCTTCTGGCCGAATACGCCAAGAGCTTCGGATTCGGCCGGGCCTCCGGCATCGAGCTGGAGCATGAAAAATCCGGCCTGGTGCCCACCAGCGAATGGAAACAGCAGACGAAAAAGGTGGCCTGGCAGAAGGGTGAAACCCTTTCCGTGGCCATCGGTCAGGGTTTCAACCTGACCACCCCGTTGCAGATCTGCCGGATGGCGGCGACCTTGGCCAACGGCGGCACCCTCTACCGACCCCAACTGATCGAGTTGATAAAAGGGCCGGACGGCAGCGATCTCCAGCGCTTCAGCCCGGTCATCGAAGGCCGGCTGCGCGGCACGGACAAAATGCAGGAGCTTATCCGCGACGCCCTGACGGCGGTGGTCAACGAGCCACACGGCACCGGTTCGGCCGCCCGGCTACCGTCGATCAAGGTGGCCGGCAAGACCGGTACCGCCCAGGTTATCCGGCTTGCCCAGTATAAGGGCGTGGCGGAAAACAACGTCCCCTATAAATACCGAGACCATGCCTGGTTCACCTGCTTTGCGCCGGCGGAAAAACCGGAGATCGCCATGGCGGTTCTGGTGGAGCATGGCAGCCACGGCGGCTCTGCGGCCGGCCCCGTGGCCAAGCGGGTATTGGAAGCATATTTCAACATCAAAAAGGAAGAAACCGGCCAGCCGGAGCCGACCGAGGAAGCCGCGGACTAGTAATCCACGATGCTACGCTTACCCAATCTGCCCGGCAGGAGAGAAAATGCTGCGCTTTGACCGACGTCTTTTATACAATTTCGACTGGATCATGCTGGGAGCGGTGCTGGCCGTCACAACCATGGGCCTCATCAACCTGTACAGCTCCAGCAATACCGGCGCCGGCGCCTCCCCCATCTTCTACAAGCAGCTGACCTTCTTTTTTGCCGGCCTTGGCCTCGTACTCCTGGCAATCAGCATCGACTACCGCCGGCTGCTCATCTGGAACTACCCCTGCTACTGGCTGATCATCCTGCTGCTGCTGGCAGCCCTGCTCTTGGGGAAAACCGTTGGCGGGTCCCAGCGCTGGCTCAACCTTGGTTTCTTCCGCCTGCAACCCTCGGAGCCGGCCAAGCTGATGCTGATCATCACCCTGGCCAGCTACTACTACCGCAAGGACACCGGCAAGGGCTTCACCATCGGCGAACTGATCGTGCCCGCCCTGCTCACCGTTCTGCCCTTTGCGCTCATCGTCAAACAGCCGGACCTGGGCACCGCTCTAATCCTGGCCGCTGTTTTTATTTCCATGACCCTGTTTGTCAAACTGCGGAGGAATACGGTCGCCATCCTCCTCTCCTTCTGCCTCGCAGCCATTCCGCTCGGATGGAAATTTTTCCTGAAACCCTATCAGCGGCAGCGCATTGAGACCTTTCTGAACCCCGAGGGAGATCCCATGAACAGCGGCTACCACATCATGCAATCGAAGATCGCTGTGGGCAGCGGCCTCAAATTCGGTAAGGGCTACCTGGATGGCACCCAGGGCCATTTGCATTTCCTGCCGGAACGACACACCGACTTCGCCTTCTCGGTCTGGGCCGAGGAATGGGGATTCGCCGGCTGCCTTTTCTTTTTGGCCTGCTATTTTCTGCTGATTCTCTGGGGACTCAATATCGGCCTCACCTCCCGGGACAAGTTTGGGGTGCTGCTTGTTTTCGGCATCGTCTCTTTAATCTTCTGGCAGGCGATCATCAACCTGTGCATGGTGATGGGGCTCCTGCCGGTGGTCGGCATTCCCCTGCCGCTGTTCAGCTACGGCGGCTCCTCCCTGCTGACTACCATGCTGGCCGTCGGTATCCTGATCAATATCCGGATGCGCCGCTATCAGGGCAAAAACTGACAAAAACGGCCGAGGCTCCATTACCGGCGCCTCGAAAGAATTGACCAAAAAAAATTGCGAAACATTAACATATTGATTTTGCAGACAGAGCTGAAATCCTGTATAGTCCATTGGTGTAGCAATTGAAAAACACTCGGCTGATGATCTTCAACTCCGGGATAAGGAGCAAGACATGAATAAGAGAATTCTGACCGCGGGCCTGGCACTGACAATACTCCTCGGCGGCGGCAACGGCTTTGCCGCCGAGGAAGACTGCGTTCACCGGGTGATCAAGGGCGACACCCTTTGGCACATCAGCGGCACCTACCTGGAGAAACCGTATCTCTGGCCCCAGGTATGGAAAAACAACCCGGATATCCAAAATCCCCACCTGATCTTTCCGGACCAGCTTGTCAAGATTCCCGGTGTCGGCAGTGGCTGCACGGAATATAAATGCCTGCATAATGTGGTCAAGGGCGATACCCTCTGGCACATCAGCGGCACCTACCTGGAGAAACCGTATCTCTGGCCCAGGATCTGGAAACAAAACCCGCAGGTCAAAAACCCTCACCTGATTTTCCCGGGCCAGCAGTTGAACGTTCCCTGCCCGCCAGCCGCAACACCCACTGCCGAAGAGGCTGCACCGACGCCCGTAGCCGCCGCCCCGGCACCGGAAATTTCCAGCCCGAACGATGGCGGCGGACTCGCCGTCTTTGAACCGGGCACCCTTTTTAAAACCGACGAAATCGACCTGACCGGCTTTTCAAAGGCCAGACTCCAGGCCATCTCCTCCGGCCGCCTGGTGCAAGAGCTTTCATCTCAGGGCCGCGTCTTCAAATCGGTAACTGGCTGGGATTACACGGGTTCCGAGGAAAGGCTGGTGGTAAAGGCCACGGACGTGTCCGTTGGCAAGGCCTACGGCGTCTACCGCGACCTCGGGCTTATCCGTCATCCAAAGACCGGCAAAAAGGTCGGTAATCTGATCATGGAGGTGGGGATTGTTGAAATCGCCCCGGGTGGCGACGGTCAGCAGACCGCCATGGTCAAGAAAGCCTTTCAGGAGATCGAAAACGGCGACTTCCTGGGCCCAGTGCCGGAACTGCCGCTACTGCAGGCCGCGGCCGCCAGGAGCAACCGGCCGGCTGGCCTCACGGGCACCGTGGTTGCCATTGAAAACCGGCGGGAGGTTGCCGGCAGCAATGATATTTTATACATCGACGCCGGAACCCAGGCCGGCCTGGTCCCGGGCGACCGGCTGGTTATCAGGAATCAGGACGAAAAGCTGGCCGAGGCCATGGTGATGCGGGTGACTCCAACCACGGCGACGGCCTTAGTCTCGGCCCACAGCATGAACTATATCACCCCCGGCAACCTGGTCGCCCTGGCCGGCAACTAAGAGCTTATCCATAAATAAGCTCAAATTACCAGCCCTGCTGGTTTACCGCATCGAGAACCAGATCCCGGAGCGCGGCAATGAACGGCGGGGCGACGTTCAGGGACTCGGTCCGCGCCAACCGCATACCCAAGCGCTCCGCCTGCTGCCGGTAGAGAATATCGATCTCGTACAGGGTTTCCACATGGTCCGACACGAAACTGATCGGCACCATCAGAATGTTGCGGCACCCTTCCCGGGCGAGCTGCTCCAGCATTTCCGGAGTCGAAGGCGCCAGCCATTCCACCGGCCCGCTGCGACTCTGAAAACAGAGCCGGCCGGCCAGGCCGGTAATCCTCTCCACCGCCTTGATCGTCCGTTCAATCTGCACAAGATAGGGGTCGCCTTCCTTGATGAAGCTGACCGGCAGGCTGTGGGCGCTGTACACCACCTGCGATTCGCCGGCCGGCAACTGCCGAACGCCTTGTAATATAGCGGCGGCCAGGCAGTCGATATAGCCGGACTGGTCCGGCCATTCCCGGATCTCGGCCAGCGCCAAGTTGCCGGCCAGACGGCCGACGGCCCGTCGGAGATCTTCCAGAGAGGAACCGGTCGTGGCCCGCGAATAGTGCGGATAGAGCGGCAGGGCAACCGCCCGCCGGATGCCGGCGGCAGCCAGTTCCCGCAAAGCGGCATCGGCATCGGGTCGCCAGTAGCGCATGGCCATCACCACCCGGAAGCTGCCGTGGCCGCTCAGCTGTTCCGCCAAAGCCCGGCCCTGCTCGGCCGTGATTTTCATCAACGGCGAGCCGCCGCCGATGCAGGCATAGGCAGCCCGGCTCTTGGCGGCTCGGCGACTGGCTATGAGCCAGGCCAATGGCTTTTGGAGAAGCCGTGGCCCCAGGCGAATGATCTGTCGGTCGGAAAAGAGGTTGTACAAAAAAGGCCGAACGTCCGCCGGCTTCTCCGGTCCACCCAGGTTGAGGAGAATGACGCCGATCGTCGGCCGACTGCTGGCGAGTTTCAAGGGCAATGTTGTTTCCATCCGGTTTGTTTACCTGGTGGACGCCATGCCGTCAAGAGCGAGATGCGGTCAGAAGACAGAAGCCGGCAGGCGGCGGCCGCGAGTTTAATTCTGACGAGGAGTACTCCATGGAACTTCAGATTGAGGCGCGAAATCTGGAAATGCAGCCCGAGTGGCAGGAAAAAATTGAGCTGGAGCGTGAGAAACTTATCCGGCACCATGCCGGACAGGTTCTCCATCTGCGGCTCAGCATCGAAAGCACCCAGCATCACCGCAATCCCGGCTTCGAACTGCGGCTGGTCGCCGCTGTGCCCAACGATATCGAAGTGGTCCGTCGCGGCGGCGAAAAGCTCATGCCGCTCATTGTTGAGGCCTTTGATGTCCTGGGGCTGAACCTGAAAGAACGGCAACGGCGACTGCAGAAAAGCGTCAAGCTCCAGGAGCCGGAACGTGGCAGCGGCGAAGTCGGCATCATCAAGCGTCTCTACCCGTATGAGTCCTACGGCTTTCTTGTTACCCTGACCGGCCGGGAGATCTATTTCCATGAAAACGCCCTGAAAGAAGAGCTGGCCATGGATCGGCTGGCCGAAGGAGACGCGGTGCTGTTCGGCGAGGCCGATGGCGACAAGGGCCCGGCCGCCGCCTGGGTGCGGCCGTCCCGCTAAGAGCTTTTCGGCAGGTGGCAGAAAATTCCACCCGATGACGCACCATCAAAAACAGAAACGATTTTGCACGTTATCAACCAACACGCGGCCCCAGCCCGCCGCACCAGACATCAAGGCCAGCATGACCAGACCAGAACCAGTTTATCTCATCGACGGCAGCGCCTACATCTACCGGGCCTACCACGCCATCGCTCCCTTATCAAACCAAAACGGTCTGCCCACCCACGCGATTTTCGGCTTTACGAATATCCTGCTCCGGGTACTCCGGGACAAGGCGCCGCGCTATGTGGCCGTGGCCTTTGACGCCAAGGGCCCCACCTTCCGGCACCAGACCTATCCGCAGTATAAGGCGAACCGGCCGCCGATGCCCGTGGATCTCATCCCGCAGATCCCCTATATCAAGGCGGTGACCGCAGCCTACAACATCCTCGTCCTCGAAGAGGCCGGCGTCGAGGCCGACGATCTGATCGCCTCGGCCGCCCGCCTCCTTGCCGAGGCCGGCCAGCCGGTGGTGGTGGTTACCGGCGACAAGGACCTTCTGCAACTGGTCTCCGACCGGATCACCGTCTGGGAGCCGATGAAGGATGTACTGTACGATGCGGCCGCCGTGCAGAAAAAGTACAGCATCCCGCCGGCGGGGCTTCTGGACCTCTTCGCCTTAATCGGCGATGCGAGCGACAATGTGCCCGGCGTGCCCGGCATCGGCCCCAAGACCGCGGAGACGCTGCTCAACGAATTCGGCTCCCTTGACGGCCTCTATGCGAATCTGGCCGGGCTCACCAGAAAAAAACTCGCCGACAACCTGGCTACCCATCGCGACACCGCCTATCTCTCCCAACAGCTCATCCGCCTCAAGGAAGACGCGCCGGTGCCGACGACTCTGGCCGCCTACCAGTTGCCGCCGCCGGATACGACCCGGCTCAAGGAACTCTATACCGAGCTCGAATTCACCCGTCTGCTCAAATCGGAAATCCCGGCCGAGGCGGTCAGCCAGGGCAGCTTTACCATGGTGCAGGATCAGGTGAGCCTGCAGCGGCTGCTCGGCCGCCTGGCCAGATCGCCGCATCTGGTGCTCGATACCGAGACCTCCTCCCTTGACCCGCTCGTTGCCGAACTGGTCGGCATCTCGCTGGCAATCACCACTGAACAGGCCTTTTATATCCCGGTCGGCCATCGCGACGCGGCCGGCTCGCTTCTGCCTGGCCAGCTGCCGGCGGCCGAGGTGCTGGCCAGCCTGCGGCCCTATCTGGAAGACCCGAATCTCGCCAAGATCGGCCACAATCTGAAATTCGACTACAGTGTGCTGCGCCAGCACAACATCCGCCTGGCCGGCCCCCTGCGGGACACGATGATCGCCTCCTATCTCCTGGAGCCCGGCCGCCGGACCCACGGCCTGGACGACCTCTGCCGGCAACATCTGGAACTGGCCCTCACCACCTTCGGCGAGGTGACCGGCAACGACAAACGGGAAGACAGCTTTGTCCGCGTCGCGCTGGAGGCGGCCAAGAATTATTCGTGCGAGGATGTCTACGCGGCCGGCCGGCTCTGGGAACTCTTCCGGCCGCGCCTGGAGGCGGCGGGGCTCTGGCCGCTCTTTGTCGAGTTGGAAATGCCGCTGGTGCCGATCCTGGCGGAGATGGAAATGGCCGGCATCATCATCAACGCGGAGCTGCTCGGCCGCATGTCCGCCGACTTTACGGCCCAGCTTGTCGATCTGGAAGCCGATATCCATCGGCTGGCTGGCGGCCCGTTCAACATCAACTCGCCACGCCAGCTGGGCGAAATCCTCTTCGACCGGCTGCACCTGCCCCACGGCCGCAAGACCAAGACCGGCTATTCCACCGATGTCAAGGTTCTGGAGAAACTCGCCGGCCACGAGGTGGTCCGGCTGGTCATGGCGCACCGCAATCTTTCCAAACTGCAGACCACCTATGTGGAAAAACTGCCCACCCTGATCCATCCGCTCACCGGCCGGGTGCACAGCTCCTTTAACCAGACCGTCACCGCCACCGGCCGCCTGAGCAGCAGCAACCCGAATCTGCAGAACATCCCGATCCGCACCCCGGAGGGCCAGAAAATCCGGGCGGCCTTTGTGGCACCGCCGGGCCATCTCTTCCTGGCCGGCGACTATTCGCAGATCGACCTGCGGGTGCTGGCCCACTATTCCCAGGACCCTGCTTTGCTTACGGCCTTCCGCTCCGGCCAGGACATCCATGCCCGGACCGCCGCCGAAATCTTCATGGTCTCGCCGCTCTTGATCACCACCGAGATGCGGCGGGTGGCCAAGACGATCAATTTCGGCATTGTCTACGGCATGAGCAGCTTCGGGCTGGCCAGCCAGCTTGACGTGAGCCGGGCCGCGGCCCAGACCTTCATCGACCGGTATTTCATGCACTATGCCGGGGTGAAACGCTTCATGGAGGAGATTGTCGAACTGGCGCGCCGGGAAGGGAGCGTCACCACCCTGCTGCATCGGCGGCGGCCGCTGCCGGATATCAACAGCGCCAACCGCAACCAGCGGGAATTCGCCGAACGCACCGCGATCAACACGCCGATCCAGGGCACGGCCGCCGACATCATCAAGCTGGCCATGATCAAGACCGAGACCGCCCTGGTCGCGGCCGGCCTTACGGCCCGCCTCCTTTTGCAGATCCACGACGAACTGGTCTTCGAGGTGCCGGCGGCGGAGGTGGACGCCACCAAAGAATTGGTGCAAGCCGCCATGGAATCGGTGATGACCCTGGACGTGCCGCTTTTAGTCAACATGGAAGTCGGCGAAAACCTGGCCGCGGTCTGACCCGGCAAGATGACGACCTCTTAAAATGATTCAACAAACGCGCCGCTGCCGCCATGCGCGCCAGGCAGAGCACCCAGCCTACTCATGGACACACCGCCATGAATTAAACAGGGGTTCTGTAAAATAAAGTTTGCTTTATCATGAACTACAAGCTATATCATTAACTAATTGTGCAGTTTTTGTTTGTAGTAAATTTTCGGAAAAGCTATCCGCACAAGCCTCGACAAAGGAAGTGCGGTTTTTTTTTGAGCAAACAAGCTGCTGGCCGACTCATCAGTCGATAGTTCGGCAAAATTATCAAGTGATCCCCCAGAGGATCCGACACAGAAGGAGTAGTTCAACATGCCAGAAGGAACAGTGAAGTGGTTTAATGATTCAAAAGGTTTTGGGTTTATTGAACAAGATGGCGGTAAGGATGTTTTCGTGCATCATTCCGCAATTCAGGCTCAGGGCTTCAAATCCCTGAAGGAAGGCGCCCGCGTACGATTCGATGTGGTTGATGGCCCGAAAGGCCCGTCAGCCGCCAATGTTGTCCAGATGTAATAGCATCTGTCGCAATTAAAAAGCCCCTCATACGTGAGGGGCTTTTTAATATTTCAGACCTGACCCTTTTCCGGAGTCATTGGTGCGAACCGATGTGCGCGCCTCCATAAATAAGGATTTTTACCTTGGCAAAAAACAATTATTCGTTTGAGAAGCGCCAGAAAGAACTGGCAAAGAAAAAAAAGAAAGAAGAAAAACTGCAGCACAAGCTGGACAAGAAAAACAACCTCCCAGCTGAAAATAATGATCACACTCCTGATGCGCAATAGGCAGCAGCCAACCATCAGCCGCCCAATTTTATACGCACCACCAATTCTTCCTGCGCCCGTTTTTTGTTTTTTTTACAAAAATTCCACGCGCCCTCTCAACGCTGGCACTGCAACCCTGCGGTCATCTTGAGGAACTCCCAAAACGTTATTCCATCTAAACCTGGAATCGAGTCTATAATGAAACGACTCCTCACCTGAATTATTTTCTTCCGAGCGCCATTCAAGAAATATACAGTAAAAAAATTCAAAAAAGCACAAACTCCTTCTGCAGAGTGGCGCCCCTCACCCTACCGCAGCCAGCACAGCGGCCGGTCCCCACGCGATTTACATTTTCGTAACAGAGCAAAGCATTCACACACGAATTTGTAGTCAAAACCCGGCCGCAATCGCCCGATCGCTTCGGTAAATCTCTGCAAAACCGACAGGTTAGACAGAAAGAAACGTGAACGGCATAGATATTGCTAACCATCTAACAGCACAACACGTACGGGCTCGGCCCGGAAAGCATTTCCCTGTAACCCGTTATTCCCCGCACAAGGAGGCGACCATGAAGAAAATCGAGGCAATCATCAAGCCGTTCAAAATGGATGAAGTCAAAGAGGCCTTAAACAATATCGGCATCAAGGGTATGACCATCAGCGAGGTCAAAGGATACGGCCGCCAGAAAGGCCACAAGGAAATCTACCGGGGAGCTGAATACGTTATGGATTTCATCCCCAAGATCAAAATCGAACTGGTCCTCGAAGCCGCCCGGGTGGCCGAGGTAGTCGAATGTATCCGCCGGGCAGCCCTGACCGGCAAGATCGGCGACGGCAAGATCTTCGTGCTGCCGGTGGAAGACGTGATCAGGGTACGAACCGGCGAAAAGGGTTATGAGGCAATCTAGTGACCTGTCACTCGCCCAATCCCATGAACGGCGAACTCCTTTCCAAGCGCAAGGCCCTGGAGACCCTCTGGCAGCAGGGCACGAGCGGCCACAAGCTGCTCCGACAGCAGGCCCTGCTCATCGACACCTTCATTTCCCGGCATTTTTCCACCGCCAGGAGCCGCCAGGGCATCGCTCTGGTTGCCCTCGGCGGTTATGGCCGCCAGGAAATCTTCCCTTTTTCGGATGTCGACCTGCTGCTGCTTTACAACCCGGCGGTCGTCGACCGGCTTAGCGAGACCGTCGAGGCGGTTTTTTACCCTTTGTGGGACGCCGGTCTCGAGGTGGGCCACAGCGTCCGGACCGTTGATGAGTGTCTGACCAGCGCCAAGGAAGATTTCTTTTTTCAGGTGTCGTTGGTTGATGCCAGGTTCCTGGCTGGCGAGGCGTCCCTTTTTGCGACCCTGCAGACCCGCTTCCGCCAGGAATTCATCGAGGGCTGCCGCCCGCAATTTATCGAAAACATGCTGGCCTTTCGAACAAAACGTCATCAAAATTTCGGCATTCAGCCCTATCTTCTGGAGCCGCAAATCAAAGAAAATCGCGGCGGCTTTCGAGACATCCAGGCCATGCTCTGGACGGCCCAGATGATCTTCGGACTGCCGGATCTTGCCGCCATGGAAGAAGCTGGTCTTCTGCATAACGACGAGCGCCGACTCTTTGAAGACGCCTGGGATTTCCTGATCCGGGTCCGCAACCGTCTCCACTATCTGAGCACCAGGAAAAACGATCAGCTTTTCTTCGAGCACCAGGAAGAAATCGCCACCGCCTTCGACTTCAAGCCGGCGGACGGCCTGCTGGCCGTGGAACGGTTCATGTGTGAACTCTACAGACACATGCAGACCGTGGCCGTAACCACGGACCTTTTTTTCGAGCATGTGCGCGAGACCCTGAGTTCATTGCCGACCGCCAGCCCGGACCGGCGCCTGGAGCCGGGCATCGAGAGCCGACAGGGCTGGCTGCATCTTACCGATGCAACGCAGATCAACAAAAAACCGGCCCTCCTGATGCGCATCTTTGCCCTGTCAGCCAAAACCGGTCTCCCGATCCATCACCGCACCAAAAAATTGATTAAAAACTCGCTGCATCTCATTGATAGCCGATGGCGCCGATCAAAGCGGCTGACCCGGCCATTTCTTGATGTATTGCTGCACTGCGGCAAATCCCAACATGCGCTGAATGCCCTGCTGGAAACCGGCATGCTCGCCGCCTTCATCCCCGAGTTTGCCGCAGTGGAATGCCTGGCACAGCATGATATTTACCACGTCTATACCGTGGACAGCCACCTGATGCAGACCACGGCGGAACTGCACCGCCTGCAGACGGAAGAGTCCCGCATTTTTTCTTCCATTACCACGCCGCACATCCTTTTTCTGGCCGGCCTCCTCCATGATATCGGCAAAGGCGAAGGCGGGGCGCACGCCGACCGGGGTGCGAGAATCGCCGGCCCGATCGCTGTTCGCCTCGGGCTGACGCCCGACGAGCAGGACACTCTCGTTTTCCTAATCCGCGACCACCTTTTTCTGTCCTCAACCGCCCTGCGTCGGGATCTAGAGGATGAAAATTTCATCTTGCGCTGCGCCGACCGCATCCGCAATCCGGAACGATTGGCCATGCTTTACCTGCTCTCCATAGCCGACGCCCGCGCCACCGGACCCACTGTCTGGAACGACTGGAAGGGCGCTCTGCTGCTGGAACTTTACCTGAAAATCGCCCACACGCTGAACCGCGGCGACCGGCTGCCACCTGATCGCCACGATAATATCGCTTGGCTGCGGCGCCAGGTGGGTGAACTGCTCGACAATGGCAGCGACCTTGATCCGGCCCTTCTTCCGGAAGACTACCTGCTGAGTTTCACCCCGGCGATGATCGTGGAGCATATCAAACGCCGACAGGCCTTGAACAAGGCGGAACTTCTGTTGCATGCCGAGGAAGAGAAAGGGCACTGGGCACTGCTCATTCTCACCAAGGATCGACCAGGACTTTTAGCCAAGATCTGCGGGGTTCTTGCCCTGCACAACCTCGATGTGCTGGCCGCCCAGATCTTCACCTGGCCGGACGGCACGGTGGTGGATCAGGTGGAGGTTATCCCCACCATTGAGGGGAATTTTACCGACCAGGACTGGCGAGGGCTGGAGGCCGATCTACTGGCGGCGATCAACAATCGCCTGGGACTCGCCCACCGCCTGCACCTCAAACCAGCGCCCCTGAGGCGGGCGACCCCTCCCGCCGTCGCCAGGACCAGGCAGAAAGTTTTACTGGACAACGACACCTCGATGGAGAGCAGCATTGTTGAGGTGTTTGCCGCGGAACGGCCCGGCCTGCTCTATGAAATCACCAGGACCCTGGCAGATTTCGGGATCAATATCTTCCGGGCTAAAATCGCCAAGGAGGCGGAAAAGGTAATAGCCGTATTCTATGTTCGGAACAGCGACGGCAGCAAGATTGAAGACCCGGCGCTCCAGGAGGAACTCCGCCAGGGCCTGCTCTTTCTCGTCGCAGCCCGACCGGGAAGGAGTACCGCGACCTTGCCCTTTCTGTAGAATGCCGGACCAGGCAACGGCCTGCCGGAAAAGGTGCGTGGTCTCCGACCACAAAAAAAATTACTTTTTTGCAAAATAATTGCTCTGCTTTGACAAAAATGTCTACTTCTCGCGACCAGCAACAGCCCCTTGCTGACAAAACAGAACTGAAAAATCAGCAAACTACGCAGAATAATGCATGCCGGCATCGATTTTGCTAAACAAACAGACTAATCTTATCCGGCCCTGCACAGAGCGGGCGCTACCCCGTCGCCAGGCGGCTTGATTAACTGAAGGCCTTTTCTTCAACTACGCGAATCAATTTAAGGAGTCAATAAAATGGGAAAGAAATGCAGATGCGGCAACGGATCCGGCCATGACAAAAAATTTATGGAGGTGCCGGAACTGTTCGGCAACAATGTCTTCAACGACAAGGTCATGCGGGAAAGATTGCCTAAGGATACCTACAAGGCCTTGCAGGAAACCATCAGCAAAGGCATGAACCTGCGGCCGGAGGTGGCCGCGGTGGTTGCCAACGCCATGAAGGATTGGGCTATTGAAAAAGGCGCCACCCATTATTCGCACTGGTTCCAGCCGCTAACCGGCTCCACCGCGGAGAAACACGATTCGTTCATCTCGCCCACCGCCGACGGCGGCGTCATCATGGAATTTCCCGGCAAGCAGCTGATCCAGGGTGAGCCGGATGCCTCCTCCTTCCCGAGCGGCGGGCTGCGCGCCACCTTTGAGGCCCGGGGCTACACGGCCTGGGATTGCACGTCACCCGCCTTTCTCAAGGAAGATGCGGCCGGCAACGTGACCCTTACCATTCCCACAGCCTTCTGCTCGTACAAGGGTGAAGCGCTTGACAAGAAAACCCCGTTGCTCCGCTCCATGGAGGCCGTTTCCCGGCAGGCCCTGCGGGTGCTGCGAACCCTCGGCAACACGACCTCGACCCGGGTCATCGCCACGGTCGGTCCGGAACAGGAATATTTTCTGGTGGACAAGGAATACTATCTGCAGCGCCTGGACCTGATCACCTGCGGCCGGACCCTGTTCGGCGCCCCGCCGCCCAAGGGCCAGGAACTGGAGGACCAGTATTTTGGCTCCATCAAAGATCGGGTTTCTGCCTATATGAAGGATCTGGATATCGAACTCTGGAAAATGGGCATCTCCTCCAAGACCAAACATAACGAGGTAGCCCCGGCCCAGTTCGAAATGGCGCCGGTTTTCTCCACCACCAACATCGCGGCCGACCACAACCAGCTGGTCATGGAAACCATGCAGAAGGTCGCCCTGCGGCACAACATGGTCTGCCTGCTGCACGAGAAACCCTATGCCGGAGTAAACGGTTCCGGCAAGCACAACAACTGGTCGCTCGCCACTGACGACGGCATCAACCTCCTGGAGCCGGGCCAGACCCCGGACGAAAACGCTCAGTTCCTGGTCTTTTTGAGCGCCGCGCTCATGGCGGTTGACACCCATGCCGACATCATGCGCGCCACCTGCGGCAGTTCCGGCAATGATCACCGCCTGGGTGCCAACGAGGCGCCGCCGGCCATCATCTCCATGTTTTTGGGCGAGGAACTAAGCGATGTCATCATCAAACTGACCAAGGGCGTCAAGACCGGTCGCCAGGAGGCCGCCTACCTGAAAATCGGCGTTGACACCCTGCCGGAACTGCCCAAGGACAACACGGACCGCAACCGGACCTCGCCCATGGCCTTTACCGGCAACAAGTTCGAGTTCCGCATGGTCGGTTCGTCCCAGTCGATCTCCGGCCCGAACGTCGCCCTAAACACCATTGCGGCCGAGGCCCTGGATCAGATTGCCAGTCGCCTGGAAAAGGCCAAGGACGTCAATGCCGAGATCCTTGCCATCCTCAAGGACGCGATCGCTAAACACGGCCGGATCATCTTCAACGGCAACAACTACTCGGAAGAATGGGTAGTCGAGGCGGCAAAAAGAGGCCTGCCCAATGTCCGCAACACGGTGGATGCGATCAAGGCCTTTGTCACCCCCAAGGCGACCAAACTTTTTGAAAAGTACAAGGTCTTGAGCAAGGAGGAACTCCACTCCCGGTATGACATCTATACCGAGCAATACTCAAAAAACATCAATATCGAGGCGCAGACCGCCATGCAGATGGTCCGGCGCCTGTACATCCCGGCCGCGATCCTGTTCGCCACCGAACTTGGCAATTCCATCGCCGTGGTGGGGAAATCGGCCGTAGTCCAGAAGGAACTCCTGGCTGAGGTCTCCCGCCTGCTTGAATCGGCGGACAAAAACCTGAAAAAGGTGGCCGCGGAAACCGTCAAGGCCCAGGCCATCAGCGGCGTGGCCAAACAGGCGGCCGCCTTCCGGGATAAAGTCGCCACCAGCCTGGCCGACCTGCGGGCCGATATCGATGCCCTTGAATCCATAACCCCCGGGGATCTGTGGCCGGTTCCCGTCTACAGCGACCTGCTGTTCAAACTGTAACCCGGCTCAGCGGCACGGCTTAAAACAACCTGGCCGCGGTCAGGCAAAACAGAAAAGGGGGCATGTGCCCCCTTTTCTGTTTTCAGGCGGCCGGCCTGACAACCGTCACCCGGATAATAGTGTTGAGTTTTCCCCGGGATGTGTTATGAATTTGACAAGGAAAGGCATTCCGCCCGCTCCCACCGCCGCCGGCCAGGCCGGCACCGCTCTTCTGACCGAAAAAACACCTGACAGGAGGGGACCATGACCAGAGAAGACATTCTGAAAATTGTCGACCAGGAGAACATCCATTTCTTCCGGCTGCAGTTCGTTGACATCAACGGCCACATGAAGAACATCGCCATCCCGCGCAGCCAGGTTGAAAAGGCACTGGACGGCAAAATGATGTTCGACGGCTCCTCCATCGACGGCTTTGCCCGGATCCAGGAATCGGACATGTATCTGGTGCCCGACTACAATACCTTTGTGGTGCTCCCCTGGCGGAACAAGCAGGGCGTGGCCGCGGCCCGCATCATCTGCGATGTGCACAAGGCGGACGGCTCACCCTTTATCGGCTGCCCTCGGGTCAATCTGAAGCGGGTTCTGGCCGAGGCCAAAAAACTGGGCTACACCATGCACGTGGGCACCGAGTGCGAATTCTTCCTCTTCCTCCGGGACGAATGCGGCAACCCAACCACAAATACCCAGGATACGGCCGGGTATTTCAGCGTTGACCCCGATGACCTGGGCATCGAGTGCCGCCGGGAGATCATCGAAACACTGGAGAAGATGGGTTTCGAAATCGAGGCCTCCCACCACGAAGTGGCCGCGGGCCAGCACGAGGTCAACTTCAAATACGCCGATGCCCTCACCTGCGCCGACAACACCGTCACCTTCAAGTATGTGGTGAAAACCATAGCCAAAAAATATGGCCTGCATGCCACCTTCATGCCGAAACCGGTCTTCGGGATCAACGGTTCGGGCATGCACACCAACCAGTCCCTGTTCAGGCTGGACGGCTCCAACGCCTTTTTCGAACCTAAGGGAAAATTGCAGTTAGGCGAGATCGCCTACCAGTACATTGCCGGCATCATGAAAAACGCCCGGGGCTTTGCCGCGGTCACCAATCCTTTAGTCAACTCCTATAAACGCCTGGTTCCCGGCTACGAGGCCCCGGTCTATGTCGCCTGGTCCGCCTCCAATCGCAGCGCCCTGATCCGGATTCCGGCCTCCCGCGGCATGGGCACCAGAATTGAAGTCCGCTGCCCGGACCCCACCTGCAACCCCTACCTGGCCTTCGCCATGATGCTGAACGCCGGACTGGAAGGAATCAAAAACAAGATGACCCCGCCGCCTTCCACCGATGTCAATATCTACCGGATGACTGCCGTGGAGAAGAAGAAGTCCAAAATCAGCAGTATGCCGTCCTCCCTGCTGGAGGCCCTGGCCGAATTCAAAAAGAATCCGCTTGCCGGGGAAACCCTCGGGCCGCATATCTACGAAAAGTATGTACTCGGCAAAGAAGCGGAATGGGACCACTACCGGATCAGCGTCACCGACTGGGAACTGAATGAATACCTGAAGGTCTATTAACATCCTGCCAACGCAAAAATAGCCAGCCATCGCTTCAAGAGAGGCCGGCTATTTCTTTGCAGCGGGGCACATCGGCCTGATGGTGCTATTTCTTGATCCTGAATTTTCTGGGCTCGATATTGTAGCGATGGATCTTGTAATTGATGATCCGCAGGCTTGTCTCGAGGAGCTGGGCGGCCTTGGTCTGATTGCCGTTCGCCTGCTTGAGGGCCTCGACGATCAGCTCCCGTTCAAAATTCTCAACCGCGGCGGCAAAAGAATGCGGCTTGGGAGAGCCAACGCTTTCGGCGCTCTGCAGGGTTGGCGGCAGATGATAACTCTTGATGGATTCCTCGTCGCAGATGAGGACGGCCCGCTCGATGCAGTTCTGCAACTCCCGGACATTGCCGGGCCAATGATACTGGAGCAGCAGATCGATGGCCGGCGTTGATATCCGCTGAATGTTCTTGCGATTTTCCTCGTTGTACTTCTTCAGGAAATAGTCGGTCAGCAGCAGGAGATCCGTCCGCTTCTCCCGGAGCGGCGGCAGATAAATTGGAAAGACATTGAGCCGGTAATAGAGGTCTTCACGAAACGTTCTCTCGGCCACCGCCTTTTCCAGATCCTTGTTGGTGGCGGCCACCAGTCGGACATCGCATTTGATCGAAGTAGAACTGCCGAGGCGCTGAAACACCCGATCCTGCACGACGTGGAGCAGCTTGGCCTGCACGGCCGGCGACAGCTCGCCGATTTCGTCGAGAAACAACGTCCCGCCCTCGGCAATCTCAAAACGGCCCTTCTTGGCTATATGGGCGCCAGTAAACGCCCCCTTTTCATGGCCGAACAGTTCGCTTTCCAGCAAGGTCTCCGGCAGAGCCGAACAGTTCACCACCACGAAAGGATGCTTGGCCCGCCGGCTGTTGTGGTGCAACGATTTGGCCACCAGGGTCTTGCCGGTGCCCGACTCGCCGCGCAGCAGCACCGTGGCGTTGCTGTCCGCCACCCGGTGGATCATTTCAAAAACTTCCTGCATGCGGCTGCTGTTGCCGATGATATTGTCTATCCGGTATTTTTCGGACAGAGCCCGCCGTAGCTTGATGTTTTCGTGCTGCAGCTGCACCCTGTTCTCGTTGACGATCTGAATGCGGCGGGCGGTCTGGGCAATGAGGCCGCTTAAGATGGTCAGAAAAAGCAGGTCGTCCTCATAGTTGAGATCCTCCCGATATGGCCGGTCAATGCTTACTGCACCGAAGGTTTGCTGATCGTGCATGATCGGGACGCAGAGAAAGGAATTCTTCTGTTTGTGGCTCTCGCTGCGGGCGCCGGTCCGGTTCAGAAAATTCGCCTCGGCGCCGATATGGGGAATGACAATGGGCTCGCCGGTGGCCACCACCCGGCCGGTTATCCCTTCGCCGACCTTGTACTTGCCGCGCTGGCGGGCCTCAACGCTCAGGCCATGGGCTACTTCAATCTCCAACTGCCCGGTGGAGGGATTAATGATGGTGACCGTGCCATTCTCCATGCCCTTGCGCTCGGACAGGATCGCCATAATTTGTTCGAGACAGTCGCGCAGGTCCATGGAAGAGGCCAGCAGCTTGGTTGTCTCATACAGGCAGGCAAGATCGACCAGTTCTTTGTTGATTATTTTTTTCTGTTTGCTCATAACAAATTAATCTCTGTGTGTTGTTCCACGAAATAAGGCTTTTATTGTTATCCCCTGCCGACTGCGGCGTCAATAGCATTCTGACTGGCGGTTCGAAAAGCCAGCGGAGGCGACAACGCCCGCACCTGAGGCGGGATAAACTATTGACACCATGCGGGCAAAATGAATACATTTTCCGCACTCTATCGATTGCCGACGCTTGCCGCTCGGCAGAACCGGTAATGGTCGCAACGCAAAGGCAAAAAGCCGGAAACGATCTGTACGACAGACATCATCAAACTCTGAGGCGCTGCTCATGCTGAAAGGCTCATTCCCTCTCTCTACCGCCCGGCGGATGGAATTCCTCGACATCACCAGCGCCCTGGAACAGGAAATCGCCCGGGCGGGCGGCCGGGATGGCATCTGCGTGGTGTACAACCCCCACACAACCGCCGGCCTGACCATTAACGAAGGCGCCGATCCAGCGGTTCAGGATGATATTGTGGGCGTACTCCAGCAGATGGTTCCCCAGAAATATCCATACAAACACCTGGAAGGCAATTCGCCGGCCCATGTCATGGCCTCCCTCATGGGCTCTTCCGTAACCGTCCTCGTCGATGGCGGCCGGCTGCAGCTCGGCACCTGGCAACGCATCTTTTTTTGTGAATTCGACGGCCCCCGCTCCCGGAAAGTCTGGTGGCGCTTGCTCGGCCAATAACAAAGGAACTGAACTGACCGTCTCCGATGGGAAAAAACCGCGCCGCCGGCCTAAGTCGGCGGCCGCTGCCGAAATCTGTTTCGGGATTGACCGGCCGACCGACGAGGCATCGCTTGTCGCCTTTCTGGGCTGCTTTGCCAATCCGGAACTGCTGAACAGCCTGGTGCCACGCCTGACCGATGCCGAACTCAACGGTCTGCTCGATCAGATCACCGGCCTCATGCGCAACCACCTCACCCACCAGGAATACCATCGGCTTTTCCTGAAAAACCAAGGAGCGGATGACCGTGGATAATGAAATCATCAAGGATCTGCCGTCCTATCTCGAAACGCTCCGGCGAGAATCCGAATTGCTCGAGATCGCCACCGAGGTCGATCCTTATCTGGAAATCGCCGAAATACACCGACGGGTCATTGCCAAAGGCGGGCCAGCCCTGCTCTTCACCAATGTCCGCGGCAGCCGATTTCCAGTGGTGACCAACCTGTTCGGTACGGCGCGCCGCCTGGAACTCGCCTTTGGCCGGCGGCCCCAGCAGTTTGTCGCCGGTTTGGTTAAAGCGGCGGAGACCCTGCTGCCGCCGACCTTCAAAAAAATCTGGGCGCTACGCGGCCTGGCCGGCCAGGGACTTAAGGTCGGCCTCAAGACCGTCAAGCACGGCCCGATCCTCGAGGAATACCGCTCCCCGCCGTGCCTATCGGAACTGCCGCTTATCACCTCCTGGCACTCGGACGGCGGCCCCTTTGTTACCCTGCCGCTGGTCTATACCGAACATCCGGACGGCCGGGGTCACAATCTCGGCATGTACCGCATCCAGCGGCACGACGATGCCACCACCGGCATCCACTGGCAGATCCACAAGGGCGGCGGTTATCACTACCATGCCGCGGAACTGCAGAACAAGCCGCTGCCCATGACCCTGTTCATCGGCGGACCGCCCGCCCTGATGATGGCGGCCATCGCCCCGTTACCCGAAAACATTCCGGAGTTGATGCTCGCCTCGCTGCTGCTCGGCGATAAGCTGGAGCTAACCAGAACCGCGCACCATCCGCACCCGCTGGTGGCCCATGCGGAGTTTGCCCTGCAGGGCCGGGTGCCGCCCTATGTCCGACGGCCGGAAGGGCCTTTCGGCGATCATTACGGCTACAATTCCCTGGCCCACGACTATCCGGTCTTTCAGGTGGAGCACCTCTTTCACCGGCGCCAGGCGATTTACCCGGCAACGGTGGTGGGCCGCCCCCGCCAGGAGGATTTCTATATCGGTGATTTCCTCCAGGATCTGCTCTCCCCGCTTTTCCCGCTGGTGATGAACAGTGTCCGGCAGTTAAAGACCTTCGGCGAGGCCGGCTTCCACTGTCTGGCCGCGGCCCGCGTCATGGACCGCTACCCCCGGGAGGCCTTTGCCGCTGGCCTGCGGATTCTGGGCGAAGGCCAGCTGTCATTGACCAAATTTCTCATTATCACCGATGGCGATCTTGACGTGACCGATTTTCGCCGCCTGTGGACGCATGTTCTGGAACGAGTGGACTGGCAGTGCGATCTTTTTGTCTTTGCCAATGTTTCCCAGGACACCCTCGACTACACCGGCCCGTCCGTGAACCAGGGGTCCAAGGCGATGCTCATGGGCCTTGGCCGCACGCCCCGCCGCGTTCTCCCCGAGACCTTCAACGGCACCCTGCCGGCCGGCTGCGGTCAACCCCATGTCTTTCTACCGGGCACTCTGGTGGTGGAGGCCGCATCCTACGAAACCGATACAGCGCTGCCCGGACGGGTGGCCGCCTGGCAAGACCTGGCCGACTGGCCCCTGGTCATTCTGGTTGACAATGCCCACGCGGCCACGATTAACCTGCAGGAATTCCTGTGGACGGTCTTTACCCGATTCGAACCGGCGGCCGACATCCACGCCGGCCAGAGTACGGTGCGTCGCTTTCATGTGGGTCTGCAGCAGCCGATTGTCATCGACTGCCGGATGAAACCCTGGTATCCGCCGGTTCTGGAGGTGGATGCCGCGACCAAGGCAAAAGTCGATGCCAAAATCGGCGGCATGCTGCCCGCCAGATGGCGCTAAGCTTTTCCGCCCTGCTCCCTCCCGAGTCAATGGTGCCCGTCAACATGGAAGAACGACTGCAGAAAATACTGGCCCGAGCGGGCATTGCCTCCCGCCGCACCGCCGAGGAATACATCAAACAGGGGCGGGTCCGCATTGACGGCCAAATTGTCACCGACATGGGCATCCGGGTGGATCCAAGCCGCCACCGGATCGATTTCGACGGCCGGCCCATTGCCGCTGCCGAGAAAAAAATCTACCTCCTGCTGAATAAACCGAAAGGGTATGTCACCACCCTGCGTGATCCCGAGGGCCGGCCAGTGGTCACCTCCCTGCTCATGGGGATTGCCGGCCGCCTCTTCCCGGTCGGTCGCCTGGACATGGACACCGAAGGGGCGCTGCTCCTGACCAATGACGGAGATCTGGCCCAGCGTATCCTGCACCCCAGTTACGAGGTCCGGAAAACATATGTCGCAAAGGTGGTCGGCCAGCCCGACCAACAAAAACTTGACCAGCTCTCCCAGGGGATCATGCTCGAGGGCCGTCGAACCTGGCCGGCCAAACTGCGGGTCCTGGCCCGAACCAAGCAGGACAGCACCATTGAAATCATTATCCACGAAGGCCGCAAACGCCAGGTGCGCCTGATGTTCGCCGCCATCGGCCACCGGGTCATCGACCTGAAACGAACGGCCTACGGCAATCTACAGATAGGCGGTCTGCCGAGTGGCAAATACCGTCTCCTGAGCCGCGAGGATCTCGATCTGATATTTTCCAAGAAAAAAAACTCTTTACAATAACCCCTCCTCTTGATTATTTTTGAATTTTCATTGTAAATACAATATAGTTAATCATGGGGAGCCGGCAGGCTGGAGCCTGATGGCCTTTGCCTTCCCGACAAGGACCGACAGAGGAGCAGATTATGAACAAATCAGAATTGATTGAAGCATTGGCGCGGGAAATCAACGTACCCCTGCGGGAAGCCGACTCCATCACCAACACGATCCTCGAGTCCTTGACCGAGACCCTGGTGGCGAATGACGGCATTGAAATCCGCGGATTCGGCAGTTTCGTGGTAAAAGAGTACTCCTCCTACCAGGGCAGAAATCCGAAATCCGGGAAAAAGATCGAGGTTCCCCCAAAAAAATTGCCCTTCTTCAAGGTTGGCAAGGAACTGCGCGAACGAGTCAACAGCAACAAAAAATAGTAATGGTCATGTTGCCAGCTCACCGACCAGATCGTAATGATGCGCCTCGGTGATCCGGACATCGACTATTTCTCCCTGATTGGTCGTGCCTGACGTTATATAGACGCAGCCATCAATTTCCGGGGCCTGGAACTTTGTCCGCCCCTCCAGCAATAAATCAGACTCGCGGCTGATGCCTTCGATCAGGACTTTTTCAATCCTGCCCACATACGCCTGCTGTTTTTCAAGGGAAATTGCTGCCTGCAATTCCATGATCCGGGCGCGGCGCGCCTCCTTCTCCTCTTCCGGACAATGGCCTGACAAGGCTTGCGCCCGGCAGCCCTCCTCATCGGCATAGGTGAAGACTCCCAGATGATCGAAGCGATGGCTGCCCAAAAAATCCACAAGCTCCTCCACCTCCGTTATGGTTTCACCGGGGAATCCGACCATGAGCGTCGTGCGGATGGCAGCGGCCGGTAGAATTTCCCGGACTTGTGCCAGCAGCCGTTCAAGATGCGCCCGCCCATAAGGCCGGTTCATCCGTTTTAGTATCCGGTCACTGACATGCTGTACAGGAATATCCAGATAGGGCACAATACGAGGATTGTCGGCCATGAACCCCAAAAAATCCGGCGCCAGCCGGGCCGGATGCAGGTAGAGAAGACGGAGCCAGGGGATGGAGGTTCCAGCCAGCAGGGCAGAGAGCAGTTTTTGCAAATCGGTAGAGTTGCCCAGATCAGTGCCATAGGCCAGCAGGTCCTGGGCGACCAGGGTCAACTCCTTAAGTCCCGAGACGGCAAGACGGCTTGTCTCTTGCAGCAGATCGGCCAGCGGTCGGCTGCGCAGGCGGCCACGGATCGACGGGATCAGGCAGTAGGAACAGCGGTTGTTGCATCCCTCGGTTATTTTCAGATAGGCCCGGTGGGCCGGGGTGGAGAGCTTGCGCGGCAGTGAACTGTCCATCAGGAAGCTGGAATCAGGGGTCCAGCAGAGACGGGAATCGCCATCCTCGTCGGCCAACAGCTTGACAATATCCTTAAAGCCATCCGTGCCGATAAACAGATCGACCTCAGGCAATTCCTTCTGCAAATCCCCGGCATATCGCTGGACCAGACAACCAGTCACCACCAGCTTCTTGTGCGGATCTGCCTTTTTGTATTCGGCCAGGACCAAAATCTCATCGATCGCCTCTTCGACCGCCGAACCGATAAAACCACAGGTATTCACCAGCAGGAGATCGGCCGACTCCGGCAACAGGGCGACGCCGTAACCGGCCTGATCGAGCAGGCCAAGCATCACCTCGGAATCAACCAAATTCTTGGCGCAGCCGAGACTGACCATATAAACCTGTTTCTGCATGCAAATCATTTGAACGACTGCTGCCGGCCCATCTCCAGCAAAAGGTGCAGCACCATCGTCCTTTTCTCCTTGAATTTATTTTCCCGGAAACCCGGCCGCCAAGGGAGGCGCCAGAGTTCGTCGGAGACCAGCAGCACCGCCGCCAACTCCACCCCACGGAACACTGCCACCGTGCACAGGGCGGCATATTCCATCTCTACCCCCAGAATCCCCTCACTCCCGTAACGCATCACCTTACCCCGGTCTTCCCGATAGGGCGCATCAATGGTCCAGATCGGGCCGGCAGCAACGCTATGACCGGCATTACGCAACCCGGCGGCCAGCGCTTCACGAAGCATTACCGAAGATTCGGGTCGACTGTTCAAAGGATAGTGCCGAGAAGTCCCCTCCTCGGAAAAAGCCCAAGTCGGCAAAACAATATCGCCAACAGCAAGCGGCGCAGCAAGCGCCCCGCACCAGCCAAAAACCAGAATTTGCCGGGCGCCCCGCGCCACGAGTTTTTCAAGGGTCAGGACCGCCATCGGCGCCCCGATGGCCGGCCCGGCCACAAAACATGGCAGGCAGGCGTCCGACTCGGGAATAATCGATAAACGGCTGTTGAACAGAGAATCCCGCCGGGCGCGTAGCGGCATTGCAAGCTGTTCAGCGGCCGCAATATCCGCCGGGTTGAGCAGCAACAGGCCGGTGGCAGGCAGGAGTGATTCGCCTTTTTCCCGCTGGGGCGTAATCACCATGTCGTTATCGGATACCACTGACATCCTCCGCCATCGACGCTTTCTCTACAACAACGACACCACACAAGCCCTTACCAAAAAACACGCAAGTTCATTACACCATTCTCCCGGCCGGCACACCTAAAAAACAGCGCTGGGAACAAAAAAAGGGCCGCAGGATTTCCCCTGCGGCCCTCAAACTGTGCTGCCGACCATGTACTGGCCTTCGCAGCAACCCGTTACGCGAAATTATTTCGGGATAAGCGGGTTGGCGAAGAGCAAGATCAGTGAGATTACCAGACCGTAGATGGTCAGCGACTCGATAAGAGCCAGACCGATGATCATGGTCACGGTGATCTTTCCGGAGGCTTCCGGATTCCGGGCGATACCGGAGCAGGCGCCGCCGATACCGGTACCCATGCCGATGCCGCAACCAAGGGCGGCCACGCCAACGGAGAGGGCGGCGGCGAGACAAACCAGCGCCAAATTAACGCCGGAAGCGACCGTTGCACCACCCTCGGAGGCCAACGCCAGGGAAGAGAGTCCCAAAACCATTACCGCTGTTAACATTCCTACCTTTTTCATTGCTACCTTCCTCCTTCAAAATTTTATATGTTTGGCCTTCTTCCAAAAAAATCTGCTACGCAAAGTCGTCAATAAAAAATCAATTCTTTGTCTCCATGGCGCCGGAAAAATAAAGGATGGAGAGAAGCACGAACACCAACGTCTGGACAATGGAGACAAAGACACCGAGGCAGAGAATCGGCAAGGGCGCAAAATAGGCGCCAGCCAGCATGAACAGAATGCCCAGCAGGGTTTCTTTAGCCATGATGTTACCGAAAAGCCGGATGGACAGGGAGAGGATCCGAGCCAGATGGCTGATCACCTCGATAGGGAACATCAGCGGAATCAGCCAGGGAATCGGGCCGAGAAAATGCTTGATATACCCGACGCCGTGGAACTTCAAGCCCAAAATATGGGTGGTGGTGAAAACGATCAGGGTGCACCCCAGGGTGATATTCAGGTTGGAGGTCGGCGACATAAAACCGGGCATGAGGCCGATCATGTTGCCCACAAGGATATAAAAGGCAAAGGTCGCCAGCATCGGAAACATCATCCTCGCCCCTTCCTTGCCCATATTGTCGGCCATGAAACCCTCCAGCCCTTCAATGACCATCTCCCAGAAATTCTGGCCGCTGCCCGGGATGAGTTCCACCCTGCCCAGGGTCAGCTTCGGGACGATGATCAGAAAGGCCATGACCAACCAGGTATAGGTCATGTGCGGTGAGACCAGCTTCGCCAGCAGGGTATCACCAACCAGAGTATGAGGCACTGGAAGCCCTAATTGCTGCAGGATCAAAGAGATAAATAGTATTGGATGTTCCATAATCTTTTACGATGCCTCCCTTGCTGTATAAAAAACCTTTCGCGCGGCCCCGGCCGCTATGATTCCTATACTTATTGCCACAGTTGACAAGCCGGCCAGCAGCCCGCCGAGATGCACGACATGACGACTCACCAGCAGGAATAAAATTACGGCTAGCACCGCCAGCCTGACGTAATATTTTATAAAGAACCGGGCCTTTGCCGCCTCCAGCGGCCCGGCAAACACCCGGGTCAGATCCTTCTTCAACATCCTGAAGCTGATGTTGGCGAGCAACCCGCCCGCCAGAACACCTTTGGCCACAGCAGTAGAAAAAATCAACCCGCTGGCTGCAGTCACCACAGCCAGCAGCAGCCAGTTCAACTTTTCCAACCTGACCAGAGAAAACTCAGCCCCCATGTCCTGTGCCGTTGTCAACTAGAGATCCTTGCGTTTGCTCAACGCATACAGATTCTTAAAACCAGCCGCAATCCCCAGGCCCAAAAACACCAAGGTGAACCAAGGTGATGTCCTGCCGTTGAAGACCTTGTTATCCAGCAGATAACCGATCCCTATCCCGATAAATATGGCGGAGGCCAATGTCAGCCCGATGGTCGAAAATTCGCCCAGCAACCGCATCATTTCTCTACGGTCGCTCGACATGCCAGCCATTGCTCCGCCCGGGAACGTTACTCCTGGGAAAAAAGAAAATTGTTCCTTTTGGTATCATGGCGTAGCCCCAAAGTCAACGGCTTTTTTGTTAATTCCGCATTTTCTTGAATGACGATTCAGTCATTTCAAGGGCCCGCTGCAGGTCCTGCTGGCTGTGTGCCAATGAAACAAAGGCCGCTTCAAACTGCGAGGGCGCGAGGTAGATGCCCTGCGCCAGCATCTCCCGGTAGAAGCTTCCGTACTTGGCCGCATCGGCTAGCATGGCGGTTTCGTAGTCGGAAACCGGCTCGCTCGTAAAGAACCCGGTCATCATCGAGCCCACCCGGTTCAGGGTAATCGGCACAGCATACCTTGCGGCCAGAGCTGCCAATTCATCGGCATAGGCAGCGGCCTTCTGGTTGAGGCGGTCATAAAATCCCGGCTCACGGAGAACCCTGAGGGTGGCGGTACCGGCGGCCATGGCCAGAGGATTGCCGGACAGGGTGCCGGCCTGGTACACCGGACCCTCCGGCGAGATCAAGGCCATGATCTCTTGGCGGCCGCCGTAAGCGCCCACCGGCAGGCCGCCGCCGATAATCTTGCCCAGACAGGTCAGATCCGGATTAATCCCGTAGAAACTCTGCGCCCCGCCAAAGGAAAGCCTGAATCCGGTAATCACCTCATCAAAGATAAGAACAATGCCGAGCGCCGCTGTCAGCTCACGCAATCTGACCAGGAAACCGACCGCTGGTGGCACCACACCCATATTGCCGGCCACCGGCTCAATGATCACACAGGCGATATCATCCGCGCCCTCCCGCAATGTTTTTTCAAGGGCTGTGGCGTCATTGTAGGGGATCGAAATGGTGTTCTTGACAATATCTTCCGGTACACCCGGACTGCCCGGGATTCCGAGGGTGATGACCCCGGAGCCAGCTTTCACCAGAAAGGAATCGGCATGGCCGTGATAACAGCCGTCAAACTTGACCACCTTCTTGCGGCCAGTGTAGCCACGGGCCAGCCGGATGGCGCTCATGGTCGCCTCGGTCCCCGAACTGACAAAGCGCACCCGCTCCACCGAGGGCAGGGCATCCACCACCAATTCGGCCAACTCGATCTCCCCGGGACACGGCGCCCCGAAGCTGGTGCCGTCTGCCAGGGCCTTGGTGATCGCCTCGACCACGGCCGGATGGTTGTGCCCAAGGATCATGGGCCCCCAGGAACAGACAAAATCCACAAATTCATTGCCGTCAACGTCGTAGACCTTGGAGCCCAGAGCCCGCCGGATGAACAGCGGGTCGCAACCGACCGCCTTACAGGCCCGAACCGGGCTGTTGACACCCCCGGGGATGTATTGCTTGGCCTTCAGAAACAACGCGCTGGAAGCTTCGGTCTTCATTATCTGATCTCCTCCTGGTAAATGCTTGAGAACGTCATCTTTTCATGAAGTGGCCACAGGGCACCGCATCTGCGGCACCCTGTGACCACTTATCCCGGGGTTATGCTCCCTTTCCGAGCTTCTCCCGTGACCAGACACCTTTTCATGGCCGGCATCCCGGCCGCCGAATCATAGCACGGCAACTTTTGATATGTCAAAACCAAAACGTTGGCGGGCAGCGCACCTCGCCGGCCGCGACCCCCAATTTCGGGCAACTCGCGGCAGCGCAACCAGACCGTTTTTTGCTTGTCTTAACCTGGCGCACCCGTTAGAATAACTTCTTCTTTTATGCAAACCCTATCACCACAAATTACTGTTAATATATCTAGGGAGATAAAACACATGGCTGGCGAAAAGGTAATACATCTCACGGATGCGGAATTCGGTAAAAAGGTTCTGGAGGCGGCCATCCCGACGCTGCTGGACTTCTGGGCGCCATGGTGCGGCCCCTGCCGGGCAATCGGCCCGGTGATTGAAGAACTGGCCGAGGAATTCGCCGGCAAGGTCCAGATCGCCAAAATGAACGTGGATGAGAACCCGGCCACCCCGGGGAAATATGCGGTCCGGGCAATCCCGACCCTTATCCTGTTCAAGAATGGTCAGGTGCTTGAACAGATCACCGGCGCCGTCGGCAAGGCGCAACTGAGCGCCATGATCAATAAGGCGCTGTAATCATACGACGCGGACGGTCGATGAATCCTGCCGATTACCAACTCGTCATCATCGGCGGCGGGCCGGCTGGACTTACGGCCGGAATTTACGCTGCCAGAGCCAGACTGAAGGCGGTTCTCCTGGAAAATGGCGCGGTTGCCGGCCAGGTGTTAACCACCGACTGGGTGGACAACTATCCGGGTTTCCCGGATGGCATTTCCGGCTTCGAACTGATCGACCGGATGACAGCCCAGGCCGCTCGTTTCGGCCTGGAAACAAGGCAGGCGCAAGTGACCGGCTTGGATATTGCCCTGCCCATTAAAAAGGTGCATCTGGAGAGCGGTGAGACCATCACCAGCCGAGCCCTCATCATTGCCACCGGCGCCCGCCCCAACCAGTTAGGGGTACCCGGCGAAAAAGAATTGACCGGCAAGGGTGTCTCCTACTGCGCCACCTGTGACGGCCCCTTTTATCGAGACCAGGAGATTGCGGTCGTCGGCGGCGGCGATACTGCGGTGCAGGAAGCCGAACATCTCACCAAATTTGCCAGTCGGGTCACTGTGGTCCACCGCCGCGCGCAGCTGCGAGCCACGCAGATCATTCAGGAAAAGGCCTTTGCCAACCCCAAAATCCATTTCCTCTGGAATACACAGGTCAAAGGCATCGAGGGTACGGCCGGGGTTCAGAGGCTTCACCTGCAGACCAATGATGGACAGGAAGGCAGCTTGGCGGTGACCGGGGTGTTTGTCCTGATCGGCACGACCCCCAACAACGATTTCCTGCCCCTGGAACAACTTGGTTCGGATAAACACGGCTTTGTGCTCACCGACGGGGAAATGCGGACTAAAATCCCCGGCATCATGGCAGCGGGCGACATCCGCAGTAAGAATGTCCGCCAGATCGTCAACGGCGCCGGCGAAGGGGCAGTGGCCGTTCTTGCCGCGGTCGATTATCTCAATGACTTCGAATGAAGGCGGCGAGGCTTTTGCAGAAAGCGACAGCAACAAATTCTTTCAATAATGACAAGCACGACGGAGCAACCATGCAATTTCAATCAGGCCGGTATGTGAAGAGGCGCAGGATATCTGGCAGACTAGCACTATGCTTCGGGCTGGTGCTGCTTATGCTGCCGCTGATGACAGGATGCGGTGCGGTGGACAAGATGTTTGCCTACATCAGACCCGGCGGCGGCGCATCCGCAGAGAGCGGGACACCGGAAAGCCTCTCCATGACGGGATTGGACGAATTCAACCACGGCAAATACAGTGCCGCCCTAAAGGTCTTCGAGGATCTGAAGAACCGGTTTCCATTTAGTGACTTCAGCCTGCTTGCCGAACTCAAATCGGCCGACTGTCACTACTATCTGCAGAACTATCCAGAGGCCCTTGTGCTCTACAAGGAGTTTGAGGAAAGACATCCGACCAACGAGGCCATCCCCTATGTCATCTTCCAGACCGGGATGTGCTATAATCGGCAGATCGAAACCATTGACCGTGATCCGGCCGCTGCCAGTGAGACGATCCAGGCGTTTTCCCGGCTGCTTCGCACCGCGCCGGCTTCACCCTACACCGAGGAAGCTCGCGCCCGCATCCTGGCAGCGCGGAACTTTCTGGCCAACCATGAATTCTATGTGGCCACCTTCTACATCCGTACCAAGTCCTATCCAGAGGCCGAAGGGCGCCTCGAATATCTGGTGCGCGAGTATCCCGATGCCAGCATAGCTCCGCAGGCCACCACCCTGCTGGCCGATCTCAAGGCGGGCAACCCGCCCAAAGGCAACTGGCGATCCTGGCTGCCGGAATTCTCCCTGCCCGACTGGAAATCATTTGTGCCTACCGCGGCAATGGGCAAACCAGCCCCACCGAAATAAGCCGTCTGCTCATCGCCGACTGCTGATCAGTCAGGCAAGGTGCCGTTCCGGTCCAGAGACACCTCCATGGCCCGTACCGGACAAAGCGTCACACAAAGGCCACAGCCGCTGCATTTTTCCGGGACAAACAAGACGGCCATGTCGGACCGGCGGATGTAAAGGGCACCGGTGGGGCAGATCCCTGTGCAGGCGCCGCACTGATAGCATTTTTCTTCGTCCCGGCTAATGCTGGTCGCCAGGCTCTCAACCTTCACGCCCAGCCCCTTCAGAAATTTGAGGCCCTTATTGACATTGCTCTTGTGACCCTTCAACTCAAGAACCATGACTCCCTGGTGCTGGGGAAGGATGGTGGCCTTCAGGATATTGAATTCCGTATCATACTGCTTGGCAAGCTGGCAGATAATGGGTTGATCGGTAATCTCCTTCGGGAACCTCAACAGATAGATACGGGTGTACACGGCGCCGACCTCACGAATTCTTCTTAACATCTCTTGATCTGGCACAAACGCCAGGCCCATCTCTTGTACCGCTTTGCTCGCGAATATTCAAGCCCCTCGCCGTGATATCTCACAGCAACCTCAGCCGGCCAACAAATCATCTAGCTGCTCAAGCAAGGCCTCCACCGAGGCTTCGGTGGAAATTGTAACCAGTTCGGAAGCCGCCAGCTCCATAGGCGGCGAAAAGCTCTCCTTTTGACGCAGATAAATCTCCCAGCGGCCGTCAGAGACGGCTAAAGGATCCAGGGCGCGCTCCGCCAGACGGCGCCTCGTTTCCTCTTCCGGGCAGGAACAGAGGATGAACCGAACCCGGCAACCCAGACGTTTAGCCAGTTCACACACCCTTTTTCTTTCCTGTTGTTCCTGATAAGAGGCATCCAGCACCACTGGCCTGCCACCGGCAATCTCCGCCTGCGCCTTTGCAAGCAAGGCAGCATAGGTCTGCCGGGTAAACTCATGCGAGTAGATCCCCCGGTTAAACGATTCCTTTTGTCCTGTTTCCGGAGTAATGCCCGCCAATTCCTTGCGAACCCGATCGGAATTAAAATACGCCATGCCGTGCCGCCTGGCCCAGGTTGCGGCCAGGGTACTCTTGCCGCTGGCAATCAGCCCGAAAAACACAAAAAGAGCACAGGGGGCCTTGTCAGCGGGTGGCATACTGCTCAGCCAAGACAAAATAGCGACGGGCCAGATCCAGGGCCTGCTGCCGGGTCTGCTCGTCAACCTCCGGGGCGTGGGCCGTGAACAGGCCGATCTTGCCCCGGACATAGGCGCGATAGCACTTATAAAAATTCAACATGGCCGGCAGGCCGTGATCCTGGGTGGCCTCCAGAAAACGATGGAGAAACCGCTGCCCCAGCGCCTCCAGGCCATGAAAATCAAGGTCCATCAGAAGAAAGGCCACATCACTCGCCACGTCACAGTAGCGGAACCGCTGGTTGAACTCGATGCAGTCATAAATATAAATCTGCTCCGCCAGACAGATATTGGCCGAATAGAGATCCCCATGGCAGTCCCGTATTCTGCCCTGATCAATCCTGGATTGAAACAGCGCCTCATTGTGCAGAAAGTCGCGGGCATAACGTTCGATCGCCACAAACTGCGGCGGCGCTAGGACGCCTGCCCCGACAAACTGCTGCGACTGGGTAAAATTCTCAAGAACATTGATACTCACCGCCGCGGCCGTGCCGAATTGCCGGATTTCCGGACCACTCTCCGCCTGTTCATAAAAAGGCACCAGGGTGTCACAGATTGCATCAACCATCGCCCCGGTAAGCTGCCCCGCTTTCATGATATTGGCCATCATGCGCTCTTCAGGCATCCGCGCCATCCGCACCCCGTACTCAACGACCTCCCCAGCGGCCTCTTCGGCTGATTGCAGGAGATAGCCCGCGTCAGCGACCGCAATCTGCACCAGCCCGAGATAGAGGCCCGGACAGAGCCGGCGGTTCAACTGCAACTCCTGCTCGCAGAAGTATCGCCTCTTTTCAAGGGTGGTGAAATTCAGAAAGCCGAAATCGACCGGTTTTTTGAACTTATAAACGAAATCGCCGGCCAGCAGGACATAGGAGATATGAGTCTGGACAAGTTTCACACCGGCGGCCGCGTGCGGGTAGGCTTCGGGCTTCAACAGATGGCGGATAAACGGTGGCAATGTATCGTCAGGCATTCTTAACCCTTATTATTACAAAATTAACACAACTGATCACGCGGGCAGCCCAAAAAGGGGGCATAACCCCAGAATAAGCGATCACAGGGTGCCACAGATGCACGAAAGCGGGGTTACTCTACCAGAACCGAATGAATCCGTAAACCGTTCTTCAACGCCGCCTGCCTGCGCCTGCGGCGTTCAAAAAATCCGCGGAACTCCTCTTGCTGATCACCCTTGACTTTAAGCCCCTTCCTGATATTTTTGTGGTCTGAAAAAATCTCCTCAACACGGTAACAGCCCACCCGGTGCAATCCTTTTCCATGCCTTCATTTTCTGATATAGTAGATCAGCCTGATCAACTTATTGTTTGTGTAAAACTTACGGAGCCAACTTTTCATGAAAAAAACCATCCACTTTCTGCCGGACAACACTAAAATTGACGTCGATGAAGGCGAAAACCTTTTGAGCGCCGCTGCGACGGCCGGGGTTTACATCAACGCCTTCTGCGGCGGCGACGGCGTCTGCGGCAAGTGCAAGGTTAAGATCGAGCAGGGCCGGGTAGCGGCAGCCAAGGCCAGGCCGCTGAAAAAGAGCGAGCAGGAGAATGGCTACCAGCTTGCCTGTCAGGCCCGGGTCCTCAGCGATCTGGTTGTAAGCATTCCTGATGCGGTCAAGGCGGATGGCCGCGCGGCCCGACCAAAACCGAAAACGACCCGGGCCATCTCGGCCCGGTCCCTGAAGTCACTGGTCGGCGAATGGCAGGTAGATCCGCCGGTGGAAAAACGGTTTTTTCAGCTCAACCCGCCGACCATTGCCGACAATGTCCCGGACCTGCAACGCCTGATCCGCGCAATCAAGAAAGGCTGCCATGACTGCAAGGAACCATCCTACGATCATCCGGAACTCTTGCGGGAACTGGCCTTCACGGTACGGGAAAAGGACTGGCAGGTAACAACCATCCTGCTGCGCGGCAAACTGGCCGAAGAACCTGACCGGATAATTGCCGTGGAGCCCGGCAACACTACTGAGGCCTTATACGGCCTGGCCGTTGATATCGGCACCACCACGGTCTGCGGCGCCCTGATCGATCTGAACACCGGCAAGGTTATTGCCGAGGCATCCGGCTATAACGACCAGATCCGCTACGGCGAGGACGTCATCTCCCGAATCATCTACTCTCAGCGCCCGGGTGGCCTGAAGGTCCTGCAGGAAAGGGTGGTCTACACGCTGAATAACGTTATCGAAACGGTCTGCCGAAAAGTGCTGATCACGCCCAGCGACATAAGTTACATCATGGCGGCCGGCAACACCATCATGTCCCACCTGCTTCTCGGACTCGATCCGAAATTCATCCGCGAAGCCCCCTATACCCCGACCTGCGGCCAGTTTCCGCTGACCCGCGCCGCCGCCTTAGGCATTGCGGCGCATCCTTCCGTGCGCCTCTTCCTCTATCCCTCCGTGGCCAGCTATGTAGGCGGCGACATCACTGCCGGGGTACACGCCTGCCAGATGCATAAAAGTCCTGAACTCACGCTGTTTATTGATATCGGCACCAACGGCGAAATCGTGGTCGGCAACCAGGACTGGATGGTCTGCGCCGCCTGCTCGGCCGGCCCGGCCTTCGAGGGCGGCGGCATCCGATACGGCATGCGGGCGAGCAGCGGCGCCATTGAGAATTTCCATATCCATCCCGAGACCCTGGAGCCAATGATCATCACCATCGATCATACCAAGCCCAGGGGCATCTGCGGTTCAGGGCTGATCAGCATCGTGGCCGAACTGTTGGAAGCGAACGTTATTGACCAGCGCGGCAAATTCAATCGCAACCTAAAAAACCCCAGAATCCGGGAAGGGATAGACGGCCACGAATATGTCCTGGCCTGGGCCAAGGATGCCATTGCTGATGACATTGTCATTACCGAAGTGGACCTCGACAATCTCCTGCGGGCCAAAGGCGCCATGTATGCCGGCTATATGACCCTGCTCGAATCAGTAGGTATGACCTTCAGTGATCTCGACCGGGTAATCCTGGCGGGCAATTTCGGCAATTTTATCGATCTGGAGCGGGCCATCTGCATCGGACTGCTGCCCGATATCGACCGCAACCGCTTTTTCTACCTGGGCAACGCCTCGCTATTGGGTGCGCAGATAAGCCTCACGGATCACAAGCGCTTCCGTGAACGGACCGTGGTCAGCCGCCTGATGACAAACCTGGAACTCTCCGAGAGTCCGCTGTTCATGAACCACTATATGGCCGCCCTTTTCCTGCCCCATACCGACATGAGCCTGTTCCCGACCGTACAGAAAAAACTGGCTGACCATCTCACTGAGACCGGCGATTCAACGCATCAGCAGGCGGTTCAAGGTTGACAACAGGTTTATTAAACGCTATTTTGCCAAATTACTTATTTTCTGACAGAGTTGTGCAGCTGCGGCTGCAGATGGTCGACCGGTGAACAAGCGACAACAGGAGACAGCGGCCGCCAACAACAGTACGACACACGAGAAATTTCCGGGGCGCAAGTCGCCGGCACAACAAATACACGGGTATTAACCTTAATAGACCAGGAACGACGGAGGGCTTCCGTCAAAACGACACAAGGAGAGCGGCATGGCTAACACTGTTGCAGGGATTGCGGAAAGCATTAACATAATGGGAAAAAGAAGCGGAACCGCCATGAAGGAGAGAAACCCAGGGCCGGTGCAGGAAATGGCCAAGGAAGAAACAGCGGCCGGTGCCACCTACCTTGATCTCAACATCGGGCCGGCCAGAAAAGACGGCACGGAGTTGTTGCCCTGGGCGGTGGAGACCGTTCAGGCCGTGACCTCCCTGCCGCTTTGCCTTGACACCACAAATACCGATGCCATGGCAGCCGGCTTCAAGGTTGTGCGCGACAAGACGGCGGCCATCATGAACTCGATTTCCGCCCAGCCGGAACGCATGCAGAAACTCATTCCGGTGGCCGCCGAGGCCGGCTGCAATGTCATAGCCCTGCTCTGGGGGCCGGACGGCATGCCGCGGGATTCCAACGAACGGGCCGCCATGGCCGTGGACCTGATGATGGCCCTGGCCGAGGTCGGCATCCCCAACGAAAAAATGCTCTTTGACCCGATTGCCACCCCGATTACCCTGGGGGCGGACCAGATCGCCTCGGGCCTCGAATTCTTGAGCATGCTGCAGGACATTGCGCCGGGCGCCGGTTCGACTATCGGCCTTTCCAACGTCTCGAACGGCGTAGCCGACCATCTACGCAAATATCTCGACCGCACCTATTTGATCATGCTGATGAAATACGGGCTCTCCACCGCCATCGTCAACTCCTATGATGCCGAGCTCATGGCAATCTGCAAGGGGGAAAGGCAGAACCTGGTGGATCTGGTGCATGGCATGATAGATGGCAACGATCCAGACCCGGCAACCCTGCAGGGCACGGCGCTCGAGCATTACAAAACCTACAAGGTTCTGTCCGGGCAGGCTGTTTTTTCTGAGTCCTGGCTGACACTGTAGGCTACGACCCGCCTGCTGTTGGTCGAATTGGTTTCATAAAAAAGGGGGCGCGTGCCCCCTTTTTGCATTTCGGACGACCCAGAATGAGCGATATCCCGACGCATCATCGAATCTACGGCACCACGATTGATTTCCTCTCCGGTGAAACCGTGGTAGATACGGATGATGAGCGTCTGCGTCAGGAGCTGGCCCGTTTTCTGGTCGAGGATAAAAATTATGAAAAAACCGATCTCGCGGCTCGGCTTACGATCGAAACCCTTTTCGCCGGACAGTTTGTCGTCTCGACCATTGATTTCGTGCTGACCGTGCAGGGGAAAAAATTCATGATCATCCGCTATGGCCCCGGTTCTCTGGTCACCCGGGAAAGGCCGGCTATTGCCGCGGCCCGTGTCCTGGAGCCGGCCTATCAGATCCCGCGGGCCGTCGTGACTAACGCTCGGGACGCCGAGTTGCTGGACACTCGCTCAGGCAAGGTGCTTGCCACCGGGCTTGCCTGCCTGCCGGATCGCTCCCAGGCCATACAGTTGGTCGATTCCCTGACTTTTGCCCCGATTACCGATGAAAAATGCAGGGAGCGGGAATTACGAATATTAAACGCCTTTGACGTGGAGGTGTGCTGTGTAGGCGGCCCCTGTGCCCTGCCCGGCGCCCCCGAAGGATAACCAACTAAGGGCCTTATTTGAACAGGCCCTGAGGAGTACTTCTCATCATGACCATTGCACAAAAAGAGTGGACAAAATCCAGCTGGCACCACTATCCGGCTTTGCAGCAGCCAAACTGGCCAGACCCTGAAGAATACCGGGCCGCCCTGGGCACCCTTTGCCAACTGCCGCCCCTGGTCTTTGCCGGCGAAATCAGAAAGCTCAAAAAAATGCTGGCCAAGGCAGCGGTCGGCGAGGCCTTCCTGCTCCAGGGCGGCGACTGCGCCGAAGATTTCTCGCACTGCACCGCCCCTGGCATCCGGGAATCCCTGAAGGTAATCCTGCAGATGGCCATCATCCTCACTTACGCCGGCGGCAAGCCGGTCATCAAGGTAGGCCGCATCGCCGGCCAGTATGCCAAACCCCGCTCCGCAGACACGGAAATGGTGAACGGTATCGAGATCCCCAGCTACCGGGGCGACATGGTCAACAGCCCGGAGCCGACGCTGGCGGCGCGCCGGCCAGACCCGCAGCGCATGGTCAAGGGGTACTACCTGGCCGCCGCCACCATGAATATCCTACGGGCCTTTACCCGGGGCGGCTATGCGGCCCTGCACCGGGTGCATGCCTGGAACAACGAATTCGTCAAGCGTTCGCCCATGGGCCAATCCTACGAACGCCTGGCCAAACATATCAGCCAGGCGATCGATTTCATGCGGGTTATCGGGCTGGACACCGACACGCCGCAGATCAACCAGGCCGATTTCTACACCTCGCATGAGGCCCTGCTCCTCGGCTACGAAGAGGCCATGACCCGGCAGGATTCCACCGCCGGCGGCTGGTACGACTGCAGCGCCCACATGCTCTGGATCGGTGATCGGACCCGGCAGGTGGATGGCGCTCATGTCGAGTTCTTCCGGGGCGTTCTGAACCCGCTCGGCATGAAGGTCGGACCGTCGTACGATATCGATGATATCAAGAGAATTCTGGACAGACTGAACCCGGAAAATGAGCCGGGCAGGATGACGCTGATTACCCGGTTCGGCGCCAAAAAAATCGCCCAGTATCTGCCCCCGCTTCTCCAGGCAATCAGCAGAGCCGGCCACCAGGTGGTCTGGAGCTGCGACCCCATGCACGGCAACACCTATACCGCCGCCTCCGGCCACAAGACCAGGAATTTCGACGAGATCATGGAGGAAATCCGCTGCTTCTTCGAAATCCATTGGGCCGAAGGCACCAACCCGGGCGGCGTGCATTTCGAACTGACCGGCGAGGATGTCACCGAGTGCACCGGTGGCGGCCGCAACATCCTGGACCATCATCTCCAGGAAAACTACCTGACCAACTGCGATCCCCGGCTCAATGCCGAGCAGAGTCTGGAACTCGCCTTCCAGATCGCCGAACTGATCCGCAGCTGAGTAACCGTTCAGCAGCACCCCATCTGCGCGCGATCAGGCTGGTTTACATAGGTCTACTATAGTTCACCAGCCTGCTTGCCCACATCAGGGGCACTGCTGGACGGTTACCAGGCAGGGGTTACACAGCTGATACCGCCAGCCAGTGCATCCCACAAAAAAAAGCCCCTGTCGACAGGGGCTTTTTTCGGTACAAGACCAGCCAGGAACTGCCGGGCTGGTCAGTAAAAACCCATCAGCCGAGGCTCAATTTCTGAAAGGTGGTATCCGGCGCAATCGGATAATTGCCGTCAAAACAGGCCTTGCAGAAGGACTCCGGCGCGCCGCCGACGGCCCGCACCAAACCCTCCAGACTCAGATAGTATAACGTATCCAGATCAAGAAACTTCCGAATCTCCTCTACCGACTTCACCGCGGCGATCAGCTCGCCGCGGGAGGCAAAATCGATCCCGTAATAGCAGGGATGGCGGGTGGGCGGGCAACTGATCAGCATATGCACCTCCTTGACCCCGGCCGCCTTCAGGGAACGGATCCGGCTGCGGCCGGTGGTGCCGCGGATGATCGAGTCCTCGATAATAATCACCCGCTTGCCCTTCAGCAAGGAACGCACCGGATTCAACTTCACCCGGACGCTGAAGTCCCGCATGGACTGGGTCGGCTGGATAAAGGTCCGGCCCACATAATGGTTGCGGATGACGCCCATCTCCAGGGGGATGCCCGAGGCCTGTGAGTAACCGAGGGCAGCATAGTTGCCGGAGTCGGGAAAAGGCATGACGAAATCCGCGTCAACACTGCACTCCTGCGCCAGAATCTCGCCCATCCGCTTGCGACTCTGGTAGACGTTGATCCCGAAAATATCGCTGTCCGGCCGGGAAAAATAAACCTGTTCAAAAATGCAGAAACTCTTGGGCTGTCTTGGCCACGGGAAGAGGGATTTCACGCCGTGCTTGTCGATGATTAAAACCTCACCCGGCTCCACATCCCGGACATACTGGGCCTCCACCAGATCAAGGGCGCAGGTCTCCGAGGCGACGATATAGGAGCCGTTGGTCAGCTTGCCGAGGCAGAGCGGCCTAAAACCGCCCGGATCACGCACCGCCACCAACTGGTCCTGGGTCATGAGCAGAATCGAATAGGCGCCTTTAATCTTGGCGAAAGTTTCTTCGATGGCCTTCTCCAGACCCTTGGCTGCCGAACGAGCCAGGAGATGCACCACCACCTCGCTGTCCATGGTGGTCTGGAAGATCGAGCCCCTGTCTTCCAGTTCGTCGCGTAGGGCACGGGTATTGACCAGGTTGCCGTTATGGGCCACGGCCAGGGTGCCACCCCGGTGGGTGACCGTAAAGGGTTGGGCATTCACGATATTGGAGGCGCCGGTAGTGGAATAGCGGACATGTCCCACTGCCAGATGACCCTGCAGGCCCTGCAGGATCTTCTCGCTGAACACCTCGGCCACCAGCCCCATGGCCTTGTGCTGGGAGACCAGGGTACCGTCGGAAACAACGATGCCGGCACTTTCCTGACCACGGTGCTGCAGGGCGTACAAACCGAAATAGGTAAGCTTGGCAGCGTCCGGATGACCGTAAATTCCGCAGACGCCGCATTCCTCTCGTGGCCGCTGACGGCTCTCTTGACTTCCAATCACTGCTGTTTCCTCAGATTATATTTCGAGCCAAATCCGGTCTCGCAAAAAAAAGAAAAGCATTTATATAACTATTTTTTGCGATAGCGAAAGTATTTTTTCACATTTTTCCCCGCCGCCACAACCCCTACTCCGCCTCGTTCTCGGCCGCCGTATGATCCAACCCACTGAAATAATTGACCCATGAAGATGTATTATTAAGGCCCCAGTTCCGGGGCGGCACAAAACCGACGGCCATTCCCTGATCCCGGCCGATGGCCTTGAGGCGCTCATAGACCTGCACGTAGAGACAACGCTTCTTGCCCGGATAGACCTCACACCAGCCGTCTCGGCTGCCGCCACAGGGCCCGTTCAACAGGTATTTGGCGCAACCCGACTGCGGGCAGAGAAAGGCCAGGTCGGCCAGAGTGCAGTCCCCGCAGTTCTGGCAGCTGAAAAGCACCACCTTGACCAGGTACTCGAAGCGGTCCAGGAGGCCATGCAGGCGGCCTGCTTCCATGGCCAGGCAGATCTTTTTCGCCGGCTCGTAAAGCTGGCCCATCGGCTCAAAGGCCAGATCGTGCACCCGGCTGGCCAGGAAATAGGCCAGACCGGCCGAAACCGGCCGCGGCCTGGTAGCCGGCTCCGGCCGGTTCAGGCCGGTCTCGGCGTCTTTTTCGTAATAATAAAAAGCATCACGGGGCCAGAAGGTCAATTCGGCAAGACACTCCTGCCAGTGGCTGCTGAAATCCTCAGCCTGTTGCAATACGAAATCGAGATCCGCAAAGCTGAGACCAGGGCCGCCGATATGGGCACCGGCATAACCAAGCCCCTTCAGCACCGCCAGCAGCCGGGCCGCCCGCAGCAGCCGCGCCTTCCTGCCGCGGTCCGCGGTCCGCGCCTCCCATTGAAACTGCTCGTAGAGGGCCTCCGGAATCACACAGCCTGGCAACTTGCCCTGGTACATGAGTTCCACCACCGGCAGGGTGGGGATGAAAACATTGCCCAGCACAGGGATATTTAGCTGGTTCTGCCGCATATAGAGCAGCAGTTCATGGAACTTCCTACCATCAAACCCCAGCTGGGTGATGACAAAATCGGCGCCGGCGGCCACCTTTCTGTGCAGCTTGTAATACTGCATGACAAGTTCCGCTTCCAGCAGCTTGAAGGGCGAGACCGCCACCCCTTTCAAAAAAGAAGCTGACCGGCCGGCCTGGCTGCCACCTTCGGCCGCGGTGCGGTCGTCGTCGGCCCGGTTCATTGCGGTCAGCAGATCTAGGGCCTGGATCGTATCCAGATCGAACACTGGTTTCGGGTGACCGCGAAAACCAACTTTTGGATAATCGCCGGCAATGACCAGCAGGTTGTGCAGCTCCTGCCGATCCCAGGAAAAAAGCAGGCTCTCCATCTGGTTGCGATTTTTATCCTTGCAGGAGAAATGGATGATGACATCCGGGCCCATGGCCTGGATTTCCTTGCCAAGGACCTCCGGCGACAGGGCCGGGTGGCCCCCGGCATTCTCGGTAATGCTCACCGCATGAAACCGGCCGTCCGCGGCAATCTCTCTTGCCAGGGCAAGTATCCGGTTTATTTCCCTGGTCTGCCCGCCCCGGCCCGGCACCAGTTCGAAGGTCAGGGCAAACGTCTCAGGGTCGTTGAGGGCGTGAAAAAGTCGGGAATTCTTGCGGATGTTCATGGGCGCCTCCTTAACAGTGCGAAGGACATTGACATTTTATCACTTGCCCACCGGACGGCTTTCGGGTATCCAGAGCAGAGATCAGGCAGAGAGGCGCCGAGCCGGCCTGAACGGCCCGGCGTTTCTCAACATGGTAAGACATCTTGCCGAACAAGGCAACGAGCCAGCCGCAAACCATGCATAGAATCATTACACTCACCACAGACTTCGGACTGACCGATGAATTTGTCGGGGTCATGAAAGGTATTATTCTTACCCATGCCCCCCTCGTCCGGATCGTCGATCTGTCGCACCAGATCCCGCCCCAGGACATCCGGCGGGCCAGCCTGCTCCTCAATGCCGCCTACCAATATTTTCCAGCCGATACCATCCACCTCGCCGTGGTCGATCCCGGCGTTGGCAGCGCCAGACTGCTCATCCTGGTCAGGGCGGCAGGTCATCTCTTTCTGGGGCCGGACAACGGCCTGTTCACGCCGCTATACGCTGAGGAAATCTTCGAGGCCGCCTATGCCGTGGAATGCCGGGAGTTTTTTTTACAGCCCATTAGCCCTACATTTCACGGCCGCGACATCCTGGCGCCGGTAGCAGCCCGCCTTGCCACCGGCCTGGCGGTTTCCGCCGTCGGCCGCCAGTTGGACCGCCAGAAACTCGTCCACCTGGCGATCCCGCCCGTGCAGCGCGAACCAGGCCGCATCATCGGCGAAGTGCTCACAACCGACCACTTCGGTAACCTGACAACCAACATCACACGCACCGATCTGCAGCAGTTAGCAATCGAGGGAAATAATGTCGTGACAACTATCAACACGCGACACATCCGGGGCATCCGCGCGGCCTATGCAGAGGTCGGCCCCGGTGAGTTGCTCTGTCTGTTCAACAGCCGTGCTTATCTGGAAGTCGCCATCAATCTGGGCAACGCCGCCCGGCTGCTCGCAGCCGGCCCCGGCGCCCAGATCGAACTGTCGCCTGCCGCCCCGATTATCCACAAAATGGAATAAAGAAAAATGAACAGCCACCAGCGCATTGCCGACCTCCTGAAAACCCTGCCGATCGGCCGGACCGTTGAGGTGAAGGGCTGGGTGAAAACCCGGCGCGACGCCAAGGACTTGTCCTTTCTCGAAATCAACGACGGCTCCTGCCTGGCGAATCTGCAGGTGCTTGCCAGCCCGGGCCTGGCCAATTTCGCAACCGACGTTAAAAAGATCACCACGGGCTGTTCCCTGCGGGTTAAAGGCGAACTTGCCCGGTCGCCGGCCAAGGGCCAGGAGGTAGAACTTCAGGCCCGCGAAATCGAGGTTTACGGCTGGGCCCCTGCCGAATCCTATCCCTTGCAGAAAAAGCACCACTCCTTTGAATTCCTGCGCTCCATCGCCCATCTGCGGCCCAGGACCAACAGCCTGGGCAGCGTGGCCCGCATCCGCAGTGCGCTCTCCTTTGCCGTGCATCGCTTCTTCCAGGAGCAGGGATTTTATTATGTCCATACCCCGATCATCACCACCAGTGACTGCGAAGGTGCCGGCGAGATGTTCACGGTCACGGCCCTTGACCTGGACAATCCGCCCCGAACCGCCACCGGCCGCGTCGACTTTGCCAAGGATTTCTTCGGCCGGCCGGCCAGCCTGACGGTAAGCGGCCAGCTGGAGGCGGAAGTCTATGCCCTGGCCCTGGGCCGGGTCTACACCTTCGGGCCAACCTTCCGGGCCGAGAATTCCAATACCAGCCGCCATCTCGCCGAGTTCTGGATGATCGAGCCGGAAATGGCCTTCTGCGACCTGCAGGGCGATATCGACGTGGCCGAGGCCCTGCTCAAGTACCTGATCGCCTATGCCCTTGAGCACTGCCAGGAGGATATCGAACTCTTCAACCGCTTCATCGACAAGGAGCTTATTGCAAAACTGTCCGGCGTTCTGGAGCAGGAGTTTGCCCGCATCTCCTATACCGAGGCAGTAGAACGACTGCAGCGCGCCGGCCGGGCCTTTGAATTTCCCGTGTCCTGGGGTATTGATCTGCAATCGGAACACGAACGCTATCTAACCGAGGAGATATTCAAACGGCCGCTCGTGGTCACCGACTATCCCCGGGCGATCAAGCCCTTTTACATGCGGGTCAACGATGAAAAAACCGTGGCGGCCATGGACATCCTTTTTCCGGGCCTCGGCGAAATGGTCGGCGGCAGCCAGCGCGAGGAACGCTATGACATGCTGCTCACCCGCATGACGGAAACCGGGGTCAACCCGGACGACTACCAGTGGTATCTGGATCTGCGCCGATTCGGTACGGCGCCGCACGCCGGCTTCGGGCTCGGCTTTGAACGGCTCATCCAATTCGTAACCGGCATGGCCAATATCCGTGAGGTGATTCCTTTTCCGCGCACGCCGGGCGCGGCAGCCCTGTGACCGCTGGCCTTACCTGGGCATGACCTGTAATTTGCTGTTGCTTTAACCCGGCAACCTCCTGTAAAGTTAATCGTCTTGCATGCGGCCGCCGCCCCTCTTGCAAGGAGCGGACAACGCCCTGATCAAGCAAGGAATCCCGGAGAGTTATTGATGGCCGGCATAGAACACCGCAAGCATACCCGTCTGCCCCTGGCCATGGATGTGGAACTCACGCTGGCGGACGGCTCTGTTCACAAGGGCTGGACAAGGAATATCAGCTTCGGGGGAATGCTGGTCGGAGTTGCAGGACAACTGGCCATAACGGCCGGGGAGTTGCTTGAGCTGGCGCTCATCATGCACAGCCGCGAACCCAGGCTGGCGATCGAGTTCGAGTGCCGGGTGGTGCATCAGGGCGATGCCGGCCTCGGCCTGCAGTTCATTGCCATGGACATCGGCGTTTACCAGCATTTCATGAATCTGATGGTGCTGAACAGCCCGAACCCCGATGCGCTGCTGGAAGAACTGCGCAAAAATCCCGGTCTGCTGGTCAAGAACGGCTGAGCGGGAAGGGTTCTATCAGCCATTTTTTGCCACTATCGCATCGGTTGCCTGATGACGGTTTTCCATTTTACCGGATCGGCCCTCCTTATATCGCTCAAATAGATTTCATGATGTTTTCCGGTTCGTTTACCGCCGCAGCCTTCAATAAACTGATGCACTTTCTCGATAGTAGGCCCTTCTTCCGAAAAAGGACCGATGTGCATGATCTGTGCACAGACACCTTCCGAAAAGGACTCAAAGCGGACACTCGAAAGCGCGGGGAACTTCTTTCTTTTTTTCACATCAGCAATGGCCAACCCGACCATTTCTTTGGTAACAAAGTCCGGCTGCATAATCATCGCCGTCCACTTCCACCTGGATTTGTCGCCATCCGCAAATGCTGACATGTCATCGGCCCACCAAAGCCCTTCCAGTGGCAACACCCCATAATCAATCGCCAATTGACCTTTTTTGATCATGAATTTCAACGTGTATGAAAGTGAAAACAAAACCTCAACTGCATCGGCGAACGGCTGTGAAGTATTTGGGTCTCCCATGCCATCAACCATGAGAAAATTCATTGCTGGAACATCGACGCGAACAACTTCCTTGGCCGAGGGCTGATACAAGTGCTTGAGCGTCTTCTTTAGATCCATCTTCTCCACGGCATCCTCCTGACGTATTACAGCACCCCCGCAATTAACCCCAGAGAAACCACGACTAGCAGTGCTGACACTGCGAGCTGTATGGCGCGGATGGTGATTTTCTTGAGCAGCTTCGAGCCGAAATATGCACCAATGAATGCTGATACGGACGCCGCAATAACCAGCGGCCATTCGATGCCGCTGCCGCGGTGTTGCCCGGACATCTCCCAACCATAGATCAGGATACGCGACATATCGACCATCACAGCCAGCATCACGCCAGTTGCCACGAATTCCGCTTTGTTGAGTCCGGCCTTGAGTAAAAACATGCTTCTGAATGCACCTTGATGTCCAGACAAACCACCAAAAAACCCGCTGACCACGCCGCCATATGGAAGGAATTTTTTGTCCAGTGCAATGGCCGAGAACTTAGGCGACAACTCAAAAATAACAAAAACCAAAATTAGAATTCCCACGACCAGCTTTAGTGGCGACACTTGTATTTGGTTTCCGAACGCCGCATACTCAAAAAGCGAGGAAACGTCCGAAAGCCATCCAAGAAGCACGGCGCCCAAGAATGCTGAAACAACAGCCGGAATGCCGAAGCGCAACAGCACAGATCGGTTGGCTTTCTTCCCAAGCAAAGCAACCTTGAATACATTGTTTGCTAAATGCACCATGGCCGTAATCGCAATCGCGACTTCAACAGGGAAAAAAATCGCGACAACAGGCATGAGCAATGTCCCAAGGCCAAACCCGGAGAAAAGGGTTAACGCTGAGGCGAATAGTGCGGCTATTGAAACAACAACTATTTCCACTATACCTCTTAATACGAGTAAATAGAAAACCCTCTTAAATTGTGAGGTCGGTCGTCAATAGTGGACACCAAATCAATCACGCGCCACGGCCATCACTGCTTGAGGTATTTCATTTTCAGATTCGCGCTGATGAGCCAGGCGCCCTCGGCCCGTTGGGGTAGGGTCTTGAGCATTTCGTCCGCAAGCGCTTGTGGATCTGTGCCCTGGGTGGCCAGCGCTTTCGCCTGCTGGTCGAACTGCAGGAGGTACTGTTTCATGTCCGCCAGGTCCTTCTTGCCAGAGATGGGACCGTGGCCGGGGATGATCACCTCGGCGTCCATGGCCTGGAGGTCGTCCAGTTCGTCGCACCACTCCTCGATGTTGCCTTCGGCCAGGAACGGGTGGTAATTCGTGAACAGGATATCGCCGGCAAAGAAGACCTTCTTGTCCGGCAGAAAGACCAGGGTGTCGCCATCGGTGTGGGAGGGGCGGGCATGGCGGAGTTCGACAAGCTGATTGCCGAGATCAATGGTCAGCCGGTCGCCATAGCTCAGCACCGGATAGGCGATCGTCGTACCCTTCATATCCTCCGGCGTCAGTCCGTATTCGCCGGCATTCTTGAGGGTCTCCTCGGCCGTCTTTGCCATGGTCTGCTTGTCGTTCTCCTGGGCAATGACCACTGCCCCCAGCTTAACGAACTCGGCATTGCCAAAGGCATGATCAAGGTGGTAGTGGGTATTGATCACGTACTTGATCGGCTTCTTGGACACGGCCCTGATGGCCTTGATGAACCGCCTCGCCTCCTTGGCGGAGACCAGCGTATCAACGACCGCAATGCCATCACGGCCGATGATGATGCCGGCGTTGGCTCCGAAGCTATTGTCCTTGGAACTCTGTTTGGTGTCCACGAAGGCAAAGACATTCTCGGCGATCCGCGTCAACTTGTCAGCGGCTAGGGCGGAGTCGACGAACATGGAAAAGACAACACAGAACAGCATAATTTTACTTGGGGCGGCGAGAGACTTGATCATTGGCATCCTCGTTGTTTGGGGTTAGTTGGTCACCACTTGTCTCGTGTTACGAGCTGGCCCATTGTCACAAATCGCTTCTGATCGGCAATCGGCAAATGGTCATAAACTTCAAGTAGTCGCCCCGCGCTGGCCGGACCCGCAAGCGCGAAACAACGAATGAAAACGAACAAACGGATCATGCTGGGAACGCCACTCAATTGTTCCATGTTAGTCTCTGGCCAACCCTGCATTTTTTAGTACCTTAGAAATAATATTCTGCGCGTTTTTGGCAGAAAATTATTTCGTGAAGGTACTTATCCCGTTTATCGGGGTTAGGCTGGGGTAGCCGATTGTCATGTTATTGCCAATATATCGAAGTGGTCACCGGTTAAGCATTTTCCACCCTCGGCTGTCACCTCAAAAGTGTTTTCGACACCAACCATCCCAAAACCTGGGATGCCAATTTTAGGTTCGACCGCGAGGGTCATTCCTTCTTCAAGCGGCAAATCAAAACCTGAAGCCAAGGCGGGATATTCATCAATGGCAAGGCCGATCCCATGCCCAACAAAGAACACCTTGTTTTTCCCATAGCCCATGAAGCCTTCATGCCACTCTGAGGTTGCAACCGCAGCCAGGCAATGGTTCCAGATTTCACTTGGTGGTGTGCCCGGCCTGAGTACTTTTGCGATGTTAGCCTGGAGATCTATGCAAAAGTCATGTGCCTTTAAAGCATCCCTTGGGATATGCTTTTTATCTCCAAGCCAATAAACTTGCGTTTTATCGGTCATGTATCCTTCCCAAGTAAAACCGTTATCAATAATTAACGGTTTGCCGGTGGTCCATTGAACCTCAGCAGACCCCATATAAGGTGTGGCCGGATGAACCCCTTTCAAACCCACAGGGCCATTAAACACACTTGGATAATTGGCACTGTCGCCGACAGATATATGGCCAAGAAATATTTCCTCACCATAGTTCTCCATTCGTAAAATTCCATGGTGCCCTTGCGATAAGAACAACTCTGAAATTTTATGACATATTTCAAGCTCACTTATTCCCTCGTGGAGATGTGGCGGGAGCAGCTCGGTTAAACATCGCGCATGCCTGGAACCAGCCTCTCGCAGGATGTTGAGTTCCCATTTTGACTTTTTGGCGCGACTCATTCCTATAATTTTATCGGCTGATACAAACTGTTGATCTGCCAAATGCTTAGTGAGACTTTGAGAGAGAGCCCAGGACAGCCCATTCATCTCGGCCGCAACGACCTTCGGCAAGGGATTGCCTGACTCTTTAACAATTACATTAATGTCTCCATAGGATTTGAAATTATATATATTTTTTAGAGGGGACTCTATCTTCGCTCTTTCAACTCCGCGCCTGCAAAATAAGATTGGCTCACCGTCGAGCGGCAACCATAAAACTCCACTGACAAAAGAACCGCTCAAATAATAAATATTTAAACGCGAGAAGACCAATATTCCCTGAGCCTGCGGGATAAATCGTTGCAGGAGAGTTCTGCAGCGATCCCAACGAAAATTCAGTTCTTCAGGAGGTATGTTGTCACTCAACGTATTCAAGCTCCAAGTTTTATTTTGTCCAGGTAAAGTGTTCTATTGAAGCACCGGGTAGGTCAGGGGCACCTCGACCCCTTTCCCCCCAACAACCTTGCATGACAGTTGCCCGTCACCCGGCCAAGGGGGGCAACCTCATCCTCGCCCGGGGAATGAACCCCGCGAAGCAAAACCCTATATGCCCATCCCGCGCCTACATGAACAATGGATGGATGCGACAAAAAAATGTCGCATCCATCCATATGGTTAGCTTACTGTTTTTTCTCCCGGTTAGAAGCCCATGCCGACCTTTATGCCACGATCAGGCAAGGTCGAAGCGGTCAAGGTTCATGACCTTGTTCCAGGCCGCGACAAAATCACGCACGAACTTTCCCTTTGCATCATCCTGGGCATAGACCTCGGCCAGGGCGCGCAGCTGCGAGTTGGAGCCGAATACCAGGTCAACCCGGGTAGCGGTCCAGTTACGCGCGCCCGTATTGCGGTCGCGCCCTTCGAACGTGTCCCTGGCATCGGACGTGGGCTTCCACACGGTGTCCATGTCGAGCAGGTTGACGAAGAAGTCGTTGCTCAGCGTCCCAGGCCGTTTCGTGAACACGCCATGCGGCGACTGGCCTACGTTGGCGTCCAGCACGCGCAGGCCGCCGACAAGCACGGTCATCTCGGGCGCACTCAGGGTCAGGAGGTGCGCCTTGTCCACCAGCATTTCCTCGGCCGACACGGTGAAGGCCTCCCTCTGGTAATTGCGGAAACCGTCCGCCTCGGGCTTCAGCGCGGCGAACGATTTTACATCAGTCTGGTCTTGGGAGACGTCGGTGCGACCCGGGGTGAAGGGCACCTCCACCGCGTGACCGGCAGCCTTGGCCGCCGCTTCAATCGCTGCGCCGCCGGCCAGCACGATAAGGTCTGCCATGGAGATTTTTTTGCCGCCCGTCTGGGCGCCGTTGAAGGCCCGCTGGATGGTTTCGAGCACGCCCAACACCTTGGCCAGTTGCGTCGGCTGGTTGGCTTCCCAGTCCTTTTGCGGCGCCAGGCGAATGCGCGCGCCGTTGGCGCCGCCGCGCTTGTCCGATCCACGGAAAGTAGAGGCCGAGGCCCAGGCGGTGCAAACCAGTTCCGCCACCGACAGGCCCGAGGCCAAAACCCTGGCCTTGAGATCGGCAATGTCCTTGGCGTTGATCAGGGCGTGATCGACGGCAGAGAGCGGGTCTTGCCAGATCAGGTCTTCAGCCGGGACTTCAGGGCCGAGGTAGCGGACTTTTGGACCCATGTCGCGGTGGGTCAGCTTGAACCAGGCGCGGGCGAAAGCGTCGGCAAAGGCCTGCGGGTCCTGGTGGAAGCGGCGCGCAATGGGCTCGTAGATCGGGTCGAAGCGCAGCGACAGATCTGCCGTGGTCATCATGGGCCGGTGCTTCTTCGATGGGTCGTGGGCGTCGGGAATCATGTGTTCCGGCTTCACGTCCTTGGCCAGCCACTGCTGCGCGCCGGCCGGGCTCTTGACCAGCTCCCACTCGTAGCCGAACAGCATGTCGAAGTAGCCGTTGTCCCATTGGGTGGGGTTGGGCTTCCAAGCGCCTTCGATGCCGCTGGTGGTGGTGTGCACGCCCTTGCCGGTGCCAAAGCTGTTCTTCCAGCCCAGGCCCATTTCTTCCAGAGGGGCAGCCTCAGGCTCGGGGCCCATCAGTTTCGGGTCGCCCGCGCCGTGCGCCTTGCCAAAGGTGTGACCGCCGGCGGTGAGCGCGACGGTTTCTTCATCGTTCATGCCCATGCGGCCAAAGGTCTCACGCACATCGCGGCCCGAGGCCACGGGGTCGGGGTTGCCGTTGGGGCCTTCGGGGTTCACATAGATCAGGCCCATTTGCACGGCAGCCAGCGGGTTCTCCAGCTTGCGGTCTTCGCTGTAGCGCTTGTCGCCCAGCCATTCGGCTTCAGACCCCCAGTAGATGTCTTCCTCGGGCTGCCAGATATCCACGCGACCACCGCCGAAACCAAAGGTCTTGAAGCCCATGGATTCCAGCGCCACGTTGCCGGCCAGAATCATCAGGTCGGCCCAGGAGATTTTGTTGCCGTATTTCTTTTTGATTGGCCAGAGCAGGCGGCGCGCCTTGTCCAGGTTGCCGTTGTCGGGCCAGCTGTTGACCGGCGCAAAACGCTGGTTGCCGGTGCCGCCGCCACCGCGACCGTCACCGGTGCGGTACGTGCCGGCGCTGTGCCAGGCCATGCGGATGAACAGGCCGCCATAATGGCCCCAGTCAGCTGGCCACCAGTCCTGCGAGTCGCTCATCAGCTCGGATAGGTCCTTCTTCAAGGCGGCCAGATCAAGCTTCTTGAATTCTTTGGCGTAATTGAAATCGGGGCCCATCGGGTTGGAGGCCGGTGCGTGCTGGTGCAGGATACCAAGGTGCAGCTGTTTGGGCCACCAATCGCGATTCGATGTGCCTCTGCCGGAACTGGTTCTACCAGATTTGCCTGTTACTGGACACTTGCTGTTTTCGCTCATTTTCATCCTCCCTTTAGGTTGGTGGTTGCAGAGCTAACGCCTCGAATGTAGAGCTGAAAAAGCCGAAAATGACTCTGGAAAAGCCAGGCTTAACAGGGGGCTACTCAATTAAGGGAAAAGAGCCGACTTTTTCAGGATAACGCGAAAATATTTTCGCAGATTTGAATGAGGCAGGGTGGCCTCGTTATGGTTAATTGGTAAGCACCAACCGACCTCGAGAGCGAGGGTGTTCAAATTTCTGTGTCAGTTAAATAAACGCTGATATATTCAGCGTGTTGAACTGTGTTCTGACAGGGGATGGCGATTGGCTCACCATATAGTTTTCAGGTTCTTTAGCTCCCGCAACCTGGTGTCGCTCGTCAGCAGAGATGCCTTGTGGTACAGGGCAGTGGCGGCAATGATTCTGTCGGCGGAGTCCCCATCGGTAAGATCGGCATGGTAACTCGCATGAAAGGCGATTCCAGGGGTTATCGGCAGCACGCGCAGCCTGTTTGCCGCAACCACGTCGACCAGAAAATCCTGCGGTGGCATTGCCGGCTTGACCCTTCCCTTACTCATGAGCATTGCGATTTCCCAGAGTGAAATATCACTGCAGGCAAGGTTGCCGGCAAGTCTTCCCTTGCCCAGTTCCGCAACCGCACGACGGCTGAGCTGTTCCGGCGTCAGTGCATCATAAATCATAACGCAGGTATCAAGGAGGATCACGCCCCGCCCCCCGCCTCCCAGGCCTCGCCTGTTGGCGAGACCACATCCCCGACCCAACTGGCTTTCCTGATCGCCTCCAGACGCTGACGCGCCGCGCTGCATTCATCCACTTCCGGCACCAGCCGGGCGATGACTTTTCCCCGCACTGTTACCGCCACCTCCTCACCGGTTTTTACTTTCCCGAGATAGGTTGGGAGATGGTTGCGAAATTCAGTGACATTAACTCGAATCATGGGATACCTCCATACAGAATGTGCATTTCAACTGTACGTTTGAAGGCCTGCCATGTCAAGGTGATTCTGGTTGACCCCAAGCGGGACAGAAAAGCATAAGGGCCTCGGCAAGAAATAATTGTCCAAAGATTGCGCCGGATTCCGGTTCGGCTTCAAGGCATAGCACGGGACGCATAGCAGCGTTATGTAACCCTTGCTGCAACGCAGAAGACGAGCCGGAAGACAAACAAGACTAGATGATTATTTCTTGCCGCGGCCCTAAGTCATGACCAGCAGCCCACCACAACCACAGGTGAATCTGTGTCGGTCGAGCTGGAGTCTGCGTTACCGCCAGCAGAGGGGGTTTAATGGCAAAGAACAAACCGGCACTGTTGGACCATAATATACAAATAAACAACGCCAATTTTATAATTTTATGTCCCCATGCTCCCACCCGGCATCAACGACTCATCTTTCGCGGCGCACGGCGCTTGGGCTTAGGTGCAGGCTCCATAATCTCGCGGAGCTTGTCGAATACGAGGCGGAGTTCTGCGGTCTGCAATCGAATGAACTCAGCATCAGGAACTTCGATGCCGTGTACCAGTTGGTTCCGGAATCGTCGAATGCGTTCGGCTGCCTCGGTGACCTCGCCGGGAACATTCTCGATGAATCGAAGCAAACGCATGGACGGCACGCCGATTCCACTGGCACCCTTTGCCTCGACATAGGTTCGGATCATCTTCTCGTACTCGATCCACAACGACATGAACTGTCCAATGGCTTCGCTCTGCGTAACTCGCGGAAAGTCCGTTGGGCTTATGGCAGTTACCGGCACGTCGAACAGTCGAATCTGCTCGAATGCTGAATAGCGCGCCGTATCTTCGGACAGGACTTGGTCGATGACTTGTTCGGCCAACGGTCGGCGCTCGAAATCAGTGTGGAGCGCGGCTACATACTTCGCAAGCTGCTCTGGCGTATTCAGCTGAAGATCCTTCAGCAGGTAGAAGAGCAGATCGACTCGCCCAATCACTGCCTCGTGCACGTTTAGACCCGAGAGCTTGTCGCGAGCCATTTCCAGGAGTGAGGAAGCAAGGTCGTAGTGGTTTGTGTACTCGCGATCATGAGCAGATACGCGAAGGTCGCCAGCTCGCTGCAGGCGCTCTAACGCGATTTCGCCCGCCAAGACTAAGCCGTTCAGTTCGTCGAGGATTGCATACTCGTCGGCAGAGAGCAGACCTTGCAGCGGCTTGTAAACCAGGTCGTGTTCAACCTCTGACCATGCATGCATAAGAACAGATGCAACTTGAATCTCAACGCAAGCCTCTGCATAGCGCTTCTGGGACTCGTTGAGAAGTGTCTCGGGCAGGCGAACGCGGTAGTGTGTTGCCCAGTATCCTGAGAATCGCTTCTTATATGACGGTTGCGCAGTGGTAGGGAATTCTTTTGGATCAGCGACGGGCACAAATAGCGACTTGATGATTCTACCGACTTCCTCGCGTTCAGCAGGAAAGTACAGTGCTACCCGGACTCCAGCCAAGTCGACAATGTCTTCGTAGACATCTTCGACCGTGTTGTAAACTTTCTTGGCTGCGCGTTGGCGAACCTTGGTTTCGAGTCGCGCTGGATTCTTCGCTCGCGAAGTGACGATCGGCTCGTACACCGGCGGACTGGAGGTTTGAGTCCAGAACCTGTGCCGCCATACGGCACGCCTGCTCGTAAAAATCGTACTCTTTACGGTACCGCGATACGAATTGAGCGATCAAGTCCAAGGTGAATTCTCCGGTCTGAGTAGTAAGGTGTTGGGGGCCATCGACCTGCATCACCAGCGGCGTCAATAAACTTGCCGCGTCAGTGCCGCCGCGTTTTCTCGCCGTCTGATGAATACTCTTGCCCTAAAATCTTTCACAATTGCTCCGGATTCTTCTCACACCAATTTGCCACTTCAAAACAGACCTTCTCAACCGTTCCCTGGGCTATAATGGCAAGTCCACGGTCAGCTGATAGATGATTAGCCACCACTCTATTGGGGTGAATAAGATTCCGAGAATCACGAACGGCATCGGCGGCTTTGTGGGCTGTCTCCGTAATCACATTTTCATTTTTTGCTGCATTTAGGAGATCGACCAATCGCCATTCATCTACGGCCTTTCCCTTAGCGAAACTGCTGGGTGCAACCGGACTCTTAATGCGTCGCAAAGCAAAGATAAGTAGCGCTTCTACCACTGACCCTGCGAAAACCACGGCGGCCTTATATTGCTCCGTCTTGAGCTGGACAAACATAGTAGAATGATCCGATTCAACTACCTGTCGAAGAGCGTCGGAGCCCATGAAGCTGAGATCCAGGCATGTTCCGCTACGAGCGGATCCCGGACAATACGCTAACCTTGCAAGTTGGCAGATTTCGTAAAGGTCGTTGGCGTAGATAGTGAGCGCCGCTGGGGGCGAAAAGGAGCGCCCGAGCGGAACCTCAGTATTTGCAATGCGTTATGCAGACTCGCGTTTCCTGACGAATTTCGCACGAGCTTGAGGATCAGTAAACACCAAATCTGGTTCTACTTCTTTCAATAGTTCAAGGAACGCTGCAATGATATCTCCGTTGGAGGGGGTGAGCTGAGCATTGCCATTTATACCATCCAGAACGTACTCAACGTCGTCCGGGGTTATATGCATTGTTTTTCCTCCTACAGCTTGAGACAAGCCAGGGGGCTAAGTTGACAAAATCCCCACATTCAATCCCATACAACTTTCTCGCTTATCTACTGCGGACAATACGTTTTTCCCATCGTCGATCCGCTCCGCTTTTTGGCTGCGGATTGCTTCCAATTCCATTTCCGGCGAACCTGACAATAACCGAACAAGGCCCCCCTAACTGCCACCTCTGTTTGTTAACCAGATATATCTCGGAATATCAAGCACTAAAAATACTAGTACCGGTATCAGGGGTAACCTCGTAAAATCGGCCGGAAAGCCTAGCGGAGAGCGGAAGGGTGGTTGTCAGGAAGTACTAGGTCGGGGTCTTTTCAGGCCGGTTTTTTCCCCGGAGATGGGGCGGCCCGACTTGAGGCTTGTCTTCATTTTCCGCCCCCCATTTCCGCCCGCACGAGATCGGCGAGTTGTTTGGCCGTGGGCAGTTTGCCTTTCAGTTCGCCGGGCAGTTTGGGCTGCAACTGGTAGGCGGCGACACCGATGGGGTTGGCTTTGGTGCGAAGGGCGTATTCGACCTCCACGTCGTCCTTTTCCGCGCAGAGGATGATGCCGATGGAGGGCTGATCGTCGGGGCCGCGTTCCTTGTCATTCAAGAGATTCAGGTAGAAATCCATCTTGCCTGCGAACTCCGGCTCGAAGGGGCCGACCTTCAGCTCAAAGGCCACCTAGGCCTTGAGAAAGCGGTGGTAGAACAGGAGGTCGATGAAATACTCCTTTTTCCCCAGAATCAGGCGGTGCTGGCGGCCCACAAAGCAGAAGCCGTAGCCGAGTTCGAGGAGAAAGGATTGCAGGCGGGAGATCAGCCGGTCTTCCAGCTCCCACTCCAGCACCGCCCGGCGGATGCCGAGGAAGTCCAGGTTGTAGGAACTCTTCAGCATCTCATCCGCCTGCTCGGCGAGATACTCCGGCAGGGCAAGCGGGAAGTTGTGCGTCTTCTTCTCGGTCACTGCCCGTTCGTACGCGCCGGCCTTGATCTGGTTGAGCAGGACATTGCGCGACCAGCCGAATCGGGCGGTAGCGCGCAGGTACCAGAGACGAGCGGCCGGGGGTGACTTTCTTGAGGATCAGCAGGTTTTGACCCCAAGGCACTTCAGCAAGCAACCCGAGAAGCTGACTCGCCAAAGCCGCTTCGATCCTCGGCTGGTTCGCCCCTATTTCTGGAACAACTTGTCCCAGAAATTCAGCAATGGAACGAGCCCCATTTCAGATGGGCTGCCGACTGGCGACCGCGACAAACAGGTGCGGTCCGCCACAAAAGGTATGCCGGTCAGGCGAATTGAAAGCGCTGCCAGAAATCCGGGAAGGATTTGGCCACGCATTCTTCCCCGTGGATGCGGACGCCGGGCACGGCCAGGCCGGCCACCGCAAAGCTCATGGCAATGCGGTGGTCGTTGTAGGTATCGATCTCGGCTCCGTGCAGGGCCGGGGCTGCCTCTTCTTTCCCCTCGATAATCAAGGTATCCGGCAGTTCCGTGACCCGGGCGCCCATCTTCGCAAGTTCCACGGCCATAACATGCAGGCGGTCGCATTCCTTGATCCGCAGGTGGGCGATGTTTTTGATCACCGTGCGGCCGCGGGCCATCGCCGCCACCACCGCCAGAGTCGGCACCACATCGGGCATGTCGGCCATATCCACCTCGATGCCGTTTAGTTCCTCCGGCCCGGTCACGGTGAGCCCGGTGCCGGTCTGCTCGACGACGCAGCCCATCCGGGCGAGAAGGGCGGCAAAGGCGGCATCGCCCTGCAGGGATGGAACCGGCACATTGGCCACGGTCACCCGGCCAGCGGTTACCGCTGCCGCCGCCCAGAAATAGGAGGCATTGGAGGCGTCGCCTTCGACCAGGTATTCCTGCGGCTGGTAGACCCCCGGCGGAATTTCAAAATCGCTCAGAGCCTCGTTTGAGAAAACCCTGATGCCGAAATCGGCCATCACCGCCATGGTCATGATCACATAGGGCCGGGACAGCACCTCGCCGATCACTTCGAGAGCGGCTGGCCTGGCGGCATAGGGCGCCACCAGGAGCAGCGACGACAGATACTGGCTGCTCTTGCCTTCCGGCAGCACGGTCCGGCCGCCGGCCAGGCCGTTGGCCTTGATTTCCAGGGGCGGACAGCCGGTACCCTTGATGCTGCGGATATCCACTCCCCAGCCGGCCAGCGCCTCCATGAGCGGCCGGATCGGCCGCTCCTCCATCCGGCGTTCGCCGGTAATCCTGAAGGTGCCGTGGCCGAGAGCGGCAACCGAGGTGAGAAAACGGGTGGCTGTGCCGTTGTTGCCAAGAAAGATATCCTGGGCCGGCGCCAGAATCCGGCCGCCCGTGCCGTTGACCTGCCAGCGGTTGCCGGACTCGTTGATCGCAATGCCAAAGGCCCGCAGGGCAGCGGCCGTGTAGCGGGTGTCCTCGCTGGCCAGGGGGCCGACGAGTTCACTGGTGCCGTCCGCCAGGGCCGCGGCAATTAAAGCGCGCTGGGTAAGGCTCTTGGAGCCGGGGACTTCGATAACCGCATTAATTTTTGCGCAAGGACGTATCTCTTTCATGGTCGGCGTCAGGCTGCCTGGTCAGGCTGTTTTCTTTTTTTCCCAGAGGGTGATGATGGCGGCGGCCACCTGTTCGGGAGCAATGCGGTCCGTATCGATTGCATGATGGCAGGCCGCGGCATATTTCGGGGTCCGCCGGGCCAGGACCTCGGCCACCTCCTCGGTGAAGGTCTTGCCCGCCACCAGGGCCGGCCGCTCGGTGCCGCCCTCGATCCGCCCGACAATCACGTCGACCGAGGCCTGTAGCCAGAAGATCAGGCCGCTTTGGCCAAGGGCCGCAATGTTTTCCGACCGCTCAATAACCCCGCCGCCGGTGTCGACAATCACGTTGTCCTTGAGCGCCATTGCCCTCGCCACTTCTGATTCCATCTCCCGGAAGCGATCCCAGCCGAATTTCTCCACGATCTGCGGAATCGACATACCGGCCAGCCGGACGATTTCCGCGTCCATGCTGATTGCCTGCATCTGGAGGCGAGCGGCAAGCTCCTGCGCCACAATGCTTTTGCCGGTGCCGCGATAGCCGATCAAGACAATATTCATGCGTTCAGTTTCTCCATGACAACCCGGCGCATCGCCTCAATCGGGGCCTCAACGCCGGTAAACCGTTCAAATTGCAGCACGGCCTGGTTGATGAACATCTCCACTCCCTGGATCACCTTCAGCCCCCTGGCCCTGGCCTCGGCCAGCAGCCTGGTTTCAAGCGGGGTGTAAACCACGTCGAAGACGACCTGCCCGGGCCGGAAAAGTTCGGCCGGCACCAGGGTGGCGTCCACCTTCGGATGCATGCCCACCGGCGTGCAGTTGATGATCAGGTCCGCCTCAGGGACATTTTTGCGGACGGTGGCCTCGCTCAGCGTCGCACCGATAATCGCGGTCTTGGTCCCCTGCGCAAGATCGCCGGCCAGTCCGGCCAGCAACTGCTCGTTGATGTCCAGCAGGACGAGCCGGCCAATACCGCCCAACTGGCAAAGCGTAAAGGCGATCGCCCGGGCGGCGCCGCCCGCGCCCAGCATCAGCACCCGGCGGCCGGCAAGCTCAACCCCGGCATCAACGAGGGCCTTCAGGGCGCCAGGTCCATCGGTGCCGAGACCCACCAGCCGGCCGCCCTCGTTAATCACCGTGTTGATCGAGCCGATGTGACGATCAACTTCAGAAATCTCGTCCACATGGTTCATCACTTCTATTTTATGGGGAATCGTCACGCTCATGCCCCGAAAATTCTCCAGGGCGCGCATGCCGGCCAGGGCCTGCCTGACATTTTCCACCCGGAATCCCACATAGACAAAGTCCAGGTTGCGAGCAGCAAAGGCGGCATTATGGAGAGCCGGCGACAGACTGTGGCCCACCGGATTGCCGATAATGGCGCAGACCTGCGTCGCCGGACTGATTGATGTTCGTTCCTTCATAACGTTATACACTCCATGCACTGAATCATTTGATGAATCGCTGAACTTCTCAGGTGGATAGTCAATAGCGCCTCGCGCCGCGGACGGCGGTTTATCATAAAGTAACTTTCCGTCAATCCTGCCTTGGGACGACAGAAGAGAATATCGAATATCGAACAAGGAATAATGAATGTCGAAGGAAAACAGGGGGTTCGATATTGAGGCCCGGTTGATTGATTTTACTGTTCATATCATTCGAAACGCCAAGACCGTGACAAAGACAAAAAATTGCACCCACAGTCCGTAATAAACTTCATGATTCGAAATTCCTTGTTCGATATTCGATATTCTCTTTAAAAACCTGAACCACGTAATTTCCACCAGTTAAGCTTAAGTTACTTGGAAGGGGTTTAGCCTGTAGGCTGGCAGTACTTGCTTTATAAAATTATCTTCCATCCGTCCTTCTGTCCCTTTTTACCTAACCCCGATAAACGGGATAAGCACCTTCACGAAATAATTTTCTGCCAAAAACGCGCAGAATATTATTTCTAAGGTACTAACAGACCACAGTCTAACGGACTAAAAAGCCTGAGCAATTACTAATCACTCGTCCCGTAACCGGCGATTCTTTATGCCATCACCCGCCATGCCGGCCCGCGAGCAAGGCGCGCAGGGCTGATACCGGCAACTGCCCCGGGGCTGTGCCCTCGCCTGAATCCGGCGCCGCATACGTCATGTAGCCGCCCTGCTCAAGGGTGGCCAGGCGGCTGATCATCCCCTCCTGCCCCATGCAAAAGGCGATCAGGGGAAATTTCAGTTTGCGGGCCAACGGCAGAAGTGCCAAAACACGCGCGGCATCCAGATAATCATGGGCCATGGTAACAATCTTGCCGATCTGGGCACCGCTCTGATACTGCTTATAAAAAACCTGCGACAGTTTTTCGGACGACGGGGTGCGGCCAAAATCATGCCAAGAAACAATAACCTTGGTTTTCGAGGTCATGCTGCTCTGTGTTGTCAGCAACTGTCGGCGCAGGGCGATCGCCGTCCGCAGTTCGATATCAACGTAGGCGGCCCCGGCCTGGATTGCGGCAAGCAACGGTTGCAACCGCTGCTTTTCCGGGCCGTCAAAGGCGCCGCCTTCCCACACTGGCCGGTTGGTAAACAACAACGGCCGGCGCAGCCCGGCAATAAACGGGGCAACATCCTGGTTCTCAAGGGCATCCAGCCGGATTTCAATGACAGCGGCGGCCGGCGCCGCCTTTCTGGCCGCGGCAAGCGCCGCTTTGACCGATTGCGCCGCAATGGCAACGCATATCCGTGGTCCTGATGATTTGCTGGCAACAGAATCGCGCATGGCTCCTTCCCTCAACGTCTTCTTACCCAACCTGCCCGAAAGACAACCCTGACAGATGCGACATGTCCAAACGCCCGCAGCCTATTCCAAAGCAGCGGGCTTGTCAATCAACGGCCGCACTAACTACTCAGGTGGATCGTCTTGAGGTGTTTAGTGCCTTACACCTGGAAAATCCTGTCAAAAAAAACAAGAATTCCAAAAAGCATGCTGCTCCCAATGCGTTGCAGACTGCTGTTAAGGCACTTATTTCCAGTTTATCCGGATTAGTCTATTAGCAACTAAAAAATGCCAGAAATTGTACGCCTGGCACCTTATTTCCAATCGTTTTTTTTTGCTAACAGACTACAGTCTAACCGTCTATACAACCTGAGTAGTTACCACAAATCAAACAAAGCCAGTCAAATCGGCAAGGCCGGCCTGACGTACCCTGTCGAGCAGCGCCAGAATCGTCTGTTTCTCTGCCGGTTCCAGCAGAAATCCGGGCACCGGCACGGCCGGACGCAGATCAGCACCCGTTGCTTTTTCCTGACCGAGCTGCTGGCGCAGGATATCGTTCATATTGCCCCACCAGCCGCCGTTGCTATACAAATGTTCAATGACCTGCAGCATGACGGTGTTGACGGTCAGCAGCATGCCGGGCAGCTCCGCGGTGCCGGCCTGCTCGCAAGGCACGAACGACCCGAAACTCCGGCAGCCGAACGGTCTGGCCGGATAAATCGAACAGCTGTCGTGCGCAAGGAAAATACAGGGCGCAAAGTTCCATGCCGCCGGCTCTGCCCACGGCAACTCCTCTCTGGCCAGGCAACTGGCGGCAAACTGATTCGTGGTCATCGCCGGCCGGCCAGCGGCAGATACGGCCGGCAAATGGACACCGGCCAGGGCCGCCTCCGCAGCGGTACGTTGCCCGATTTTTTCAAGAAAGGCGACCATCACGGCCCCCTCGCCGGAGGTCATGGTAACGCTCTGGGTGCAGCAGGCAGCGCAGCCTTGCCGACAGACAAAAGGCAGACCGGCGACCCAGTCGGCATAGATCTGATATAAACTCTCAAGCATGGTTACCTGCTGACCCGCCATTTTTAGGACCTGAGGCCGCCGATGATTTCCTGCACTGAGGCCATGTTCCCGGCCTGGAGATACGCGGCGATCCCGTCGATGATCTCCTCGGTAGCCCGAGGATTGACGAAATTGGCCGTGCCCACCTGGACCGCGGTGGCGCCGGCCAGCAGAAACTCGATAGCGTCTTCTGCCGTGGCAATGCCGCCGATGCCGACAACCGGGATGCGGACCGCCCGGGCCACCTGCCAGACCATGCGCAGCGCCACGGGTTTGACCGCCGGCCCGGACAGGCCGCCCACGATATTGGCCAGCCGTGGGCGACGGGTCCGGATGTCGATAGCCATGCCCAACAGGGTGTTAATTAAAGAGACGGCATCCGCGCCACCGGCCTCCACGGCCAGGGCAATCTCCGTGATCTCGGTGACATTGGGCGAAAGCTTGACTAGAACCGTCCGGTCGAAAGCCGCCCGCACCGCCTCGGTCACGGCCCGCGCCATGGCCGGGTCGGTGCCAAAGGCCACCCCGCCATGCTTGACATTGGGGCAGGAGATATTGACCTCAATGGCCGCGACCTCGGGCACCATCTGCAAACGGCTGGCCAACCGCTGGTAATCATCGATTGAATCCCCGAGGATGTTAACCACGACCGGCGCATGTATCCCTTTAAGAAAGGGCAGCTTCTCCGCGATGAATCTTTCCAGGCCGACATTTTCCAGGCCGATGGCGTTGAGCATACCGCAGGCGGTCTCCGCCACCCGCGGCGGCGGGTTGCCGGCCCGGGGTTCAAGGGAGATGCCCTTGACCACAATCGCGCCCAACCGCGCAAGATTGACCAGGGAGGCAAACTCCTCGCCGTAGCCAAAGGTGCCCGAGGCGGTCATCACCGGATTGGCCATGGCAAGTGCGCCAATTCGTACCCGCAGATCCGGAATCACGGCCATGCCACGTCCTCCGCTGCAAACACCGGCCCCTCCTTGCACACATGCAGATAACCGGCCCCGGCCTTTGAAGGCACGGCGCAACCGAGACAGGCGGCCAGGCCACACGCCATCATGGTTTCCAGGGATACCTGACACGGGCGGCCGCTTGCCATGCACTGGCGGGCAACCGCATGCATCATCGGATAGGGTCCGCAGGCGTAAACACTCCACCCCGGCTCCGGACCGAGATCGGCCAGCAGGTCGACCACCAGGCCATGATGGCCCAGCGAGCCATCATCCGTGGCAGAGCGAACCGAGAGGCCCAGTTGTGCCATGTCGCTGGCCAAAGACGCCAATTCCTCCCGGGTCCTCGCCCCGAGCAATGCCAGAATTTCCATGGGCCGGCCGGACCGCAGCAGATGGCTGGCCCAGAAAAAAAGCGGAGCGATTCCCATGCCACCTCCGACCAGACAAACATGGCTGGTGGCCGGCGGCGAAAACCCGCGCCCAAGCGGCCCCACCACATCGAGAGACTGACCGACTGCAACTCCGGCCAAGAGCCGGGTGCCCTTGCCAAGCGCCTTAAACAGAATCTGCACCTGATCGTCATCCGTAATCTGGTGAATGGAAAAAGGACGGCGCAACAAGGGATCCGAGCCGGCCACCGTCTTGACCATCACAAACTGACCGGGCTGGGCGTGGCGGGCAATCTCCGGGGCCTGCAGGGTGAGCCGGAAGATATCTTCCCCGAGTGTTTCCCGGCGGCTGACTGTTGCTGTTTTCTGATAGGCGGCCATATTCAATACACCGCGCGACGGCGGTCACGTGTCATGCCCTCTGCTCCCTGGATAGGACGAGACGAAAAAATATGATACATTGCAAAGCGGTAGATCCTGCTTTCAAGTACAATGAACCGTTGACAGCATTAGCTACCTCGTGCCAGAAGAGATCCGTTCGTAAAAAATCGATACCTGCATTATCATGACACCGAGCTTGCCGAGGAATAAATCCGCAATGGCAGGCAAAAAGCCCGGCAACGCAGGCCCGACACGAGGATTTTGATAGTAAATTACCTTGTTCGGCCTGTAAACATTAAAAACAAAAAAGGATAGATCGTTATGCCCGAAGCGTTCCTGCTTGCTTACGCTTTAATATTCGGCTTGATTGTCGGCAGCTTCCTCAACGTCGTGATTCTGAGGCTGCCGTCCGATGGAGAATCCATTGTCTTCCCCGCCTCCCGCTGCCCGCAATGTCGAGAAAAAATCCTCTGGTACGACAATATCCCCGTTTTAAGCTTCATCCTGCTGAAAAGACGCTGCCGTCACTGTGGCGCCGCCATCTCCTGGCAATACCCCCTGGTGGAGGCGGCCATGGGCCTGATCTCCCTGGCTCTTCTGCAGAAATTCGGCCTTTCCGCGGCCTGCGCCATCTATTTTGTTTTTTCCGCCAGCCTGCTGGTGGTGATGGTCATCGATTTTTACCACCAGATCATCCCGGACGCGATCAGCCTGCCCGGGATTTTTGCGGGATTTGCCGTCTCCGGGATCAATCCGGCCGTTACCTGGCAGGAGTCCGGCCTCGGCCTCCTCCTGGGCGGCGGAATTCTCTACGCCATTGCCACTGCATATTATCTGCTGACCAAGCGCGAAGGAATGGGGGGAGGAGACATCAAACTGCTGGCCATGATCGGCGCCTTCCTTGGCTGGCAGAGCCTGTTCTTCGTTATCTTTGGCAGTTCACTGGTCGGGGCGCTCGTCGGCATCGGCGCAATGTTCAAGCAGAAAAAAGGGCGGCTGACCCAGATTCCCTTTGGACCCTTTCTCGCCGGTGCGGCCCTGTTCTATATGTTTTATCAAGAAAAAATTAATCTGCTCCTGCGGATGTACTTCCTGCCGCCGGTTTAATTCGCCAGGAGGGCAGAAGGATATTCCCAGAATACGAACGGAGGACTATGCAGGAAAAAGGCTTGTTCATCGTCTACACCGGCAACGGCAAGGGAAAAACCACCGCCGCCCTGGGCCTGGCTCTGCGCGCTGCCGGCCACGGGCTAAAGGTCTGCATCATCCAGTTCATAAAAAGCCTCAAACAAACCGGCGAGGCAAAGGCGATCACTGCCTGGTCGCAGCAGATAGAGTTTCATACCACGGGCAGCGGGTTCACCTGGGCGGCGAAAGATCCGGAAGAACCACGCCAGGCTGCCCGGGCCGGCTGGGATCTGGCCGAGAGCAAAATCGCCAGCGCGCACTACCACATGGTCATTCTCGACGAATTCACCTATCCGCTTGCTTATGGCTACCTGGATGAAAATGCGGTGCTGTCCACTTTTGCCGCCCGTCCAGCCCACCAGCACCTGGTGATCACCGGCCGGGGGGCCTCGGACAGACTTATCGCGGCTGCGGATCTGGTTACGGAGATGCGGGAGATCAAACACCCATTCCAGCAGAATGCTGCTGCCCGGCAGGGCATCGAGTTCTAGTCTTTCGTTTCATAAAAAGCTTGATAATAGTGGCGTCTTGTAGTTTTCATATAATGGTCTCATTTTACCATAAAAAAAGGAGGCCACATATGGCACGTACGAGCAAGCGCCCGAGAATTCAGTTGACCGCTGAGCAGCGAGACGAACTTGAAAAGATGGCCAACTCCCGAAAAGCACCA
>Ga0208863_1000165_pt1 | contig 80678 bp, 84 predicted proteins | sample RifOxyD3_FD_184040 | JGI IMG/M metagenome (GOLD analysis project Ga0208863, IMG submission 184040) | Soil microbial communities from Rifle, Colorado - Rifle Oxygen_injection D3 (SPAdes) | ecosystem: Environmental > Terrestrial > Deep subsurface > Rock core/Sediment | place: Rifle, Colorado... | reverse complement strand
CCGCCACCCAGATCAAGGCCATGATTGCCAATGTCCGCGCCGGTGTAGAGCATATTCGGGGTGCTGCGCCGCAGTTGAGCAGTCAGCATCGTTGGTATGCGCTGGCGCGCTACATCGCAGACAAAGTTCTGGCCTTTGTGCCCAATACCCCCATCCCCGCAGCGGTCGCTACGGGCTAACTGAGGAAAATAGGATTAAAGGTTGCACCAGCTTTCGAACTGGTGCCAAGCCTCTAATTTAGAGTTCATGATATGAACAAACTCTCTCATTCGAACCATTCGGTCCCAATGATTCCTTCACCCGACCAGCAGGTTGAAGGTGCAAATTTGACTTCGCCGCCGCCTTTGAAAGACCCGGTGTGTGGCATCACTGTCACGGATAAAGCCGAGCATCGTCAGGAATACAACGGGCATCTCTATTATCTCTGCAGCGCAAAGTGTCAAGGCAAGTTTGCAGCCGATCCGCTGCACTACGTCACGGCGGCGCGGACGGTTGAAACATCGCCGACCAAGTTTCCTGCCATCGAGGGCACGATCTACACCTGCCCGATGCACCCTGAGGTCCGCCAAGACCATCCCGGAAATTGTCCCAAGTGCGGCATGACGCTGGAGCCGGAGTTGCCCAAGTTGGGCGATGATGACAATCCGGCATTACGCGACTTTCAGCGCCGATTCTGGTGGTCCTTGCCGTTGACGGCTGTCGTCTTTGTGCTGGCCATGTTTGGTCATCGCCTGCAGTGGATGGACATGGCAACCCAGAGTTGGGTCGAGTTGGCCCTTGCAACACCGATCGTGCTTTGGGCTGGCTGGCCCTTCTTCACCCGTGGTTGGCAATCCGTGGTCAATCGCAGCCTGAATATGTGGACGCTGATCAGTCTGGGTACTGGCGCCGCTTTTGTCTACAGCGTGGTGGCAACCGTCGCGCCTCAGGTGTTCCCGGCGTCGTTTATTTCCATGGGGCGGGTCGCAGTTTATTTTGAAGCGGCTGCCGTGATCATTTCGTTGACACTGCTGGGTCAACTGCTGGAGCTCAAGGCCAGATCCCAGACCTCCGCAGCAATCAAATCTCTGCTTGGCTTGGCACCAAAAACGGCCCGCAGGATACGGGTAGATGGTTCCGAGGAAGATGTTCCCTTAAGTGAGGTCCATGTCGGCGACGTACTGCGCGTGCGTCCAGGCGAGAAAGTGCCAGTCGACGGGATGGTGACTGAGGGCGGCAGCGCGGTCGATGAGTCCATGCTGACAGGTGAACCGCTGCCGGTGAACAAGCGAGTGGGCGACAAGGTCATCGGCGCGACCCTCAACACAAGCGGTGCCTTGGTCATCAGCTCTGAAAAAGTGGGCTCTGCCACGGTACTGGCACAGATCGTGCAAATGGTGGTTCAGGCGCAGCGTTCCAGGGCGCCAATGCAACGCATGGCCGATGTGGTGGCCGGTTACTTTGTCACCGCTGTCTTGGTGATTGCCGTTTTGACTTTCCTGGCCTGGGGATTTTTTGGGCCTGAGCCGAGTTGGGTTTTCGGCCTGATCAATGCCGTCGCTGTGCTGATCATTGCCTGTCCTTGTGCCTTGGGACTGGCCACGCCGATGTCGATCATGGTGGCCACAGGGTTGGGGGCGACGCGCGGCGTGCTATTTCGCGACGCCGCAGCCATTGAGAACCTGCGCAAGGTGGACACGCTGATCATCGACAAGACCGGCACGCTGACTGAGGGCCGTCCAGCGTTCGATCGGGTCGTCCCGGCTCCGGGTTTTGAGGCCGATGAAGTGTTGCGCTTGGCCGCGAGTCTGGATCAGGGCAGCGAACACCCCCTGGCCGAGACCATCGTTCGTGCCGCCCGCGAGCGCACCATGACGCTCGACAAGCCGGAAAATTTTGAGTCAAACTCTGGCATTGGTGTACGCGGTCGGTTGGCCGGGCGACAGCTTGCGCTTGGCAACACCACGCTGATGCAGCAGATGAACGTCTCGGTGGCGTCGCTGTTGGCGCAGGCTGAAGGATTGCGCAGCGAGGGCGCCAGTGTCATGCACTTGGCGGTGGATGGCCAGTTGGCGGGCCTGCTGGCCGTGTCCGATCCGATCAAACAGAGCACACCTGAAGCCTTGCTTATGTTGAAGGCGGCCGGTTTGCGCATTGTGATGGCAACCGGTGATGGGCTCACGACGGCAAAAGCGGTAGCCAAGCGCTTGGGCATCGACGAAGTGCATGGCGAAGTGAAACCTGCGGACAAACTGATTCTGGTGGAGAAAATGCAAAAGGAAGGACGGGTGGTGGGAATGGCGGGCGACGGCATCAATGATGCGCCGGCGTTGGCCCAGGCGGATGTGGGCATCGCCATGGGTACCGGCACGGACGTGGCCATGAACAGTGCACAACTCACTTTGGTGAAGGGCGATTTGCGCGGCATTGCCGTTGCGCGCTCGCTGTCGGAGGCCACAGTAGCCAATATGAAACAAAACCTGCTGTTTGCGTTGTTTTACAACGCGCTGGCTATCCCGATCGCCGCCGATGTGTTGTTTCCACTTACCGGATGGCTGTTGTCGCCCATGATCGCCGCACTGACCATGAGCTTCAGTTCTGTGTCTGTGATTGGCAATGCACTTCGCCTGCGGCGCAGCAAGGTCTGATGCAAATGTTGCTACCAATGTTGTGACTTGCAAACATGTAAGGAAATCATTACCAACATCGCACTGGATGCTGCCGACATTCAACGTTTATCACCTCGACTGGGGCATCAGGTTATGCTGAGCTCCGGGTGTTTAGGTCCACTTCAGTCGTCGCCATGAAGGCGACCCAGACGCTTACGTTTGAACGGCTGGCTTGAAGGAGGCAATTCGGGAAGTCGAATGTCGCTTGTGGGACAAAATTTGCTAATGGCCACCGTCGAGTCGAATGGCCGGTCTGGGTCTTTTGCGGCCAGCTCCCAAGCCATAGAAATCCTCGCCAACAGTGAATTTCCAGCGTGTTCAAGACCTGCCAGGCAAAAAAAAGGCACCCGCAAGTGCCCTTTGACCTGGGTGTCAGATACTGATAGCTTGTGGGTCAGACCACTCGCACAGCGACGTGCTCTGACCCCAACTGCCTAGACTGCTTCGGTTTGCTCAAAAGGCAGTTTCTGGTCACGCAGGTCGCGTTTGGTTTCCACCAGCACCAGCGGCTGGTTGTCGAGCACGGGCACGGGTGCGCGTTCACGTGGCACATGCACCGGCTTGGGTGTTGCCGCAATCGCCGACTGCACCAGGGCTACTTTGCTTGCATCGGATTGCACCCATTGCAGTCCGGATGATTGGGCTACTTGCGCCAATTCGTCCAGCGGCAGGGCAAACGGCTGCACGGCGGGCATGGCCTTGGCCGGTGCGGCCGCCACCGGGGCAACCGCCACAGCGGGTGTCGTGGCTTTGGGTGCCGCTGTGATAGCCGGTGTCGGTGCCGGTGTGGTTGCCACCACCGCCGCGGGTGCTGGTGTCGTTACCACGACCGGCGGCGCCACGTCCTGCGTTGTCACGACGGTTGGCACCGCGACAGGCTCAGGCGTCACTTCAGCCGCGACAGGCGCGGGTGCGGGTGCTGCAGGCGCTACGACCACGGCTTCGGGCTGGCTGTTGGCCGCTGGCACGCTGAAGTAAGACTTGCGCGCCGGTTCCTGCTCAGCCGCTGCTTCCGTGGCCTGAGGTTCCTGGTCCGGCTGGGCGGGCGACTCGCTGCGTTCCGCGCGTTCGGTGCGGGGTTTGCGGTCGCGGCCATAACGGTCACGTGAGCGTTTCTCTCTCGGGGCACCGTTGTCATCACGCACAGTGTTGTCCGCGTTGCCCTGATCAGCCGCCATCGTTGAACTGTCTGCGCCCTCGGCCGCAGCGTTGACACCCGCCTCGCCAGTTTGGCGCTCTTCTTCCGGGCGAGGTGAGCGCTCGGGGCGGCGCTCATTGCGGCCACCGCGATCAGTGCGTGGCGGGCGCTCGCCGCGCTCGGTACGTGGCTGACGTTCGCTGCGCTCCGTGTTGCGGCCACCGCTCTCGGGGCGTTGCTCGCCACGAGCGGCTGCATCTGGTGCCGTGTTCAGTTCGGGGGTGACGTTGCTGGCGTCCAGAGAACTCTGCATTTCGGTCCGGTCCTTGCCGGCACTGTTGCGGTCAGGGCGGCCGGCGCGGTCTGGGCGGTTGCCCCGGGTGTCGCTGCGGCCTTCACCGCGGCCATTGCGTCCTTCATTGCGTGGACCGCGGCCTTCGGGGCGGCTTTCACCGCGACCTTCCGGGCGACGGGCACCGTCGCGGCCATGACGGCCTTCACGTGGCGCGCGGGTGTCGTCTTTGGCTGCAGGTGCGGCCACAGGGGCGGCTGGCGCGGCCTCGGGGGCAGCACCAAACAGGTTTTTGAGCCAGCCGAAAAAGCCTTTTTCAGCCACCACAGGTGTGGCTGCTGCAGGTTTTGCTGGCCGTGCCACCGGGGCGGCGGCTTTCACCGGCTCGGGTTTGGGGGCGGCCACGGGCGCTGGTGCGTCAGGCAATACCCCCTTGATCACCGGGGTCTGCCGGTTGGTGGGTTCCTGCGAGCGGCGTGTGACGGCGGTCGCTTCTTCAACTTCATCGGCCATCTTGTAGCTGGCTTCGATGTTGTCCAGACGCGGGTCGTCGTGTTTCAGGCGTTCCAGGCGGTAGTTGGGTGTTTCCAGCGACTTGTTGGGCACCATTAGCACGTTGATGCGTTGCTTGAGCTCGATCTTGGCGATCTCGGTGCGCTTTTCGTTGAGCAGGAAGGACGCCACCTCGACAGGCACCTGGCAAAGCACGGAGGCGGTGTTGTCTTTCAGGGACTCTTCCTGGATGATGCGCAAAATTTGCAGCGCGCTTGATTCGGTGTCACGGATGTGGCCCGAACCACCACAGCGCGGGCAGGGAATGGAGGCGCCTTCAGACAGCGCCGGGCGCAGCCGCTGGCGGCTCATTTCCATCAGGCCGAATTTGCTGATGGTGCCAAACTGCACACGGGCGCGGTCCTGGCGCAGCGCGTCGCGCAGGCGGTTTTCCACTTCGCGGCGGTTGCGGCTTTCTTCCATGTCGATGAAGTCGATGACGATCAGGCCACCGAGGTCGCGCAGACGCGCCTGGCGTGCCACTTCGTCGGCAGCTTCCAGGTTGGTGCGGGTGGCGGTTTCCTCGATGTCGCCGCCCTTGATGGCGCGGGCCGAGTTCACGTCCACGCTGACCAGGGCTTCGGTGTGGTCAATCACAATGGCGCCACCGCTTGGCAGCGTGACCGTGCGGGCATAGGCCGACTCGATCTGGTGCTCAATCTGGAACCGGCTGAACAGTGGTGCGTCGTCGCGGTAGCGCTTGACGCGTGCGGCGTGCTCGGGCATGACGTGTGCCATGAACTGCTGGGCCTGCTCGTACACGTCGTCGGTGTCGATCAGGATGTCGCCAATGTCGTGGTTGAAGTAGTCGCGAATAGCGCGAATCACCAGGCTGGATTCCTGGTAAATCAGGAACGCGCCCTTGCCGCCCTTGGCGGCACCGTCAATGGCGGACCACAGCTTGAGCAGGTAATTCAGGTCCCACTGCAGCTCGGGCGCGGCACGACCAATTCCGGCGGTACGGGCAATGATGCTCATGCCGTTGGGGTATTCGAGCTGGTCCAGCGCTTCCTTGAGTTCGGCGCGGTCCTCGCCTTCAATACGGCGCGAAACACCACCACCGCGCGGGTTGTTGGGCATCAGCACCACATAGCGACCGGCCAGTGACACAAAGGTGGTGAGGGCTGCACCCTTGTTGCCGCGCTCTTCTTTTTCCACTTGCACCAGCAGCTCCTGGCCTTCCCTGATGGCGTCCTGGATGCGCGCCTGGCTGACCGCCACACCTTGCTGGAAATACTGTTTTGAGATTTCCTTGAACGGCAAAAAGCCATGACGCTCTTCGCCGTAGTCGACAAAGCAGGCTTCCAGTGACGGCTCCACGCGTGTCACTACGGCTTTGTAGATATTGCCCTTGCGCTGTTCGCGCCCTTCAATTTCGATTTCGTAGTCGAGTAATTTTTGTCCATCGACAATGGCGAGGCGGCGTTCTTCTGCCTGCGTCGCGTTGATCAGCATCCGTTTCATGGGTCGCGTTCCTTCAATTCAAATAGCAACAAACTGCTCATGACGAGCATTGATACACGAACTGACGCTTTGAGCCGAGGGGAAAACAGCCGGAGAATCCGAACTCAAGTGATGAGTTTGGGTATAGGCGCGTGGAGGGGAGCGATCGGGATGGGTGTTGGTTTTGCTATTGATCTAATAGCTGTTTGCGTCCGTTTGGCGGGCGCCGATGCCTGATAAATGCCTGTGAGTCGCGCGGTTTCGCGCTGCAGGCAGTTACACATCAGGTTGATCAACACAAACATATCGCTTCATTCCATTCACAGCACAGGTCTGTGAATTTTGGGTATTCCATATCAGGGTTTCATTGCGTCGTTTTGACCCTTCACCCACTCTGCCATGGCTGACAATGGGACAGTCATTTGCGGGCAAGGTGTCAGGCGGTATCGACTTTTCTGGCGGGGCAAGAGGCGCGTGAACTAAACTTCACCGATATAAAGAATGAATGATTCGTTAAATCAACCACTTACAGCACACCACCAGTGAAAGTCATTATAGAGGGCAAACCCTCTGCGCCAGCACCCCAGGTTAAAACCGTTTGCATCGATGAAGACAGTGCTGGCCAGCGTGTCGACAATTTTCTGATGCGGCATCTCAAGGGGGTGCCCAAAACCCATATTTACCGCATGATTCGCAGTGGCGAGGTGCGCGTCAACAAGGGCCGGGTGGGCGCTGACACCCGGCTGGCCGAGGGCGATCTGGTGCGTGTGCCCCCGGTGCGCATTTCCGAACGGGTGGCCGAAAAGGCGCAGGCCATGGCCCAAGGGGCTGTGCGTGGTGTGCCCGCCCGCGACTTTGCGGTGCTGCTGGAAGACGAGCACCTGCTGGTGATCAACAAGCCCGCCGGGGTGGCCGTGCATGGCGGCTCGGGCGTGAGCTTTGGTGTGATTGAGCAATTGCGCATGGCCCGCCCGCAGGCCAAGTTCCTGGAATTGGTGCACCGGCTGGACCGTGAAACCAGCGGCATTTTGCTGGTGGCCAAAAAACGCAGCGCGCTGAAAAACCTGCAGGACCAGTTTCGCGAGCGCCAAACCGGCAAAACCTATCTGGCCATGGTGCGCGGTGCCTGGCCAGCCCGGCTCAAGGTGCTCGACAAGCCCTTGCACAAGTATTTGCTGGATGGCAAGGACGCGCAAGCGGGTGAACGCCGCGTCAAGGTGGTGGCGCGTGACGACGCCGATGGCATGCCTTCTGTGACCCTGGTCAAGGTGCGCGAGCAAAGCCCGCAGGGCACCTTGCTGGAGGTGACGATCAAAACCGGCCGCACCCATCAGATTCGGGTTCATCTGGCCAGCGAAGGTTATCCGATTTTGGGCGATGACAAATATGGCGACTTTGACCTCAACAAGGTCCTGGCCGGTGCGGGCGCCAGGCCTGGGCTCAAACGCATGTTTTTGCACGCCTGGCGTTTACAGTTCAATCACCCCGCCACGGGCGAACGCCTGGAAATTCTGGCAGAGTTGCCCCCTGAGTTGGCTCAATTTTCTTCAAACCCGGCGCTTTTGCGCCCCGCACCATGACTTTTCGACGTTTTGACCTGATCGCCTTTGACTGGGATGGCACCCTGTTTGACTCCACCGCCATCATTGCCCGCTGTATCCAGGCCGCCGTGCTCGACGTGGGTGGCCAAAAACCCAGTGACGAAGCCGCCTCGTATGTGATTGGCATGGGCTTGATGCAGGCCCTGGCCCATGCGGCGCCGGATGTGCCCGTTGAGCGTTACCCTTTGCTGGGGGACCGCTATCGGCACCATTATTTTGCAATCCAGCATGAAATCAGCCTGTTTGATGGCGTGTTGCCGATGTTGGCGGCGCTCAAGGCACGCGGGCACCTGCTGGCGGTGGCCACGGGAAAAAGTCGCCGCGGACTGGATGAGGCCTTGGCCACCTCCACACTGGCAGGTACGTTTGATGCCTCGCGCACCGCCGATCAGACCGCTGGCAAGCCGGACCCCTTGATGCTGCGTGAACTGATGGCCGAATTTGACGTGCCGCCCGAACGCACCCTGATGATTGGTGACACCACCCATGACCTGCAAATGGCACTTAATGCCGGTTGCGCCAGTGTTGGCGTGAGTTACGGTGCGCATGAGCCTGAGGCTTTTGTGGCACTCAAGCCGCAGGTGGTGGTGCACGATGTGGCGCAACTGCATGACTGGCTGCATGCCCACGCCTGAGCGCCAGGCATGACCCAAGCGATTTTGCTGTGTCAGGCACACGAACTGGTGAACAGCAGTCTGGCTGTGCCATTTGAAGTGCGTTACTTGGGCAAGAACCAGGCTGCTTTTGCGGTGCGATACCAGGGCCGGGTTCATGCCTACCTGAACCGTTGCAGCCATGTGCCGATGGAGATGGACTACCAGCCCAATGAGTTTTTTGACCTGACCGGGCATTGGCTGATGTGTGCCACCCATGGCGCCACCTATACACCGCAAACTGGTCAATGCCGCCAGGGTCCGTGCCGCGGTGGCCTGGAAAAAATTGAGGTCAGCGAGGCTGATGGCTTGGTGCACTGGCATACTTCCGATAAATTTCAACTGCCTATTTAATATGAACGAACCTGTGAATGACCCCGTTGCGCCAGCGCCCGGGGCGCCCGAACCTGACCAGACTCAGGCACCAGAGCCGGTCATGAACGCGGCCAAGGCGACCCAAAAAGCGGCCAACACGACGTTTCAGGATGCCCCGAACTGGGAGCGCGCCACACTGGAAAAACTGGTTTTTGCCAGCTTGCGAGAGCAGCGGCTGGCACGTCGCTGGCGTACTTTTGTGCGGCTGGCCTGGTTGCTGGTTTTTGTGGCGCTGGGTTGGCTGGCTTTCAGCGAAGGGGTTAGCAACCAAAATGTGACGACGCCACACACGGCCGTGATTGAGATCAAGGGTGAAATTGCCTCAGGTGCCGAGGCTAGTGCCGAGCTGGTGGTGGCCTCCGTGCGCGCCGCTTTTGAAGATGAAGGGGCCCAGGCGGTGGTGTTGCTGATCAATTCCCCCGGCGGCAGCCCGGTGCAGGCCGGCATCATCAACGATGAGATCAAGCGGCTCAAAGCCCTGCACAACAAACCGGTCTACGCCGTGGTGGAAGAATCAGCGGCTTCAGCGGCCTATTACATTGCGGTCTCGGCCGACAAGATTTTTGTCGATAAAGCCAGCATCGTGGGTAGTATTGGTGTGCTCATGGACGGTTTTGGCTTCACTGGCCTGATGGACAAACTGGGGGTTGAACGCCGCCTCATGACGGCGGGAGAAAACAAGGGTTTTCTAGACCCGTTCAGCCCTCAGACCGAGACCCAGCGGGCGTATGCCCAGTCCATGCTGGATCAGATTCACCAACAGTTTATTGCGGTGGTTAAGGAAGGGCGTGGCGAGCGCTTGAAAGAAACCCCCGAGACCTTCAGCGGCTTGTTCTGGAGCGGACAGCAGGCCGTGGAGATCGGGCTGGCTGATCAGTTGGGCAGCCTCGATTTTGTCGCCCGTGAAGTGGTGAAGGCCGAAGAAATCATTGACTACACCCGCCGCGACAACGTGGCAGAGCGTCTGGTCAAGCGTTTTGGTGTGGCCATGGGTGCCGGCGTCATGTCGGCGCTAAAGACCGGCACTGCCCCGCATTAAAACCAGATCAGCGACCCAAGGCAAACACGGCGGGTGTTGCGTTATTCAGCAACACCGGTTTTTGTTTCCAGTTCTTGATGCTGTCGCTGGCAATGCTGGCACTCTCCAGCGTGAGCCCGCTGCTGATGGCCAGTCGGGTGTTGTGCTGCAGGGTCTGCAGCAGGGCCTGAAACATGGCCAGGTTACGGTAGGGCGTTTCGATGAAGAGCTGGGTTTGGCCAGTTTTGAGCGCCAGTGCTTCCAGCTCCCGAATGCGCTGCACGCGTTCTTGCGGGTCCTGAGGCAAGTAGCCCACAAAAGCAAAATTTTGTCCGTTGAGCCCACTGGCGGCCAAGGCCAGCAGCAGCGACACCGGTCCCACCAGCGGCACCACCCGGATGCCCAGGTCATGGGCGGCGCGCACCACCGACGAGCCGGGGTCGGCCACGGCAGGCATGCCAGCCTCGCTGACCAGGCCCATGTTGTGACCCTCAAGCGCAGGTTGCAGCAGCGCGCGGGCATCAAAGTTGCCGTTGTGGTCGCCTTTTTTGTGCACTTCGCGCGGCAGCTCCACCAACGACAGGGCCTGGATAGGCTGGCACAGCGGTGTAATTTCATTGACCCGTTTGAGGTAGGCACGCGCCGACTTGGCGTTTTCACACACCCAGTGCGCCAAACTGGCGGCCGTGGTGATGGTCGCCAGCGGCAGGGTGGCGCTTAAATCAGCACTTTGGGCGCAACCAAAGTCCAGCGGTGCAGGCACCAGGTAGAGCAGGCCTTTCATAACACCGTGAGCCCGGCGGCTTCCAGCAGGTGGCAGGTTCGAATCAGCGGCAAGCCCACCAGCGCAGTCGGGTCGTCGTTGTCAATATGCGCCAGCAAGGCAATGCCAAGCCCTTCGCTTTTGGCGCTGCCCGCGCAGTCGTAGGGTTTTTCAGCCAGCAGGTAGTGCGCAATCTGGTCATCAGTCAAGTCCCTGAATTGGACTTTCACCGCTGCGAGTTCGGTTTGGGCGAACCCGGTGGCCAGGCACACCACCGCGACTGCGGTTTGAAAGATGACGGTTTGCCCGCGCATGCGCTGCAATTGCGCCACGGCCCGCGCATGGGTTCCGGGCTTGCCCAGGGCTTCACCATCGAGGTCGGCCACCTGATCGGAGCCGATGACCAGGCATTCAGGGTGCTGGCTGGCCACGGCCAGGGCCTTGGCCAGCGCCAATCGGCGGGCCAGTGGCTCAGGCCCCTCATCGGCTAGCGCGGCCTCGTCCACATGCGAGGCGATCACGGTAAACGGCAGCCGCAGTCGCTCCAGCAACTGGCGGCGGTAAACAGAGGTGGAGGCCAGGATGATCTGGCGTTGCGAGGATTGGGTCATCCCCCGATTCTCTTACACTGCACACATGAAGCCACACCAACGCCCCCCCAAACTCGATGTCAAACACGCTGGTCAGTCGTCGCAGCAACTCGCAGGTCAGGATGTATTGGCCAATTACGAACGGCTGATGGAAGAAACGCAGGGTCTTGGCGAGGCAAACGTGCTGAACTGGACGGCCCGGGGTGCGCTTCAGCCCGACGCCAATGGGCAGCCGCAACCCTGGTTATTTTTAGATGTCAGCACCATACTGCCCCTGACCTGCCAGCGCTGCCTGGGGCCGGTGGATGTGCCCGTGCAGATTGAGCGCGCTTTTCGTTTTGTCGAGACCGAGGCGCAGGCCGAACAGGAAGACGATGAGTCCCCCGAAGACGTGCTGGTGCTGAGCCGGGACTTTGACCTGGCGGCGTTGATTGAAGATGAGGTGCTGATGGATTTGCCGGTGGTGCCGCGTCACGACACCTGTCCGCTGCCGGTCAAGCTGGCAGCCGTGGATGCAGACTTTGAAGAGGTGGCACAGAAGCCGAGTCCCTTTGCAGTGCTGGCCGGACTGAAAGTACCTGCCAAGCCCTGATGGTTTGAAGTCCGCTGCCTTGGGTTATACTCTGCAGCTTTTGCGCACGACGACGTGCGCTTTTTAACAATCCCCATCGGCTGCCATACTGGCAGCTTGCAGCCTTAAGGAGCCAACCATGGCCGTCCAACAAAACAAAAAGTCTCCTTCCAAGCGCGGTATGCACCGTTCGCACAACGCTTTGGTCGTGCCCGGTATCGCAGTGGAAGCCACCACCGGCGAAACCCACTTGCGCCACCACATCAGCCCCAACGGTTTTTACCGTGGCCGTCAGGTGATCAAGAGCAAGACTGAAGCCTAATTTTTTCAGGCACCCAAGGCCCGGGGCTACCAAACGTGTAGCCCCGGGCCTTTGTTTTTTCCAGTCTGATATCCATTGGGCATGTTATTGATGTTTGTTGGGCGACCTGTTATTCATGATCACTATTGCTGTTGACTGCATGGGGGGCGACCATGGTCCCGGCGTTACCTTGCCTGCGTGTTCCCGTTTTCTTGATCAGCACCCCGATGTACAGCTCATTCTGGTCGGTCTGCCGCAAAGCATGGCTGGTTACGCACATGCGCGCGCCACCGTGGTGCTGGCCAGCGAAGTGGTCACCATGGATGACCCGCTGGAAGTCGCGCTGCGGCGCAAAAAAGACTCGTCGATGCGTGTGGCCATCATGCAGGTCAAGGACGGTGCCGCCCAGGCCGCAGTGTCTGCTGGCAATACCGGCGCCCTGATGGCGATTTCGCGCTATCTTCTGAAAACCCTGGACGGCATTGACCGCCCTGCCATTGCCGGGCAAATTCCCAATGCCAAGGGCGCGGCCACCACCGTGCTCGATATGGGGGCCAATGTGGACTGCACGGCAGAGCACTTGTTGCAGTTTGCTGTCATGGGGTCGGCGCTGGTGTCGGTGCTCAGTGGTGATGACAATCCGTCGGTGGGTTTGCTCAACATTGGTGAAGAAGCCATCAAGGGCAACGAAGTCATCAAAAAAGCCGGTGAATTGCTGCGCGCTGCCGGCAAGGCGGGTGACCTGAACTTTTATGGCAATGTCGAAGGCAATGACATTTTCAGGGGGACGGCGGACATTGTGGTGTGTGACGGCTTTGTCGGTAACGTGGCCTTGAAAGCCAGTGAAGGCTTGGCCGGCATGATTGTTGATTTTCTCAAAAGAGAGTTTTCGCGCAATATATTCACCAAATTTGCTGCAATCACCGCCTATCCGGTGATATCTGCATTGAAAAAACGCATGGACCATCGACGCTACAACGGCGGCGCTTTGCTTGGACTGCGTGGTTTGGTCTTCAAGAGCCATGGCTCGGCCGACGAGCTGGCTTTTGGTTATGCCTTGACGCGGGCGTATGATGCAGCCCGCAATAATTTGTTAGAGCGTGTCCGCGTTCGGATTGCCCATGCAGCTCCGCTGTTGGCGAGTGCTGATGTGCCTATTTAATCGCAGATGACTTCCTCGGTTTGATTCATGAAAACTTACTCTCGTATTACCGGTACCGGCAGTTATTTGCCGCCGCGGCGTCTCACCAACGCCGATTTGGTGGCCGAACTTGCGGCCCAGGGCATTGAATCCAGCGACGGCTGGATTGTTGAGCGAACCGGTATCCGTGCCCGGCATTTTGCCGATGCGGGGATGGGGAGCAGTGACCTGGCTTTGTTGGCAGCACGCCAGGCGCTACAGGCTGCTGGTGTGGAAGCCAAGGACATTGACCTGATCATTGTGGCCACGTCAACGCCCGACATGGTGTTTCCTTCCACCGCCTGCATTTTGCAGGGCAAGCTGGGCATTAAAGGCGGTGCTGCATTCGATGTACAGGCGGTTTGCAGTGGTTTTATCTACGCCCTGACCATCGCCGATTCCCTGATCAAGTCGGGTACCGCGACCAAGGCGCTGGTGATCGGGTCCGAGGTGTTTTCGCGCATCCTGGACTTCAAGGACCGGACCACCTGTGTGCTGTTCGGAGACGGTGCGGGTGCTGTGGTGCTCGAAGCCTCCCATGCGCCTGGTATTTTGGCCACCGACATCCACGCCGACGGCAGTTACACCGATATTTTGTGTGTGCCGGGGCATGTTTGTGGCGGCAGTGTGCTGGGGGACCCGCTGCTGCGCATGGACGGCCCGGCGGTCTTCAAACTTGCGGTTGGCGTGCTCGACGAAGCAGCGCGTGCGGTCCTGGCCAAAGCGGGCAAAACCGATGCCGACATTGACTGGCTGATCCCGCATCAGGCCAACATCCGCATCATGCAGAGCACCGCGCGCAAGCTTAAATTATCCATGGACAAGGTGGTGGTCACAGTGGACCAGCACGGCAATACCTCGGCCGCCTCGATTCCGCTGGCGTTGGACACAGCGGTACGCAGTGGCCAGGTCAAAGCCGGGCAAACCTTGTTGCTGGAAGGTGTTGGAGGTGGTTTTACCTGGGGCGCTGTGCTGCTCAAGCTGTAAGTGACCCCGTTTGCCGGTTTCGGGCATACCTTGTATTCCTCTTCTTTCTCTGACACAACATGAAACCTTTTGCATTTGTATTTCCGGGCCAGGGTTCGCAATCTGTGGGCATGCTTGATGCTTGGGCTGATCATCCGCAAGTGCGTGCTGCCCTGCAGGAAGCATCTGACGCCCTGAATGAAGACATCGGCCTGCTGATCAAGGACGGCCCCAAGGAAGCGCTGGCGCTCACCACCAACACCCAACCCGTGATGCTGGTGGCTGGTGTGGCTGCGTACCGGGTCTGGATGGCTGAAGTGGGTGCTGCGCCGCAAGCGGTGGCGGGGCACTCGCTGGGGGAGTACTCGGCGCTGGTCGCCGCTGGTGTGTTGACGCTGGCACAAGCCGCACCGTTGGTGCGCTTTCGGGCCCAGGCCATGCAGGAGGCCGTGCCGGTGGGCGTGGGCGCCATGGCGGCGATTTTGGGCATGGATGCCGCCAAAGTCAGTGCTGGCTGTGCCGAAGTGACGGCTTCTTTTGGGTCGAATTCCCTTGAGGTTGTGGAAGCAGTCAATTTTAATGACCCTGGTCAGACCGTGATTGCGGGCTCCAAGGCGGCAGTCGAGCAGGCCTGCGCGGCCCTGAAAGCCCAGGGTGCCAAGCGTGCCTTGCCCTTGCCGGTGTCGGCGCCGTTTCACTCCAGTCTGATGAAGCCAGCGGCGCTCAAACTCAAGGAAAAACTGCAAGCCACGGTCTTTGCATCGCCTCATATTGCGGTGGTCAATAACATTGATGTGGCCGTGGAGCAGGACGCCGACCGGATTCGCGATGCGCTGTTTCGTCAGGCCTTTGGCCCGGTGCGCTGGGTCGAGTGTGTGCAGGCGCTGGGCGCGCGCGGTTTGCCCAACCTGGTCGAATGCGGCCCCGGCAAGGTGTTGGCAGGCATGACCAAACGGATCAACGCCGAGATGCAGGGCATGCCTTTGTTTGATCTGACCAGCCTGGCCGAAGTCAAAACTTTTATTCTGGATGCGCAATAACATGAGCGAAGTTAAATTTGAAGGCCAGGTGGTCTTGGTCACCGGTGCCTCACGCGGCATTGGCGCAGCCATTGCGTTGTCACTTGCCGAGCGCGGTCTCAAAGTCATCGGGACTGCCACCACTGCTGACGGCGCGGCCAAAGTGTCGCAATCGCTACTCAAATTTGCCGACTGCTCGGGTCGGGTGCTGGATGTCAATGACCCGGCTGGCGTGGATGCGCTGATCGACGCCATCGTCAAAGAGCACGGCGGGCTGCAGATTTTGGTCAACAACGCCGGTATCACGCGTGACAACCTGGCCATGCGCATGAAGGATGACGAATGGGATGCGGTACTCGACACCAACCTCAAGGCGGTCTTTCGCATGAGCCGTGCGGTCATGCGCACCATGATGAAGCAGCGCTACGGCCGCATCATCAGCATCACCTCGGTGGTCGGTGCTTCCGGCAACCCGGGGCAGGCCAACTATGCGGCCGCCAAGGCCGGTGTGGCCGGCATGACACGCGCCCTGGCGCGTGAACTGGGCTCGCGTAACATCACGGTCAATTGCATTGCCCCCGGTTTCATTGAAACCGACATGACCGCCAATTTAGCCGACGAACAGCAAAAAGCCTTGTTGAGCCAGATTCCCCTGGGCCATCTGGGCAAGCCCGCTGACATCGCCCATGCGGTGGCTTACCTGGCGTCGCCGCAGGCGGCGTACGTGACAGGACAAGAATTACACGTCAATGGTGGTATGTTCATGGCTTGAAGGTCAAGCCGTCATTGATGTCACAATAAAGCCGCGTTATCCGTACGGCGGCCGGGTTCAGGAGTCATTTCCAAGCCCGGCTAAAATCACGGATCTTTTCACAACCCTCTGAGGGAACCCATGAGCGATATTGAAGCACGCGTTAAAAAAATCATTGCCGAACAACTCGGTGTTGAAGAATCCCAAGTCACCAACGAAAAAGCCTTTGTGGCTGATCTGGGCGCAGATTCCCTGGACACCGTCGAACTCGTGATGGCACTTGAAGACGAGTTTGGCATTGAAATCCCGGACGAAGATGCTGAAAAAATCACCACGGTGCAAAACGCCGTCGACTACGCGACAAACCACAAAAAAGCGTAACCCTGAAGGTGGGCACCCCGAGCGGGTGTCGCCAAGGTCAGTACCACAAGCCAGTCTTTGACCGGGCCTTGTGTGCTGGCAGTACCCCATCCTGATCCCACCCTGTCATGGGGTGAGATCCTATTTGGACGAACCACTGACTGCTTATGAATATGCCTCGTCGTCGCGTTGTCGTTACCGGTTTGGGTTGTGTCAGTCCCGTTGGCAACACGGTTGACACGACTTGGGCCAATCTGTTGGCGGGTCAGTCCGGCGTGGGCTTGATCACCCACTTCGATGCATCCACTTTCAACTGCAAAATCGCAGCCGAGGTCAAGGGTTTTGACATCGAGTCCTACATGAGTGCCAAAGAGGCGCGCACCATGGATACCTTTATTCACTACGGCATTGCCGCCGCTGCTCAGGCGGTCGCCGATGCTGGTTTGCCGACAGGTGAGGCGCTGGATGAAGAATTGGCCACCCGTATTGCCTGCGTGATTGGCTCGGGCATTGGCGGCTTGCCCATGATCGAGCACGTGCACACTGAATTTGTTCAGCGTGGTGCGCGGCGTATTACGCCCTTTTTTGTGCCGTCCACCATCGTCAACATGATTGCCGGCCATGTGTCGATCCGGTTTGGCTTCAAGGGCCCGAACCTGGCCATCGTGACCGCCTGCACCACCGGTTTGCACTGCATCGGCCAAGCCGGCCGCATGATTGAATATGGTGATGCCGATGTGGCGATTGCCGGCGGTTCCGAGGCCACGGTGTCAGCGCTGGGTGTGGGTGGTTTTGCCGCCATGCGCGCTTTAAGCACCCGCAATGATGATCCCGCCACCGCCTCGCGTCCCTGGGACACCGACCGCGACGGTTTTGTGCTGGGTGAAGGTGCCGGTGTCATGGTGCTCGAAGAATACGAACACGCCAAGGCGCGCGGTGCCAAGATTTATGCCGAGCTGGCTGGTTTTGGCATGAGTGCCGATGCGGGTCACATGACTGCGCCCAACATGGACGGCCCGCGCCGCGCCATTGTGAGCGCCTTGCGCAACGCCGGCCTCAATGCCGATCAGGTGGACTACCTGAATGCCCATGGCACTTCCACACCGCTGGGTGATGTAAATGAGTCCAATGCCATCAAGGCCGCTTTGGGCAGCCATGCCAAAAACGTGGTGGTCAACTCCACCAAGTCCATGACCGGTCACTTGCTGGGCGGAGCTGGCGGGCTGGAGTCTGTGGTCACGGTGCTGGCATTGCTCCACCAAAAGAGCCCCCCCACCATCAATATCTTCAACCAGGATCCTGAATGTGACCTGGACTACTGCGCCAACACGGCGCGTGACATGAAGATTGACGTGGCTGTGAAAAATAACTTTGGCTTTGGTGGCACCAACGGTTCCCTGGTTTTTAAACGGGCACCCTGACGTTTCAGCTGCAGCGGCCACGACCATGTACAACGCCCCAGCGGTGACTTATCCGGTGGGGCGCTCGCATTTTCAGACCGGGTTGACCCTGGCCGTGGTGTTGGCCGGCGCCGTGGCGCAAGCTGCCTGGTGGCAGCAGTCGGCCGGGCAGAGGCTTGGCCACGGGCTTGGTTTGTCACTGTGGCTGCTTGCTGGCATCTGGGCGGTTTGGGGGGGCTTGCGCACCCCCTTGGCGCAGCTGGTCTGGGATGGCCAGGACTGGCGCTGGCATGCCGGAGCCTTGAGTCTGCTGGTGACACCGCAGGTGATCCTGGATGCGCAGCACAGCCTGCTGCTCTGTTTGCGGCTGCCAACCGGGGCGGTGTTGTGGGTCTGGCCCGCGCAGCGGGCACAGCCCGAGCGCTGGCTGGCTTTGCGCCGTGCCTTGTTCAACCCGGCGTCGCATCGGGCGCAGCCCGATGCATCTGGCTTGGCCGCGTTGCCGGAGGCCTGAATGACGGCCGATCAGAAACCTGTTCCCGACATGGCGCCGCAGTCCGGCGACAGTGATGCCATGTTGGTGGAGCGGGCGGTGGCTGGCGACCAGCGCGCTTTTGAGTTGCTGGTGATCAAGTACCAGCGCCGCATCGAGCGCCTGATTGGGCGCATGGTGCGCGACGTCAACCTGGTTGAAGACATTGCCCAGGAAACCTTTATTCGGGCTTACCGGGCGCTGCACCAGTTTCGCGGCGACGCCCAGTTTTACACCTGGCTGTACCGCATTGCCGTCAATACCGCCAAGCGGTTTTTGCTCAAGCTTAAAAACGACCCCGCAGTATTTCAGAGCGCCTTGCAAGGCAATGACGAAGACGATGAAACTTTTCAGCGTAGAAATGAACCAAGCACAGACGAGACCCCCGAGTCTGTGCTGGCGGCCAAAGAAATTGGCCAGGCGGTCAATGCGGCGCTGGAGGCTTTGCCTGACGATTTGAAACAGGCTTTGACCCTGCGCGAGATCGATGGTTTGAGTTACGAGGAAATCGCTGACGTGATGAATTGTCCTTTGGGAACAGTGCGTTCACGTATTTTCAGGGCGCGTGAGGCGGTATCCAACAAGGTGAAACCCATGCTGGAAAAGCAGACGGGCAAGCGGTGGTAAACACAATTTTTCGGACCCTGGCAGGGCATCACGGTAGAGGTTTGGACAAACATGACAGACAGGACAATTGAACACAGTGAGTTGGTCTCGGCCCTGGTCGACGGGCAATTGCGCGACACCGAATTTGCCCAGGCCATGGCGTATCTGGAGCGCAGCAGCGAAGCGCGGCAAAACTGGCACGCCTACCATGTGGTGGGCGATGCCATGCGCACCGGGCAAGCCGCCGCAGGCGCGCATGATGCCGATTTTGTGCTGCGGCTGCGTGCCAGACTGCAACAGGAGTCGCAGCCCCTGGTCTTGCCTGAGGCGCCATCAACCACCGTGGCGCTTGTTCCCGTGGCAAGCGCCAATGACCGTTTTTGGCGTCTGGTGGTGGGCTTGGCGTCGGTTGCCATGGTGGGCGTGATTGCCTGGCAAGGTTTTCAGGGGCTGGCCTCGCCAGGCCCTCAACTCGCCGTTGCGCCATCCAGCCAGCCAGCCGTCGCATCGCTGGCACAGTCAGGTCCGGCGCCCAGCACCTTGGGGGCTGCACCGGTCATGATTCGTGATCCACAACTCGATGCCTTGCTGGCAGCGCACCGCCAGTTTGGCGGCACCTCGGCGTTACAAATGCCCACCGGGTTCTTGCGCAACGCCACCTATGAAGAGGGCGCGCCTTGAGTCGCCGCGTTCTTGTTTTGCTGGGTTTGAGTCTTGTTTTGAATGCCAGCCCGGCCTGGACGCAAAGCGAAGTGGGCCGGTCCACTGTCAAAGCCCAGTCCAGCCGTGCTGAAGAGACGACGCTCAGTCGTTGGTTGATGCGTCTGCACGACGCTGCCCGGCAACGGACTTATGTGGGCACCTTTGTGGTGAGTGCTGGCGACACCATGTCATCGTCGCGCATTTGGCATGTGTGTGACGGCCAGCAGCAAATGGAGCGTATTGATGCCCTGAGCGGGGTGGCGCGCACCACCTTCCGCCACAACGACCGGGTGGTGACGTTCTTGCCTGAACGTCGCGTGGTCATTTCCGAAACCCGTGAGTCGTTTGGCCTGTTTCCCAATTTGCTGAACCGGGCGGATTCGTCGATTGCCCAGTTTTACCGACTGCAGGTGCTTGGGCGTGAACGTGTTGCGGGCCTGGCCTCAGAGGTGGTGCAGCTGGTGCCGGTGGATGCACTGCGTTTTGGCTATAAGGTCTGGACCGAACTTGAGAGCGGCGTGGTGGTCAAGCTGCAAACCCTTGACGCGGCCCAGGGCGTGCTGGAACAGGCAGCTTTTTCCGAATTACAGCTGGGTGAACCGGTCAGTATGGACCGGTTGGCGGCGCTGATGGACAACACCGAAGGTTACCAGGTGCACAAGCCCGAGCTGGTCAAAACCACGGCTGCCCAGGAGGGCTGGTTGTTCAATGGCCAGGTGGCTGGTTTCAAGCCGATGGCGTGCCACAAACGGGTCAGCGCGGGTCAATCTGAACCCGCCGCCAACACCGTGCAATGGGTTTTTTCTGACGGCCTGGCCTCGGTGTCGCTGTTTATGGAAAGTTTTGATGCCGCCCGGCACAGCAAAATGGCCGCGCATGAGCCCATGGCGATGGGCGCCACCCACATGCTGACACGTCGCCTGGGTCCTTGGTGGATCACGGCCGTGGGTGAGGTTCCCCCCAAAACCCTGGTCATTTTTGCCCAGGGGCTTGAAAGAAAAAAATGAGTCTCCAATTAGTTGTGTATTTTTTAAAAGGCCGATCATGATTCGATTTAACTTAAAAGCCCTGTCTGCCTGCGTCCTCAGTGCCGCCATGGCCGTGACCGCTTCGACCGTGCTGTTGCCCTTGACCCCGGCGCTGGCCCAGGTGCGCGCATTGCCTGACTTTACCGATCTGGTGGAACAGGTGGGGCCCTCGGTGGTCAATATCCGAACCCTGGAGAAAGTCTCGCGCCGGGCCAGTCCGGGTGGCCAGATGGACCCGGACATGCTGGAGTTTTTCCGGCGTTTTGGTTTGCCCATCCCCAATATGCCCAACGGTCCGCGGCAAAGTCCGCCGCCCGGGCATGGCCAGCAGCCTAACCAGGAAGACCAGCCGCGCGGTGTCGGTTCCGGTTTTATCCTGACCCCGGACGGCATGATCATGACCAACGCCCATGTGGTCGAGGGGGCCGACGAAGTGATTGTGACCCTCACCGACAAGCGTGAATTCAAGGCGAAAATCATTGGCGCCGACAAGCGTAGCGACGTGGCCGTGGTCAAGATTGAAGCCACCGGCCTGCCTGCCGTCAAGGTGGGTGATGTGAACCGCCTCAGGGTGGGTGAATGGGTGATGGCGATTGGCTCGCCGTTCGGTCTGGAAAACTCGGTGACCGCTGGCATTGTTAGCGCCAAGCAACGTGACACCGGTGACTACTTGCCCTTCATTCAGACTGATGTGGCGATCAACCCCGGTAACTCGGGCGGTCCGCTGATCAATATGCGAGGCGAAGTGGTGGGCATCAACAGCCAGATTTATTCGCGCTCGGGCGGCTCCATGGGCATTTCCTTTTCCATTCCCATGGACGAGGCGGTGCGTGTGAGTGAGCAATTACGCGCCACTGGCCGTGTCACGCGCGGCCGCATCGGGGTACAAATTGAGCAGGTAACCAAAGAGGTGGCCGAGTCCATCGGTCTGGGGCAGCCCTATGGCGCTCTGGTACGCGGTGTTGAAACCGGGGGGCCTGCCGACAAGGCGGGGGTTGAGGCCGGCGACGTCATCATCAAGTTCGATGGCAAGAGGGTAGAGAAGTCAAGCGATTTGCCGCGCATGGTGGGTGGCACCAAGCCGGGTGTCAGGAGTCCGCTGACGGTGTTCCGCCGTGGCGCCAGCAAAGATTTGACGGTGACCATTGCCGAGATCGAAGCCGACAAAACAGCGGCCCAGACCACTGAAAAAGAGCCAAAAGTGGCCGAGTCCAAAATGGCACAGGCCTTGGGTCTTGACGTCAGCGACTTGACCGATGCGGCTAAAAAAGAGCTCAAGATCAAAGGCGGCGTGCAGGTCAAGGCCAGCAGCGACGCGGCGGCGCGCGGTGGTTTGCGTGAGGGTGATGTGATTGTGGCGGTGGCCAACGTGGCGGTGAGTAATGTGGCTGGGTTCGAGAAAATACTGTCCGGCCTGGATAAAACCAAACCGGTCAATATTCTTTTCCGTCGTGGCGAGTGGGCCCAGTACACCATGCTCCGTTTCAACTCCTAATCAGTTGGGGTCAGAGCACGTCGCTGCGCGAGTGGTCTGACCCGCAAGGCATCTAATCGGGTGGCGCCGGACTTAATTACAATCGGGCACTTAACTTTGGTCTAGCCAATCCGTTGGGTTCGGGGCGCGTCTCTCTGGAACGCGCCCTTTTTGTTGTTTGTCTCTCATTTACTTAAATCGGTTTTCCTGGATGCAACACATCAGAAATTTTTCCATCATTGCCCACATTGACCACGGCAAGTCCACGCTGGCCGACCGCCTGATCCAGCGTTGTGGTGGCTTGCAGGAGCGTGAAATGGAAGCCCAGGTGCTCGACTCGATGGACATCGAGAAAGAACGTGGCATCACCATCAAGGCGCAAACCGCGGCCCTGCACTACACGGCGCGAGACGGTCAGGTCTACAACCTCAACTTGATTGACACCCCCGGCCACGTCGACTTCTCCTACGAGGTCAGCCGTTCCCTGTCGGCCTGTGAAGGCGCCTTGCTGGTGGTGGACGCCAGTCAGGGCGTCGAGGCGCAAACCGTGGCCAATTGTTATACCGCGCTTGACCTGGGGGTGGAGGTGGTGCCGGTGTTGAACAAGATGGACTTGCCCAATGCCGATCCGGACAATGCCAGGTCTGAAATTGAGGACGTCATCGGCATCGACGCCTCTAATGCAATTGCCTGCTCGGCCAAAAGTGGTATGGGCATTGACGATATTCTGGAGGCCGTGGTGGCCCGCATTCCGGCGCCTAAAGGCAGGCCGAACGGCGCCCTGCGCGCCATGATCATCGACAGCTGGTTTGACTCTTATGTAGGTGTGGTCATGCTGGTGCGGGTGGTTGACGGCCGTTTGGCCAAGGGTGAACGCATCAAGATGATGGCCACAGGCACCACCTACAACGCCGACAGTTTGGGTGTTTTTACGCCCGCCAATGAACCGCGCCAGGCACTTGAAGCCGGGGAAGTGGGCTACATCATTGCCGGTATTCGTGAATTACAGGCAGCCAAAGTGGGGGATACCATCACCTTGATCAAACCTGGCAGCGGGGGGGCGGCGTTCACGGCCACCGAGGCCTTGCCAGGTTTCAAGGAAATTCAGCCGCAGGTATTTGCCGGTCTGTACCCGACCGAGGCCAACCAGTACGAAGGCCTGCGCGACAGTCTGGAAAAGCTCAAGCTCAACGACGCCTCGCTGCACTACGAGCCTGAAGTCTCGCAAGCCCTGGGTTTTGGTTTCCGGTGTGGTTTTTTGGGCCTGTTACACATGGAAATTGTGCAGGAACGGCTGGAGCGCGAATTTGACCAGGACCTGATCACCACTGCCCCGAGCGTGGTCTACCAGGTGGTCGCGGTCGACGGCGAAGTCAAGATGGTGGAAAACCCGTCCAAAATGCCCGACCAGGGCCGACTCGACGAGATCCGTGAACCCATTGTCACTGTGCACTTGTACATGCCGCAAGAATATGTGGGGCCGGTCATGACGCTGTGCAACCAAAAACGCGGCATGCAGCTCAACATGGCATATAAAGGCCGTCAGGTGGTGTTGACCTACGACATGCCGCTGGGCGAAATCGTGATGGATTTCTTTGACAAACTCAAAAGTGTCTCGCGCGGTTATGCCTCGATGGACTACGAGTTCAAGGAATACCGCCCCGCCGATGTGGTCAAGGTCGACATTTTGCTCAACGGGGAGAAGGTCGATGCGCTGTCGATCATTGTGCACCGCTCGCAGTCGCAGTACCGCGGCCGCGCGGTAGTCGCCAAAATGCGCGAAGTGATCTCGCGCCAGATGTACGACGTGGCGATCCAGGCGGCCATTGGCGCCAACATCATTGCCCGTGAAACCATCAAGGCGCTGCGCAAGAACGTGATCGCCAAGTGTTACGGCGGTGACATTTCACGCAAGCGCAAGCTGCTGGAAAAACAAAAAGAAGGTAAAAAACGCATGAAGCAAATTGGTTCGGTCGAAGTGCCACAAGAGGCCTTCCTGGCTATTCTGAAGGTGGACGCATGATGCAGACCATTACCGCCGTGATTCTGGCGGCCTTTGCGGGCTATGTGGGCGCCTGGTATTTTGGGGTGCTCGAAGGCAATTTTGCCCTGCTGCTGTTTCTGGCCACGGTGGTCACCGGTATTTACTGGTTGGCCGAGCGCTTTTACTTTTGGCCGCAACGGCAAAGAGCTGCTGCCGCACTGGAGGCGCAGGCCATTGCACGCAGGGCCGAACTCAGCAAAATGGGCATCAGCAAGGTCGACGGTGACGTGACCGAAGCCAAAACCCGTATCCTGGCGCAACCCTGGTGGCTCGACTGGACAGCCGGGCTGTTCCCGGTGATCATCGGTGTTTTTATCCTGCGCTCGTTTCTGTTTGAACCTTTCAAGATTCCGTCGGGTTCCATGATTCCCACCTTGTGGGTCGGTGACCTGATTCTGGTGAACAAGTTTCATTATGGGCTGCGCTTGCCGGTGCTCAACACCAAGATCACCGAAGGCACACCACCCGCGCGCGGTGACGTGATGGTGTTTCGCTACCCGCCCAAGCCCAGCCTGGACTACATCAAGCGTGTGGTCGGTGTGCCGGGTGATGAAGTGGCCTACCTCAACAAGCGTCTCAGCATCAATGGCACGCCGCTGCCTATCAATGCGTTGCCCGAGTTTTTTGACGAAGACGCCATGCGTTACTTTCCGCAGTTTGAAGAAACCCTGGGTGGTCAGCCGCACCGCCTGCTCAACGACCCGGCGCGGCCTGCGTTCATACCCGGTGCCGATGACTTTGAATTCAAAAACAATTGCCGTTACAGTGTTGAAGGTGTGGTGTGCAAGGTGCCCGAGGGGCATTACTTCATGATGGGCGACAACCGCGACAATTCGCTTGATTCGCGCTACTGGGGTTTTGTGCCGGACAAAAACATTGTAGGCAAGGCGTTTTTTGTCTGGATGAATTTTGGCAACCTCAAACGCATCGGTTCTTTCCATTGACCAGGAGACTGACATGATTTCTTCTCGCAAATCCAGCCAGCGTGGCATCACCTTGATCGGTATCATTTTTGTGGGCGGGGTGATCGCCATGGCCGGTCTGCTCGCGGCCCAGGTGGTGCCGACCTACGTGGAGTTTCAGACCATCACCAAAGCCGCCAACAAGGCCAAAGCGGGCCAGACGGTGCCAGAAGTACGCGCACTCTTTGACCGTGCTGCAGCCGTGGACGGCATCAAATCGATCGCTGGGCAAGACCTCGAGGTGACCAAAGAAAATGACAAAGTCGTGGTCAGTTTTTCTTACCAGAGTGAAATTCATCTGGTGGGGCCGGCTTTTCTGACCCTCAAGTACAGCGGGAAATCGAATTGAAACAACAGGTGATGGTTTGAATGCAGGCTTGGTCACGCTGCAACAGCGTTTGCAGTACCAATTTAATGATTCCAGTTTACTGAAACGCGCGCTCACGCACCGCAGCTATTCATCTGATCATAACGAGCGGCTTGAGTTTTTGGGTGACTCGGTGCTGGGCGTGGTGGTGGCGGACATGCTTTACCGGCGCCTGCAGAATCTGCCCGAAGGTGATTTGTCGAGGGTGCGGGCCAATCTGGTCAAGCAGGACACCTTGCACCAGCTGGCGGTGTCGCTGGGCCTGCCGGATGTGATTTTGCTGGGGGAGGGTGAGCTGCGTTCGGGTGGCCAGAAGCGTCCTTCCATTTTGGCCGACGCCCTTGAAGCCTTGATTGGTGCGGTTTATCTGGATGCCGGTTTTGCCGTGGCGCAAGCACTGGTGCAACGCCTCTATCAGGCGGTGCAAATTAACCCCGAGATGGACGCCATTGGCAAAGACCCCAAAACCGAGCTGCAGGAGTGGCTGCAGGGGCGTCGCCTGAAATTACCCAGTTACCGGGTGGTGGCCACCCTGGGTGCGGCGCACAAGCAGAGCTTTGATGTGGAATGCGAAATTCCCGAACTCAAGCGCGCCGAGCGCGGTATTGGTGGCTCGCGCCGGGCTGCCGAGCAAGCCGCCGCAACAGCGATGCTGGAAATTTTGAAAACAACGGTGAACTCATGAATACTCCAAAAAAAATAGCGGCTGAGGTTGAAGAAAAAGGGGTTGAAGTGCAAGCCAACCTGGAAGACTTGTTGGCCGGCATGCGCCGCGACATGCGCCCTGCCGGTGCCACCGAGGCGCCGGTCGCGGGTCAGCGTTGCGGCTTGATCGCCATTGTGGGCAAGCCCAATGTGGGCAAATCCACCCTGCTCAACGCCTTGGTGGGGCAAAAAATCAGCATCACCTCACGCAAGGCGCAAACCACGCGCCACCGTATCACCGGCATGCACACCCAGGGCGCGACCCAGTTTGTGTTTGTCGACACCCCCGGTTTCCAGACCCTACATGGCAATGCGCTGAACAAGTCGCTCAACAAAACCGTGGTGGGTGCGGTGGCCGATGTCGACCTGATCTTGTTTGTGGTGGAAGCCGGCAGCTTCACGCCGGCCGATGCGCGCGTGCTGGCGTTGCTGGACAAAAAGATCCCGACGCTGCTGATTGCCAACAAACTCGACAACGTGCACCGTCGTGGCGATATTGCGCCCTGGCTGCAGACCATGCAGGAAAAGCACGCCTTTGCCGAGTTTGTACCGATGTCGGCCAAGAGCGCCAAAGATGTGGAACGCCTGCTGGGCATTTGCGAAAAATACCTGCCTGAACAAGCCTGGTGGTACGCCGCCGATGAACTCACCGACCGCAGCGAACGCTTCATGGCGGCCGAAATGGTGCGTGAAAAGCTGTTTCGCCTGACCGGCGATGAGCTGCCCTATACCTCCACCGTCATCATTGACAAGTTTGACGAAGAGCCGCCCCAGAAAAAAGGCCAGAAGCGCCTGCTGCGTATTGCCGCCACCATTGTGGTCGAGCGCGACGGCCACAAGGCCATGGTGATTGGCGACAAGGGTGAACGCATCAAACGCATCGGCATGGAGACCCGCGTCGAGCTGGAAAAGCTGTTCGATTGCAAGGTCTTCATAGAAATGTGGGTCAAGGTGCGCTCGGGTTGGGCCGACGACGAAGCGCGTGTGCGCTCGTTTGGCTACGAGTAAACGCTGAGCCAGACCTGATTGACGACCCCTCCACATTCAGGTCTTGGGTGGCAGGGGATGGGTTGGGGCGGCAGCCTCATACTGTCAAAGGCCCAGAAATCGGCAGCCACCCCAACCCATCCCCCGCTGGCGAGCGCTGGTTGAAATCGAACGAGGGGAGATCAGAAAGTGCAAATTCAAGCGGCAGCGCGGGTGACTCTGTTGAAGTGGGAGCGGTCATTCGAAAAGCGCTCCATATTTTTTGCCAGCTTGATTGAAGCCTAGAATCGCCCAAAGCAATCTGCGGGGTTTGTCGGAATTTTTATACCCATATGGAAATTAAAAGAGTCGATGAAATTAAGACTACAAGTCATTCTCATGGGGAATTTATGGCCAGTTTATCCGGCAGTGCCTAGATTTTCTCGCATGTTTTACGGTATTAATTACGTTTAAATATTAATCATCAAGGAGAGCAAATTAACACTGAGCACGAAAAGTTAGACGGTGATATTGAAATCTCCTCTGAATTAAAGTTGCACGGAATGATTACTGGTAATGTCATAGTTAAAAACGGCGGCGTTTTACATCTACATGGTATAGCATCGAAAAATCTGATTATAGAACCTGGTGGCATCGCAAATATTTCAAGCATGGTCTCTGGTGATGTAATTAACAAAGGTGGTGAGCTTGATATATCTGGCACTATCGTCGGTCAACTAGTAAAAGAGGCTGGCATTACAAATGTTCAGCCAAATTCTGCAATTGGTTCTGGTGGCCAAGTCTAAATCTGCGCTTAAGTGCAGGATTACGCAAAAGCACGCAACCTCTTAGCTTCATGTTACATGCATAGTTCGTACCATAGGGAATTTGAATGAAGGTTCTTTTTGAAACCAATCAGAGTAAAACTGTTCTTGCCAAATTCAAGCACAAGATTGATGGGCTTGTGCCTTCTGACGATTTTGAAAAGCAAAGAAATAGCCTGATTCGATTAGTTGTCAGCGCAATGGAAAATAGACCAGAGGAATGGGACAAGCTTTGCCAAATAAATACCAAGTGGATAGGTGACCAGTTTATAAATAGACTTTCCGATGAAGAAAAGAAGCTCTCCAAAGAGAGGCTCGATGATATTTGCTCGATGTGTTTTAGGTTTCTATTTGAGCTATATTTGTCGATAAAAAATGATCTTTCTATGGAGTTTGAAGCAGCAAGACGCTTTGTATTTAAAAATGTTGATTCCTTTGAGAGTGATGCTAAAGAACAGATTGAATATGCTATTCGTGATATGCCAATCAACATATTAAAATCTATTGCCAATAGTGATTCAATAGAAAGCATTAAAGACTTCAACGCTGTTTCATCTAAAGCCGAAATGCTAAAAAATGAGTGGGAAAAAGACCTTTTAGCAAGAGAAGAAAGAGTGAATAAACTCAAAGATTCCTTATCAAAATATGAAAATGGTTTCAATTTTGTGGGTTTGTACCAAGGGTTCGATGATCTCGCCAAAGTGAAATCTGTCGAACGCAATAACATACTATTTTGGCTCAAAGTCCTGTCAGTTCTTGTGGTTTTTCCAGTGTTGGCAGAACTAGTCATTATTTATAAAAATATCGACAATATTTCTGCAATTAAAGATGGGTTAATTGTCTCCATTTTCCCAAGTCTATCTCTCGTAGCCATCGTCATCTATTACTTCAGAGTTCTGCTTTTCAACTATAAATCAGTAAAGTCTCAACTACTGCAAATTGATCTACGAAAAACACTGTGTAGATTCATTCAGCATTATTCAGAATATTCTAGCGCAATTAAAAAACAAGATTCTGAATCTTTGGCAAAATTCGAAAACATTATTTTTTCTGGATTAGTAACGGAAGATGGAAACCTGCCATCAACTTACGATGGCGTAGAGCAAATCGCAAAATTAATAAAGTCAGTCAAGTCATGAAGAGGTATGTAACAAGGTTGTCAACACGGAGTGCCAAACCGCTGCGGACCTTGTCAACCGATTACAACGGAGTTGAGCGACTGGTATCGGGTAATTTACAGGTCGGCTTTTGGTCTTAATCGGTTCTCCAAACCCCAATGATGATCAATTCTTATTGATGGCCACCAAGCGCATTTCTGACGAACCCGCCTTTGTGCTGCACCGCTATGACTGGAGCGAGACCAGCCTGATCCTGGAAGTGTTCACCCGCCACCACGGTCGTATGGCGTTGGTGGCCAAAGGTGTCAAGCGTCCAAGCTCCAGCTTTCGTCCCATTTTGCTGCCGCTGCAGCCGCTGCACCTGGCTTTTGGTGGCGAGGCTGAAATCAAAACCCTCAAAGCCGCCGAATGGCAGGGCGGCCACGTCATGCCCACCGGTGACGCGCTGATGTCGGGCTATTACCTCAATGAGTTGCTGATGCTGCTGCTGGCGCGTGAAGACCCGCACCCGGTGTTGTTTGATGTTTATGCGACCGTGGTGCAGATCATTGCCAGCGAGCACGGCGAGGTGCTCGAAGCCGCCCTGCGTGCTTTCGAGCTGTTGTTGCTGCGTGAAATTGGCCTGTTACCCCTGCTGGATGCCCAGACCATGACGCTGCTGGCACTGCACCCGGATGAACATTACAGCTTGGTGCCCGAAGGTGGCTTGCGTCAGGCCAGCGCCACTGACCGCAGCAGCTTGAGTGGTGCCCAGTGGACGGCGCTGCAACAGGCCCTGGGCGAGCAGGTGCCGCTGACCACCGTGCTGCGCGCCTGTGCTGAAGTGGCCAGCGCGCTCAAACCCCAATTGCGCACCCTGCTCAATTACCATTGCGGGGTGCCCACCCTGCGCACCCGGCAAATGATGATCGACCTGCAAAGCTTATGAACACTACTTCCTTGTCCGTTAACCTCAACAAAGTCGCGCTGGTGCGCAACACCCGCCACCTGGGCATCCCCAGTGTCACGCGTGCGGCCACGCTGTGCCTGCAAGCGGGTGCCAACGGCATCACCGTGCACCCGCGCCCGGATGAGCGCCACATTCGGGCCAGCGATGTGCCCGAGCTGGCCAAGTTGCTCAAGGACTGGCCTGACCGCGAGTTCAACATTGAAGGCAATCCGCTGCACAACCTGATGGACGTAGTGGGATCGCTTGTGGCGCAGCAGCTGCCGGTGCACCAGGTGACGTTTGTGCCCGACACCGAGGGCCAGTTCACCAGCGACCATGGCTGGATTTTTCCGGCTGACGCTGCAGTGCTGAAGCCCTTGATCGACCAGGCCCACGCCTGGGGCCTGCGCGTGAGCCTGTTCATGGATGCCGATGCGTCTGCCATGGCCGCTGCCAAAGCGGTGGGTGCGGACCGCGTTGAGCTCTACACCGAACCCTATGCCGCCGCCTGGGGCACGCCCGATCAGGTGGCGCAACTGGCGCGTTTTGCTAAAGCCTCTCAGGCTGCGCTGGACGTCGGCCTGGGCGTGAACGCCGGCCACGACCTGAACCGTGACAACCTGACTGCCTTTATTGCCCAGGTGCCGGGCGTGAGCGAGGTCTCCATTGGCCACGCGCTGATCTCTGATGCGCTGGAGCTGGGCTACAGCGCCACCATCAAGGACTACCTGCGCTGCATTCTTGATGCCGCATGATCTACGGCATTGGCACCGATATTTGTGACGTCCGTCGCATCCAGGCCAGCCTGGCGCGCCACGGCGAACGTTTTGCGCAAAAAATCCTCAGTGAGGTTGAACTGGCTACCTGGCGTGCGCGCAGCCAGCGTTGGCCCGAGCGCGGTGTGCGCTACCTGGCCACGCGTTTCAGCGCAAAGGAAGCCTTCAGCAAAGCCATCGGGCTCGGCATGCGTATGCCCATGAGCTGGCGCCTGTGCGAGGTGGGCAAGCTGCCCAGCGGCCAGCCCCATATCGTGTTGCACGGCGAACTCAAAACCTGGTTTGAGGCCAAGGGCCTGAGCGCCCACATCAGCGTGACCGACGAGACCGACTACGTAGCGAGTTTTTGTGTGGTGGAAGTTGCGTGTTGATTACGCGACACAGAAACCAGAAAAATTGCTTGAGCGGATTATTGAGTCATCCTGCCCACCATCTGGCATTGTTGCCGACTTCAATGGTGGTTCAGGAACAACCGCCGCAGCAGCCGAAAAACTAGGCCGCCGCTGGATCACCACCGACCTCGGCAAACCCGCCTGCATGATCATGCGCAAGCGGCTGATCGACCAGGACGCCAAGCCGTTTCTGTACCAGGCCATCGGCGACTACCAGGTGGAAGCGGCCAAGGCCATGCTGGGGCGCGACTTTCGTATTGGTGACCTGTCGCAAATCGTGCTGTCACTGTACGGTGCGCTGCCGCTGCCACCCGACGTCAACCCGCAGCGCAACCTGGGCCAGATCGCTGGCATCGCGTTTGGGGCAGGCAAGAGCAGCAAGACGCTGGTGCTGGCCGATTCGCCCAACAAACTCACCGGCGCGGCTACGCTCAAGAAAGCGATTGCGCAGCGCGACAACCTGATGGGCGGCTGGGACCGGGTGGTGGTGCTGGGCTGGAACTTCGAGCCCTCGATTGGTGAAACCATCACCGCGCTGAACGACAACCGTCTCGAAGTGCTGGTGATTCCGCCCGACCTGATGGACCGGCTGAAGAAAAAAGGCGGCATCGACAAGCTGCGCGGGCAGGTGCGGTTTTCTTCGCTGCAATACCTGACGATTCACCCGATTGAGCGCAGCCCTTCGACAGGCTCAGGGCGAACGGGGTCGGCAGAGTCAGTGGATGGCGGGCAGGAAACGCTTACCGTCAAACTCAAAAACTACGTGCTGCTGTCGCCCGAGGCGATCAACCTGGACGATGCCAACCGCATCAAGCTGCAAGCCGTCATCAACCAGGAGCCACTGGCGCTGATCGAATACTGGGCGGTGGACCCGGATTACGACGGCAAGGTGTTCCGCTCGGTCTGGCAAGACTACCGGGGCAACACCGCGAACGACGCCGATGCGCTGCGTGTGGTGACGCAGGCGGTGGTGACAACTTCCGCAAAAGCCGGTCCGCGTAAGGTGTGCGTGCGGGTGGTGGATGTGTTTGGCTTTGAGGCCGAAGTGATTGTGACGGTGGGTGTGGTGTGAGGTGTTGACCGGAATGGGCTCAAGCCGCAACCAGTTCCCGCACTGCCTGCAGACTGTCTTTAAGTGTCTCCTGCGCCACTTTCAAATCATAAGCAGTCTGCAAGTTCAGCCAATACTGCGGCGACTGACCCAACGCACGACCCAAGCGCAACGCCAGTTCGGCAGTGACAGGGCGGTCACCTCTGAGCAGGTGCGAAACGCGCATGGGCGATACGCCGATGACCTCGGCAAAAGCAGTTTGAGTCAGTCCCATATCCTCCAGTGTTTCGCGCAGGAAGTCGCCGGGATGGATGGCAGGCATGCCGTTGACAGGGGTTTTCATGGTGCTATTTCCTCAGTGGTAATCAATGATTTCAACGTCTGTGGCGTTGCCTCGCTCAAATCGGAAACACACACGCCAACGGTCATTGATGCGGATGCTCCATTTGCCTACCAGATCACCCGACAAGGACTCCAGCCGGTTGGATGGCGGCTGGCGCATGTCTTCAAGCTGCGTTGCGGCGTCAAGCTGTGTCAGTCGCATGACGGCGCGGCGCAAGATGTCAGGAGGCAAACGACGCGACTTGCCCGTGACAAAGAGTCGCTCGGTTTCCGGGTTGGCAAAGTTTTCAATCACAACCAAATTATAAACATTTTGTTTATCAGCCAACAAATTCAGGGGCAACAATATGCTTGAAAAAGAAAACCAACTCTCCCTCTCCATGGGCCTGTCCGCCAAGACCAATCAATTGTGTTTAGGCTTGGAGTCGGGTGCGGCCGACATCCTGGAACTGGTGACGCCCACCACGGCCGAGCTGCTGCTGTGGTGGTTTGGCGACGACATGGTGCTGGCGCGTAACGGGTTGAACTTTCATGCGGGGCAAAAACAGGCCATTTTGAACGCGATCATGGCGCACGAGGTGCTGGGCAAGGACCATGACACGTGGACGCTTCTTGACCTCTACAAAAATGTTGTCCCGGATGCGTTGCTGGCTGGCACGCGCCTGAATGAGGTCGCGCAGGCCAAACATGCGCACCCCAAATATTGTTTCAAGATGGCCACCGGTACCGGCAAGACCTGGGTGCTGCAGGCGCTGATGATCTGGCAATTGCTGAACAAGACGGCGGCGTTGGCCGAAGGAATCGACGACGCGCGTTTTACGCGGCAGTTCATGGTGGTGGCGCCAGGCTTGATTGTGTATGAGCGCCTGCTGGATGCGTTCTGTGGCAAGCAGATCGAGAGCGGCCATGGCTCGCGCGACTTTGCCACCTCGGACATTGCCAAATTTGCCGATCTGTTCATGCCCGACGCGCACCGGGATGTGGTGTTTGCCTTTGTGCGCGGCAACGTCTGCAGCAAAAGCGAGATCGGGCTCAAGGCAACCGGCAACGGCATGATTGCCATCACCAACTGGCATTTGTTGAATGAAAGTGATGCGGTCGACGAAGATGAGGAAATTGAAACCCTGGGCGCCCCGCTGGACCCGCAACAAGTCATCGAAGCCGTCCTGCCCCTCACCCCCGGGCGCGCCACCGGCAACAGTCTGGACGTGCTGGACCGCCGTTATGCACGCGGCAATGTGCTGGAGTTTTTGGCGGGTTTGCCCGAGCTGATGGTCTTCAACGACGAGGCGCATCACATCCATGAGTTCAAGCGCGAGGGTGAATCGACCGAGGTGGAGTGGCAAAAGAGCCTGTCAAAAATTGCCGAATCCAAGGGGCGACGCTTTGTGCAGGTTGACTTTTCAGCCACGCCATACAACGACGTGGGTGCGGGTAAAAACAAGCGCAAGCTGTACTTCCCTCACATCATCACGGACTTTGACCTTAAAAGCGCGATGCGTGCCGGGCTGGTGAAGTCGCTGGTGTTGGACCGGCGCAAGGAGATTGGCGCGCTCCCGCTGGAATTCAAGGCGGAACGTGATGAGTCAGGCCAGCCAGCCTTGAGTGAGGGCCAAAGGGTGATGCTGCGCGCCGGGCTCAAGAAGCTGCGCAAACTGGAAGCTGACTTTGCCCTGCTGGACCCCAGCCGCCACCCCAAGATGCTGGTGGTGTGCGAAGACACCACGGTGTCGCCGCTGGTGGCCGCGTTCCTGCAAGATCAGGAAGGCCTCCATGCCGACGAGGTGATGACGATTGACTCAGGCAAAAAGGCAGAGTTGGGTGAAAAAGAGTGGGCGCCGGTGCGCCAGCGCCTGTTCAGCGTCGACCACCATGCCACCCCACGCGTGATCGTCAGCGTGCTGATGCTGCGCGAGGGTTTTGATGTGAACAACATCTGCGTCATCGTGCCATTGCGCAGTTCGCAAGCGCAGATTTTGCTGGAGCAAACCATTGGCCGGGGGCTGCGCCTGATGTGGCGTGACGACGAGTACACCGACCTGAAGCGCGAAAACCGCGAACGCATCAACGCGGGGCAAGAGCCCGGCAGTTTGCTGGATGTGTTGTCGATCGTGGAGCACCCGGCCTTTCAGTCGTTTTATGACGAGTTGGTCGCCGAAGGGTTGGCGGGCATCACGGGCGATGACATGGACGACACCAGCGCGACGGGTGACGTGATCGCCGCCGAGTTGCGTGAGGGTTTTGAGGCGTTTGATTTTGGCATTCCGTTCATCCTGCAAGAGGCAGACGAAATGCGGGACCACGATGCGCTGGATGTTTGTGCCTTGCCCGCATTCACCGCCATGAGCGTTGCGCAATTGACAGACTTGCTTGGCAAGGGCGACACCTTTATTTCACAAGACCTGCAAAGCGCTACGCTGTTCGGTGACTACCGTGTGGACGGTGCCGTGATGAACGTGGGTGGTTACAACGAATATTTGAGCCGCTTGACCCGGCGCATCAGTCAGGCGCTGAGTGAGCCGATGCCCAAAACCAACAAAATTGCCACCCACCTGGCCAAACCGTATTTGCAGGTCAACACCGCAGAACTCACCGGCTGGCTGGATGACTACATCTGGACGCAACTGTTTGACCAGGCCTTTAACCCGTTGGACGCTGAAAACTGGCGTGTGTTGTTATTGCAGCCCGTGGTGGAGCACATCACCAAGGTGTTTGCCTTTGCGCTGATTGAGTCCGAGCAGAAGCACTGCACCGGCCAAACCGAAGTCCACTTGCGGTATCTGTCAGAAGTGCCCAAATTGATGATGCGCGAATGCCATTCTGTGGCGGTTGCCAAATGCATTTACACCCGCTTGGCCTGGCCGGCGCGCAACGGCTGGCTGGAGAAGACCTTGATTTATTGGGCTCAAGCTGATTCGCAAGTGGAGGCCTTTTGCAAGCTCAATGAAAACCGCCACACTTTTTCGCGCTTGCGCTATGTGAAAGATGACGGTCTTCCTGCGTTTTACTCCCCTGACTTTCTGGTGCGAACGGCTGATGCGGTCTATCTGGTGGAAACCAAGGCACAAGCGCAAGTCATTCACCCCAACGTGCAGCGCAAACTCAAAGCCGCGCTGGCCTGGTGTGATCGTATCAATGGCTTGACCGTGGTGCAACGCGGCAGCGCGCCATGGCATTACGTGCTGCTGGCCGAAAACGTAGTGCATGAATGGCAGGAAAAAGGCGCACATCTGGCCGAATTGCTGCATTACGCCCGGCTGCGGCCTGTGGCCAATGCGTTGCATCAACAGGTATTGGTCTGATCGCTTAAGCCTGTACGCAGTTCCAGGTGGACGCGCTGCGCCTATGCTTTTGCGCTCGACCAGGGTTACCAAGGCATCATCACCATTGACGGCAACGACAAGGACGACCCGGCTGCGATGCCGCGTATTATTGAGGCGTTGCAGCAAGGGGTGGACTTTGTACAGGCTTCGCGTTTTGTGCCGGGCGGCGCGGGCGAGAACACGTCACAGTCGCGTGATTTTGCCATCCGGTTCATCCATGCGCCCATGCTCAGTCTGTTTTCTGGTTTCAGGTGGACCGACACGACGCAGGGTTTTCGGGCCTATAGCCGCTAGATGCTGCTGGACCCGCAGATTGCTCCGTTTCGTGACGTGTTCCAGACCTATGAGTTGCTGGCCTATTTGTCATATCGGGTGCCTAAACTCGGGTTTTGCTGCACCGAACTGCCCACAAGCCGACGCTACCCCAAGGGCGAGGTACCCACCAAGATCAGTAGTTTCAGGGGAAATTTATCGGAGCTTCTTGTGCTTTTTAAGGCTTGCTTTGGTGCCTACAACCCCGCGTAATTTTGAATCAGGAGTTCTACCATGAAGCCACCCACTGCCAGCCCAGCCACTGTCAGCTTCTCCACTGCCCGCCGTCAGCTCTGCCCCGGTTGCAGCCAGCTGCTCCAGCGTGTGCATCGCACCGGGTGGCAACGCTGGCTGCCCTTGTCCAAAAAACTCACCTGTCCGGCCTGCCGCCTGAGTGTTTTTCAGTGGCTGGGGTTGCGGTTTGAGCTGAACTGACAGCCGTGCAGCCGGTGGGTGATCATGCTCGCGCTACCAACGTGCATGGCGCGCGTAGCTTTCAGGAAATCGCTCTGCCATTTCCTGCTTGCTGCGCCTCAGTAATTCGATGTCGGATGGTGTCAGCCGTCGCGGTCTGGGCGAGGTACAGAGGGCTCTGTGTAATCCGTTGAAACCGTCAATACCGGTTGCATAAAAAAGTTTTACCGTTAGAAATTCGCTTTTAAGATAAAATCTACAAATGGTCATCCCCATTCCGCACACCCTGCGGCATTACACCGAAGACGGTGTTGACCTGTTTGGGCAGTGGTTTGATTCGCTGACTGACATGATCGCCCAGGCGGCCATAGCGGCACGGCTGGTTCGGCTTGAATTGGGCTTATGTGGTGACTGCAAGAGTCTGGAGGGTGGCTTGTTTGAGTTGCGCGTTGACCACGGCCAAGGCTGGCGCGTGTTTTACGGCATCGAATCCGGGCGATTGGTGTTGTTGCTGGCGGGCAGCGACAAATCCGGTCAAAAAAGCGCCATCAAAACGGCGCGCAAAGGCCTGAAAAATTGGCAGCAAAGGAATATTCAATGAAGCACACAGATTGGCTCAATAACAAGCTCAAAGACGACAACTTTGCCGCGCAGTACCTGACGCAGGCGGCGCAAGACCTGGAGCCTGCTGTTTTTATTGCGGCTCTGCGCCATGTGGTTGACGCACGCGGCGGTTTGGCCAAGGTGGCCGATGTGGGCAACTTGTCAAAGGCCAGCCTTTACAAGGCGATACCGCATTCAGGCCAAGGCAACCCAACGGCCAGGACGATGTTTGCGGCATTACGCGCCAGCGGGCTGAATTTGACGTTTTCTGCAGCGACGCAGTGACTTTTGGTGCTCAAGGGTTTCAAGGCGCGGCTGGGTGACTGACAGAAATTTTACTGGCGTGGTTGCCACTTTGGCATTGTCGTGCCCGATTTCACCGAGTGCCCGAGCGCAGGTGACACGCCCAATATTTGATAATCAGTGTTCCCTTTTTGAAAGCTTCCCATGACCCTGCACGCCCCCCTGATCATCGACATCGCCGGTTTGACCCTCAACAAACAAGACAAGCAGCGCCTCAAGCACCCGCTGGTGGGTGGCATGATTTTGTTTGCCCGCAACTGGCAAAGCCGTGACCAGCTCACCGCCCTGTGCCACAGCATCAAGAAGGTGCGCAAGGATTTGCTGATTTGTGTCGACCACGAAGGCGGTCGCGTGCAACGCTTCAAAACCGACGGCTTTACCCATTTACCGCCCATGCGCGCCCTGGGTGAGCTCTGGCTGCAAGACGGCAAAGCGGGTGAGGGCAGCGGAGCCATGCGCGCCACCCGCGCCGCCACCGCCTGTGGTTATGTGCTGGGCGCCGAGCTGCGCGCTTGTGGCGTTGACCTGAGCTTTACCCCGGTGCTCGATCTTGATTACGGTGAGAGCAGTGTGATTGGCGACCGCGCCTTTGCGCGCGACCCGCGCGTGGTGAGCCTGCTGGCCAAAAGCCTGATGCACGGCTTGTTGCAGAGCGGCATGGCCAACTGCGGCAAACATTTCCCGGGCCACGGTTTTGTTAAAGCCGACTCACACACCGACATTCCGGTCGACAAACGCAGCCTCAAGGCCATTCTTGCCGACGATGCCCAGCCCTATGCCTGGCTTGGCGCCGCGCTCACCAGTGTCATGCCGGCCCACGTGATCTACCCCAAGGTCGATGCCCGGCCGGCCTGTTTTTCGGGCAAATGGCTGGGTGACATCCTGCGCGGCCAGCTCGGCTTTCATGGTGCGGTGTTCAGCGACGACCTGTCCATGGCCGGTGCCCGCGTGCTTGACGGCCAGCCCGTCAGCCCGACCCAGGCGGCGGCGGTGGCCCTAAATGCCGGCTGTGACATGGTGCTGCTGTGTAACCAGTCAGCGGGCGAGGGCGCCGAACTCGACGCCCTGATCAACGGCCTGACTGAAGCGCAAGTCAAGGGTCAGTGGCAACCCAGCGACGCCAGCGAAGAACGCCGTGTGGCCATGTTGCCAGGCAGCCGCGCCATGCCATGGGACGACCTGATGGTGCAGCCTGCCTACATGCAGGCGCTTGACCTGATACCTTGAGCGCTCAGGGCGAACGGTGCAGCCGGGGGGCTGACAACTCGGCGATCATGTCGTTGGTCGCCGCGTCCACATTGGGGTGAGGCTTGAGCAGATTGGCGGCAATGAGCAGCTTGCGCAGGTCCTGCAGGTCTTTCACGGTGGGTGCCACCTTGATTTGGGCAATGGCGGCCGAGCTGTTGCCGCCCTTGATCAAGGCGACTATTTTTGGGGCCCAAACGCTGGGACGTGACATGTGCGATTCCTTTGAATGGGATGGGTGACTATTTTGGCTGATCTGGCGGCCTTGTGCGGGACAATCCTCCTCTTTAAAGTAAAGCCTTTTGACGCACACCCCTGATTCGCATGAAAGACAAACTTCTCAGCAGTGGCCTGGTGTACAGCACCGACAGCGGCCGCATGTGCCCGCAATGTCGCCAGCCGCAGGCGCAATGCAACTGCCGCTTGACCGTCAAGCGCCCGGAGGGCGACGGTATCGTACGGGTGTCGCGCCAGACCAAGGGGCGAGCCGGCAAGGGCGTCACGCTGGTCAAGGGCATGGACCTGGGTGACGCGGCTCTGAATGTTCTGGGCAAACAACTCAAGACGGCTTGTGGTTCGGGCGGCACGGTGAAAGACGGCGTGATCGAAGTGCAGGGCGACCATGTCGAGCGCGTCATGGATCTGCTCAAGGCTCAGGGCCACATCGTCAAACGCGCGGGTGGTTGACATGAACCCCGAAGACCTGCAACTGCTGGTGACACGCACCATGCCCTTTGGCAAATACAAGGGCCGTCTGATGGCTGATTTACCGGGATATTACCTGCGTTGGTTTGTGCGTGAAGGCGTGCCCAAGGGTGAAATCGGCCGCTTGCTGGCGCTGATGCACGAGATTGATCACAACGGGCTGTCGGATTTGCTCAAGCCGTTACGCTCCTAATCAGTTGGGGTCAGACGTCGCTTCGCGAGTGGTCTGACCCGCAAAGCCTTAAGATTCCCACAGCCGGGCGCCCGAGGTCTCGAGGTGGGTCAAATACACCCGCACCTCGAATTCAAGCTGGTGGTAGCCGGGCTCCATGTGTTTGCAGAGTTGGTAAAAAGCCTTGTCGTGGGCTTTTTCCTTCAGGTGCGCCAGCTCGTGTACGGTGATCATTCTCAGGAATTCGTCGGGCACGGTTTTGAACAGCGCGGCAATGCGAATCTCGCGCTTGGCCTTGAGCTTGTTGCCCTGCACCCGTGACACGCTGGTGTGGGTGCCCAGTGCATTTTTGACCACGTGCAGCTTGCTGTCAAAAAGCACCTTGTTGACCGGCTCGGCGCCGCGCAGGTAATCGGTTTTAAGCGCTTGCACATAGTCAAAAAGGGCGCGGTCGGTGCGCACCGTGTGCGCCTGCGGGTATTTTTGCAGTAGCCAGTCGGCCACTTTGTCCTCTTGCAGCATGTGCGCCACCTGTGCCAGCGTGGCGGCAGGGTAGCCTTGCAGGTATTTCAAACCAGTGCCGCGTCCTGAGTCACGACTTCGCCGCGCAGTGTGAAGGTGCGGGTCTCAGAAATGGTCACATCGACCATCTGGCCGACCAGGCGCGGCTGGCCGACAAAATTCACCACCCGGTTGCACTCGGTGCGGCCCATCAGCTCGGTGGCGTCGCGCTTGGAGGCGCCTTCCACCAGGATGCGCTGCACGGTGCCCATGCGGCTTTCACTGATGCGCTTGATGCTGTCATTGATCACACCTTGCAGGTGCTGCAAGCGGCGCAGCTTGACCTCGTGCGGCGTGTCATCCGCCAGGTTGGCCGCGGGTGTACCGGGGCGCGGGCTGAAAATAAAGCTGAAACTGTTGTCAAAACCGACGTCGTCGATGAGCTTCATCATCTTGCCAAAGTCGTCCTCGGTTTCGCCAGGAAAACCCACAATGAAGTCGCTGCTCAGCGCCATGTCAGGGCGGATGGCGCGTAATTTGCGCACCGTGCTCTTGTATTCCATGGCGGTGTAGCCACGCTTCATGGCCATCAAAATACGGTCACTGCCGTGTTGCACCGGCAAATGCAGGTGGCTGACCAGTTTGGGCAATTTGTCGTAGGCGGCGATCAGCGAGGGCGTGAATTCGTTGGGGTGGCTCGTCACATAACGGATGCGCTCAATGCCGGGAATGTCCGACACGTATTCGAGCAGCGTGGCAAAGTCGGCCACATCAGACGTGTCTCCCATCGGCGCGCGCCAGGCGTTGACGTTCTGCCCCAGCAGGGTGATCTCCTTCACACCCTGGTCGGCCAGCCCGGCCACTTCCACCAGCACGTCCTCGAACGGGCGGCTCACTTCTTCGCCGCGGGTGTAAGGCACCACGCAGTAGCTGCAGTATTTGGAGCAGCCTTCCATGATGCTCACAAAGGCGCTGGCGCCCTCGACGCGTGCGGGCGGCAGATGGTCAAACTTCTCAATCTCGGGAAAGCTGATGTCAACCTGTGAGCGGTTCAGACGGGCGCGCTCGTCGAGCATTTGTGGCAGCCGGTGCAGGGTTTGCGGGCCAAAGACCACGTCCACATAGGGCGCGCGGGCAATGATGGCTTCGCCCTCCTGGCTCGCCACACAACCACCGACACCAATCAAGGCGCCCCGTTTTTTCAGGTGCTTGACGCGCCCCAGGTCCGAAAACACCTTTTCCTGCGCCTTTTCACGCACCGAGCAGGTGTTGAACAGGATCAGGTCGGCCTCTTCCACGTTGTCAGTCTGGGTGTAGCCCTGGGCCGCACCAAGCACGTCGCTCATCTTGTCCGAGTCGTACTCGTTCATCTGGCAGCCGTAGGTTTTGATAAATACTTTTTTGCTCATGGTAAAAATGCTGTGGTGTCGTCTCACTGGCCCGGGTTGAATTTTGGCAACTGGTCAAACGGGGTTTTGCCGTCGTCGGTTTTGGGTTTGTCGGCATCCGAGCCGAAGACAAAGTTGGTCACCGGTTCCATGCCAGCGCGTTTTTGCTGCGCTTCGGCCGGGTTCAGCAGCCACACTTCATGAATTTGGCCCTGCGGGTCGCGCAGGTAGTTGACCAGCACGGCTTGTCCAATCAGGCTGCCCGACAACACGATCAGGTTGTTGGTGCTCTTGATGCGGGCGCCGGGAGACAGCCGCTCGGCCTGCCCGTTGATCAAAATATTGGGTGGCTGGGTGACTTGCAGCGTGCCGCGTTTGGCCGCAGCCGGGAATTGCCGCACCAGGCCTTGTGCCGCCAGGGGTTCTGGCGCCAGCGTGACAAAGCACACCAGCAGGGACATCAGGCCCAAAGAAAGGCCCTTGAGGGCAGGGTGGCAGCGGTTCATGGTGTTCATCCAGAGGCTGTGAAAGAAGGCGCGATTTTAAGGTAAACCTGTTTTGCCCGACGCCGCCAGCGCGCGCAATTTGTCTTTTTTGCTGGGGCGCTGGCCCTTGACGCCGCCGTTGCCGAGTGCGTCCGGGTCGCTGGCGGCGGGCGGGGCGGTCTCAAGCGCCTCGAACCCCGGAATGCTTTCCAACGCAAGCTCAAGCTGTTGGCGTTTCGCAATCAGGCGCCAGTGTGCCAGCGTGGCAGCGCTGACAAAGCTCACCGCCAGGCCCGGTTCGCCCGCGCGGCCGGTGCGGCCCACGCGGTGGGTGTAATCACCGGCCGAGCGCGGCAAGTCAAAGTTCACCACCACCGGCAAGCCCGCAATGTCCAGCCCGCGCGCGGCCATGTCGGTGGCCACCACCACGCCCAGACGCTCCGCCTTGAAGTCGGTCAGCACCTGGGTGCGTTTGCCCTGGCTCAGCTCGCCGTGAAAAGGCTCGGCCGTCAAGCCCGCCTTGCGCAGCTTGTCGGCCACAATCTCAGAAGCAAATTTGGTGGCCACAAACACCAGCACCCGCGACCAGGCGTTTTGCTGGATCAGGTGGCGCAGCAACTGGGTGCGCCTGGGTGTGTCCACAGCAATGGCGCGCTGCACTATTGTTAAGGGCGGAGCGGCATCAGGTCGCACATCCACGCGCACCGGCTCGTGCAGCAAGGTGTTGGCCAGCGCCTGCACAGCCGGCGCGAACGTGGCCGAGAAAAACAGGCTTTGGCGCTTTGCCGGCAACAGTGCCAGCAACTGGTTCAGTTCTTCGGCAAAACCCAGGTCGAGCAGGCGGTCGGCCTCGTCGAGCACCAGCAGACTGACACCGGAAAGCTTGACGGCGTTGTGCGCCACCAGGTCCAGCAGCCGCCCCGGTGTAGCCACCAGCACCTCGGTGCCGCCACGCAAGCCCATCATTTGCGGGTTGATCGAGACCCCGCCAAATACCACGCTGACCCTGGGCGGTCGGGGCAAGTGCTGCGCCAGGGCGCGAATTGTGTCCCCCACCTGGGTCGCCAGTTCGCGCGTCGGTACCAGCACCAGTGCCTGCGCCTGGCGGCCTGGCGTGGCTGACAAGCTTTGCAGCAGGGGCAGCGCAAAGGCCAGCGTTTTGCCCGAGCCGGTGTGGGCGCAGCCCAGCACGTCGCGGCTCTGTAGTGCTGGCCCAACGGCCCCGAGCTGGATCGGTGTGGGGGCGTCAAAACCCAGGCTCTGAACGGCTGAAAGCAGCGGGCTGGTCAAGCCAAGTGTGGAAAAGGGCATAAAAGTGGTTTGAGGTTAAGCCGGGCAGTTTACGTGTTTCGCGGCCGCATAATCTCCCCCACTCAAGCCCGCCTGTTGCAGGCCGCCCACCCAATATCCAAAAGGACACATGAAAAAAACATTCCAACTCAACATCGAAGGCAAAAACCGCGACCGCGTGCTTGAGGCCACCAAACACGAAATTCGCCAGTACGTCAAGCGTGAACGCCGCAAAACCCTGCCCGATGGCGCGGACTTCTGGGACTTTGACTGCCAGTTTGGCACCCACCCGGACAACGCCCAGGGCGTGCATTTTGCCACCCTGACCGCCTTGATCGACGCCGTGGCTCTGGCTGGCGGCGATACGTTTTACCTGGAGCTGTTGGCCAAACCTGGCCACCGTACCGCCCGTACCGGCACCGAGCTAACCGATGACGGCATGCTGTAAATAAAAAACCCGCAAAGGGCTTCAGCCGATGCGGGTTTGAGGTATCTTGGTGGTGATAGGTGGATTTGAACCACCGACATCAGCATTATGAATGCTGCGCTCTAACCAGCTGAGCTATATCACCAACAGGGCGAGATTATAGCGGTTTGTGAGCCGCTTTTTGGCGGCTCGGTGTTTCATTGGTGCGTAAAAACGGCCTTGCGTTTGTTGACAAACGCGTCCATGCCTTCTTTTTGGTCAGATGTGGCGAACAGGGCATGAAACAGGCGGCGTTCAAACATGATGCCGTCATTCAGTGTGCCTTCAAACGAGCGGTTGACTGATTCCTTGACGGCCATGACGGCCACTTGCGAGAACTCGCTGATCATCAGGGCCGCGCCTAGCGCTTCTTCCATCAGTTTGTCCAGCGGCACCACACGGCTCACCAGCCCTGAGCGTTCAGCTTCAACGGCGTCCATCATGCGACCGGTCAAGGCCAGGTCCATGGCCTTGGCCTTGCCCACGGCACGTGGCAGGCGCTGGGTACCACCGGCACCGGGAATCACGCCCAGCTTGATCTCAGGCTGACCAAAGCGGGCGTTGTCGGCGGCGATGATGAAGTCGCACATCATGGCCAGCTCGCAGCCGCCGCCCAGTGCAAAACCGCTGACTGCGGCGATCACGGGTTTGCGCACGGCACGAATTCTTTCCCAGTTGCGGGTGATGAAATCGTCTTTGTAGACATCGGCAAACGTGTAGCTGGCCATGGCGCCAATGTCGGCGCCAGCGGCAAAGGCTTTTTCGCTGCCGGTGATGATCATGCAGTGAATGCCAGCGTCAGCGTCGAAGGCGTGTAACGCGGTACCCAGCTCGGTCATGAGCTGGTCGTTGAGGGCGTTGAGCTGTTTGGGGCGGTTCAGGGTAATGATGCCCACCTTGTCGGCTTCGGTGCGGACGGTGATCAGTTCGTAAGTCATGGGGTCTCCTGCTAGGTAAAAAAAGATGGGGGTCAGGCGGGGCGCTTGCCATCCAGCCAGGCGTTGACCGGTTGGGTGTCGGCCACAGTGAGTTTGACACTGCGCACCGTGTCCGGTAAGTTCAATGGCAGCGTCAGCAGGCGCTGGTCACGGGCAACCAGCGCCCGGCAACTGGTGTCGCTGCCAAGGTAAGTGGCCAGATCGTCAAGTTTGTTCAGGCGCCAGCGTTGGGTGGTTTTGCCCTGGCCTGTGGCCACGCCCAGCCACTCGTCACCGGCGGCAAAACCCGCCTGTTCGGCGGCGCTGGCGCGCAGCACGCTCTTGACGCGGATGCCTTGCTGCTCACTGACCTTCATGCCCAATTGATCCAGGCGGGAGGCGCTCTCTTCTTCATAGTGAATGCCGTGCTGCTTGAGTAGTTTCTTGAGCGGCAGGTCGGCCGTGCCATGCACCCACTGCTGCACCTGAACCGCGTAGGACTGGCCCGACAGGTCGGCCAGCACCGCCAGCAGGTCGTCCTGCGTCATGGGGCCGCCCTGGCAGCGCAGCCACAGTGCGCGCATCACCGCATCCAGGCTGGTCTTGCCACTGTGGCGCAGGCTCAAATCCAGGCACAGGGCCACCAGCGCGCCCTTGGTGTAATAACTCACTGTGGCGTTGGCCGTGTTTTCATCCTGCCGGTAGTACTTGACCCAGGCGTCACGGCTGGACTGGGCCACGCTTTGCAGCTGGCGCCCGGGTGTTTGCAGTACCTGGTTGATGGTCTTGGCAAGCAACTTGAGGTAATGCGCGTTGTCAATCAGCTTGGCACGGCGCAGCAGCAGGTCATCAAAGTAGCTGGTAAAACCTTCAAAAAACCACAGCAGATCAGTGTAGTTTTCCTGCGCGTAGTCGTAGCGGGCAAATTCAGCCGGTCGCAGTCGCTTGACATTCCAGGTATGAAAGTACTCGTGGCTGATCAGGCCCAGCAGGGTGGTGTACCCGTCTGACAATGCGCCCGACTTGGCTTGGCCGTGGCGCGGCAAATCGGCGCGTTTGCAGATCAGCGCGGTCGAGTGGCGGTGCTCCAGTCCGCCATAACCGTCATGCACGGCATTGAGCATGAACAGGTAGTGGCGCTGCGGCGCCTGTTGCGGCTGCTTGCCGTGCCAAAAGCTGATTTCAGCCTCGCAAATGGCCTGGGTGTCGGCCAGCAGGCGCGCACCATCAAAACTGGCGGATGCGCCCGAGACGATGAAGCGGTGCTTGATGCCGGCGGCGACAAATTCTCCGCGCCAGAAGGCCCCAAGTTCAACCGGGCTGTCGACCAGTTCGTCGTAGCTGTCGGCCAGGTAGTCGCCAAAGCCGCGTTTTGAGACGCGTTGGGCACGCAAAGCCGTGGCGGCTTGCCAGTCTTTGGGTAGGCCCTCGTTGGACAGCCCCAACTGGTGCGGCGTGTCTTCCTTGCCATGTACCCGCAGGCACAGGCTGGTGCCGTTGAAAAAACCGCGCTGGGTGTCAAGCCAGGCGGTGCGCACCGAGCTGTCAAAGGCATAGACTTGGTACTTCAGCACCAGTGCCTTGCCTGCTTTGGTGTGGATTTGCCAACTGCACTTGTCGCGCTGGGTGATGGCTACCGGCTTGTTGCCTTGCCGCGCTTGTAGGCCCTGCAGGTGTTTGGCGAACTCGCGCACCAGGTAGCTGCCCGGAATCCAGACCGGCAAACTCACCACCTGATCAGCCTCGACTTGGGCCACAGTGAGCGTCACTTCGAACAAATGCGCCTGCAGGTCCAGCGCGCGCACCACGTAGCCGACCAAGGCTGGAGCAGTGGAATGCGTCAGCGATCCCATCAGTTCAGGCGCTTTTCAACCTGATCGGCACCAATGGCACCGGGCACGCGGCTACCGTCGGCAAACACCAGCGTGGGGGTGCCTGTGATTTTGAACTTGCGGCCCAGTTCCACATTGCGGGCAATGGCCGCGCTGTCACAACTGGCGGCTGCTGGCGTGACATCGCGCACCATCCAGTCCTGCCAGGTTTTGGCCTTGTCCTTGGCGCACCAGATGTTTTTGGACTTTTCAGTCGAGTCAGGGCTCAGGATCGGGTACAGAAACAGGTAAACCGTCACGTTGTTGATCTTCTGCAAGTCTTTTTCAAAACGCTTGCAGTAGCCGCAGTTGGGGTCTTCAAATACCGCCAGTTTGCGTTTGCCGTTACCGCGCACCATGGTGAAGGCGTCCTTGAAGGGCAGGGCGTCAAAGGCGATGGCCGAGAGCTTTTCAATGCGTTCCTCGGTCAGGTTGCGCTTTTGCCGGGTGTCGATCAGATTGCCTTGCACCAGAAAATTGGCGTCGGCGTCGGTGTAGTAAATCTCGGTGCCATTGACGCGAATCTCGTACAGCCCGGGCATGGGCGATTTGATGACTTCGTCAAGTTGTTGTAGCTGCGGGATGCGCTCACCCAGGTTTTTGCGGATGGTGGCTTCTTGCGACCAGGCCGTGCTGGCCAGCAGCAAGGCGCCTGCGATCAGGGGGGAGAGGAGTCGTTTCATGTGCGTCCTGTGATGAATCAAGCCGGGTCAGACCAGCTTGCGTGAAATAAGTTCTTTGATTTGCGTGCCGGGCGTGTCAGAGGCCCATGGCCCGGCGCGCCGCCCAGTGTTTGGAAAAGCCCAGACGCTCAAAGCCCAACAGGCCCCAGTTGCGAACTTTTTGCCAGCCATTGCCGGGTTTATCAAACAGCTGCTGCAAAGCCGTCATGGCGGCGTCGGTCGCTGTGACTTCGGTTTTGCGGGTGCGTTCGTACTGGCGCAGCAGTTTGGCATCATTGACCGGACGCCAGTAAGCGCGGTGGTGCAATATCTGGGTAAGTTCAGCCACGTCGGCCAGCCCCAGGTTCAAACCCTGACCCGCCAGCGGGTGCACGGTGTGTGCTGCATCGCCCGCCAGCGCCCAAGCTTGACCATGGGTCACCCCAATCCAGCGGCTGGCCTGCGCCGACTGCAGCGGCCAGGCTTTGCGTGGGCTGATCAAGCTGAGTTTGCCCAAAACGTTTTCGCTTACTTGCTCAAGCTGTTCGCAAAAGCTGTCTTCGCTGTCGTCGAGGACCTCGGGCGTGCGGCCGTCGCGCACCGACCAGACCATGCCGACGGTATCGCCCTGCGCACCGTCGAGCGGCAAAAAGGCCAAAATTTCGCCTTGAGTAAACCACTGGCGCGCCACTTGCCCATGCGGCTTTTCGCACTTGAGCCGCGCGGCAATGGCGTGTTGCGGGTAACGCGTGGCAACAAATTCAACACCAAATTCTTCCCGCGTGCGACTGGCTTTGCCTTCGCACACCACCGTCAGGGTGGCCGGGCGTGGGGCATCAAGCACCTCAATGTGCGGTTGAAAGCGCACCGCCTCGCGCAACTGGGCTTCCAGCGTGGGCACATCCACAATCCAGGTCAGGGCCGGCACCACCAGCTCGGTTGCTGAAAAATTGACGGTGCCACCGTCGTCGCCCTTGACCTGCATGTCCATCACCGGGGTGGCGTGTAGGGCGTCGGGCCAGCAGCGCACCGATTCGAGCAAGGCTTTGGACTTGGCATTGAGCGCATAAGCCCGCACGTCGGGCTCGCTGTTGGCTGGTATTTGGGGGGCATAGAGGCCAATGCGCAGCCGGTCGCGCGCCAGCAAAAGCGCCAGCGCGTGCCCCACAATGCCGCCGCCGCGAATGCAAATATCAAAATGGTGTGTCATGGCGCGGATTGTAGAAGCGGGCGGGGTGATGATCTGTCCGTCAAAAAGCCATATGGACGCCCGTCCTTGGGTGTGACGGTCGATTAAGACAAACCGTATCTTTTCAGCTTGAGGTAGAGCGTGCTTTTGGCGATGCCAAGATGCTTGGCGACCAAGGTCAGATTGCCGCCGTCCTGTTCAATTGTTTTTCGGATCAATGCCAACTCCAGGTCTTCCAATTTTCCCAGAACAGGAACCTCTGCCATCTTCTCTGCGGTTCTTGGGGGGACCTCCACTGATCCGATTTCAGGTGGCAGGTCTTCCAGGCCAATGGCATCACCTTGCGCCATCAGAAACATGCTCTCCACCACATTGCGCAACTCACGCACGTTACCCGGCCAGGCGTAGGCTTCAAACGCATCCAACACCTCTGTCCTGAATCGCTTGGGTTGGGCTGCGTACTTTTCTGACAGCAGTCCAAGAAAATGCGCTACCAGCAAGGGAATATCCGGCTTGCGCTCCATCAAGGCGGGAATCCTGATACTGGTGACAGATACCCGGTAAAAAAGGTCCATGCGAAAACGCCCTTCGGCCACCTCGTCGCGCAAATTCCGATTGGTGGCAGACACCAGCTTGAAGGACACCTTTCGTGGTGAGGTCTCACCAATACGGTAAATTTCGCCCTCTTCCAGAACACGCAAAAAGTGCGGCTGCAATTCGAGCGGCATTTCACCAATCTCGTCCAGAAACAGGGTGCCACCATTGGCCGCCTCGATCTTGCCGATCATGCCACCGCGCCGCGCTCCGGTAAATGAACCTTCGCAGTGCCCAAAAAGTTCGCTGGCCAACAGGTCACGCGACAAGCTGCCACAGTTGAGCGCGACAAAAGGCCGCTCACCGACCTGGCCGAACCGATGCAGGCCCTGGGCAAAGTTTTCCTTGCCCACACCAGTCTGACCCAGCAGAAGGACGGGTACGTTAGACTTTGCCAGCATTTTGGCCTTCTGAATGGCCTGAAGCAACGGCTCACTGTGGCCAATCAGGGCATCAAAACCCTTGACATCCTGTGGCCGGAGGTCTTGTATTGGCTTGGCTTTGCGGCTCCAGCTGGAAACCGTGCCATTGGGCTGCAAAGCGGGAATGGTCAGCAAGGTGCCGATCCGCTCTCCGGCATCCACAATCGGCTCAAGCCAGTCTGCCCGCAACCATTCGGGCGCATTAACCGGTGTGGATGGTGCAAAGGTGCCTGTTCCCAAGGTGGCGATCTGGGTGGTGTTCTTCAGGTTGAAATGGATGCCGCGGGCCAGCAAGGCCGCACTTGCCAACTCGTTGGCCTTGATGGGAAAACCACGGCGATCACAAATGATCACACCATCGGTGGTGTTGGACATGGTGGCGGTGCCGCGCTCAAGCAACTGGTAGCGGAAATCCATCTCCAGCTTGGCCAACTGACTCTCGATGCGGCTGGCGGTGGTCACGGCCAAGGCCAGACTTTGGGGGCTGAAGGTCTTGCCAAGACCGGAAACATCAATGGCACCCAGGATTTTCCCGTCATAGGGGTCACGAATCACGGTGGCCGAGCAGGTCCATTCCTTGATACCCGCGCAAAAATGTTCTGCCGCATGAATCTGCACGGGTTGGCCGACCGACAAAGCGGTGCCAATGGCGTTGGTACCGCAGAGCTGCTCACTCCAGCAACTGCCTGCGATGAGGTGAATGGATCCTGCCGCATCCAGCGCGCGCGGATCACCTTCAACACCCAGAATCATGCCGTTCGGATCAGTCAGGATCATGATCGTCTCGCTCTGGGCAAGAAAGTCCTTGGCCAACGCCATCACGGGCTTGCCAGCACGCAGCAACTCTCGATGCTGGTGTTGCAGCGAAGACAGCGTTGATTCGTTCACGGGAGATGCCGCCTGTCGGCGCGATGGGTCCACCTGCTCCTCCAGGCAGCGTCGCCAGGAATCGTCAATCAGACATCGTAATGCGTTGGGTGGCGGTGTATCGCCAGACAGAAACCGGTCCCACGCAGCCATGATCGTCCGGTTGTTCTGCGGATTGGACAGTCGCTGGTGTAGTTCGTAATTGGCCAAGTTTGTCTCCTTCAGGCATGCCCCTTTGTCAGGATGTATTGCCCGACTGTCGCTCCCATTATTTTGGCGGTCGCAAGGTGCTGAATGCATGAGGGTAAACCCTGTTCGATATTCAGTCGGATTCCGAAGAACCGTCCGGATTTCAGCTGCTCTTTTCAGTGGATACGGCACTTAAATCGACTCTATTTATTCAGCATTTTCATTGGGAAAACAGACCTTTTTAAGAGTCCGCGATGTTCTTGGCACGCGCTTTGCAAAACACTTGGTGCGTTCAGAAAAATTCTGCTCGCTCGATCCGCTGCCAGTGCCATGGCGTCCATGTGCAATGGAAGTGGTTTCGAACTGCACTAACCCAATGAGGAGACACTTATATGCAAGTTCAAAGTTCACCCGTCCAGGTAATGGGCATCGATGCCGGGGGCACGATGACCGATACCTTTTTTGTCAGGGAGGATGGCTCGTTTGTCGTCGGCAAGGCGCAGAGCAATCCCGGAGACGAATCCCAAGCCATTTATGAGTCGTCGATTGACGCGCTGTCGGAATGGAACCGCCAGGTGGATGATGTTTTCCCTGAACTTCTGACCTGCGTGTATTCCGGCACCGCCATGCTGAATCGGGTGGTGCAGCGCAAGGGCTTGGACGTGGGGTTGATGTGTAACCGCGGTTTTGAAGACATTCACTCCATGGGCCGCGCCATCCAGAGTTACCTGGGTTATGCGCTTGAAGAGCGTATTCACTTGAACTGTCACCGCTACGATGAACCGCTGGTACCGCTGTCACGCACCCGCGGTGTCACCGAACGTACCGACGTGCAAGGCCAGGTGGTGATCCCGCTGCGAGAAGACGAAGTGCGCGTCGCCACGCGTGAATTGGTGGCACGCGGCTCCAAGGCCATCGTCATCAGTCTGCTGCAATCCCACAAGAACGAACACAGCGAATTGCGGGCGCGGGACATTTGCCGCGAGGAACTGAAGACGATGGGGGTGGATATTCCGGTGTTTGCCACGGTGGACTACTACCCTTCACGCAAGGAAACCCACCGCACCAACACCACCATTCTGGAAGCCTATGCGGCAGAGCCGTCACGCGCCACCCTGAAGAAGGTCAGTGACCGCTTCAAGAAACACGGTGCCAAGTTTGACCTGCGGGTCATGGCCACACACGGCGGAACCATCGGCTGGAAAGCCAAGGAACTGGCGCGCACCATTGTGTCGGGGCCGATTGGTGGCGTGATTGGCTCCAAGTTTTTGGGCGAAAAACTCGGATACGACAACATTGCCTGCAGCGACATCGGTGGCACCAGTTTTGACATGGCCATCATCACCAAAGGCAATTTTGCCATCCAGTCCGACCCGGACATGGCGCGTCTGGTGTTGTCTTTGCCCTTGGTGGCCATGGACTCGGTGGGTGCCGGTGCGGGCAGCTTCATCCGTATTGACCCGTACAGCAAAGCCATCAAACTCGGGCCCGACAGTGCCGGTTATCGGGTCGGTATGTGCTGGGCCGACAGTGGCCTGGACACCGTCTCGGTCTCGGACTGCCATGTGGTGCTGGGTTACCTCAACCCGGACAACTTCCTGGGCGGTGCCATCAAACTTGACCTTGAGCGTGCGCGCAAATACCTCAAGGCGCAAATCGCCGACCCGCTGGGTCTGACGGTGGAAGACGCTGCCGCCGGCGTGATTGAACTGCTGGACCTGAACCTGCGTGAATACATGCGCTCGGTGATCAGCGCCAAGGGCTATAACCCGGCAGACTTTGTCTGCTTCTCTTACGGTGGCGCTGGTCCGGTGCATACCTACGGTTACACCGAGGGTCTGGGCTTCAAGGATGTGGTGGTGCCCGCCTGGGCCGCCGGATTCTCGGCCTTTGGCTGCGCCTGTGCCGAGTATGAATACCGCTACGACAAGAGCGTGGATGTGGGTGTCGGCCCCGACGCCACAGATGACGAAAAAATCGTGGCTTGCCAAACCCTGACCGAGGCGTGGGCGGAACTGTCAGCCAAGGTGATCGAGGAATTTGTGATCAATGGGTTCAGGCCACAAGACGTCTTGTTGCGCCCTGGTTATCGCATGCAGTTCATGGGGCAACTCAACGACCTTGAGATCAGCTCGCCCATTGCCAGTGCTTCCACTCTCGACGACTGGAACAAGATGGTGAAGGCGTTTGACGACACCTATGCACGGGTCTATGCCTCATCGGCCAGTTCGCCTGAATTGGGGTTTGGCGTGACCGGCGCCATCATGCGTGGCAGTGTGATCTCATCCAAGCCGGAACTCCCTGAAGAGCCGGATGCGGGACCTGTGCCACCCCCATCGGCCAAGATTGGCAGCCGTCCGTTCTACCGTCACAAAAAGTGGTGGGACGCGCAGATTTGGTCGATGGAAGCCTTGAAAGCGGGCAACCGCGTGGTGGGTCCGGCCATTGTGGAATCCCCCTCCACCACCTTCATCGTGCCGTTCGGGTTTGAGACCTATTGCGATGCACACCGTTTGTTCCATCTTAAAGAAGTCAAGTAAGGAGACACCTCATGAACACAATGACCAGAAAAGAAATTGGCTTGCCTGACCTGCTGGGCAATGGCAAGACACTCAAGCAGCATCGCGACGAGGTGCTGGCGCGCACCCACAAAACCGGCTATTACAACGGCCTGGAAAAGCTGGAGTTCAAGGAATCTGACCCGATCACCTACGAAAAACTGTTTTCCAGAATCCGGGGTGGTTTGGTCCATGCCCGCGAAACGGCCAAAAAGATTGCCGCATCCCCGATCGTGGAGCAGGAAGGCGAGTTGTGCTTCACGCTGTACAACGCCGCAGGCGACTGCATTCTGACTTCCACCGGCATCATCATTCACGTTGGCACCATGGGCGCGGCGATCAAGTACATGATCGAAAACGCCTGGGAAATGAACCCCGGCATCAACCCGGGCGACATGTTCACCAACAACGATTGCTCCATTGGCAACGTGCACCCCTGCGACATCGCCACCATCGTGCCGATCTTTTGGCAGGGCAAACTGGTTGGTTGGGTCGGCGGTGTGACGCACGTCATTGACCTGGGCGCCATGACCCCCGGTTCGATGTCCACCGGCCAGGTGTCGCGTTTTGGTGATGGCCTGCAGGTGACGTGTCGCAAGACCGGCGTCAACGACACCCCGCTGCGCGACTGGTTGCATGAGAGCCAGCGTAATGTGCGCACCACCAAGTACTGGATTCTGGACGAGCGCACCCGCATTGCCGGTTGCCACATGATCCGCCAACTGGTTGAAGAAGTGCTGGAAGCCGAAGGCATCGAGAACTACACCCGCTTTGCCCATGAGATCATTGAGGAAGGTCGCCGTGGCCTGCAGGCACGCCTGAAAGCCATGACGGTTCCCGGTGTCTACCGCCGGGTGGCGTTTGTCGACATTCCCTATGACCACCCTGACATGAGTCTGGCCTCGGAGTTCGGCAAGCTCAACAGCATCATGCATGCGCCGTGTGAAATGACGATCCGCCCGGACGCCACCTGGAAACTCAATTTTGAGGGGGCGAGCCGTTGGGGCTGGCACAGCTTCAACGCCAACCAGGTCGCTTTCACCAGCGGCATCTGGGTGATGCTGACGCAAACGCTGGTGCCGACAGCACGCATCAACGATGGTGCTTACTACGCCACCGAATTCAAGTTGCCCAAGGGCACCTGGATGAACCCGGACGACCGCCGCACGGCACATGCTTACGCCTGGCACTTTCTGGTGTCTGGCTGGAGCGGCATCTGGCGCGGCATGAGCCAGTCGTACTTTGCCCGGGGTTACCTGGAAGAAGTCAACGCCGGCAACGCCAACACCTCCAACTGGCTGCAAGGTGGCGGCATGACGCAGGAGGGTGATGCCCATGCGGTCAACAGCTTTGAGCCTGCGGCTTGTGGTACCGGTGCCTGCGCCATCAAGGATGGTTTGAACCATGCGGCGGCGGTGTGGAACCCGGAAGGCGACATGGGCGACATCGAGATCTGGGAAATGGCCGAGCCACTGTTGTACATGGGGCGTAACGTCAAAACCAACTCAGGCGGCTACGGCAAGTTCCGTGGGGGCTGTGGCTTTGAGACCCTGCGCATGGTCTGGAAAGCGCAGGACTGGAGCATGTACTTCATGGGCAATGGTTACATGAACAGCGACTGGGGCTTGATGGGGGGCTACCCGTCAGCCACCGGTTACCGTTTTGAAGCCCACAAAACCGACCTGGAAGCGCGCATCCGAGAAGGCGATACCTTGCCGCTGGGTGCGGATCGTAATCCGGAAGACCAGGGCTACGAACACCACATCAGTGCCACGGCGCACGTCAAGCGTGATCAACAGTGCACCACCACCGAGGCCATCTTCGAAAACCACGATCTGTACCTCAACTACATGCGTGGTGGCCCGGGATTTGGCGATCCACTGGATCGTGATTGCGCCTCGGTTGAAAAAGACATCAACAACCGTTTTGTGCTCCCGCAATACGCTGAAAAGGTGTACGGTGTGGTGATCTCCCAAGGCGATGATCAGGTCTGGACCGTGGATGTGGCCAAAACCGCAACACGCCGCAAAGTCATTCGGCGGGAACGGATTGCCCGTGCCATTCCCACCCGCGACTGGATGAAAGAAGAGCGCGCGCGGATTCTGACCAAACATGCCTCGGTTCAGGTTCGTCACATGTTTGCCACCAGCTTTGGCCTGAGTGCCAAGTTCAAGGACGAGTTCAAGTCGTTTTGGGATCTGCCACCTGACTGGGAGTTGCCTGAATCCGAGCTGGGTGTGCCGTCATTTGGCTCCACCTACCGGATGGATCTGGCCAAAATGCCTGACGTTCGTACCGTGACCCTGGTTGAAGAATGATTTTTGGCCGGGGCGTACCCCCGGCCTCCCGTAAACCTAACGATCTGGAGATTTAAAAATGTCAATTTACACACAAGAGCAAGTGAACTATCTGGTGGAAGGCAAGCTGGACTGGGAAACCACCATGCGTATGCTGTCCATGCCCAAGGACGAAGAGCGCTTCGGCATGTACCTCAACACGCTGCAATCCAAGCTGCCGTGGGACGACAAGGTCATTCTGCCGATCAGCCTGCACCTGTTCATCGCTCAAAACAAGAAAACCAAGCAGTGGGTCACCAAATGCAGCTGTGGCCATGAGTTTGGTGACTATCGCAAGAACTGGAAACTCGAAGCCTTGATCTACGTGCGTGACAACGCAGAGGCGATGCACGAGGTTTATCCCGCGCTGATGGCACCCGACACCAACTGGCAGGTTTACCGTGAGTACTACTGCCCCACCTGCGGCACCATGCATGATGTGGAAGCACCGACTCCGTGGTATCCGGTGATGCATGAGTTCGAGCCCGATATTGAAGCCTTCTACAAGGACTGGGTCCACCTGCCCTTGCCGGAAAAAGCGAATTAAATCGGATCAGGGGCGGGTGTTTGACCTGCCCCACCCACGCCTTGTCTCGGCCCATTATTTGACGGATATCCCTCATGACTGACAACAAACTACCACCGGTGTTCCAGATTCAACGTGTCTACCTGAAAGGCCTGTTGCTGGAGCAGCCGAACTCCCCAGCCATTTTTCTTGAGCAAACATCGCCTGCGGTGGAAGTGGCGATCTCCACCACGGCCGTGAAACAGGGTGATGGGATTTTTGAGTCCACGGTCAGCGTGACCGTGACCGCCAAAATTCAGGACAAAGTGGCTTTTGTCGTGGAAGGCAAGCAGGCCGGGATTTTTGAAATTCGCCATATCCCCGCTGAGCAGCTTGACTCGGTACTGGGCATCGGTTGCCCGACCATTTTGTACCCCTATCTGCGGGCGGCCATTGCCGATGTTGTGATGCGTGGCGGTTTCCCTCCGGTGCACCTGTCCGAGATTAATTTTCAGGTGTTTTACCAACAGCAGCAAAAGCCTGCTGCGCAACAAGACTGAGAATGCGGCATGACAGTTTGAAAAGTCCGGGTGATTCATCTTTGGTTGGAGTCGAGTTATGAGCCTTGTTGATTTGTTGATTCGTCAAGCCCGCCAGCAGCCCGAGTGTGCCGCTGTCTTCAGAGGTACAGCGCTGCACGCGACCTATGGCCAGTGGGTGGCCCGCAGTGCCGGTTTGGCGCAGGTGATGCGGCAAGCGGGTCTTGAGCCCGGTGATCGGGTGCTGTTGTTCATGCACAACCATCCGCGTTATCTGGAGGTGTTATGGGCCGCCTGGTGGGCAGGACTCGTGGTGGTGCCGGTCAATGCCAAGTTACACAGCCGGGAAGTCGAGTGGATCATCGACGACGCGCAAGCCCGCTGGGCCTTTGTCACCCGTGATGTGGCACCAGAACCACTGGCCGGGCTGGCGTGGCAAATCGATATTGAAAGTGCCGAGGCCGATGCGCTGCTGGCACCCGTTCCTGATGCATGGGCCGTTCCGGTCACACCGCGTGAACTCGTCGACCTGGCCTGGCTGTTTTACACCAGCGGCACCACGGGTCGACCCAAAGGGGTGATGCTGACGCACCGGAACCTCATCACCATGGGGCTGACTTATTTTGTGGATGTTGATCCGGTGGCCAGCACCGATACCATCGTCTACGCTGCGCCGATGTCGCATGGTGCCGGGCTGTACGCCATTCCGCATGTCATGGCGGGGGCACGGCATGTGGTGCCAGCGTCTGGCGGGGTTGATCCGGCAGAGCTGTTTGCATTGGGTCGAAGCATCGGGCCGCTGTCGACCTTTGCCGCACCGACCATCGTCAAGCGGCTGGTGGATTACGCGCAAGACAACAACTTGAGCCCGGAGCAGTGTGCCAGATCGTTCAAAACCATCGTCTACGGCGGCGCACCGATGTATTTGGCTGATATTCAGCACGCCTTGCGGGTCATGGGGCCGCGTTTTGTGCAGATATACGGTCAGGGTGAAACACCGATGGTGGCCACGGCATTGGCGCGCCAGCATCTGGCAGACACGACGCACCCGCGTTATCTGGAACACCTGGCATCGGTGGGTGTGGCACAAACACCGGTACAGGTGCGGGTGACCAACGAGCATGGCCAGGATGTTGCACTGGGCGAGGTCGGTGAAGTGCTGGTCAAGGGCGACAGTGTGATGGCGGGCTACTGGCACAACCCGCAAGCCAGCGCCCTGGCTATTCGAGACGGCTGGCTGTTTACCGGAGATGTCGGTTGTCTGGACCGTGATGGATTTTTGACACTGAAAGACCGCAGCAAAGACCTCATCATCAGTGGTGGCTCCAACATCTACCCACGCGAAGTCGAAGAAGCGCTGCTGACTTTGAGTGGTGTGGCCGAAGCCGCGGTAGTGGGGGCACCCGACCCCGAGTGGGGCGAAGTGGTGGTGGCGTTTGTGGTGCTGGAGATGGATGCAACGGTGGGGCAAACTGAACTGGATCAACATTGTCTGGCACAGATCGCACGGTTCAAGCGCCCCAAACACTACCATTTTGTGGATAGCCTGCCAAAAAACAACTATGGCAAGGTGTTGAAGACGGCACTGCGCGAAGCCGCCTGTTTGGCGTTGACCATCCATCCCGCGTGACCGCTTGATGAGTCACGACGCGTTGATCATTACAATCCGTATCACTTCTCAGGAGGCTGTCGGACTTATGGCATCGATAGCGAAAATCGGCCCCAACGAGGACAGTTTTTGCCGGATTTGCAGGCCCATAGCCCCGCTATGGGTCAAAAAGCCGGTGAAAAATGGACCGTTGCGGTCGATTTGCAGCCGATGACTCATAAGTCCGGCAGCCTCATAGGGCCAAACCAGGGCAAAACAGTGCGCAAATGCGGCGTTTTGGCGGTTTGGTTTTGATCTTGTTTCCTTGCTATTCAGCGCGGGACGGGTACTTCCACAAGGCCTACATGGGCTCCATTGTGCAAGTGGGTTATTGATTAGTCTCTGGGGGTAAATTCCCCGCTTAAAGCTTCTGCCCGATCATCCGCTTGTAAAGCGCCAGCGATTCGCCGACGATGCCGCGCCTGAAGGCCAGCACGCAGATGACAAAGATCGCGCCCATGATCACGGTGACCAAGGAACCCACCTTGTCCGCGAGTTCGTTCTGCAAGGTGACGACGACGGTGGCCCCCACCAGCGGGCCGAACAGCGTGCCCATACCGCCCAGCAGCGTCATCAGCACCACCTCGCCCGAGGTGTGCCAGTGGGCGTCGGTCAGGGTGGCGAACTTGAACACCAGAGTCTTGGTCGCGCCGGCCAGCCCCGCCAACCCGGCCGAGAGCACGAAGGCCAGCAGCTTGTATTTCGCCACGTCGTAGCCCAGTGAAATCGCCCGCGGCTCGTTTTCCCGGATCGCCTTGAGGATCTGGCCGAAGGGCGAATGGATGGTGCGCTGGATTAGCCAGAAGGCGCCGACGAAGATCGCCACCACCAGGTAGTAGAGGTTGATGTCATTGGCCAGGTCGAAGCCGAACAGGGTGCCGCGCGGCACGCCCTGCAGACCGTCCTCGCCGCCGGTGAATGGCACCTGGAGAAAAAAGAAAAACACCATCTGCGCCAGGGCCAGGGTCACCATGGCGAAGTAGATGCCCTGCCTGCGAATCGCCAGGCTACCAATCACCCAGCCCAGTCCCGCAGCGGCGACCGTGCCGGCCAGGAGGCCGAGCAGCGTCGGCAGCTCCCAAACCTTGAGGGCATGCCCGGTGACGTATCCGGCCGTGCCGAGAAATACCGCATGGCCGAAGGACAAGAGACCCGTGTAACCCAGCAGCAGGTTGAAGGCGCAGGCGAACAGGGCGAAGCACAGCACCTTCATGACCAGGATCGGGTAGATGAACATCGGCGCCAGCAAGAGCAGGCCAAGACCGACCAGGTAGGCGATGGTGACGCGTCGGCTCATTTTTCCCTCCCGAACAGGCCGGCGGGACGGATCATCAGCACCACCGCCATGATCATGAAGACCACGGTGGCGCTGGCCTCGGGCCAGAACACCTTGGTCATGCCCTCGATGATGCCCAGGCCGAGGCCCGTCACCACCGAACCGAGTATCGAACCCATGCCGCCGATCACCACCACGGCGAAGACGATGATGATCAGGTTGGAGCCCATCAGCGGGCCGACCTGGGAGGCCGGGGCGGCCAGCACGCCGGCAAATCCGGCCAGGCCGACGCCGAAGCCGTAGGTGAGCATCACCATCAGCGGCACGTTGATGCCGAAGGCCTGGGTCAGCTTGGGATTTTCCGTGGCGGCGCGCAGATAGGCGCCCAGTCGCGTCTTCTCGATCAGGTACCAGGTGGCGAGGCACACCGTCAGCGAGGCGACGACGATCCAGGCGCGATACTTGGGCAGGAACATGAAGCCTAGGTTGTATGCACCGGCAAATTCCTCGGGAATCGAATAGGGCTGGCCGGCGACGCCGTAGAGGTCGCGAAACAGGCCCTCGATCATCAGCGCCAGGCCGAAGGTCAGCAGCAGGCCGTACAAATGGTCGAGCTTGTACAGCCATTGCAGCATCAGGCGCTCGATGGCAATGCCGATCAGGCCGACGCAGATCGGCGCCAATATCAGCATCCACCAGTAGCCGATGCCGAAATACTCGAGGCCGATCCAGGCCAGCATGGCGCCCGTCATGTAGAGGGCGCCATGGGCGAAGTTGATGATGTTCAGCATGCCGAAGATCACGGCTAACCCGAGGCTCAGAACGGCGTAGAAGGAGCCGTTGACCAGCCCCAGCACCAGTTGGCCGAAGAACGCAGGCAGCGGAATGCCGAAGAAGTCAGTCATGGCGATACGTGTCCGATGTATGGGCGGAACGGACTGCAGCCCGTTCCGCGGGGCGACTAGGAGGCGGTCTTCTTGATCAGCGGGCAGCGCGAGGCCGACAGCGGCTGGAAGGCATCGGCGGCGGGGATGGTCTGCTTGACCGTGTAATAGTCCCAGGCGTATTTCGAGTCCGCCGGCTTCTTGACGTGCATCAGGTACATGTCATGGACCATGCGGCCGTCGTCGCGGATCGTGCCGTTCTTGGCAAAGAAGTCGTTGACCGGCGTCTTCTTCATCTGCGCCATGACCTTCTGCGTATCGTCCGAGTTGGTTGCCTTGACCGCTTTCAGGTAGTGGCTCACCGCCGAGTACATGCCGGCCTGGATCATGGTCGGCATTTTCTTCATGCGGTCGAAAAAGAGCTTCGACCAGGCACGTGTTTCCTCGTTGCGATCCCAGTAGAAAGCTTCCGTCAGGTACATGTTCTGTGTGGTATTGAGGCCCAGTGCATGGATGTCGGTGATGAACATCAGGAGGCCGGCCAGCGACTGCTTGGGCGTGACGCCGAATTCGGCCGCCTGCTTGATCGAACTCATGGTGTCGGTGCCGGCATTGGCCAGACCGATCACCTGCGCGCCCGAGCTCTGCGCCTTGAGCAGGAAGGATGAGAAATCGCTGCCGGGAAAGGGATGGCGCACGGCGCCAAGAACTTTGCCGCCGTTGGCCTGCACCACGCTGGCGGAATCCTTCTCCAGCGAATGGCCGAAGGCGTAGTCGGCGGTGATGAAATACCAGGACTTGCCGCCCTGCTGCACCACGGCCTTGGCCGTGCCGTTGGCCACCGCGTAGGTGTCGTAGGTCCAGTGCACCGTGACGTCGTTGCAATCCTCGTTGGTGATGCGGGTGGAGGCCCCGCCGGAGATCAGGGCCAGCTTGTTCTTCTCCTTGGCGACCTTCATCACCGCCAGCGCCGTTGAAGTGGTGACCAGCTCGGTGATCACATCGACCTTGTCGCGGTCGAACCATTCACGCGCCTTGTTGGACGAAAGGTCGGCCTTGTTCTGGTGGTCGGCGGCGACGACCTCGATGGTGAATCCGGGCTTTTCCTTCGCCTTGAAATCCTCGATGGCCATCTTTGCGGCCTCGACGGCGCCCGCGCCGGAAAGATCGGAATAGGCGCCCGACATGTCGGTGAGCACGCCGATTTTCACGGCATTGTCGGAAATCTGGGCCTGGGCCAGGGCCGGAACGGCGGTAGCGATGGCGAGTGCGATGCATTTCAGTTTCATGGTGCTTCCTTCTGTAAAAAATCAAACGCCCAGCATTTCCTGCAAATAGCCGAGCTTGTCCTTGAGTTCGTGTTGCCTGACTTCGCCGGCGATCTGGCCGTGTTCGACGACGAACATGCGGTCGGCCAGCGGCGCGGCGAAGCGGAAGTTCTGCTCGACGAGGACGATGGTGTAGTCGCGGGCCTTGAGCTGGCGGATGACGTCGCCCAGCTTCTGCACGATCACCGGCGCCAGGCCTTCCGAGATTTCATCGAGCAGCAGCAAGCGTGCCCCCGTCCGCAGGATGCGCGCCAGCGCCAGCATCTGCTGTTCGCCGCCGGAAAGCCGCGTGCCCTGGCTGTTCCGGCGTTCCGCGAGATTGGGGAACATCGCGTACAGCTCGTCTACGCTCATGCCGCCGCTGCCCACTCGCGGCGGCAGCAGCAGGTTCTCCTCGCAACTGAGGCTGGCGTAAATGCCGCGCTCTTCGGGACAGTAGCCGACGCCCAACTGGGCGATCTTGTGCGAGGGCAGGCCGATGATCTCGCGGCCGTTGAGCATGATCGAGCCGCTGCGTTTTCCGGTCAGGCCCATGATGGCGCGCAAGCTGGTGGTGCGTCCGGCGCCGTTCCTGCCCAGCAGCGAGATGCATTCGCCGCGCCGCACTGTGAAGTCCATGCCGTGCAGCACATGTGATTCGCCGTAGAAGGCATGCAGGTCGGAGACACGGAGATATTCCGTACCGGCACTCACGCCGCGACTCCCGCCAGTTCATCCGCTTCAGTTCCCATATATGCTTCGATCACGGCCGGATCAGCCGCGACTGTCGCATAGTCGCCTTTGGCCAGTACCGAGCCGCGCGCCAGCACGGTGATGCTGTCGGATATCCCGGCGACCACCTTCATGTTGTGCTCGACCATCAAGATGGTGCGGTTGGCCGAGACCTGCTTGATCAGTTGCATGACGCGGTCGACGTCTTCGTGGCCCATGCCCTGGGTCGGTTCGTCGAGCAGCATCAGTTCCGGATCGAGCGCCAGCGTGGTGGCGATCTCCAGTGCGCGCTTTCTGCCGTAGGGCATTTCCACGGTCACCATGGCGGCACAGGCCTCCAGTCCGACAGCAGTCAATAGTTCCATGGCGCGCTCGTCGAGCCGGTTCAGGCTGCGTTCCGATTTCCAGAAGTGGAAGCTGGTGCCGAGCTTGCGCTGCAAGGCGATGCGAATGTTGTCGAGCACCGTCAGGTGGGGAAACACCGCGCTGATCTGGAAGGAGCGCACGATGCCGCGGCGGGCGATCATCTGTGGCGCCTCACTGGTGATGTCGATGCCGTTGAAACGTATGCTGCCGCGCGTCGGTTCGAGGAACTTGGTCAGCAGGTTGAAGCAGGTGGTCTTGCCGGCGCCGTTGGGGCCGATCAGGGCATGGATCTCGCCGCGGCGGACCTTGAGGTCCACGCCATTGACTGCGACGAAGCCCTTGAACTCCTTGACCAGCCCCGCGGTTTCGAGGATGCAGTCGGCGCTCATTCGATCGCCGCCGCCGATTTCATCTGCTGGCGCAGGACGAACTTCTGGATCTTGCCGGTCGAGGTCTTCGGCACGGTGCCGAAAACCACCTGCTTGGGCACCTTGAAGCGCGCCATGTGGCTGCGGCACCAGTCGACGATCTCCTCTTCGCTCGCGCTGGCGCCGTCCTTGAGTTCGACGAAGGCGCAGGGCACCTCGCCCCACTTGGCGTCGGGCCGCGCCACCACGGCCGTGGTGAGCACCGCAGGGTGCCTGTAGAGCACGTCCTCGACTTCCACCGAGGAAATGTTCTCGCCGCCGGAAATGATGATGTCCTTGCTGCGATCCTTGATCTTGACGTAGCCGTCGGCCTGCATCACGGCGAGATCGCCGGTGTGGAACCAGCCGCCGCGAAAGGCCTCCTCGGTGGCGCTGGGGTTCTTCAGGTAACCCTTCATGGTGATGTTGCCGCGGAAGAAGATCTCGCCCATGGTTTCGCCGTCCCAGGGCACCGGCAGCAGCGTGTCCGGGTCGAGCACGGTGACCGCCTGCTGCATGTGGTAAGGCACGCCCTGGCGGCCGTTGAGTCGCGCCCGCTCTTCCAGCGGCAGACTGTCCCAGCCTTCCTGCTTGGCGCAGACCGCGGCCGGGCCATAAACCTCGGTGAGGCCATAAACGTGGGTCAGCTCAATGCCGATCTTCTCGGCGCCCTCGATGATCGCCGGCGGCGGCGCGGCACCGGCGATCAGGCCGTGCAGCTTCCAGGAGATGCCTTCGCGCAGCGCCGCCGGGGCGTTGATCAGCGTGCCATAGACGATGGGCGCACCGCACAGATGGGTCACCGCGTGGCGGCGGATCAGCTCGAAAATCGCCTGCGGCTCGACGCGGCGCAGGCAGACGTGGGTCCCGGCATTGGCCGCCACGGTCCACGGAAAGCACCAGCCGTTGCAGTGGAACATCGGCAGCGTCCACAGGTATATGGCATGCGGCGGCATGGCCCAGGAAATGATGTTGCTGGCGGCATTGAGATAGGCGCCGCGGTGGTGATAGACCACGCCCTTTGGGTTGCCGGTGGTGCCCGAGGTGTAGTTGATGCAGATCGCATCCCACTCGTCGGTCGGCAGGGCCCAGGCGTAGTCCGCATCGCCGCCGGCCAGGAAGTCCTCGTACTCGATCCCGCCCAGGTGCTTGCCGCCCTCGTAGAGATCGTCCAGTACGTCGATCACAATCGGTGGCGGGCCGTCGAGCAGGGTAAGCGCCTTCTCGATCACGGGCGAAAACTCGGGATCGGTGAGCAGCACCTTCGCCTCGCCGTGGCCGAGCATGAAGGCGATGGCCTCGGCGTCGAGCCGGGTGTTCAGCGTGTTGAGCACGGCGCCGCACATGGGCACCCCGAAATGCGCCTCGACCATCGCCGGCACGTTGGGCAACATCACCGCCACCGTGTCTCCAGCGCCGACTTTCAGCGCCGCCAGAGCGGACGCCAGTCGCCGGCAGCGCGCATAGGTCTCGCACCAAGTGAAGCGGTGCGCGCCGTGGATCACGCTGGCGCGTCGCGGATAGACCAGCGCAGTGCGCTCGATGAAGCTCAGCGGCGACAGCGGCACGTAGTTGGCCGGGTTGCGGGCCAGGCTGGTGGTGTAGGGTTTGCTCATGATCGTCTCCTCGGGACGCAATCATGCGCGGCGATGTTTGCGCCACTGTTGGTCGAATGTATCGAATCGTATCGGCGACGAAACTCCTGCGCCGCGTGCCTACAATTCCGTTATGAGCCCACCGCTGTTCCCGCCCATCGCCGCCACCGATACCGGCGCCCGCCTCGACCTGATGCAGGCCGCGCTGGACAGGGTGAACCAGGGCTTCACCATCATCGATTCCGAATTGCGGCTGGTGGCCTGGAACCGCGGCTTCTTCGAAATGCTGGAGTTCCCGCTCGAGTTCGGTTGCTTCGGCACGCCCTTCGAAACCTTTATGCGCTACAACGCCGAGCGCGGCGAGTACGGGCCGGGCCCGGTCAAGGAACTGGTCGCGGAGCGGGTCAAGGCGGCGCGCGGCTTCGCCCCGCACTACTTCGAGCGCATCCGCCCCAACGGTCGCATCATCGCCGTCAGCGGTGAACCAGTGCCGGGCCGCGGCTTCGTCACGCTCTACACCGACATCACCGAACAACGTAACAGCGAGCGCCTGATCCGCGAGCAGAACAACGAGCTGGAACGCCGCGTCGCCGAACGCACCGAGGCTCTGAGCCGCAGCGAGGAGCGGCTGCGCCTGATCACCGACGCGATCCCGGCGCTGATCGCCTACTTTGACTGCAAGCGCGTCTACCACTTCGCCAACCGCGGCTATGCCGAATGGTTCGGTCGGCGCAAAGAGGACGTGCCCGGCCGCGACATCGAGGAAGTCATCGGCAGCCGACTGGCGGCAGAACTGCGGCCGCATCTCGACGCGGTGCTGGAAGGCCGCGGCGTCAGCTTCGAATACGCGCTGCGGCGCGGCGACGGTAGCCTGCGCCACGCCAGCACCACGCTGGTGCCCGAGTTCGGCCCCGACGGCGAAGTGCGTGGCGCCTACGTGCTCTCGGCCGACGTCACCGAACAGAAGAACACCCAGGCCGCCCTGCTCCAGGCGCGCAAGATGGAGGCCGTGGGCCAGTTGGCCGGTGGCCTCGCGCACGACTTCAACAACATGCTGACGGTGGTGATCGGCAACCTCGCCGCCTTGAAGGAACGCCGCCCCGACGACGCGGCGCTGGCCGATTGCCTCGACCCGGCGCTGGCCGCCGCGCGGCGCGGCGTGGACCTGATCCGTCGCCTGCTCTCCTTTGCCCGCCAGCAGTCGCTGGAACCGCGTCCGGTGGATGTCGACCGCCTGCTCGGCGAACTGCTGCCGCTGCTGCGCCGCTCGCTGCCAGAGAGCATCGTCGTCGACACCGACCTGCCCGAGGCTGCGTTGTTCGCCATGACCGACCCGCACCAGCTCGAAAACGCACTGCTCAACCTCTCCTTCAACGCCCGCGACGCCATGCCGGGGGGCGGCCGGCTCGACATCGTCGTCGGCGCCCGTGCGCTGGCCGGGCCCGAGGCCGCCGACCTCGACTTGGCGCCCGGCGACTACGTCGAAATCGCCGTGCTGGACAGCGGCCAGGGCATGAGCGCGGCCGTGCTGGCGCGCGCGCTGGAACCCTTCTTTACCACCAAGGGCTATGCCGCCGGCAGCGGCCTGGGGTTGTCGATGGTCTATGGCTTCGCCAAGCAATCGGGCGGTGGCCTGCACCTGGTTAGCACGCTGGGCGCAGGCACCGCAGCGCGCCTGCACCTGCCGCGCTGCGCGCCGGCCCCGCAGCCCGAATCCGACGGCATCGGACTGCTGGCCGCCGCCGCCGGGCGCGAGCTGGTGCTGCTGGTCGAGGACGATGCCGAGGTGCGACGCGTGGTGCGCATGCAGCTCATCGGGCTCGGCTATCCGGTGATCGAGGCCGCCAACGGCGTCGAGGCGCTGGCGCTGCTCGACCAGCTCGGGCAGATCGCGCTGGTGCTGAGCGACGTGGTGATGCCCGGTGGTGTCGACGGTCTGAGCCTGGTGCGCGAAGTGCGCGTGCGCCGGCCGGGCGTCGGCGTCCTGCTGATGAGCGGCTATGCTGGCGGCCCCGACGTTGCCAGCGGCGAGGTGCCGCTGCTGGCCAAGCCCTTCTCCAGCCACGAACTGGCGGCGGCACTGGAATCCTGCCGGCCATGAGCGTCCGCGACGAAATCTACATCCTCGAAGACGACCCGCTGGTCGCCGGCACCATCGCCCACGTCCTGGAGGAATACGGCTACGCCACGCACAGGTTCCGCACCGCCGGCGAACTGCTGGCCGCCGTCGCGCGCCAGGCGCCGCAACTGGCCATTGTCGATCTCGGCCTGCCTGATCGCGATGGCATGGACGTGGTGCGCGAACTGCGCCAGAGCGCCGATTGCGGCGTGCTGATCCTGACCGGGCGCGACATCCTTTCCGACCGCGTGCTGGGCCTCGAACTCGGCGCCGACGACTACATGGTCAAGCCCTTCGAGCCGCGCGAACTGGTCGCCCGCATCCGCAGCATCCTGCGCCGCCGCAGCCCGTCCGCCGCGACCGGCAAGGACCGGCGCCTGGCCAGGTTCGGCCCCTGGCGCTACGACCCGGCCAGCTTCACCCTGAGTGACGCCGACGGCACGGAGCAAATCCTCGGCGCGGCGGAAGCGCGCCTGCTGCAATGTTTCCTGGAAAAGCCCAATCGCGTACTGAGCCGCGAGCAACTCGCCAGCAATTCCGAGCTCTCACCGCTCGACCGCAGCATCGACGTGCGCGTCTCGCGCTTGCGCAAACGCCTCGACGACGACACCCCGTCGTCGCGCCTGATCAATACCGTGTATGGCGCGGGCTATGTGCTGACCGCAAGGGTACGCTGGGAAATCGGCTAGGGCGAAAAGCGGCGCGCGGTATTGGGCGCAGAAGTCCTTGCTCGGACCAATGAGAAAGTCGGCGCTGGCGGTACGGCGGTTGTTCGGCCGAAACGGACATCTCTGCCTGGCCAATGCAATGTCCGCTGTTGACCCGTGATATTCACGTTCGATTGGGGCGTGGGTGGAATAGCTGAGTCCTTGGCGCCCAGATACATTGCGTGTTCTGGGCCATTAAAGACCGGCACCCATTCTTTGTCCCCGTCACCACATGGATACCTGAAGTCAGTAGAGGAAACGATAACTTGCCCGTCCTTCTTAGTCACTGGTTGCTTCAGTTCATTAAGGAAGTGTTTCACCCAGCCGACACAGTCGCAAGAACCCGGTCACGCAGGATGCGCCCGTCTTTGGCTGTTGCCTTATCCAGCAAGGATTCGCTGATCATTACAATTGACATAGCTTCTCCAGGACAAAAGCAGGACAAAACTTTGCAGGAATGCGATGTTTTTGACGGACTTTGTTTTGGTCTTTTTTTCCGCTGCCAGCTGTGCGTCGGACACCTCAACGATGCCCACATTGGGCTCGATGGTGCAAGTGGGTTGTTGATTCATAAGGATATTTCATGAAATGTGGCATCGTGGGCTTGCCCAACGTCGGTAAATCGACCCTGTTCAACGCGCTGACCAAGGCGGGCATTGCGGCTGAGAACTACCCCTTTTGCACCATCGAGCCCAATGTGGGCATTGTCGAAGTGCCCGACACCCGGCTCGACGCGCTGTCAGCCATCGTGAATCCGCAAAAGGTGCAACGCGCCATTGTCGAGTTTGTCGATATTGCTGGCCTGGTGGCCGGTGCCAGCACGGGTGAGGGCTTGGGCAACAAGTTTTTGGCGCACATTCGTGAAACCGACGCCATCATCAATGTGGTGCGCTGCTTTGAAGACACCAATGTGATCCATGTGGCCGGCAAGGTCGACCCGATTGACGACATCGAAGTGATCCAGACCGAGTTGTGCCTGGCGGACTTGGCGGCCGTGGAAAAAGCCCTGCACCGTGTCACCAAGCTGGCGCGCTCAGGCGACAAAGAATCTATCAAGCTGGTTGCGATTCTGGAAAAGTGCCAGCTCGCCTTGAACGAAGCCAAACCGGTGCGTACGCTCGATTTCACCAAGGAAGAGTTGCCGCTGCTCAAGCAGTTCTTCCTGATCACCGCCAAGCCGGCCATGTTTGTCGCCAATGTGGCTGAAGACGGCTTTGAGAACAACCCGTTTCTGGACCGTCTGACGGCTTATGCCACGGCCCAGAATGCACCGGTGGTGGCCATTAGCGCCAAGCTGGAAGCCGAAATGGCCGAGATGAGCGACGAAGACCGCCTGATGTTTTTGGAAGAACTCGGCCTGCACGAGCCGGGCTTGAACCGCCTGATTCGTTCGGCCTACAAACTGCTGGGCTTGCAAACTTACTTCACCGCTGGTGTCAAGGAAGTGCGTGCCTGGACCATCCATGTGGGCGACACCGGGCCGCAGGCGGCGGGCGTGATCCACACTGATTTCGAGAAGGGTTACATCCGTGCCCAGACCATTGCCTATGAAGACTTCATTGCCTTCAAGGGTGAGCAGGGCGCCAAGGACGCCGGCAAGATGCGCGCCGAAGGCAAGGACTACGTGGTCAAGGACGGCGACGTGATGAACTTCTTGTTCAGCTCGTGACACCACTGTCTAGCCGCCAAAAGCCCCCATCAACGCGGCCGTCATGGTGATGTAGCGGGCGCATTTGCCGATGGCCATGTAACCCAGGCAAGGCCAAAACGGCAACTTTAGCCAACCTGCCACCGCGCACAGGGGATCGCCCACAATGGGCAGCCAGGTCAGCAGGCAGGCCTTGGGGCCGAGCCGCTCCAGCCAGGCCACCGCGCGCAGGTGGTGTTTTGAGTGCTGGTATTTGTCCACCACCTTGTGCGACGCCAGCCCCATCCACCATGTGACAGCACCGCCCAGTGTGTTGCCAATGGTGGCCACGGCGATGGCCGGCCAGAACAGTGACGGATTGAGTTCCACCAGACCGAACACCACTGGCTCCGACCCCAGGGGCAGCAGGGTGGCCGACACGAACGACACCACAAAAACGCTGCTGAGTCCGAATTTGGGCAGCGCCAGCAGGGTGAGAAGGTGATCGATCCAGAGTTCCATGGGTGTCGCAGTATAGTTTTTGCAGGGTGTCCGCCGACATCGGTGTTTATTTCATTTGCTGAAATTTTGGGCAGCTAGAATCGCGCATCCCCTGACCTATTTTTTGCTTCCAGTGATCCGCTGGTATTTTTCGTTTGCTTTGAACACGTTCGCATGAACATCGGCCCCTACCTGTTGCCCAACACCTGTTTAGTCGCCCCCATGGCGGGGGTGACGGATCGGCCGTTTCGCCAGCTGTGCAAGCGTTTGGGTGCGGGTTACGCGGTGAGCGAGATGGTGACCAGTCGGCCCGATTTGATGCGTTCGCTCAAGACCTCGCAGCGCGCCAACCACGACGGCGAGCCCGGCCCCATTGCCGTGCAGATTGCCGGCACCGATGCGCCCATGATGATGGACGCCGCACGCTACAACATCGACCGGGGTGCCCAGATCATCGACATCAACATGGGCTGTCCGGCCAAAAAAGTGTGCAACAAATGGGCTGGTTCCGCCCTGATGCAGGACGAGGCGCTGACCATTCGCATTGTGTCGGCGGTGGTGCAGGCCTGTGCCCCGCTGGGGGTACCGGTGACCCTCAAGATGCGCACCGGCTGGTGTAACACGGCCAAAAACGCGGTGCAACTGGCACGGGCGGCCGAGTCGGCCGGCGTGCAGATGGTCACCGTGCATGGCCGCACGCGTGAACAGGGTTACCGCGGCCATGCCGAGTACGACACCATTGCGGCGGTGAAGGCCGCGTTGCGTATTCCGGTGGTGGCCAATGGTGACATCGACAGCCCGGAAAAAGCGCGCGCGGTGCTGGCAGTCACCGGTGCCGACGCCGTGATGATCGGTCGCGCCGCGCAGGGGCGGCCCTGGATTTTTCGGGAAATTGTGCATTTTTTAGCCACCGGCGAGCAACTGGCACCGCCGCTGGTGGCAGAAGTCAAGCAACTGCTGCTGGCCCATCTGCAAGACCATTACAGCCTGTATGGTGAATTCATCGGTGTGCTCAGTGCGCGCAAACACATTGGCTGGTACGTGCGGGAACTGCCCGGTGGTGAGGCCTTTCGGACCCATATGAATACCTTGCCAGATTGCCAGACGCAGTGGGCGGCGGTGGCGGAATTTTTTGACGAACTCAATACGCGTATGGATCGCCTGCCCAAGCCAGTGCGTCCGCAGCATGATCACAACCATGAATTGAATAACAAAATGGAGACCTTTCAATGAAACCTTTGCACATTGCAGACTGTGTGCGCAGCAATTTAGAGAATTACCTGACCGATTTAGGCCACAGCGAGCCCAATGGCATGTACGACATGCTGCTGGCGGTGGTAGAGAAACCCTTGCTCGAAGTGGTGATGCAGCGCGCTGACAACAACCAGTCCAAAGCGGCCCAATACCTGGGTCTGAACCGCAACACCCTGCGCAAGAAACTGCTGGAGCACAAGCTCATCGATTAAGCCCCGGCAAGGCGTTTGCCCAACGCAGCCGCACCGATTTCAAACTTAAAACCAAGACCCATGAACGCTTTAATTTCTGTCTCCGACAAAACCGGCATTGTTGAATTTGCCCAGGCCTTGCATGCACTCGGCATCAAGCTGCTGTCCACCGGTGGCACCGCCAAATTGCTGGCTGACCGAGGCCTGCCCGTGACCGAGGTGGCCGAAGTCACCGGTTTCCCCGAGATGCTTGACGGCCGTGTCAAGACCCTGCACCCCAAGGTGCACGGTGGCCTGCTGGCGCGCCGTGATGTGCCCGAGCACATGGCCGCGCTCAAGGCCTATGCCATCGACACCATCGACCTGCTGGTGGTCAACCTGTACCCCTTTGAGGCCACCGTGGCCAAGGCCGGCTGCACGCTCGAAGACGCCATCGAGAACATCGACATTGGCGGTCCGGCCATGGTGCGCAGTGCCGCCAAAAACTGGAAAGACGTGGCGGTGTTGACCGACGCCAGCCAATACACCCAGGTGCTGGCTGACCTGCAGGCCAGCGGCGTGGTGTCGCAAGCCACCAAATTTGCGCTGTCGGTGGCGGCGTTCAACCGCATCAGCCAGTACGACAGCGCCATCAGCAATTATTTGTCGTCAATCACGTTTGAAGAAGGTGCCAGCAACCCGGCGCGTAGCCTGTTTCCGGGACAAAGCAACACCAACTTCATCAAGCTGCAAGACCTGCGTTACGGTGAAAATCCGCACCAGAGCGCCGCTTTTTACCGCGACCTCTATCCAGCACCAGGCTCGCTGGTGAGCGCCGTGCAGTTGCAGGGCAAGGAGCTCAGCTACAACAACATCGCCGACGCCGATGCCGCCTGGGAATGCGTCAAGAGCTTCGACACGCCGGCCTGCGTCATCGTCAAACACGCCAACCCCTGCGGCGTGGCCGTGGGTGCTGATTCGCTGGAAGCCTACAGCAAGGCCTTCCAGACCGACCCGACCTCGGCCTTTGGCGGCATCATCGCCCTCAACTGCCCGCTGGATGAACGCGCTGCGCTGCAAATGTCCAAGCAGTTCATCGAGGTGCTGATGGCGCCCAGCTTCACACCCGAAGCGCTGGCCGTGTTCAAGAGCAAGGTCAATGTGCGTATCCTGCAAATTGCCCTGCCAACCGGTGGCGCCAGCGACTGGGACAACGGCCGCAACGCCATGGACATCAAACGCGTGGGCTCGGGTCTGCTGATGCAGACCGCTGACAATCACATCCTCACGTTGGCCAACCTCAAGGTGGTGACCAAAGTACAACCCACGCCAGAGCAATTGCAGGACCTGCTGTTTGCCTGGACCATTGCCAAGTTCGTCAAGAGCAATGCCATTGTGTTCTGCAAGGGCGGCATGACCATGGGCGTGGGCGCCGGCCAGATGAGCCGGCTCGATTCGGCGCGTATTGCCAGCATCAAGGCCGAGCATGCGGGCCTGAGCCTGAAAGGCACGGCCGTGGCCAGCGACGCCTTCTTCCCGTTCCGCGACGGTCTCGATGTGGTGGTGGATGCCGGCGCCACCTGCGTGATTCAGCCGGGCGGCTCGATGCGCGACCAGGAAGTGATCGACGCCGCAGATGAGCGCGGTGTTGCCATGGTTTATTCAGGCGTTCGGCATTTCAGGCATTGATTAATGTCTGAGTTTTCCGGATTGCGCTGCGCTCCATTCTGCTACCTGTCTGGATGGCAGTAAATTACCACCCAATCACCGCCCGTGGTAATCTAGCGGCTATGACACATGTTTCAGTCGCTGACATTCTTGAGTTGCCCGTTCAGGAGCGCATCCATCTCGTCGAATTGATTTGGGAGAGCATTGCTGCGTTCCCGCAGGCCGTCGAGGTGCCAGCGGAGCTTAAAACTGAACTTGTTGCTCGTCTGGCAGACTTTGAACGTGATCCTGAGGCCGGTTACTCATGGGATCAAGTCAAGGCAAAACTGAAAACCGGGTCGTGGCATACCGCCTGACGTTCTCTGGCCGTGCCGTCAAAGAGATCGGTGAGGCCTATGAGTGGTATGAACTGCAAAGCCCGGGCCTTGGGTATGAGTTTGAATTGGCGTTTGAGCTTCAATTGAAGCGCATGGAGCAAGTCCCGCTTTTGTACGCGGAGGTCTTGCCAGGGGTTCGACGCGCACTTCTACCGAGGTTTCCCTTTGGTGTTTTCTATACCGTGCGGTTTGATCTTGTCCATGTACTTGCCGTGATCCACAACGCCCGAAATCCAAAGCGTTGGCCGCGATAAAGTGCGCGGCAACACGTTTTATTTCGACAGTGTCTTGAACACCTCAGCCGCAGCCGCCACGGTTTCGGCAATGTCGGCATCGGTATGTGCGGCGCTGACAAACCCGGCCTCGTACAGCGCGGGTGCAATGTAAACGCCACGGTTCAGCAGGCCGTGGAACAACTGGTTGAATTTGGCGCCATCGGTCTTCATGACCTGGCTGTAGGTGCTGGGTAGGGTGTCGAGCAAATAAAAACCCATCATGCCGCCCTCTGAGTCGCCACAAAACGCCACACCTTCAGCCTTTGCGGCCTCGCTCAGCCCGCTGATCAGGGCGCGGGTCTTGCGGCCCAGTTCGTCATAAAAACCGGGCTTGCTGATCTCATTCAGCGTCGCCAGGCCGCAGGCCGTGGCCACCGGGTTGCCGCTCAAGGTGCCGGCCTGGTAGACCGTGCCCAGCGGCGCCAGGTGTTCCATCACCGCGCGTTTGGCGCCAAAAGCGGCCAGCGGCATGCCACCGCCAATCACTTTGCCCATCACCGTCATGTCGGGCTCGAAGCCGGGGATTTCTTTGGCATAGACACTTTGCGCGCCACCCAGGGCCACGCGAAAACCGGTCATGACCTCGTCAAACACCAGCAGTGCGCCGTACTGGGTGCAGAGCTCGCGGCAGCGTTTCACAAACGGCACACTGGCGCGCACAAAGTTCATGTTGCCGCAGATCGGCTCCATCATCAGGCAGGCGATCTCGCTGCCTTGCTCGGCGAAAGCGGCTTCCAGTTGTTCGATGTTGTTGTATTCCAGCACCAGCGTGTGCTGCACCACTTCGGGTGGCACGCCGGCGCTGGTCGGGTTGCCAAAGGTGGCCAGGCCTGAGCCCGCTTTCACCAGCAGCGCGTCAGCGTGGCCGTGGTAACAACCTTCGAACTTGATCAGCTTGCTGCGCCCGGTGGCGCCGCGCGCCAGCCGGATGGTGCTCATGCCGGCTTCGGTGCCGGAACTCACCAGGCGCACCATATCCATGCTGGGCATCAGCTTCAAAATGGCTTCGGCCAGTTCCACCTCGCGCTCGGTCGGGGCGCCGAAAGAGAAACCATCCAGCAGGGCCTTTTGCACTGCTTCCACCACCACAGGGTGGCCGTGGCCCAGAATCATCGGGCCCCAGGAACCGATGTAGTCGGTGTAGCGCTGGCCGTTGGCGTCCCACATGTAGGCACCCTGGGCGCGGCTGATGAAGCGCGGGGTGCCGCCGACCGCGCGAAAAGCGCGTACCGGTGAGTTGACACCGCCCGGGATCACTTGGGAGGCGCGGGCAAACAAAGTGGCATTGCGATCAGAGGAATTTGTCATGGGTTGGATAGGGCAGAATAAGGCGATGGGTACCGGGCTTGTTTGTTGGAATCAAGTCAGGGTGCGAATGATGAGACATTCTATTGGAAGGCTTTGGACACTGTGACGCAATCAACAACCTGGATGTGCCTGATTTGTGGCTGGATTTATGACGAGCAGGCGGGCGACCCCGAACACGATATTCCGCCGGGAACCCCCTGGCGCGATGTGCCACTTAACTGGACTTGCCCTGAATGCGGCGCCCGCAAAGAAGATTTCGAGATGGTTCAAATTTGAAAGCCCATTTGTCGGCTGGTTGAAATCTTGGATGGGGTTGGGTGCACGGAGCGACCCCGGATTGCGCTTCGCTTCATCCTGGCTACCAACATCCAGGTCAAGAACTTCTGGTTGAGCAACATCCGGACGACGCGGACTTATAGGTAAAACACCTTGAGGCAGGGAGATTGGGTCATGTGACCGGGCTTTGGTGCAAAAGGCGCGCGCAGAAAACGCACCGCATTCGTTAGTGCGGCTTCGCGCGTGATTTCGCGCCAAAACCGCACGCGCATGGCCCAGTCGCCCTGCCGGAGATGGCACTTTCAAAGCACCCTGCATCGGCCCCTGTCCCTGTCAATTGCCAACTTTTCCGAATTGCGCTTTGTTTCATCCGGGTTGCGGACAGCCGGGCTATCTGGTATCTGGCATAGATTTCTTGACCACGGCATACCGTTGTAAGGTCTTGGCTCGGGCCTCGTCGTGTGCCACGACGGGGTGCGGGTAGTTTTGACCCAGCACCACGCCGGCCATTTGTAATTCAAGCGGTTTGGCGGCCCAGGGCGCATGGATGGCTTTGTCTGACAGGCCGGCCAGTTGCGGCAGGTAGCGGCGGATGAACTTGCCCTGCGGGTCGAATTTTTCGCTTTGGTTGACCGGGTTGAAGATGCGAAAGTAGGGCTGGGCATCACAGCCGCTCGATGCCACCCACTGCCAGCCGCCATTGTTGGCCGACAGGTCAAAGTCGTTGAGCTTTTCGGCAAAGTAGCGCTCGCCCCGGCGCCAGTCCAGCCCCAGATCTTTCACCAGAAAGCTGCCTGCCACCATACGCAGGCGGTTGTGCATGTAGCCGGTCTGGTTGATCTGTGCCATGGCGGCGTCAACCAGCGGGTAGCCGGTGCGCCCCTCGCACCAGGCCGCAAACAGGGCGTCGGCGTGGGGGCCTTGTTCCCAAGAAATGGCATCGTATTCAGGTTTGAAGGCTTGCCGTGCCACCTGCGGGAAATTAGCCAAAATGGCAAAGTAAAAATCGCGCCACACCAGTTCGCTAAGCCACACCGCCGCGCCTGCGCTGCCCGCCACTTGGCGCTGCAGGGCAATGCGCACCAGTTGGCGGATCGACACGGTGCCAAAACGCAGGTGCACACCCAGGCAACTCGGGCCCTTGAGCGCCGGAAAGTCGCGTGTGGCATGGTAGTCGTCCATGTGCTCAAAAAAGGCTTCAAACAAGGCCTGGCCACCGTGTTCACCGGCGGGGATTTTCAGGCTGGTCAGGTTGGTGGGCTCGAAACCAAGGTCGCCCAGGCTGGGCACGGGGCGCTGGAATTCTGGCGGGCGTTCGCTTAAGCGCAGTGCCAGTGGCGCGCTGTTGTGCTGCGCCAGGTCTTCGGGCGCCACGCGTTTGAGCCAGTTGTTTTTATAGGGCGTAAAGACGCCGTAGGGCGTGCCGGACTGGGTCAGGATGTCGCGGCCTTCAAAAATGACTTGGTCCTTGCAGGTAAAAAACCCACAACCGACTTGTGCCAGCGTCTGGCGCACGGCCTCGTCGCGCGCCAGCGCCTGTGGCTCGTAGTCACGCGCGGCAAATACCGCCTGCACCTGGAGTGCGGCAGCCAGACGCGGGATTTCATTGCTGGCCACAGCGTGGCGCACGATCAAGCCGGCGCCAGCCTTGCCGCTGAGCTGGCGCAGGGCCGCGTCCAGTTCCACCAGTGATTCACGAATGAATTCCACGCGCCGGTCAGCCCGTGGCAGTGGCGCCAGGATGGCCTGGTCAAAAACAAAAACGCAGTGCACACGCGCACATTGGCTTAGCGCCAGATGCAGCGCGGTGTTGTCTTGCACGCGCAAATCGCGCCGAAACCACATCAGGCCGGTTTCAAAATTTTGGGTCATGTTCATCGCTAAAATTGTTCCATGTCTTCTGACCCTGTCCCCATCAACCTGACGAATCATTTTTTGATCGCCATGCCCGGTCTGCAGGATCCGATTTTTGGCCAAAGTGTCGTTTATCTGTGTGAGCACAGCCCCCGTGGGGCCTTGGGGCTGGTCATCAACAAACCCTGCGACATCGACCTCAAGGGCCTGTTTGACAAGGTGGCGCTGCCTTTGAGTCGCCCTGACCTGCAATCGGCTCCCGTTTTTTTTGGTGGTCCGGTGCAAACCGAGCGTGGTTTTGTGCTGCATGAAGCCACTTTTGCCAGTGACGACCAGCCCGAGCACCCGGTTTATGCCAGCACCATGGTGATTCCTGGCGGCCTTGAGATGACCACCTCGCGCGATGTACTTGAGGCGATATCGACCGGCAGTGGGCCACGCAAAGTGCTGATTTCATTGGGTTATTCTGCCTGGGGCGAGGGCCAGCTGGAGTCTGAACTGGGTGACAACAGCTGGCTCACGGTAGCAGCTGACGCACGGCTGATTTTTGAGACCCCGGTACCCGAGCGTTATGCGCAGGCGCTCAAGTTGTTGGGCCTGGAGCCCTGGATGCTGGCACCTGATGCCGGGCACGCATGAGCACTTTGACTGACAGTTCAAGCGTTAATCCACAGCCAGTGGTCCCCGTCCATTTACAAACCTTCATGGCGCTCGACTTTGGCCTCAAGCGCACTGGTTTTGCGGTGGGCAACCGCATTTTGCGAACGGCCCAGCCCCAAGGCACCATCAGCGCCGAGGGCAAGGCGCGCTTTGAGAAAGTGGCGCAACAGCTCAAGACCTGGCAGCCCGACGCGCTGGTGGTGGGCGTGCCGTTTCACCCTGACGGCGCGGCCCACGAAAACACCGTGCGGGCGCGCCGCTTTGCGCGCCAATTGCACGGCCGCTTCAACTTGCCAGTGTTCGAGGTGGACGAACGCTACACCACCACCGAAGCCCATGCCATGGGTGCGGTTGATGCCGATGCGGCCGCCGCCTGCATCATTCTGGAACAGTTTTTAAGGAGTCTTCCATGAGCACACTGGCACTCGATGCCGAGGCGCTGTATGCCGATCTGGCGCACAAGCTGGGCCCGCTGCTGCAGCCCGACACGCAACTGCTGGGTATCGCCTCGGGCGGCGTCTGGCTGGCCGAGCGCCTGCACCAGGACCTGGGCCTGGCGCAGCCGTTTGGCGTGATCTCGTCGGCGATGCACCGCGACGACTATGCACGCCGCGGCATGACCAGCAGCGCCCAGACGCAAATTCCCTTTGATGTCAATGGGGCTCATGTGCTGCTGCTTGACGATGTGCTGTTCACCGGGCGCACGGTGCGCGCGGTGCTCAACGAACTGTTTGACTTTGGCCGCCCGGCCAGCGTCAAGCTGGCGGTGCTGGTAGACCGTGGTGGCCGCGAACTGCCGATCCAGGCCGACCTGTGCAGCGCGCGCATCACGCTGCCCGCCACCCAGTCGCTGGCGCTGCTGCGCCAGGAGGACGGCCGCTTCAGTTTTAACGTGAAAGACATCTAGCATGTTGTACCAGCGTAACCCGCAGCTCAATAAAAACGGCGAGCTGATCCATTTGCTGTCGACCGAGGGTCTGCCCAAAAGCATTCTGACCCAGGTGCTCGACACCGCCACTAACTTTGTCTCGGTGGGCAACCGCGAGGTCAAAAAAGTGCCCTTGCTGCGCGGAAAAAGTGTCTTCAACCTGTTTTTCGAAAACTCCACGCGCACCCGCACCACCTTCGAGATTGCCGCCAAGCGCCTGAGCGCCGACGTGATCAACCTTGACATTGCCAAGTCGTCCGCCGCCAAGGGTGAGTCGCTGCTCGACACCATTGCCAACCTGAGCGCCATGGCCGCCGACCTGTTTGTGGTGCGCCATAGCGAATCGGGCGCGCCCTACCTGATCGCCCAGCATGTGGCGCCGCATGTGCATGTGGTCAACGCCGGTGACGGGCGCCATGCCCACCCTACGCAGGGCCTGCTCGACATGTACACCATTCGCCACTACAAGGGCGACTTTGCCAACCTCACGGTGGCGATTGTGGGTGACGTGCTGCATTCGCGCGTGGCGCGCTCCGACATCCACGCACTCACCACGCTGGGCTGCGCCGAGGTGCGTGTGGTTGGCCCCAAGACCCTGGTGCCGTCCGACATGGCGCAGATGGGCGTGCGCGTCTGCCACACGCTGGAAGAAGGCATCAAGGACGCCGACGTGGTGATCATGCTGCGCCTGCAAAACGAGCGCATGAGCGGCGCGCTGCTGCCGTCGAGCCAGGAGTTTTTCAAGAGCTTTGGCCTGACACCTACCAAGCTGCAACTGGCCAAGCCTGACGCCATCGTGATGCACCCGGGCCCGATCAACCGCGGCGTCGAAATTGACTCGGCGGTGGTTGATGGCCGCCAGAGCGTGATCCTGCCGCAGGTGACCTTTGGCATTGCGGTGCGTATGGCGGTCATGAGCATCGTGGCCGGCAACGAGGCCTGAACTTTTTTGAGACAAACAGATGAACAAGCAAACACGTGTGCTCATTCAGGGTGGCCGGGTCATCGACCCCGCCAGTGGTCTGGACGCGCAAGCTGACGTCGCCCTGGCCAACGGGGCCGTCCTCGCCATTCAAAATATCCCCACTGATTTTCAGCCGGAGGTCACTATTCCTGCTGCTGGTTGCCTGGTGTTGCCGGGTCTGGTGGACCTGGCGGTGCGTCTGCGCGAGCCGGGTAACGAGCATGCCCGCATGCTCGAATCCGAAATGGCGGCGGCCATGGCCGGCGGTGTGACCAGCCTGGTCTGCCAGCCCGACACCGACCCGGTGCTCGACGAGCCCGGTCTGGTCGAGATGCTGCGCTTTCGCGCTGAAAAGCTGGAGCAGGCGCGGGTCTACCCGCTGGGCGCGCTGACGCGTGGCCTGAAAGGCGAAACCCTGACCGAAATGGTGATGCTGTCCGACGCCGGTTGTGTCGCCTTTAGTCAAGCCGAGGCGTTACTGGGCAACACCCAGGTGTTGCAACGCGCATTCCAGTACGCCAGCACCTTTGGCTACGCGGTGTGGCTGCGCCCGCAAGACTATTTTCTGGGTCAGGGCGTGGCGGCCAGCGGCCCCTTGGCCACCCGCATGGGTTTGAGCGGCGTACCGGTGATGGCCGAGACCATTGCCCTGCACACCATTTTCGAGCTGATGCGCGCCACCGGGGCGCGTGTGCACCTGTGCCGCATCAGCAGCGCGGCCGGCGTGGCGCTGGTGCGTCAGGCCAAGTTGGACGGCTTGAAAGTAAGCTGCGACGTCAGCATCAACTCATTACATTTGACCGACGCCGACATCGGCTACTTTGACAGTCGCGCCCGGCTGAACCCGCCCTTGCGCCAGCAGCGCGACCGCGACGCGTTGCGCGCCGGTCTGCTCGACGGCAGTATTGACGCGCTGGTGTCAGACCACACGCCGGTGGACGAAGATGCCAAGACATTGCCGTTTGCGGAAAGCGAACCCGGCGCCACCGGGCTGGAACTGCTGTTGAGCCTGGCCTACAAATGGCACCAAGACAGCGCTGTGCCCCTGCTGCGGGCGCTGCAAGTGGTGACCGACGGCCCGGCCCAGGTGCTGGGCGCGGCGTTGGGCCCCAGGCTGGGCCGCACCGGGCGCTTGCAGGTGGGCGGTCTGGCCGATGTCTGTGTGTTCGACCCGCAGGCCGCCTGGACGGTGCAAGCCGACACCCTGGTCAGCCAGGGCAAACACACGCCGTTCTCAGGCTACGAGTTGCCCGGACGCGTGCGCTGCACGCTGGTGGGCGGACGGGTGGCGTACCAGGCCGGGTGAGTTAGCCCAAACGCGTAGCTCGGCATTTGTGGTTCTAGTATTTCGTTCCATTAAAACAAATACATATCAAGTCACTCCGAGGTCAAACTTATTCCAACGAAATACTACCGGCGATGCATTGATCTCTGCGATGCCTTTGAGGATGCGTTGTTTCAGATCGTCTTTGGACGCAACC
>Ga0208863_1000164_pt1 | contig 80748 bp, 53 predicted proteins | sample RifOxyD3_FD_184040 | JGI IMG/M metagenome (GOLD analysis project Ga0208863, IMG submission 184040) | Soil microbial communities from Rifle, Colorado - Rifle Oxygen_injection D3 (SPAdes) | ecosystem: Environmental > Terrestrial > Deep subsurface > Rock core/Sediment | place: Rifle, Colorado... | reverse complement strand
CGTAAATGGGGGGGTAAGAACAGAAAAATCGCTAAATCCTTGGAATTTCGAAGGATTTAGCGATTGTCCGAGGGGGGGGAGTGCGAAAAATCAGCTAATCGTCAGAGCTGTGCGATTCTTGCGATACCGGTTCTTTTTCAAAACTTTTATTGAAGTTCAATTCCCAGCAATGTCACGTCGTCACGGGGCGGACTGTTTCCGCGATACTGTGTATGTTCCTGAAGGATATGCCGGATAAGGTCGGACAGGGGCAAACGTCTGTTAGCGTAAATGAGGTCTGCCATCTTTTCCTTGTTGTATATATTCCCTTCAGGACTGAATATCTCAACAAGACCGTCTGTGAACAGAATGACCTTCTCCTCTTTCGATAACTGCACCGAGTGCTCTAAAGAATTCAGCTTCTTGTACATACCCAGAGGCATTCCTTTGGTATGGAGAAGGGCCAACCCCTTGCGTTTCACCACCATGGGTGAAGGCATGCCAGCTCCGATATAACGGAGTACGCGGCGGCGGATGTCGAGCAATCCAAAAAAAACCGTGACAAACATCATGCTTCCCATATCGAATTTTGTTTCACCAATAGTGTTGTACAATTCTTCATTTATGCGCAGCAACTGGTTTTTCAAGGTCGAACGCGGGTTGAAATATTTCTGGAAAAGCGTCTTGAACATTACCGAGATAAGGGCGGCGGGCACGCCATGGCCTGAAACGTCGTACATAAGGATCGCTATCTGGTCTTTTGCCACCTCAAAAACATCGTATAAATCGCCGCCAACCTGGCCCGAAGGCAGGAAAAATGATTCAAACTTGACCCCTTGTATCTTGGGTAATTCACGGGGAAGAAGACGGTTGAGGACCGTTGCGGCAACCTTGAGTTCCTGGTCTATCTGCCTCAACGTTGCTGACTGCTGGTTAAGCAACTGTTCCCGGGCCTGCTGGGTTTTACGTAATTCAGTAACCCTGCGTAAATAGATCTCTCTGACCCTGGAACAGTTGACCTGACGCAAGAATATTTCAGCCGCAAAGATATGGTCCGGGTGTTTCCGGAAAATAAAATCATTCTGGGCAACAGGGAAGCGATACGCGTCAATAGTGCCCAGACGTTGGGAAAGAGAGACCCGGTATAACCGGACCGGCAAACCAGAGAAATAAATTCCTGTATAATGCGACTGGCTGTATTGGACAATTTGCGGATCAAAATATTCCAGCACTACCTTGCCGTTCACGTAAAAACGGAACACCCCCGCGGATTTCTCCGCGGCAAAAACCGTCTTTCCATCCTTAATTTTGAATGGAAGATTGGTGACCACCAGCTCTTTTCCCCATCGTTTGAGCAGCAGCCTCTCCGTGTCTTTGTACCCCATCAAAGTAATAAGATATCCAGTGATGTCTGGCGTGGAAATCGAAGAATCCACGCATGTTCCAGAGCCGTTGAAATAAAAGCCGAACCCTGATCCCCTTGCCCGTGCGTACATGACCTCCATCTCCCACTGTATATCAAATCGCGCATGGTCCACAGGCTGCTTCCAGTTAATAAAAGTGTCGGGCATGGAACAATCAATACGGATCGCACCGGCCTCCGGGGACATCCGGAGATTTTTGTCCCTTTTCCACTGACCCATATGTCGCCATGGCAATGCCCCTGAAAAGACATTCGCCCAGGCCGCGTCGTTTGCCTGGATTTGGCGCTGTAAGGTCAAAAATGACTTACGGTTAAAATCCCTGAACGCATGGGATACATTGTTGGCAAAAAAAGATTGCAAGGGCTTGTTGAAAATGTCCATGGGCCGTTTTTCAGCAAGCCAGAAGAAAACTTCGTTAAAAGAGACAACGCGGTTTTTCTCGTTCACCGTTACCATGACGTCTGAAGAAACCTGTCCCATACGGCGGTAGACCTTGCCAAAAATAAAAAATATGACGCCAAGGGTATGGTTTTCATCCAACGTACACACCTGGAGCCGTATTGCTCGTCCGCCGCATTCATCAGGGGGCATATATACTCTATGATCAAGGTTCTTCTGATTTGCTGTGATAACAAATTGCAAATTATTATAAAACCGGTGATACTGTTTCCGTAGATAAATCTTTACATCGCTCAATCTTGTGCAAATCCCATTGCGAATAAAAGTGGTAACGGATCTGCCTGACAGTTGGGAGGCAGGGTATCCCGTTGCTTCAGCAAGCACCATATTCGCGTAACGTACCTTGAGCGACCGATCATAGACAAAAAATGGCCTGTCTTTGATGATCTCCTGAAAAGGGGCGAGAAGACGTTGTATACGATGGACTGCTTTCATAAAGTTAAAAATATATGAATATAAATCACAATTTCCAGAGTCTTTTGCTCTAGACAGAACAAAACGAACCTGATACAATCTGTGGAGGATATCAGAGGATACTATAAGGCTGCAGTTTCGTTATTTTAGCATTACGAGCCTATCTGAAAAGACTTGAGTACCCGTATAAACAGTGATAAGGTATATTCCCGAAGCATACCCGTACGCATTCCACACAAAGCCTTTTTTTAATACCGCCCCATTGGTTTTAAAGGCATCAATGTGCCGTCCATAGATGTCGTATATCTCCAAAGTATATTGTCCGCCTGCTATTGCCGCGTTCAGAGTAATGGCCGTCACTGGATTGAAAGGATTTGGACATACAACAATCCTGTCTTTTTGTATCGTATTTCGGCCGCCATTCTCTGCCTTGGTTGGATTGACCTCAAGAGGGCCAATATCGTATGCGCTTCCAAGCGGCCGTGAAGCTCCGCGAATATCCAAAGGAACGCCGGGTGTAACAGCATCCGGTATGGCGCCAGAGTCGATGGCTGGGCTGGTAACAGCAATGGCAAGGCTATTGATAATTGATTCGTACGATCCGCTATCAAGCATGGTGATCAGCGGATCAGCCATGACTCTCCCTGTTTCCGTATTGGGATTATAGAACCCGGCCAGAATATTGCCACCGCCGTTATAATACAAGTTATTGCCATGGTAGAAATTACTCAGAATACTGGTACTGCCACCCATGACACGCGGCATGTCACCATTGGCGTTATAAAAGATATTGTTGAAAAGATACACATCCGTATTTCCGCCGTTTGACCCGGTCCCAACGCTGGTCGCCACACCGACTATAGCGTTTGTCACGCAATTGATAAACAGATTATTGTAAACATACCCGCCATTGCAATTTATAAAAGAAACGCCCCCCGTGGTCGAAGCGATGACAATGTTGTTTCTCATTATCTCGCGAACACCTTCGTATCCCCCATCAATATACTGCGCACCGGAATATCCCCCAAGCTGGACGGCGGGATCACCTACGCCGCCCTGGTGGTTGAGAAATATATTGTTCTCCAGTATGATGTCGCTGCTTCCACCCTTTGCGTTGAAATACTGCCGCGCCACCTGCGTTGTCCAGCGAAATATGTTCCCCCTGACAACTCCTCCATGTATATCCAGATAGTCGCACGTCTCCTGCGGACCATTGCCCGCCGCGCGCAGGCCGGGATCGTGCAGATCGCAGCCTATCACATTGACATGGCCCGCCTGGTTCGCTTTTATACAATCAGCATCAAGCGGGGCGTTATGAATATGACAGTTCTTGATGGTGATATAATCCGCGTTGTTTGAAACATGGACAAGGCCTGAATTGGTCGACACATTAGGGCCGCGCACCTCAAACCCATCAAAAACAACCCCGCGCGCGCCATAGAAGCTGACTTTGCTGCCCGCAATGACCTGCGCTCCATGAAGCACCTTGGATTTAATAATGAGCGGGTTCAGGGAATCGTACAAATTTGTCAGTTCAAAACCTTGATATATCCCCGAATCGCACAGGATCGTGTCACCACTCATCAAAGTATCGGCAACTGTTTTAATATTTCTCCATTGAGGCAAAGCGATGGTTTTGCCAATACCCTCCGAACAGACGGTTAGGACTAAAATAACCGGCAGCGCTAAAAACAGATTCGCGTTTCTCATTCCCCCTCCTTGAAAAGGTCCATTAATATAAAACAGCCCTTATTTCAACAATATCACGGTTTTATTAAAAGTCCTATGCGCTAGTTGCAGGCGGACTATATACATGCCGCTTGGAAAATCAGCGGCATTCCAGAAAACACCCGTTATCAGCTGCTCCTTGCCTGCTGTTTCTCTGTGAACTAACGTGCCATTTGCGGCGTATATCGTCATTACGGCATTATCGACAGCCAACTGGCTGTTGGTTAAAACTATTCTCACATCCGGATTAAACGGATTTGGCGAAACAGATAAAACACCGTCCAGTCCTTTACTTCGCCTGCTGCCGGCCAACACGGCCGGACAATCGCCGCTGCATGTGATGATCAGTTTGTTGCCGGTACCTGAAACTGAAAAGCTGTCAATGGTAATAGCCCCGTGTTCATCCGCAATAACAATGCCCGATGCGACATTGTTCCCCGAAACCACGTCAACATTTTTCCAAGTGTACGCGGCGCCGTTTGTTAAAACGAAATTCTGGACCCTGCGCGGAGTAATGTCCGTGACAGTATTGGGTCTTGTTGATTTCATTGTGATGGAGATGGAATCCGCGCAATCGATGAGATCGTCATCAGGCAGCCCCATATCGTGAAGCGAAGACGTCCAGTCGATGTATGTATTCATAAAACCGGTAGAGTCCCATGCGTTGGTGTCCCCTTTTTGTCCATAATTATCGTCCTGTGTCGTATTGGAAAAGGCGGGATGCATCTCCCCTCTTTTAAAACGAAAGAGTAACGAATCCAGCGTCGGCGCTGTGGGTACGGTATGTCCGACATTATACCAGCCGCCCCAGACACCACGCCGGCATTCAGCGTAGTGTTGATAAATACCTCTTACATCATTCATGGTCATCAATCCGTCTTTTGATCCGTGAGCGATTACACATGGCGGGAAATTATATTCGGAAAAATTATCCATGACCCAGAAACTGTTAGTCCAATCGTAGATGTAGATGCCGTTCCGGGCCGTCAGATGCTGGGCCTCTGTTCCGTATATCTGGTCCCAGAAAGGAATGGAAGCATACCGGGTAAAAGCGGCTTCCGGAATTTTAGGATAGATACCCGCCCACATGTCTGGATAGTGCGAAGAAACGATATTGGTTCCAGTGCCGCCCATGCTGCCGCCCGACAAGTAGACACGGCTGGTGTCAATGGAATATCTCCCATGGTGCATGAGGTACTGGGTATAATAAATAATCCGCATTTCCAGATAATTGACAATAGTGTCTCCTGTCTGAGGAAGATATCCATCGCCTGTATAATTATTTGACCAACCATACCACCAGATATCTCCATGATCAACAAGGGCCATGTTGATATACCCTTGCCGGCCCGCGGCCCACGGCAATCCATAGTCGGTCCCTGGCCCAGGCGGGAGATTTCCAGCGCCATGGAGGTATACGACTAACGGAAGATTCTGTCCCGTATTGATATTGCAGACGCTAAAGAGGTCCCCGTAATAGTCATAGCCGTGGCCCCAGTCAAAATAATCCATCCAATAATAATAAAAATTCTGTGAATCCGCTCCTCGTGCGCGAAAAACGCCATGGGGCCATTGCCAATACTCCTCAGCGACAGGGGTACTTAATGCATTTTGTCCTTCGAGAATTCCAGTATCTTCCACTGCATCAGTTACCGAGGTGACTGCATAATACACAGGCTGCTGTGATTTAGGAGTATACACAAAAAGGCCTGTTGTTGCTGAAAGAGGCGTTCCTGAATCCTGGATTATATGATAAAAATCGTATCGACTGTCATAGCTTGACCCCTGGTTGACGGTCACCAAAGGCGTCAAGCCGGAAATAGTGGTAATCTGGCTCAGTGAACGATAGATACGGTAGCCTTGGGTGCCGGATTCCTCGGTAAAGGTAATAAAGGTTTTTCCCTTCCTGAATTCAGCCTTAAGGTCCGAGGGGATCGGGAAACAATAAAAATAACAAAACAATACAGCGGCCGCTATACATACCATCCGCATAAACGCCTCCATGTCTTAATCTTGATACAGGTATGAATATCCCAGAGGACCCTTACCGAACACTCACCTTAACAACGTTATCTTGCGTGTAAACGTTCTGTCCGCAATGCGCGCCTTCACAATATAGATACTGGAAGGCATATTTCCAGCGTTCCATGTATAATGAAAAACCGTCCTATTTGTATTTTCGATAGTCGCGGCCAGGTCCGCGACTAATTCCCCTTTAACGGTGAATATTCTCACTGTGCGCATTGTATTCCGTTGGTCGTTGTTTAACCATATATTCACCATTGGATTAAAGGGGTTTGGATTAACAGTAAGATACATATCTTTGTTTGGGCCCGTTGTTTTATTCAATGCGCTATAAGGGCCGTCCATTCTTGGCACAATGGCCCATTTTGGATTATTGCTTAGCACTTCAGCGGTAAGCACTTCTCTTTCCATGAAAGCCCACGCTGAGTCCCCGCCAGGTTCATCTGATATATATGAGACTGCTGCCAGCGCCAGAAACTCATATCCGTGTACCGCGTTGGATAAATAAAAAGAGTCCGTTGCCTGCCATTCGCTCACATATCCCGTCTTCAGCTCCGCCCACGATGAGAATTGCTCCCCATTTTTCTTGACTGTTGGTATTCTTCCATTGCTTACCAGATAGGGATTATAATCCGGATTTGTTAATTGTCCGGTATAATTAACGGCAAGATACGAACCCAGGGGCGCCGTAGGATATCCAAGTTCCTCGGCCCTTCCAAGCGCAAACATCATAAAATGCTGTTCAAAATTGCTTTCAGCTATTTGTACAATTGAAGTGTCTATGCCGTATTGGATTTGGGCAAAATTCGCTCCGCCAATTTCCCATTGATTCAAGGACGGCACGCCATACGCTTCCAGCCATTTGTCATGCCCCCAAGTCCAACAAACATTGTTCTCGAACGGAGTACCGGTGATATTCCTGGCGCCTTCCCATATTGCAAGGGCGCCATCAAGTATGGTTTCAAAATATCTTTTCTCAATATGATCGTCCGGCGCTACAAACGCCGCATTGGCCCTGGTCCGTAATGCCCATGCCTGGCCCCTAATTTGATTATTAATCCCCCCTTCTGCACCCGTAGGCCCCCGGCCAACCGCTGAGCTGCCCCCGCCGCCGTTTGAATTGGCTGCGGACCAGGACACCCAGAAATAGAGCTGCTCAAGATACCAGAAATCCCCGGTAAGAAAATACTGCGGTGAATACGTTTCCGCTTGATGGGCGCAATCGGGAATCCAACCCCCAACAGTATTAGCGCCAACGATGGTAATTCTATCTTCCTGGTCTTGTTCATACCAGGTCAGCCGGTTAGGATCGAGCCAAACAGTCGGCCTGGCATGTATGGAGAGAACTTTTCCTATCCCAGGAACAGTACTGTCCAATAGAAAAATCTTATTAGCGTTCCCTTCCCGGAAATGCATTGACCAAGCCCCTGCCAAATCCGCGTTTCCCAATGCTTTTTCCCTCATTCTATGGTCGCCGGTATAGAGCCATTTTACGGTCCAATCCGGATATGGTCCAATATCGGGCCTGCCACCGCCCGCAGGCATGGATTTGTTCCAGTTTCCCTGGGCATAGAGACCTTTTTGCGCATTTGTCCACGTAGTGTATTCAGAGGCGATGGCGCTTTCAGAAATAACTTTTGTTGTATCATAATTTGGTATAAACCTGGTTTCAGCAAGGTAAGCTATATTGTAATCAATATCGATGGTTGAAGGTTCTTCTCCAAGCCAGAATTCTTTTGTCCATCGTGTGCCCGCATAGTGGGTAATGGTGTCCTGAAAAAAAACCTCCTGGGGAGAAGAATTCCCGGTTTTGAGCGCCAGAGAATAGCGTTGGTCTTGAAATACTTCCGTATTGGATACTTCACCGATAAAACGCAATCGCACCTTATGCAGACCTGGCCAAAACGTGGCGTGGAATATCGGTCTGATCGATTTACAGCTGTCAAACCCAATGTCGTATGTCCTGTTGATTGAATGGTCAGCAAATATCACGGATGTCGCCACAGGGCCTTTAAGCCAATAGGTGAAGTGATCGTCATTCAACATTGTACGGGCTGAAGCGGAAACCGTGGTCCCATTGGTAAGTTCCATAATCGCATTGAAGTCGTATGATGAATCGAGCATTTGTTGTTTAGTAAGATAGTTGGCGTCGTTTCCCGTGGATTGGTCCTGGAATGTAACATTAATGGCGCTATTGGCTTCTAAGACAGGTATTAAAAAACAGAGTATGGCATGTTTTACGCTCCCGTCGTCATAACGCTGCATGACATTCGTCTGGGTAACTATTGGACTCCCATTGATTAGGACTTGGGGATAATTGGTAATTTCACCTTTTAAAAAAGGGCGTCCTAGTTGCACGGGATAATTTGCCGTGGTAATCCCCGATTTTTCCGTTATTCTTACGGTGTTGACTGCCGCATCCATATATCCGTTAATGATAAAAACCAACGAGAAAACAAAGAATCTTGACAATAACGTGCGGTCCAGTGAATTCATGACTACCGCTCCTCTGTTAATGTAATTTAGATATCAATTCTTTTTTTTCACCTTCTTTTTCAGCGCCTCGCTTTCTTGCGGAGACAAGGAAGGCAAGACCAAACACAAGCATCAGCAGCCCCCACCAGAAATTGATGTTTATTCCCAGGGAGTGCTGCGCATAAATTTCCTCGCCGCTAAATAGTCCATACATTGTCAGAATGGCGCCGAAAATGGTAAAAAGAAGTCCAATGGGCAAGCGGATATCGAGAATCATAGCATGTCCTCCATTGTATTAAAAGAAAACTATATTCAACACGACCGTCAGCAACAGGACAATGACGCCAAGAAGCGCCGGTCTTTTATACCATGCAAGAGTATCGTTCCGCGGTTTTGGCGTCAGTGAATATACAAGGCCGGCCAATTCTTCCTGCGGCCGTGGCTTTGTTACAAAGCTTATTATAATGGTAATGATAAACGCGGTTGTCCACGCATATATTGCCTGATAAAAACCCGACGCCATAGCGCTGTAATAGTGGATCACGCCAATTTTGGTCAGTACATGATGAATACCCGCCGCGGTTGTTCCGCAGACCAGTCCCCAGAATGCGCCATGACCAGTTGTACGTTTCCAAAACATGCCCAAAAGGAATGTCGCGAACAGCGGCGCGTTAAAGAAGGAAAACAAGAGTTGGAGATAGTCCATGATGTTTTTAAACCCAAGGGCGATATATGCGGTGCCAATGCTGATAAGGACACCGGCAACCGTCGCCCCCCTTCCCATCCACAAAAGCTGCTGATCCGTGGCCTTTTTATTGATATAGGCTTGATAAATGTCGTATGTCCAGACTGTATTGAAGGCCGTCACATTGCCCGCCATTCCGGACATAAAACTGGCAAGCAGCGCGGTAAGGCCGACACCGAGCATGCCGTTCGGGAAATAGTAGTTGAGCATAACCGGCATTATCCGGTTATAATCCATCTCCCCGTTCGACAGGAAAAGCTCCCGGGGCAGCAGCGCAATGGCGATGATTCCCGGCAGAATTACGATGAATGGAAATACCGCCTTGGGAAAAGCCGCTATAATGGGCGTGCGCATGGCCGAATTCATGTCTTTTGCCGCAAGAGCGCGCTGGACAACAAGAAAATCAGTACACCAGTAACCGAAAGACAGCACAAAACCAAGCCCCATGACCATGCCAAACCATTCAATACCCATGGGGTTGTTTGCGGCATTGCCAAGATTTGACCATGCATGAATACCGCCGGGCAACGCCTGTTCCATCCGCGCTGCAAGGGCCGGCCATCCACCGGCCTGATATACGCCGAGAATGCATAGCGGCAGAAAACCAAGGACTATCAGAAAGAATTGCAGCACTTCGTTGTAAATTGAGGAAGTCAGGCCCCCGAGAAAGATATAGAGGAGGACCACAATGGCTGACATGAAAATACTAACATGGATTGACCAGCCGAGCATGAGTTGAAAAACGAGCGCGAGCGCGTACATGCTGATCCCTGAGGCGAGCACTGTCATAACAGCGAAAGAAAGCGCGTTAAAGGCGCGGGTTTTTTCATCGAACCGCAGTTTGAGATATTCAGGAACCGACCGCGCGCGGCTTCCATAATAAAAAGGCATCATAAAAATACCGACAAACACCATTGCGGGAATCGCCCCTACCCAATAGAAATGGCTGGTCAGCATGCCGTATTTCGCGCCGCTTGCGGCCATGCCCATGACCTCGAGCGCGCCAAGGTTCGCTGATATGAACGCAAGGCCGGTGATCCATACGGGTAATCTTTTACCCGAAAGCAAAAAGTCGGTGCTCGTTTTCATTTGCTTGCGCAGGAAATACCCGATCCCAAGCACAAAAGTGAAATAAATGATAATCAGCGAATAATCAACGGCGTTAATGCGTATCAGCTGTTCCATAATCAATAAAGCCTTTCCATATCAATGGTTTTTTCTTGGAATAGTCGTCATAGTAATGACCTTTCCATGCAGATCAAGTATCTTGACATTCATGCTTGACGAGGATAGTACAACCTCCATGAATCCGGAAACAGACCTGATAAAAACAGATGCCGGAATCCGACCGCTTACCGGGCGGACTTGCGACCCGCCTCCCGCGATGAAATAGTGCACATGGCCGTCCTTTGGTTTGATGTATTCCAGGTGATGGTCGTGACCGCAGAAATACGCGTCGACTCCCGTATGTTCAAACAACGCCGTAAAACGAAGCGGCATATGGGCGATTTCATCCGTATGAAGGCCGCTGGAAAACACTGGATGATGCCCAAAAACAATCTTCCATGCGCTTTTTGAGGCTGTTAAGGAGCTGTCAAGCCAGCGGATCTGGGCAAGCGTGTCCTGGCCTATGACGTCCTGATGTTCATTATCAGTGTAATATTCCTTCTGAAAGGGTGATGTGTCGAGAAAAAACAGGTCTGCGTCAGTGGAATCGTTGATTTTTTTATGCACCGAATAATAGCGGGCGGGCATGTTCCATCGTCTGCTTTTCTTTGAATAATCGATTTCCGCCTGAGGATTGCCTTTATAATCGTGGTTGCCAAGAACAGGATACCAGTCCACCAGGAGCGACGGGTGTCTGTACACATTCTCAAAAGTCGACAACCAAAGCGGGTCGTCAATACTGCGGACGCCATTGACCTGAAAATTATCGCCGCACGATACAATGAACATGGCCCTTGCCGCTTCCGCGATTTCACCCATGCGGTCTGCGACTTGTTGTTGATTAAAGTAACCGTTCCTACCCCAATCGCTTACGACAAGAAAGGCAAGACCTTCCGCTGTTCCGGCCGCTGGGATTGCCTGGGGCCTGACCTCTGGACGCCCTTGGGTATTTGTTTTTGCGCCAATGACAATGCACAATGCCAAACACGATACCACAGCGATGCGATATATCATTTCGACAATACCATCCTTTCTGAATATATTTTTCCATCCGCGTATATTTTGATTATATAGACTCCCGACGGACACCCCAGCGCGTTCCAGACTAAACCGTTCTTCAGTGTCCTGCCATTGGTCTGGATCTTATTAATCAAACGGCCATGAATATCGCATATCTCAAGCATTTGCGTGGTTCCTGGTATGGCGCCGTTCATACGAATAATCGTGCTTGGATTGAAAGGATTGGGATACGCGCTCAGATTGATTGCCGTGTTGTTTTTTTTGCCAAAAAGAGAAACGCTTGCAGGGTCATCTTTGATAATGGTAAAATAATCGGCGATAACGCCATCTTTATCCATGAATTTAACGTCCATCCTGTTGGTGTCAATATCAACAACTATGGCTCCAAACAACGGAAATAGGTTAACAAGAACGCTCCCGAATATTGTCGCTACCCCATCCGGGCGGCCAGGCGCCTGCAGATAAACAGTGCCGTTGTGCGGACCTGTCTCTTTGTGATACGCGCCATCGCTGTCTTCTTTTCCATCGCCGCTGTCTTTGATTATCGGATTGCAGTAAAAAGTGTAGCATGAATCCATGAAATATGTCCGTGCATACGTATGGCAATGCCCGCCAATGACCAAATCCACGCCGTAATTTTCCAATACGGGGACCGCGTAGTCCCGCATGCTTTTCCCAGCATCATTAAACGAATTATATGGCCAATGGTGCCAAAAAGCAATGGTCCACTCTTTGGTATTTGCCTGAAGGTCATCCTGCAACCATTGGATTTGGGCATGATTTACCCCATCGGGGTTGTTATAATATGAATCCAGGCAAATAACATGCAGATTGTTGTAATCGAATGAATAGTAGGCTTCCGTACCAGATGCGACCCCTCCGGCTTCTCCATTGGTTGGAAATGTAAACATGTTGAAATAGGGATATATGCTGTCTGCCGGACCATTCTCGGTTTTATCTCTATTAGGCTCAAGTCCTGCATATTCCTCATGGTTCCCAAAGGTCAAATACGATGTTGTCTTTTTTAACAACCCGTCCCATATGTCAAAATAGACGCTTTGGTATTGGCCGTCATTACATCCATTTCCCGCGTTATCGCCAACTCGCAGCAAAAGATCCGTATACACCTGCGCCGTATAAGCATAATACGAATTCCGTGTATCCGTCAAAACAGCGTCCCCTTGTATTTGAGTGTCTCCAATGATGCATATGCGCGTACGCGCTCTTGCGCCATCTGCCGGGGATGTGATGAAATAATACCCGGTGTCATTCCCCGCGACTATGGCCGAAAGGGAACCGATGGCGTAATAATATTTTGTGTTTGGGACAAGCCCGGTCAATATAATTTTATGTTCTGTTGACAATGCCGTATCACTGGCATAGCACACAAGATTCCCGGCCTCGGTCCCATATATAACGCGACTGTTTGACGCTTCGCCGGTACGCCACTTAACGCATATGCTGTTCTGGGTCACATTTTGCAAATATGGCTTTCGGACAACTGTTTGAGAATATAAAGGCACGCTTAATCCGGCAATAATAGCATATAGCATGATTAGCAATGAATAATATTTTTTTTGGTTCATGCTTCCCCTCCCCCCTTCTGACGTCAGTAACAGCTTATTTCAATAATACAAGCCTTTCTGAAAAGACGTGAGCGCCACCATGAACGGTAATAATATATATTCCTGAAGGACGCCCCTGCGCATGCCAAATAAAACCGTTATTTAATGCCGCACCATTAGTTTTGAATTTATCGATCAGCCGTCCATATATATCGCTTATCTCCAAAGTATACTGCCTATTAAATGCCGCCGTGTTCAGCGTAATGGTGGTCGCTGGGTTGAAAGGATTGGGATGTACAAGAATCCCTTCTTTTTTAATTTCCGGTAGACCGTTTTTTTCGGTTTTTGTCGGGTTAAACTCAAGCGGACCAATGTCGTACGCGCTTCCAAGCGGCCGCGAAAAACCACGCATATCAAAGGGGACGCCAGGTGTCACGCTATCAGGAATTGTGCCATGGTCAATAGCCTGGCTTGTCGCGGAAATTGAAAGACTATTGAAAATGGCGTTGTAATCGCCGCTGTCCAACATGGCAATCTGCGGATCTGAAATGATTGCGCCATTTTCGGTATTCGGGTTATAAAACCCTGTCAGTATACGGACCCCTGCGTTATAATACAGATTATTGCCATGAAACACATTACTTAATATCGCAGTGGTGCCGCTTAAAACCCGCGGCATGTCGCCATTGGTATTATTAAATATATTATTGAAAATATAGACATTGGTGTTTCCGCCACTTGATCCGGACCCATAGGCGGTCCTCGCGCTTATGAGATCGTTTGTTACGCAATTATAAATAAGATTATTATAAATATAAGCCCCATTCACGTTGACTATACCTATTGCGCTGGTAGTTGAAGCAATGATGATGTTGTTCCTCGCTATCTGATTGATACCCTCGTATTCCTCCCCTGCCGCGACAATATACTCAAGAGAGGAATATCCTCCAAGTTGGATCGCCTGATCAGCCGTTGGACTGTTATGATTAAGAAAAATATTGTTCTCTATGAGTATGTCCCTGCTTCCCGCCTTGGCGTTAAAATACTGGCGGGCGGGTTGCGTTGTCCAACGGAACAGGTTTCCTCTGACAAGTCCATTTTTGACATCAATCCAGTCGCATGTTTCCTGCGGTCCGTTGCCAGCGGCCCTCAGGCCTGGATCGTGCAGGTCGCACCCTATAAGGCTGATATTCCTGGCACGGCTGACTTTGATGCAATCAGCCTCAAGAGGGGCATGGTGAACGTGGCAGTTTTTAATGGTGATGTAATTCGCGATGAAGCTCCCGTTGTTCTCAATGCGGATCAGCCCTGAAGTCGCTGTTATATTCGGGCCGCGCACTTCAAAACCATCGAGGACCACGCCCTGGGCCCCGATAAAATGACAATTGCCGCCGGTAATGACCTGCGCCCCATGAAGGACCTTTGATTTGATGACAAGAGGATTTAAAGAATCATACTGTTTTGTGATCTCAAAACCCTGGTATATGCCGGAATCGCACAAAAGAGTGTCGCCGCTCATCAGAGTATCAACCGCGGCCGTAATGTTCCTGAATTGCGGCAGAATGACTGTTTTACCCATACCCTGTGCGCATATGACCAATATCAACACAATTATCACTTTCAGTGTGATTGAGGACTCTCTCATGGTGTTCTCCTTTTTTGATGCATCGGCCGCGGACAAAAGGGGTGGCGCGCAAGGAAAAGAATTTCCCTTGCGCGCCGGGGGGTATTCGCTTATTTCATCAGAACAATGCGTTTACATATGCTCTTATCTTTGGCAATAATTTTAACCAGATACACGCCGCTTGCGCTGCGCCCGGCATCCCAGAAATAGCTCCTGGTATCTGAAAAGGATCGTCCCGAATTTGGAGAAAGCATTGCCACACGCTTGCCATCAATACTCAGTATTTCCACGATTATATTCTGATTGGCCCCGCAGCCCTGGACCATTATTTCCGTGCTTGGGTTAAAAGGATTGGGCCGTGCGGATAGGGAAAGAAGATCAGCACCGGGTAAAACATTCCGGTCAACGGACGCGGAACTGTATTCAACAGCCAGATATGGCTTATTGGCGCCCTCAAATGTCTGGACCTGCGGATTTCTCCACGTCAATCCTTCCTTGCCGGAAAATATCATTCCAAAGTTCTGAACAGGATTGTTCACCCAACTCTGGACAAACGACGTGATGTCCCAGGTGAAATATCCCGCGGCGGCCAATGTCTGCGTACCCGCGGAAGTCGCGGCATAATCCGTACCTGCAAGCGGTCCGTGGGAACTTCCCCAAACAACACTGGGCAGCCTGTTGTTGAAATTCGCCTCGCCATCAACATCGCATGAGGTTCCTGCCTGCCAATCAACCAGTATTTTAAAGACATCGGTTTCAGCACCCGACTGGGGGCTGAAGCAATAAATGGACACACTGGCCGAAGCAATGGTCACGCTTGACGGAATTGAAGACAGATTGAATTTCAAAAGGTATTCCATCTCATCAATATCGTTCATGGGTTTGATATTGGCATAGCTGCAGCTTCCATTGTTCTGGGTTTTATTATTGGGGTCAAGATCGGTGTCTACCCCGGTCCTGATTGTGTCGACGACAGAGGTGGTCGTGCTCGCCGAAACCACATTGGAAATCAACGATGCGTTGTTTGTTTCATCCAGGACCTTGACTGAAAAGTAATATGCGGCCCCGCCGGTGAGATTCTGCACAGTGAAAGTTTCCGTTGAACCGGGCGCTCCTGGCGCGGGTTCTCCGCCAGCCTGCGTGGCGGATGACCAATTACCCTCAGTAATTGCTGATGTTGAATACCTGACGTCGTAACTGGTGGCCGTACCCGTACTGCCGTCATCGCCAGTTGCGGTCCAGGTGAGGGAGACAGTATGCACGCCTGCGGCAGTGACGGCAAGGTTTGTAATAGCGTCTGGAACAACAGAATCGGGCGGCAGGTCTGACGCCACTTCCATTTTCACCCAGCGGTTCTTTGTCAGGCCAGTGGCGTCAATAGTGAAGGAGGCGTATGCGTTTGCGCCAAAATCCGCTGCGCTGATAGTAGCGGTTTTCAGTGTTTCACTGGTGGCTGTATAATAATCATATGTGATTTTCAAATCAGGCTGTTCAGCCGGGCCGCCGTTATCAACGGTATAGTAACAACGTACTGTCGTATTGGCTTTCTGGCCCCATCCGCTCAGTCTGTTGACCTGAACGCAGGCTTTATTGCTCGCTGCGGGCAGCGCGTATTTGACCAAATTCATGTTTTGAGCGCCATGATTAATTTTATTAAAAAAACCAAGAACATCCCCCTCGCTGGTAAGGGCTTGTGTCAAGGATCCAGCGCTATTACCAACCTTTATATCAAATACATCGCCTGTGCTGGCAGGAACAGTGCGCCGATACCTGGCATTGGCGCTTATTGCCGTGAATTCGCCATTCGCGGGTGCATTAAATTCAAGGGTAGCACCGAAATCCGGGGTGCCGTAATAAGTAAGCTCCTGGGTCTGATCGTATTTATAAAGCCTGATCGCATTGGCGCCTGCGGCCAACTTTGGGAAGGTGCCTGGATTATACATGAAAATGGTTTCAAATTTGAGCATGTTCAATGAAGCGCCTGAACCGAGTGTGAATTTTACGAGAAAATCGTATTTCCCTTTTGCCTGCGATATTTCTCCTGCTGTTATGTTTGTCCACGTATTTCCCAGATCAGTTGAAATAGCGGCGCTGGCTGTTCCTGTATGCGATTCGCTCAGAAGAAACCGGGAAATGAGATAGGGGCACCTGACCGCGAATATGGCATATCCCCCAGAGGCGGCCTGCAGGCCATTCTCATTCTGCGTTATTCCCGACTCTTCGTAGACTCCATCCTTATAATCCGTGGACGGAGAAGCAAGGCAAGGTTGATACGCCATGATACCTTCGCCCCAGGCGGTTTTGCCATTTGCCTGCCAAAGAGTCCAGCTGGTCCCGGTAATGACATTGGCCTGGTTCTCGATCTCCCAAAGGCGCGTGATGGATTCGCCCTGGCGCAGGGTAAAACTCATGTCATGCCCCTGCTGAAAACAATCATGGTAGGTGTACATGGAAGACAGGCTGCCGGCAATCCTGGTCCCAATACCCGGGTCCTGATCAAAGAAATAATTGACCGTATTTTTTGACGTTTGTGCGTTGGGCAATGCCATATATGTGCTTGCATTGTTTCCAATCCAATCAACACTATAAACCGAACCCGAAGCGTCCGCACCCCATCCACCGAGATTGTAATCAAAATAGTGCCAGGAACTGTTATAATAGACCTCCGCAATCGAATGGCCGGTAATGGCCCATCGCCGCGCTTCGTACCCGAACCCCTCGCAGAGCCCCTCCATCATGGCCGAGGCCCAACCGCAGTAACCCACGCCATATACGTTTAAAAATTTTATGGCATCCCATACTCCGTCATTTTCAGCCCCAGTTGCAGTGATCGGTTCAAAAGGATTGGCGTCGCCTCCATGGAAATAATAGGTATGGTTCATATCGCCATAATCTTGCCTGCGACCATCAAAAAAGGTGTCATGGAGCTTTTTAAGCAACGCATCGTTCGATAATCCCGCAAATACTGGATCGCTCTTGAGCGCTTCAAAATCATACATATTAACCCGATGCGGTGAAACAAGCCATGGGCTTTGAAATTTTGCATATAATATTGAAAAGCCTGCAAGAATAACAAATGCCATCAATAGTGTCTTTCTCCAATGTGTCATAATCTACTCCTCTTTTTAGTTAGGTATTTAACTAGAATTTTAGTTAACCGATTTAACTGGTTGTCCCCCTGTTTTTCTTACTAAACTAATATATCACCAGATAAAACGCAATACAACCACTTAGATGAAGTTTTAATAGAAAAAAATGAATAAAAATGCGGTTTTTCTGGCGGAAAAACGGTAAAAATGGCGCAAAGCACTAAAATTACACCAAGTATTCGAATTATTCCCTATTATAAGCACTACCTTCTTCAATCATGGCAATCAGATTATCAGAAAACGTTTTAGATATTTCGCTGGTATAGTATGTGGCGGCCGGGGATAGAATAAATCCTCGTCCGCCAGACATGGCAAGGGCCTCTCGGGTCAGCTTCCTGATTTCAACGGATGTACAGCGTTCTAGGTCTTCCATCTGTATATATCCATAAAAACAGATTTTACCACCTGTCTTTTCCTTCAGTTCCGCCAAATCTATATCATTGGCAGGCGGAGGCTCAACGCAATTGATGCAGTCAACGCCAATCTCAAGAAAATTATTCACTTGGTCGCGCAGACGGCCATGGCAGTGATTGTCCGCATAACACCCGGCCTGATGAATCATACTGACAAGTTCTTTATCATAGGGTACAATCCATTGCGACGCCCAATCCGGGGGCAGCATGGGAGTGGTGTATCCTTCGATATTGTGCAGGCGAAAAACCGGTCCCGCACCCTGGTCGATCAGGTAGGACAGCATCTCTTTCAGGCGCCTGAGATTTGTCTCACATATCCGCCGCATGCCCTCACCAGCGGAAATAGCATACATCAGGTAAAACTCGTAATTGCAGAGGCCTGCGGTCAGGTTGTGAGGTGAGGATATGCTGTGCATGCAAACAAGACCATTGTCGCCTATACGTTCCTGCAATGCGCGGGTTTCGGACATATCCGGCAGATAGGTAGGTAACGTAGCCAGTGAAAGCGCCTTATCCAGATCTTCCTCGTTCTCAATAAACGCTTTTTCCTGGGCGGGTGAATTCGAAACGCGCGGGTCTTTTTTGCCAAGCGAATACAGTTCGCCTTTTGGCGTTTGCATTGAAATACGCGAATATTCAATTACCCCTTCTTTCCTGGTTTCAGTTTTCAGTCCGCACGATTTAGGATCAATCAACAAGGGAGGCGTCCAAAACCATGAACGCACAAACGGTGTGCCATGTTTGTCAAGCGCCTTAAGTATGGGTTTGAAATGAGTGTAGGCGGGATTATTGCGGTCTATCTCGAATTCATTGATACCGAGAGGCGAAATTGGAACACTGCCGGTTTGTTCGCACCGCAGTGTCAGTAAAAGCCGTTCCTTGGGGGTCAGTTTCATTGCGTTTCCTTTCAATTAAAGAGCTTATGACGCTCCTTATCTGACGAGGACCAGTTTTTTCGAGAAAGCCATTGCGCCGACAGTCAGGTTTAAAATATAAATACCTGCTGGCCTGTCCGAGGCGTTCCAAGGTATGCTGGAAGCTGTGAATCGTGAGCCGCGAGCATCAAGCTTTTGTACAAAGTTTCCATGAATATCATAAATAATTATTTTGACTTCTTTATCTCCAGTGAACAATTCGCCGTTCACGGCTATTCGCGTACTGGGATTAAAGGGATTGGGCACTATCGTTACTGCATCGCCAGTCTTTCCAGGACCAATGTGTTCTATCATATCGTTAGTGTCTGCGATGAAATAAGTGTATCAACTTAGTGTCTTGGTCGGATCGTATAGTTCCAGTCACCATGGAAATCATTTCGAATAAGATTGATTGTCTCCCACTCTTTTACCGTCACTTTACGACCAACTGGGTATTGACGATGATCTAATTTGCAGGAAACTTTCAATCCTGTAGTCGTTGTTGTCTTTGAAATCAGATTTACAACAGTCTCAAAATCGACCAAAGATTCTCCTCGCCAGTTTGAACTGATAAATGAGAAGAGCCGATGCTCCACCTTGTTCCACTTGCTGGTACCGGGTGGAAAATGACAAACTGAAATAGGTAACCCTAACTCGTCTGCAAAACGCTGAAGTTCCCATTTCCACAAGCGCAATCTTGATCCATTGCTCCCACCTGCATCCGCTGTGATTTGCAACCGTTTCGCCTTTGGATAAGCATACTTTCCTTCCGCCCGCCACCAGGCCCGAATCGAAGCAACCGCAAAAGTGGCGGTGTCATGGTCGGTTCCAACATTAACGAATCCTCTGTTGCGAGTCAACTCATAAATACCATACGGATGGGCACGCGGCACTAAAGGATCCGGAAAATCATGTCCATTTACTTTCAAGGCAGTACCTTTTTTGCGCCATTGATTCCCTCGATTGGCATAGTTACCAATGAGTTCTTTTTTCTTGGTATCCACGGAAATAACTGGTTGGGCAACTCGTATTTCCTTTGTCACGCGTGCATTGATGTATTCAAACTGCGCATTGCGATCCGGATGTTGCTTGCCCTCGATTGTTTTGCTGTTGCCTTGGAGGCTATATCCCATGCCGTTTAAAAGTACCCCAACTATACGGCTACTGGCTGAATAACCCATCTCTTGCAACTCCCGTGAAAGACTGCGTGTACTTTTGCAGGTCCAACGCAGAGGCGACTCCGGATCTCCGCGGGTCAATGGTTCGACCAGGCTTTCCAGCTTTTCAGGTAAGTCGGGCTTATGATGAACAGCCGATTTGCGACCGCCACCAGACCTGCGAACTCGTCCTTCCGGCAACACTTCTTGAGTTTCTATCTCACGAAGTCCAACAAATATCGCACGCCGTGAAATATTCGTTGCACGCGCTACCAATGAAATTCCACCGTAGCCAAGAGTACTGGCTTCCGTCGCAGCCCAAATTCGTCGTGTATGCTCATTAAGATGTGAGGAAATAAACTGATACTTCTGTTGAATTGCTGCTTCTGTTATCACACAGATAAAATAAATAATGCAAGGCTTGAGTTGCTACAGTTATTTCGTCGCAGACCCTTACACTGGCAGGGGTGTAGTATCGTTAGTTTGTTGCCGCCATTCTTGAATCCGCGTCTTCATATCGCGTACGCGACCTTTTTCGTTGGGGTCATTAAAAAGGTTGTTCTGTTCAAAGGGATCACGGTTGAGATTATACAGTTCACACTGATCCACCGCGCTCAGGTTGAGTTTCCAACCTCGGTGGATGATGGTTCGCCAGGACTGGTTTTTTACACAATTGAGTACTTCCATGGGCGTACCGGTGGGAGCATGGGTGCCATCGTCTCCGTTCCACTCGATAAAGACAGGATTGTTCTCCAAACTTGCCCCATCGGTTAATTCACGTACACGACTGATGCCTTCGAGGTTACCAGGAATTGGCTGCCCCATGAGTTCGAGCAATGTCTGTACCAGGTCCACTTGGCTGAACGCGCCCGGTACCCGACGCATTAAATGAGACATCCAGGGAACATAGATCAGACAAGGTACGGTGAGCGCCTCTTCATACATCACGCACTTGGCCAGAATGTGGTGATCACCCATCTGGTCGCCGTGGTCGCTGGTAAAAACGATGATGGTGTTTTCTGAAAGGCCGCATTCGGCGACCGTTTGCAGGATTCTACCTATGGCATTGTCCAGCATGGAGATCAGTCCATGATAATTGGCTCGCACTTGCCGCCAATCACGCTCTCCATTCAATGGTGAATCATACGCCATAGCAGTATGTTGAAACCACGAGGCTATGAGCCGGTGCCGCCAGGAAGCGTTCTCTGGAGGTTGCTGAAGGAAAGTCGGGCCAACAGGTAGCGTAGTAGAATCATAAAGAGAATTTAGCGGTCCCGTGAAAGGCATGTGGGGTTCCAGCATATTCACATGCAGGAGAAAGGGCTGATCCTTGTTGGTCCGAATGAAATTCACTGCTTCATTGGCGCAAAAAGCGGCTTTGGTGAGTTTCTCCTTCTGATTGGCGGCGAAAATACGGGAGAAAACGCGTTTGCTATCGCTCGTTTGCAAGTCCGGTTCCAGTCCATTGCGAACGAGAAAGTGGTGGTAATCGCTGAAGCGCTCAAGATCGGCAGGATTAGCGTAGAACTTCCGGTACTGATCCTCGATGCTGCGCCAGTGTATAAATCCATGCTGGGCGGTGATTTCGCTGCCCAAGTGCCACTTACCCACGTAGCCGCGGACATACTTGGGCGAAACCATTTCTGCGATGGTCTTTGTGTCAGGATGCAATGGCGTGTTGTTGGAAACGCAACCATGCGTATGCGGATACAAGCCAGTCAGCACACTCGCACGCGAGGGCGTGCAAACCGGTTGCGTAACATAAGCGCGGTTGAAAACAAAACTGCGTTGCGCGAGCCGGTTAAGGTTGGGCGCAGTGAGCCAGTGGTTGCCATAACATTCCAAGGTGTCGCGGCGCTGCTCATCCGTCCATAAAAAGAGCAGATTGGGTGTACGGCGGGGCATCGTAGAAGGAATGGGTGACCTTTCTCGGGAAATTGCATGTGCGCACCCTCCCAGTACGGTGGCTCCAGCGGCCATGCAAGCGCCTTGAAGAAAGTTGCGGCGACTGGTGCGATTCATTTTTTGACCTAAAACTTATTTTAATAACATAACAGTAGTGTTATAATTTTTATTACCTATTTTCAAGCAGACCATATATATACCGCTGGGAAAACCCGCGGCATTCCAGAAAATACCCGTTAAAAACTGCTCGTTATTTGCAATTTGCCGGTGAACTATTTTACCATCTACAGAATAAACCGCTAGTGCACCGTTATTAACCGTTAACTTATTATTGCTTAAAGTTATTTTTACAACTGGATTAAACGGATTTGGCGAGACAGATAAGGCATCATCCATATCCTTGCTCTGCCTGCCTGCCACCACAGCTGAACAACCGCCGTTACAAGTAATAATTAGTCTATTGCCCGTTTCCGACACCATCAAACTATCAACGGTAATCAGCCCATTTTCATCAGCAATGGCGATACCGGATGCTAAATTATTTCCTGAAACCACGTCAATATTTCTCCAGTTGTATGCATCCCCGCCCCTAATAATGAAATCCTGGACCCTGCGCGGCGTAACATCTACAACCGTATTCGGTCTGCTGGACCTCATTGTTATTGAAATGGAATCAGCGCAGTCAATCAGGTCGTCGTTGGAAAGACCCATATCATGGAGAGAGGAGGTCCAATCGATATACCCATTCATTAATCCAGCGGAATCGCATTGAAGAGCCGGCGTACCGGTAAAAACCAAATCCGAGGTGTCAGGGTCAAATTGCCCGTAATCGTCGTCCTGGGAGGCGTTTGAAAAAACAGGATACAATTCATTTTTCCTGAATCGCATATATCCGCCGCTTAAAACCGTATCAGACAAAATACTGTTGTCGTGACTTAGGTTGAACCATTTGCCCCATATGCCATGCCGTGTACCGGCGAATTTCCGGTATAAGCATCGGTGCATCCTCATGTTGCTTATGCCGTCAGTGCTTCCATGGCTATTTACTATTGGAGGGAAGTCGCGGCCAATATTCTGCTCCGCAATCCAGGTTTCGTCCATCCAGTTGTAAATATTAACGCCATTTCGTGCGGTTAGGTTAAGGCTTTCCGGGCCATAGAAGTCGTACCAAACGCTATGATACCATGAATGGAATCCACGCGCAGCAATGTTTGGCCTTATTGCCGCCCAAATGTCCGGATTATGAAAAGATGTATGGTACGTGCCAAAACCGCCCATGCTTCCACCGGATAAGTATATCCTGTTCGTGTCGATGGAAAATCTCGGATCATTTTTCAAAGATTGCGTATAATATACAATGCGCATTTCATCATACCCGACAATGGTATCTCCATGCTGCAATTCATGCTCGCTATAATGATTAGAAACGCCATACCACCAGGATTGGCAGAGGTGGTACGGAAGATTGCAATGATTTTGCAATCTCATTGTTAACCTGTCATTTTTTAAACCGGGATTTGAAGTATCATATAGAGTACTACCTGCTCCATGAAGATAGAGTTCTAAGGGAACATCCTGTTTTCCTCTTAATATAACTGCTTCTCCAACCACAAAATGGTCGCCATAATATTCGTATGCATGCGGCCAGTCGAAATAATCCATCCAGTAATAATAAAAATAATACGTATTCGAATTGTATTTTGATCTTAAAACGCCGCATGGCCATTGCCAATACTCCTCATCTTCCGGTGAAACCAATGAATTCGTGCCGGAAATAATGTTCGTGTCTTCACTGCCGTTTGTCACGGAGGTGATCGCATAATATGCCGAGTTGTCTTGTTTGGGTGTATATACAAAAAGGCCGGTATTTGCGGAAAGCGGTTGTCCCAAGTCTTCAACAACATGGTAAAACCCGTATCGGGAATCATAACTCGAACCTTTGGGTATGTTAGCTAGCGGAGCAAGCCCATGAACATGGGCAATTTCATTTTCCGAGCGGTAAATATTATAGCTTTGTGCGCCGGAATCCTCCGTAAAGGTGATAAATGTCTTACCTTTTCTGAATTCTGCTTTAAGGTCCGAGGGGGTAGAAAAAGAGTTGGTGAAACAAAGCAACGTAACAATCGCAGCACACATTACCCGCATAATTTCCTCCATATTTTAGATTCGATTCAAATACAGGCCCGTAGGCGAACGTTTAATCTTAAGAGCATCTTTATTTCATGCAAGCGACTCGTCCGTATACTCCATCAACAATATCTACCCCGCCCTATCTTTTTGAAGGATATTCATCTCAGCAAAGTAATCGTTTTTGACAGCACTTTTTTGCCAGCTTTTACCTTAATCACATATATTCCGGAAGGGCATTTGTCCGCTTTCCAAACAATTGGTGAATACGTGCGTATATTTTGAACAATGGATGTTAAATCATCAACCAACACTCCCTTGGCATTATATATCCGTATTTCTATATTTGCATTTTTCTGCTTTTCAGTAAAGTCCAATGTAACACTCGGATTAAAAGGATTGGGGAATACGGTAATATCTATCCCTTTCCGTGAAGTCTTTCTTGCATTTTCATCTATCTTACTAAGAGTGTTATTCACGACCAATCGATTTCCAAGCATGCTGGTAAGTTGATACTCAGTGATCGTCGCCAAATTATCATCATCAACATAAATTTCTTTATCTTGGATCGCCGTACTATCTGACAGTGCTATATTAACAGCATTAAGCATCGTTCCCGCTACCGGCAAGAACCGCTGCGGACGCCGTATGGTTATATCAACGGTAATCGGCAGCTGCAACATAGTATCCGGAATGATGTCCACTTTCCACATATTTGAAGAATCCATTACATTCCGCCATTTAAGACCGCGATTCATGTAGCCTGCAATATCACCATTTGCAGAATCACCATTGCCCGGATCTTCATCAGCAGAACTGCGACTGAACGCAGGATAGCTTTTGTTTAGTGCTATGTCCTCGCCGAAACCATTACAGTATGTATAAACATAAATATCATCGGGAACTAAAGGAACCGTACCGCTATGGTTGCCATTGTTCCATGCAGCAATATAACCATGCCTGCTATTATTAAGAGAATGATAAAAGGCCGGAACATTTTCCCAAGGTATACTTCCGTCATTCCTGCCGTTTACAATGACTAAATAGGGCAAATTCCTATTCCTATTATTTTCAACAAACAATGGCCCATCCATTCTGTTTTCCAGAGAGACTTGTTCGTTCGTCAATATAGACAATGGGCCGCAATAGGCGGTCAATCGCCACGCATTATTTTCATGATAAGACGGATTCGGCACATGAACGCTTATTCCCGCAAATATTTCAGGATGTCTTAACCCGAATGAAATGCCTCCGCATCCACCCATGGAACTGCCAAAAAGGTATGTTCTGTTTGTATCCGGACTGTAATACCGTTTTGCCCAATCAAGCATCCATAATAATATTCTTTCAGTATAGTTTACCGATATTCCGCTACTCATGCTGTCTGGATTTATTATTTTATTGTTATATCCATACCAAAAGGTGTGTATGGCGGGATTTATCTTATTATATCCATCATTTGCCTCTGTGAGTATGCGCCGAATCCATGCTTGGTCATTTGGCCTGATTTTAATATAATCTGCATATTGAGAATTTTCTACGCCGAATTTAAATGGCAATCCTTCTCTCCACCCCATAGAACTATCTCCAAATGCAAGAAAATGTTTTAAGCCGCTACCGCCTTTCGCATGCAGAAAAAGTCGTATTGTTTTTCCAACCCCGGAACCAGGTAACGGTTTATCATTAAGGCCTTCCTGCCAAATTGGCTCAATGGGCGCCACTCTCTGTTCGACAGGCTGTGTTAGTGTGTTTTGGCCAGCTGAAATAGATGAATCTATTACGCCATTAGTATCCTTAACAACAACTGAATAATATCTGTTTCCTTCTTCATTAAAAGTTACGGTATGAACAAACAAACCATCGGCTATAATTGGCGTTCCACCATCCTCAATGATAAAACCAATAGGATAGGGTGAATCGCTTAAATATTTATCAGGATCCTTCCACCAGTCAGTAGCGGATTTTCTGCATACGTCAGAAACACGCTTAACATCCATCGCATTCAAACTGGAAATCTGGTTTGACGAACTGTAAATTATAAAAAGGGTTCCTGAATCAACGGCGGGCTCTTTCCAGGTTATAAAAACCTGTCCGGAGCGATAAAACGCATTTAATTCTGATATTTGCGCAGAGTCCCCTGTTTGCACAATATACACCAGAAACAATAATAACAGGCGGCACCATCTATTACCGTAAATAGACCATTTTCCTGCTTGCATTTGCGCCTCCTATACATAGTTTATAAAAATAGATCCCGGAACTGACTACCATATCTTTGGAATCGCAGCCATTCCACCTAACAGTATTCACCCTTTTTAGCTTTTGAATATTGAACTTCATTATCAATTTTCCTTGAAGGTTATAAATAGACAAATACGCTGTTTGATCGCTTCCTAATCGCGTATTCATGTCAAATGAAATTACCGTATTAGGATTAAACGGATTTGGAATGTTTTGATTTAACGTGAAAGATGCCGCGGAATGAGTATTGTTCTCCCTATCAGCCAATACCGTATCATAATCAATTGCTTCTGGAAGAGGATTTGTGCGATAATCATCTTTATGCTTAAGATAAAAATAATAGGGCTGCAACCACGCGTTACCCATACCCCAATGAGATACTTCCTCATTCTGACGTACAATACGAACCATTTCCGTATCACCGGTCGCGTAATAATATCCCATAAGCGCGCCCATAACACGGTAATTGGAAGCCGAGGATTCCGCATCTCCACTATCGACGCACATTGTTGGCGTACCAGGGTCGTCATAGGGAATTAATCCTCCATCACCGATAATGCACCGGAACCAGTCCTTGTGGGCATTAATAATGTCCATTTCCCTATCATTTTGAAAATCCTTCCAATTGCGCACAACACTTGCGCCCCAAATACCTTGGAAAAATGGAGACCCAGCAGGCCATCTTCCTTCTGTTGTTTGAAATTCACGGAATATGCTGTCCAGGTACATCAAACGCTCCAAATGATATGCATCTCTGCTTAATGAATAAGCGTCATGTATATTTCGCATGGCGGCGCCAATATTCCTTCCATCACCTCCATAATCTCCTCTTCCGATAGTCTGACCGACCATATCCATGCCACGCCATTCAACCATAGCCAAGGCGTTATCATAAGCCCGACGATCGCCTGTCAAACAATACATATCCATGGAATTCTGAATATCATTGTGCCCGGTAGTCGGACAACCCCATATATGGTTATCCGGAAGATCCCCGCTATGCACAGGGTCTCTGCGAGGTCTCCATGTCTTGTAATAATCATAAAAACCTACAGGCATTTCATTTCCCGCATAACGGCTGAAAAAGTAATCAAAATATCTATAACCGTCTATATGAAAAGATGAAAGATCATTCTGCAGGTTTGTAGCGGCCTCCGCAAACCTAAATTGTCTTGGATCCAAAGTCTGCAGAAAGTGGAGCCACTCGTCCTGTGGTATTTCTCCCTGTTGATCATTAAATAAATAGTCACTTAAGCCAAAACGGTCCCATCCATCCTCATATCTCGAATGCACCCATTTCAAGGATGGGTTAATAATTGGCAAGGTGGTATCATGCGCTGTTGTTAAGGTATCGTAGACCATATCATCCAGATAAGCCCGTGTTATGCTGTACCAGGAACGGGGACAAGTCGGAAACAATTTGTGGTTGAAAGACGCAACTTTATTAAATGCTTTTGATTCTTCCGCCGATCCAGTGTGGAAATAGTAGATGACTGAGTGAGTCTTATGCTCCCTATCACCTAAAAAGTATTTGTCTCCAGCTTCATGCGGCCATAATCCCACTTCCATCACCCCACCATCCATTATTCTTATTGCTTTCGGGAAATTACTTGCCAGATCGTATACTCCTACGGAAAGGCCCCATTGGCTGTCTGAAATATCCGACCAGCCAAGACTTCTGGACCCGCTTTGTATTGTACTGATACCGGAATAGATGTTAAAGCTATTTGAGTCGTTCTGAAAAAGATAAGCGCTATCTCCGTCGTTCAATATCCCTTTTACGGAATCGTTACCAAAAAAAGAGTAACTTTTTGTACCGCTTAAATTTAATGAAGTGACCAAACTGAAATCAGAGGTCCCAAGGGGCCCTCGCGCAATAATTTCAGGAGAATTCTTTAAGGTATAATCCACACGAACCTCGCTCTTTCCAGCCCATGCGTACATACGGCAAAGATATCCGTAATAACGGTTATCATTTAACCCGTTCGAATGATGTCCTTCCAGGCAAATTACCGCACGAAATGGACCAGATTCTTCTATTTTTACCGACATTCCCGTATCTTTAGCGGAATAAAATACCTCAGAAGTATATAGCGCATGTAATACGGCCCCATCAAAAGGATTGGAACGCACAAGCGTGTCATTAACCTCCCCATTTTTGTCACCATCTAAAAGCACAAGATCAAACAGATTAAATCCACCGTTCTTTTTTATCCTGAATATTAAAACGCCTGTGGATACTGAGATATATTCCGATGTCTCACTTACCTCAAGACTTGTCATCGGAATTGTCCCAGGACTATTGTCTTCCAATATATACACAGTCTCACCATGGGCCGGCACAGATGCATTAAACTGCGCTAACATCCACCGTATAGAGCTATCAGGCCAAAACATCAGCGGATTAAAACAATAATTGTCCGCACCATCTATCTGGAAGTAACGCGTGTTCTTATATGCTCCTTTTGGAAGCGGTACACCAGTTGCCACAGGCTCTTGGATTCTCGGAACACCATGATATTCGTATACCCTTAAGGGGATATATAGACATTGTACAGTTATTGCGGTAATAAGGGAAATGCATGCTGCATATATCGTTGACCGTCTCATATTTTATTCCTTGATAGAGGTATCATACGCAAAAAATGTTCTTAACTATTTAACTACAGAGAGCTTTTTCATATAGTTTGCTTCGTTAATCGAAGCCTTAAGCATGTATATACCCGAATGAACGCTGATATTTCGGCTGTCTTTGCCATCCCAGGTAATGGCATATGTTCCGGGCTGCTGCTGCGCGTTGACCAGCGAACGTACCAGTTTTCCTTCTGTACTGTACACGTTCATGACAACGCGTGCATGAGCAGGGAGGTTGTACCGCAGTATAGTGTTACAGTTGAACGGATTTGGAAAAGCGGATATGGCGGACAATGTTTTAGTGTCGGTTTTGTCTTCAACTGCCGTGGGATCGTAAAATACCCACAGTTCGGTCCAGCCACGGGGGTTGGCGCCTTTATAAAAAAACCACTGGCTCCATCCGTTCGCAGTGGCGTCCCAGCCCCAAACGCATATTCCATGCGCATTGCCTTCAAGCAAATCCTTTGCCGTATTTTTATCGATATCAATGATCATATATGGATACTGGTAATTCGTAGAATCGGAAACAATCGGTTTTTTGCCAAAGTTAACCACTGTTCCAAGGCTGGCAAACCCATTTTTCCATTTCACAGAAGGACTGCGCGCATACAGAAAGCTCGGTTCACCCTCTGGAGGCGCAACAGTATAGTTTTGCTGGGTTCCCTGTATCCAGGATAAATCCGAACGGATGATGTTATAATACATGCCCGCAGTACCGCGATAGCTGTTCTCCGGCTTCATTACAAGCTGCACACCCACAATTTGTGCAAACGGCGGTACTGTTGAAACATCAAAATCCACAGTGAAATAGTTTTGATTATTGGTCTTGAAAAAACCGAATTCCGGGTTACTGTAGTTGCCCACCTGTTCTGCTCCAGATGAGCTGAAAGACCCGTCGATCGTACGGATAAGCGTGACCTTCTGATATCCTCTATAGTTGATAGGACCAGCAAAAAGGCCTTGAGAAAAAAAGTAAAGAGCACAAAATCCGAGGATTTTTATTAAATTTGACATAAGCCTCCAAAAAGGTGGCGCGCAAGGAAAAAAGTCTTCCTTGCGCGCCGGGGGGGGTGCTATTTCATGAATATAATTCTTTTTAATAGTTTCTGATCACCTGCACTTATTTTAACTACATATAGGCCTGAGGGATATAGGGTAGCATCCCAGGCATATCGCAAAGGAACCGCGGACTGAATACGCAGAGGCAATGAATGATGCACGAGGACGCCTTTAGCGTTAAATATTCTCACAATAACATTCAGGCTTTGCGTTGTTGGCCCATGATTTACTATAGAGATTATCGTTGCCGGATTAAATGGGTTTGGATAGCATTTCATCGATAGATTACCGGCAATACTCTCCCTGTTACAGGACACTCCAGATACAAAATTAAGGGGAACGACAATCAATCTGCTCCCTCCGCTGTTTTTATCACCAGCTTTTACCTCAAAACCCTTGAACGTCAATAACCCAAGGCTGTCCGCAGTCAGAGTGTCCACTTGGAATACAGTGTTTAAATCATTAACCGCGGTATTCCTGGCAATATATTCTTCCCCTGGTGTTACCACAAATTTCTGGAGTCTTCGGGGAGTAATATCCGCAATATTATCGCCATTCCTGGAGACCAAAACAATTTCGTATCTGTTGACGCTGTCGATCTGGTCTTGATAGCCTCCAACACGGTAATAAGGGGTGCTCCAGTTGAACTGAGTATTAAAGGAATAATAGATCGAGTCTGGTGAATCGGGAACCGGAAGGCCGGGATTTCCCGAGACATTTGAAAACGCGACAAATGAATTATTCTTTCTTATTGTTGTGGTCTGGTCATCATTTCCATTTGGAATCGCAAATAATACACCTGAGCAATAGTGTCCGGAAGCTCCGTCGCATCCTCCGCTCCAGCCACGCCTGGTTGAATCCAGGTTTGTATAATAGTTCCGGCCCTGCTGCGGCCAGTTAACACTTCCGTCTGTACCGCCATGACATATGAATATCCACGGCATTTCAACGCGTTCCATTTTAAAGAGCATGTTTTCCTGGTTTAAAAAGGTATGCAGAGTCATTCCTCCGAAAGATTCATTCAGCCATTCACTCCTCCAGCCGGTAAATTTTACCTGCATGGTATCATTGGTATGGGAACCCCATCGCGTTTCGCACTGACGAAGCCAAGACCAATCAGTTTCCAGATAATTTGTAACAGCGGTTTTGGCTATTCCATAGGCAAAAAAATCAGGATAATGGTGCATAAACTGCAATGTGCCACTTCCACCCATTGAAGCCCCTGTTGTGAAAATCCGGTTAGTATCAATACGTGTAGAATAATACGGTTCCCGCAGTATCATCCATTTTAAGAAATTCATATACCGGGCTTCGGTAAAATTTACTACTGGACCATCTTCCCTGATCGCACCTGAATTGCAGCAGGTTGGCACTATAACACTGGTATCATACACCGCTGTCTGACTATAACCAAACCACCAATTTCCGGTTTCGTGCGTCTTGCACTCGATTCCTTGGCTGTTCCAACTATATGAATTACCTAGTGATGAAAGCGTTCCAGGCATGCCTGCAAGGCCCAGGCAGAGGGAAAGCTTTTCGGACGTTGTATTATATTTTGTGCCCACGCCAACCCAATACGGCCATGCGTATTCTCCTGTGTATGTAGGGTTAAAGGAATCAACGTCTGTATACTGAAGATATATTCTCGCCTCTTTTATCCCAGACTGCCATAGCAACACAGGTGTTGGCTCTTCCACTGTTTCTTCAATCGCTCCAGTAATATTACCGTTATTTAGTGATTTATCTTCAACCCCTCCAACAACGGCTGTAATGGCATAATAATAAGTGCCGACTGTGTGCGTTGTCAAAACTACCATCCCCGTACCATCGGCAACTTCAACAGCATTGCCAGAAGCAGTGTCGCTTAAAGGAATAATGACATGTTTTCGTATTGAGCAGGGAGGCGTAAGGGCCATGAAACCGTTTGATTCCGGTCTATAGTCAACCAGAGAGTTAAGATGTTTGTTGTTGGCCGAACCTTGCGGGACTTCATATCGCTTGTTTAACGCGGTTAAATCCCCGGCAGAAAAGGCTGAAAGAGATCGATAAACAATATATTTTTCCGCAGATACAACCTCGTTCCAGGTAATAAAAACCTGACCCGAACGGAAAAATGCGTTTGTGTTTGTAGGCGTTTCGGCATAGCCACTTAGCATGGTAATGACAAGAATCAGAAGCAGAAGGATTGTTTGTTTCATATGCGTTATATTCCTTTCATTGAATACTGATAATGTATCACTTTCTTTTGGCAAATACTTCCATTAATTTCAGGAAAGAATAACAAAATCTTTGGGGTTGGCAACACCATGGGGGTCTGGAATTATTAAAAATGGAGGGAAAACCACAAAAACAGGCACGAATGGATGTTTATCCTGTATTAAATGAATGAAAAAGCGGTTTTTTTAATGGAAAAACGGTAAATATGGGAATTCAGACTATCAGGACTCTTATATTACCGAATCATAAGAAACTTTTTGCAAACAGATCTGCCTGCTACATTCAGCTTACAGATATATACTCCTGAGGAGCCCCTCGTATGACTTAGTTTAAAAGCGGATTCATTAGTTCCGAGTTTTCCGGGAAGGTTGCCCGATACCTGTTTAACTAAAGAGCCTTTGATATCGTAGAGTGAGAGGTCTACTTGAGAACTTGCAGGTAAAATATATCTGATGTTGACCGTTGACCCATCTACATGGAGGAAGGATATCTCAAATTTTCCGTTCCCATTACTTGACGTCTCTTTTTCAATTGCATTTGGATCAATCCAATCAGCCAGGTGTTGCCTGAAATTCTTCTGTGTCTTCCCATAAAAGTAATAACCAGTCTCCTCGTCATCCTGTACAACATTCGGGGAAGCGAGAAGCCTGACATATGAATCCGGATAGGTCGGCCCTGCTGAATAACTCCAGCTTGAAACATTATTTGGGTTCTGCTTTATCATAACATGGCCACCGTAAATCACATACTCTTCCAAAGCGTTATAGAACGCCTCAGTATTATCAAATTTGAATCCCTCGTTGATAAAAACAACCGGGTAGTTATAAAAATTAGGGATATAGTCGCCAGTAATAGATTCCCATGTATATCCCTCTTCGGCCATAGCACCGTAGAGTCTGTAATCAAAGACACTCACAGTATTTCTGGAAATATAAAGTACGTCCTTCTGGTTCTTATCATAGTAGGGGGTTGTTTGCCGCTGCATCTCGCTATAAACCACAGCAAGAAGGAGAATCTGTTGCGCAAAATATTGGTAGTTGTGCTCATTATTGTCAGTGCAGCTTACATACCATGGGGCTATATTTAAGATAATCTCAGAAAAAATATTGGGTATCGCATCGTCCAGCCCCCATCGTACATGAGCCGTATCCAAATAGCTTTTATAGCCGGTCATTATTTCTTGCTCCGTAAGAAGCCCGTCCCCATATTTGGTATCTATTCCTCCATACTCCCCCGCCTTTTCAGGAAATTGAAATTCAAGGAAGTGGGTCATCGCAGCGCATTTGAGCGCAATCTTATATGTATCAATAGGCTCTTCGCTAAGATCTTTTTGAATGTCTCGGATATACCAATCCCATTGATACGATTGATGATCGCCAATATATCCAATCTCACCATGTGAAGCGGAGATCAGGTATCCGAAATCAGGCGCATTCTCAAAATTTAATACTGAAACAACATCAAGGTTCCCGTCTGATAGCAGCGGTGTGCCAGCATCTTCAATTAAATGACCATAATAATCACAGCTGTGGCCAACATGATTCACATCAGAAGGGAGATCATTGCCGAAGTAACTTAGCCTGGTTTTCAGGAGTTCCTTCAGCGGCCCTTCATTCATAAGTTCAACGCCCCATCCTGGCATAAGGTCATGAAATTCAAACCAGCAGAAACCAGGTACGCTTAATAGAATAGAAATGATTAGTGTAATTCTTAACGACATTTCTGCCCCCTAATTATTTCACTAAAATAGTCCTGCAGGCCTTGATTATCTTCCCATTATTGATAATTATTGAGTAAACACCTGTTGCTACCCGCCGGTTTTCATCGTCTTTGCCATCCCAGGTTACGGAATACGTTCCAGGAGTATACATCCGGTTCGCAAGCGTCTTGACCTTCTTGCCGGAAGTGTTAAAAATCGAAATAGTAACGGCACCAGCGCTATTGTTTCCTGGTAACACAAATGAAACAATCGTTGAAGGATTGAACGGTGAAGGAGCTGTAGAGATTTCAATGTTGTCTGGTGTTGCAGAGGCTGATGCATAAACGCCCGTTGCCACAACGGTATCGGCTTTATATATAACCTTTTGCCGCAACTCAAGCGTTGTTTCCAAAAGCATGATATTCCAGAGTCCGCACACAGGATTTAAAACCCCTTTGGCCTGGGCAAGTGGATAGAATATTACGCTATCGCTGAAATTACCCGAAGACTGCGACCTTTCTGGATGAGCGCCATCGCGGGTGCAATAATCGCTTCTGAGCGTGCAACCGCCGATCAACGGATCAACTGCGGCACCGTACCAGTCCAAACAGGGAACCCGATACCGGGCAGCAAAGGCCCTTAACGAATCATTATATACCGGCGTTCTGCCTTCATGGTCGTACGCTGAACCGGGCTGTTCTGGATTCAGGGTTACAATAATAGGAATAACATTGCTGTCCAGAGACCGTTTCAGCAGCCTCATCCATTCAGCCCTTCTGGTCGAATTCCAATAACAATCATCATTGTGGCCAAATTCCAGGGTAACCCACATGGGGTTGAGGTTATTCAATGCATTGCCAAGCAGAGCAAAACCCTCTGCTGTTTTTGCGCCAACCTGGTTTCCGTTGGCTGCATAATGGCAGGTGAGGTCATAGAGCCAGGGATGGTCCCGATTGCTGGCACCCCCTGGACCGCCCCATGTTTCAGTCAGAAAATTGTCCCAATACGTATTGTTGGGCCTGACGCAGTTGATAATGCCCGATCCTGTCCAACTGCCAGGCGACTGGCGGCCCTCGGATAAATCTGAAGGAAAAGGGCCATCATTAGTGATTGAATTGCCGACCAGTCCAAAACGGTATTTATTCCATCCCCGCGTTCCCTGGCTCTTCTGCCACCGGACATTCACATTGAGCATTGAATCGAGGCAATCCTGGTCGCAATGAAGATAGGGATAAAATTCAGGCCAGTAACCTGATCCTTGAAACGCACCATTTGCTAGAACAAACCATACACAAACAGCGCTAAAAATGACTGCAGGCTTAACCATAGAGAGCCTTTCTTTTCTATTTATAGTTTCGGTCTAATGTTAAAATTTTCATTACTCTAAATATATCATCAGATAAAACGTAGTACAACCACATGGATGAAGTTTTTATTGAAAAAAATGAATGAAAAAGCGGTTTTTTTGGCTAAAAAACGGTTAATGTTTATATTTTGACCTAAAATCCCGGGGATTCATTCCTGCTATTTTATTGAAATTGCGCTGAAAAAGGCGTAAATCCGAATATCCAACCTCATAGCCAATATCCGTGACCGATTTAACGCTTGTACGTAAAAGCTCTTTTGCTTTTTCTATCCGAATCAACATAAGTTTCTGGGTAGGGGTGATACCGGTAACCGCTTTAAATATTGCCACTGCTCTGTGTCCGGTCAATCCGAATTTCCGCCCAATGTCCTCGTTTGAAAGCTTGTGCATATGCTGCTCTAGAAGATAGGAGGTAATGTTCCGGCTGGTCTCAATCATTGCAGGCGTAATTGATTGTATCTCTTCCCTTTTTCTACGATACAACAGCAGAATACCAACAATAAAAACACAGAAGACTAGAAAAATGCATACAGGCAACACGTATTTCTTATACGCGGGCGGTTCAAACCTGAAAAATGTGGATTGAGCTTGGTATGCCTTGCCCCCCTGTACGATAAATTGCGCGTTTATATACCATATTCCATGGGCAAGACCGGGTTTAAGCGTAAAAGCGGCGGACAAGGTATTCTTGGCATATTTCAAGCCGCTTAACCTGACAGGTAAATCAGCGGCTATCAGGCCGGGAGCACCTGTTTCTAGTTCATTTTCAGGTACCCATTTTCCATTGATTGGAATATATAACTTTATTCCCCTGGCCAGAGAGACATTTCCGATAAAATTACGGGTTGGTTCAAAAACATTCCATCGTTTTTCCCAATCACTCGAAAAGCGTTCAGACGAAACGTTCAGCAATAGATACATGATGTTGACTTCCGCTGGCATGCCAAGGCGAATCATGACCGTATCATTCTCGTAAAACGCCCTGACTTGTGAGTCTGATGACGAATAGCCTATGGAAATTGAGAAATTGCTGTCGGGCACAAAAAGCCTTGTATCGGGAGAGGCGATAAAGATTGATTTCCCCGTCCATGCGCTCCAAGACCCAAACACGTTTTTAGCCCTGCCGCAGACCGTATAAGCCGTATGTCCAGCAAAAGGTTCTTTAAAACAACACTTGTCCTCCACGCCAAATACACTGTCAAATCGTTCCTCTTTGTTTTCCGATACAGCAAGGACCTCGAATGAATCGGTAAAACAATCCCCCCTCAGCATAAATGAGGGTGATCGCGGTATAAAGGATGCTCCATTACGGGGAAACAAAATGGACGGAACACGTGGATCAGGACCAGTCCGATGCGTAGCAATGGTAAAATGATCAAAAATAATGGACCGGACAGGGAGGGGTTCCCTCATATAGTCGGATCCAATGTTCACGAATTGAAACGTTTCAGCCTTTCCTTTAAGTTTGGTTTTTTGGGCGGCAATGAAATCATCGTCAACGAACAGAGAATCGCACAGCGTATCATTGTCCAACGAGACAAATATTTCAAAGCAATGCCACTGAGAAAAATCAATGATACCTGTTGAAAAACCAGCCGGGGCAAGCCGCGGCGATGCACCGAGCGTATCACGGACGCCGATTTTTGCGGTGTATCTTTCTTCTCCGGCAGGTTCCAGGTAGATAAAAGGGTCGAATTGAGTCTTTTCATCAAGATACATGAGCGTCAATGAGAAGATCAACAATGTTTTCTGGACAAGAGCTATGGAATCATCCTGGGATACCAACTTGCAGTAGAATCGCGTGTAAAAGCCATTACGGACAATATCACTGGACTTGTGAAACATCAATTTTCTGCGGACCTGGCACGACCCCGCGCCGTGCAATTCAAGCGCACCTTTCCCGGAATACGCAACTTGAGACTGGATATGCGCGCAGGTTTCAGCACTTACGTTCCAGAAACAGAAGGCGGAATCGCTATCAAATTCCTCGGATACGATGGTTCCCGCAAAAGCAGGGAAATTGATAAGGCATGCAGCCAGCAAAAAAAGCATCTTGAATATCATTAGCATACCGTTTTAAAACGTGTGTCCAGGTTAAATATATCATATAATATATCATATTTAGTGTCAGGAAATATATTGGGGTATATGACAAGGGGTCAAAGCCGGCATATCCAAGAACTGTCTTACCATTTTTATCCGCACACTTATTTTAAGAGAGTTACCGCTTTGCTGAATACATTCTTCCCTATACACGCCTGGACCACATAGAGCCCGCTTGGCATACCCAGCGCATCCCAAGTAACGCGACCATTGACTATGCTCGAAGTCAGATCAGCGGCGCACCGGCCATTAAGGTCGTATATCTTGAGCGAAACGCCAGGAATCGCCGCGTTGCTCCAGCCAGGGACAGTGAGGGTCACCGTTGGATTGAAAGGATTAGGTGAAACGGTGATGGTCCCTCTTGCTTGTGCGTTGTTCGAAACAGGGGGAATATCCTCAACAGCCGTGATATTGTATGGCGACTGATACCCGAAAATGGCATATTGGATAGAATCGAGTTCTTCCCACAGCAGCCGTTCGATATTGCTGCTCTGCTGAGAGCCTGCCTTGAGCGTCACTGAAATTTTCGCGGAAGGCGCGCTGTTGTACAGGGTTTCACTGCCATACATGACCACGACCGGCTGGCCCATGTTCACCAGGGAATCGCTCAGATAAAAATCGAACCCCGTGATATTGGCACCCGCGCTATCTATGGTGATGGTATTTCCTGATACAGACACATCGAACCCGGTATTGATGATTCCGCTGGCATTGGCCACCTTCCCATTTACCCAGAAAGCGCGGGAATAGCTGACAAGTTCCATATTGTGTTTCACCCGTTTTGGATAGGGATTAAGAACATTGCTATCGAGGAAATTCACCAGCAGGGAAAGGCTGTCCCTGAAAGGAATCGTAGGATCGTGTCCAGCGGACGGGCCCGAGGAGATGATGAACTCATGCACCGGGCACCCATTCTCAAGCATATACCTATAGGTGGAATCCGTGTAGTAACCGTCCTGAGACCCGTGAATGAGCCTGGTGGGCGTATTGATGAGATTGGCAAGATTGGGCCACATACCCGCATGGTTTACAGGATTGAGGTCATTGTGCACGGGAACAGAGGCGGCAAACCAATCCTGATAACGCCAGGTTACGCGTAAACACGTCTGCGCACCGAAGGAAAAACCCGTGGTATATATCCTGAAAGGATCAACATGCACATCCTTTGCCACATCGAGGATCATGGCTTTGATCGCTGCCTGAAGCTTGTTGTCGTCAAACTGGTATCCCTTTTTGAACCTGCACAGATTGATGTATCCTTCGGGCTGGAGATTCTGCCCTGGATCGTCCTGTTGGGAAATTACCAGGGGATTTGGCGTCGCATAGAGGCAGAGGTTTGGGGTAAGGAGAGTGTATTGACCCAGTGTGCCCGAGACATTGTTCCAATAGACTTTTACCATGTTTCTTCCAGGCACAACAAAAGGGTTGCTGCCAGCTTGGAGCCTACCCAGATAGAACTTCATGTCGTTTCTCAAGGCTGAAAGACATTCCGCTGCGGTAAAATCCACACTTTGGTATTCACTGCGCGTATGGTTTAGATTATATTCGCGATAGAGGTGCAACACATTTTCCCTGACTTGGGCGGTGAATTTCTGAACGAAAGTATTGCTTTGGTTCAACGCGGCAATCCGGGTCTGAAATGTATCGATGTCAGCGAGAATCTGAACGTCCGTTATGGAAGCAGGGGACGTTTGGAGCTTGGAGGCCAAGGAAGCAGGAACCCACTCAGCAGGCGTAACCGTTTGAGAAAAGAGCGCTGAAATGAGCAAAAGACATATAGCAGCTGTCAGGGTAATTTTAAAAAACATAATACTTCCCCCATTCACTTGTATTGTTTAGTTGTGTCTCACTTACTGGTATTCCCAAAAGATCGCAATTTTTATACCAGAATATAAGCTGTTGTTAATAAAACAAATAAACTCGTTCATTAATATACTTAAATTTACTAATAATAATAAAACATTTCTAAAGCATTTTCCACCAATTAATTATATATTTATTATTAATAATAAATCGGGCTGAAGGGGGAATATGAAACTATTTAAAGACCTTAAAAAGATCCCTATTATCTCGTACGACAACGAAGGGAATATCCTGGAACAAAACGAGGGGTGCACTCTTCTTCCCTATACGCGTGAAAACCTTGAAAACCGGAATATTTTCGACATTTTAAAGCCGGTCATGGTAGATGAAAATGATAAAGATGATCAGGAATTCAAAGAACTCTATACCATATTTTTTTCAGACCCAACCCGTGAGACACACTCTCCAGCCTCATTTTTCAGAATCACCACCCCGCCAACCCACCCCTTTAATTCCGGAAAAACAGCTGACGCATTTTTTTTCAACCATCAATATTTTCTCCATGGGATGATTGTCCAAGTCATGGTCCTATACAAGGAAAACAACCAGTATTTCACCGCGCTTTTTCCAGCGACCGATTATTTCAACCGATGGCCCGCCCCTTATTTCGAGGACCTCTATGCACTCACCAACCACGAGGATGCCATCTGCGCCGCAAACGACCGGTTTACTAAAAACTGCCCGGTTGAATTCGAGGGAACCCCCATTTTCGGCAAGCATATACGCCATTTTTTCCTGGAGCAATGCTGGGAAGAGTACCAGGTAAAATGCAACGCTAATATCCGTTGTCAGCTCGATGCGGCCGCAAAAAGCAACGCTGCCTGGGATCCCATAACCGGCCTGGACCTGCCCGGACGCGCGGGCTGGGCCAACCACTGCCCGCGCCATCCGGAATGGACAATTGGGTCCTTCAGGAATATTTTTCTTCTCGATGGAGAATGTGATTTCAGCCAATACGATTTCAGGATCGAATTCTCACTTGCCAATACAAATCCCCAATTCGGCATTTTTTTCAAAAGCAAGGACCATACTGACGAAAACGCCTACACCCTTGTATGGGTCGAAAGTTTCGTCGACATAAAGAAGAATGGGACGCGCGCCGCACGCATTCCCGCGGAAGCAGGAGCGGACAACTATGCGATTGAACTGGTATGCGGCCACATCCGCTTCATGGCAGAAGAGAAAACCCTGCTGACGTACACTGATCCCCTGCCAATTACAGACCCTTCCCAGTCGCGTCTTGGCGTCTTTTTTGAGAAACAGCCCTTTTCGCGGTTCCGTTTATTACGCAGAAAAACCGCTGTAGACCTGGACGATCTGCAGCGCGACGCGCTTGACGTGCGCCTGAGAAAGGATCCATCGCAGGTCTTCGAGCTCCATTCATTTCCAATTGTCCGCCCCTTTGCGCCGCAGGGGATGCATCTTTACATGTTCAAAAACATCACCCAATACCGGAGACTCGAAAATGTCTCGACCACGCTCCAGCTTAAGGTGCGTTCATTGGAAACGGAGAATGTGACACTGAGGACAAAGATAGATTTTACCTATTACGACTTTATCACAAAAAACAAGGCTATGCTCTCTATCCTGGAAACATTGACCAGCGTGGCAAAAACCCCCGCGAACGTTCTGCTTTTAGGCGAAACCGGTACAGGCAAAGACCTGCTTGCGCGCACCATCCATAAAATATCCGACCGCGGACAGAAGGCTTTCGTCAAAGTCGACTGTTCAACGCTCTCGGACAACCTGCTCGAAAGCGAGCTCTTTGGCCACGAGAAAGGGTCGTTTACCGGCGCAAACGAACGGAGGATCGGCAGGTTTGAGCTGGCCGACAGGGGCTCGCTCTTCATGGATGAGGTGGGAAACCTGAACGCGCTCATGCAGATCAAACTGCTGAATGTGTTGCAAGACAGGAACTTTATGCGCGTGGGCGGAAGCGAAATGGTAAAGACCGACGTGCGCATTATTGCCGCGACCAACAGCGACCTTGAAGCTTTGATACGGTCGGGCCGGTTCAGAAACGACCTCTATTACCGTCTTGCCGGGTTTGTGATAACCATTCTTCCCCTGCGCGAGCGGCCCGAAGACATCCCCCTGCTCGCGGAGCATTTCCTGAAATCAAAGGCGCGGTATTACAAAAAGGAAGGGTTGGTCTACGAAGCGGACACTATCCACGCCATGGCAAACCATGACTGGCCGGGCAATGTCCGCGAAATGGAAAACGCCGTTGAATACGCCATTATCCGCTGCCAGGAAAAAACCATACGGCCCCTGCACCTGCCCTTTTTCAACGCCCAGAAGAAAAAGAACACCGCGCTACCTTCGATTAAAAAGGCCTCCCCGCCCTTGACGCGCAGAAATGAGATGCTTGCGCTCATCAGGAAAGAGAAGCGCTGCGGATCAAGGACCATTGAAAAAGCGCTGGGGCTTTCACAGGCAACGGTATATAACGAACTTATGGCAATGGTTGAGACTGGTCTGATCAGGAAAGAGGGTCACGGCAAGCTGCGGCGCTACCTGCCCGTCTGACCAGCCCGGTTCTAAGGACAAATCGCAGCGCTTTTTTCAGGTCCGGCACCCGGTGTCCCAATTCCTTCTCGGCCAGCAGTACAATCTCGTCTATGGTACGCCTGCCATTGGCCCAGCCAAGAGCCACAACCAGCGGACCTCCCCAGCGCGGGTCAGCGAACTTTGTTCGCAGACGCTTGGGAAGAGGATCGAAGGACAACGGTCCCAGGTAACGAGGTACAATCCGTATGCCGCGCGCCCTGGGTTGAGGCGGCAACTCCGGCTTGGTGAAAAATTCCTGGGGCGCGCACGCCAGCCAATAAAGGTACACTGCCGCGTACACCGCCGCGGCCTTCATGCTCCTTTTATCGAGAATCGCAGGCGTATCAATGGTGTTGTGCCACTCGGGTCCCAGGAGATCGGGGCCAAGCCAGACAGTGGGAACGCCGATGGAGGGGTCTGCTATCAGGTTGTCGCTCATGCGGAATGGCCGGGCGCGCCATGTACGCGCGCCAAAGACCGCAGCAGCGCAGTCCTGCGCAAAAGCATCCACGGGACTGGCATTGCTTTTGGGATTCAGATATACCGCGTACTGGTTCTTTTTCCCGAACCGGTTGAACGCTGTGCCATCAAGACAGAGTCCCGCCACAGTACGTTTTATCCGGGGAAAAAACCGTTCCACGTACCCGAGCGTGCCGAAACATTCATTTGTCGCAAGATATCTGATAGACCGCCGCGGTTGAGGCAGTTTGCCTGATTGTATAAGTTTCCGTAATACCCTGAAGGCTTCGATGCCGCAGCAGATACCCGAACCATTGTCCTTTGCGCCCTGTTCAAAAGCATGGGCAACAAGGAGCACTTCTTCATGGCCATTGCTGCCCGGCAACAGACCATCGACAACAGGAAAAGATCCTGCAAAAAGCCGGGTATCTGACCTGGCATGGACCATGACATCCGCGTGTTTCTTCAGGATGGCTCTGAGCCATGCGCCTCTTTTCGGGCTTATCACAAAGCCAAAAAGCCTGCTGTCTCCCGCCATGCAGCCCCAAGTCCCAGGATTGTCTGGAAAGGAATTATTCCAGAAAAGTTCATTGGGCAGCGATTGTTCGCCATAGCTCCAACAGGTAAGAACGCCCGCGGCGCCAAAACGGGCTGCCAGCCCCTTGACAGCGCTTGCCCTGCTTGAGGTAAAAACCACGCTACCACGAATTTTTTTTCCCTGGTAGTCACGGGTATCTGTTCCCTGGCCCACATCCACGATTCTGGCCGTAATCCCTTTTTTTGGAGTGGGGCCGCTCCACATGACCAGCGAACACGGTGTTTTCTCGTAGTCGGCAAGCACCGTACCCCCAAGGGGGTCTGGCCCGGCTATGGTAAGTGAGGCGCTGGCCGCGTCCCAGGCAAGAGGTGAACGCCACGACCCGAACAAAGTTTTTCCATCGGCCTTGAAAAGATGCGTCTTTACTTTGGACAGGCCTGTCTGGACAAGCGTATCGCGGATAAAACGGCCGCTCTTATGAAACGCGGAATTGGTAAACCACCGTTCAATGGCGTATAACCGTACCACGGTCTCCATAATACGGCTGCTTGACGCCTCTTTTCCGACTGCGTTGACGATTTTGGGTAAGGTCATACTACAACAATCCTTTCCGTTTTCGGATAAACCATTCCAGCGAGAAAAATAAAACAATTGCCGCTACCAGGAGGCGGGTATTCCATAAAGGATAATTCTTCTTTTCAACGATCCGGGCTATCTGCAGTTCCGGCACGGTAATCGCTTTCCGCGGATCAGCTTCATCAAACCCCAGAAGCGCGCCATTGCTCTGTGCGCACAGAGCGCCAAGCATTTCCCGGTCAACGCCGCCTGCGCCAAATTCGTTCCGGGCGCTTACCGAAAAGGTCTCGGTGGCGTAGTCCTGAACAAACCGGTCTTTGAGCAGTTCGGCCCGTACAATGTATATACCCTCGGAAAGGTCCTTGAATTCCACGGGGTAGACGCCTTTGCTGGTCCCGACAGTCTGACGGGCGACCGCCTTTCCCGAACTGTTGACCAGACTGATTACGCATACGTGGCCAGGTTTCCGCTCCTTCACCTCAACCGCGCAGGTGATGGAGGAGCCGTCAGTGTATTCCGTGCGCAGCCCTCTAATGGAAAGCGCCCCCAGGGCCGGGTCTTTGATTAACCACCGCACTGACCTACTCACAAATTCCTGGTAGGGCCTGTTGCCCACTTTTCTGCCCGCATTGATAAAATCATAATACCAGAGGCAATCGGTCGCAATGGCCATCGTGCGGCCCTTGCCAACATCCCGCACTCCGCACAGGGGCGCTTTGGCGTCGGTCTCAAGCAGGGTAAGTGTGCGCTCCCGTGCCTGACCCATGGCATTGAACCCTTCGAAAGCGATGTCTTCCAGGGATTCGATAAGCGAAGTAACCGGATGGTGCGTGCCGGTGACAGTGGGTCGCGCGCGAAAACCCTGCATCAGCGTCCCCTGTCTGCCGCCGTCAAGCGCATACGGAAGGATGGGGTCCAGAGGCGTTCCCTGGTAGCCCCCTTCGGAAAACGAAAGGTCACCGCCGATCATAAGGAACGAGCCGCCCTTTTCAACGAATTTCCTGATATTGTCGGTATAAGCCGCGGAAAAGAAGGTCCGGTAGCTGAAATTCTGAAAGATGACAAGATCGAACGTGGACAGTTCCTCGCCAAAAAGCTGCTGATAGGGAAAGACAATAAGTGACAGCTCCTCCTCAGACACATTCATGACATCCGACGCGGTACGCAGGATGTAGAAGGCGACCAGATCAACTGCCGGGTCTTTTTTAAGCGTGTTTCTGAGGAATTTCGCGTCCCACGAAGGCCTGCCGCAAATGTGCAGAATACGGATACGGTCACGGATCACCTTGAGCGCGAATTCGCGCCGGTTGTTCGCGGTGTTGCGTTCAAAGGCATAGGGTGGAAATGAGACCGTATAGGTATAATGACCCACTTCTTCGGGCGCGAATTCCAGGGAGCACTGGTATCGCCCCTCTCCTTTTTTTACGGCAATGGTCTTTGAGGCGACAATCTCGTTCCCGCGTTTTACCCGCACAGGAATCGAGAGCGCGCCCGTGGTTTTGGCAACGAGGGAGACCTGGACCGTAAAGGGATTTTTTACATAAGCGAATTTATCGGCCTGCACCTCTTCAATGGCAATGTCCGCCACTGCGGCCTGACCGCTGCCCGGGACAAAGGCAAAAATTGGGGGTTGCTTCCGGTCCTTGGACTGATCAAAAAGCGGCAAGCCAAGCTGACGGCGCGAAGAGAAATTATCCGAGAATATACCGTCGGAATAAAGGACAATGCCCGCTGGTTCTGGATCGCGGAGCGCTGCCAGGGCATCGCTGAACCCGGTCTGTCCATTGAATCCGGTAAGCACGGTCACGGGAAAACCCGCAAGCGAATCAAGCGAAGTGTCGGCTGAAAAAAGGGAAAAGCGAAGGTCGTAGGCAGAGGCAAGTCCGGCAAAACCAGCGCTATGCCTGCGGATATAGGCGCAGGCGCTGTCAAACGCTCCTGATGCGCCCAAAGTTGAGGGCGACCCGTCGATAAGCACCTGGATCATGCTCTTTCTCTTCTCGGCCTTGCGCACAACAAGTACGGGCTGGAGCAAAGCAACGACAAGCAGGAAAAGGGCGATTGCCCGTGCACTGGCGATAAGCGCGCGCAGTCGCGACTGTCCCAGAAGCGCGAGCGAACGCAGGGAAAAAAAGAAAGCCAGTATTGCGGCCAGCACCGCGAGAATAAAAGGCAGGGCCTTGAACGCGCCCCATTCAACGGAGAAGAGGTTGACCGCTAGCGTGTCCATGGCAGTTTCCTGTATTTGCCCCGCTCCATAAGGGCCTTCACGTGCACCGCGTCCTTCTTGTAATTGGCGGTCAGGGCGTAGAGGACTGCGTTTACCCCGAAGTTGAAGGCGATCTGGCGCTGCCGTTCGCCGCCGGGAATAACGTCGTAGAGAAACCTGGCGTCATTTCCCTTTGCCCAGGCGCCCGCGGCATCGTTGAGCGAGTAGACCACGGGTGTTGCGTCGTCAATAGTGATGCCCTCCAGGTAGGGCGCGGTACGCACCCTGCCGCCGAAATACTCCTCCCGCATTAGATAAAACGAACGGTAGATGGAATGGTCCAGGGGAAGCAGGGAAAGGGTATTGTCGGGGAAAAACGCGGCGAGCTCGCGCCGCACGCTCCGGTCAAAAGGACCATCCTTGGCGCCTTCGCTGTTGTCAATGAGCAAAAAACCGCCCTGGTCCAGAAAGAGTCTGAGACGCTCGCGTTCCTGTTTCGAGAAAGGCGCGAAAGGACCTTGTCCGGTCATCAGAATAAAGGGATAAAAGAAAAGATCGTTATCTAAGAGCGACACTGTACGCGGCAGCAGGGCGGCATTGATGCTGGTCCGGTTCATGAGCTCGATGATCAGCTGCTTTGTGGCTTCGGGACGGGGGTTCCAGTCGCCGGAAAAGGAAAGCTGGGCAATGATAAATTTTTCACCAGGGTAGCGGCCCGCTGTCACAGGCAGCGCGAGCAATATGCACGCGAAAATGGAGCAAAGCAGATTCATACTATTCTTTAACTCCTCCGGAGGATGAGCCCTTCAATAAGGGCAAACAGTGCGGCAAAGAGGAAAAACCAGTGCCACAACGGTTCGGGTTTGAGCGAGTCAGCGGTACCAACGCTCCTGACACTGAGATATTGCACATGCGCGCCCCTGAAAAAAGCGCCGCGCTGGTCGCGGGAGAGCCGGGAAAGGTCGCATTCAGCAGGATCCATGTTCACGGCAAACCACTGCGCGCCTTCGCGGGCAGCGGGAACCCGGTACAGGCCCGGCACACTGGTGGCCCCAAACTTTGCGGCGCCGGCCAGTGCTGCCACGGAATGGCGCACGCCCACTGGATCATCTACTTGAAGCGCCGCATCGGCAGGAAGGACAACGGTATCGCCCGTAAAGACCGTATCCTTGACAGCTATCCAGGTAGCGCCGGCAAGATACTGCACAGCTTCCCGGAGAAAAGGAAGAAAAAAGGGCCGCAGGGGAAAATCGTTCCACGCCAGATCGAGCGTTGATAGATAAAGGAAAACTTTGCCTTTTCCCGCTTTATTTTCGACAAGCAGGGGTTCTCCGCTGGAAAGAGAAAGCAGAGTCGCTCCTGAAGCGCCAGGAGCCGGCTCAAGCAGAAAAAGATTGGTGAATGAGTATTTTTCGGGTTCGTCCAGACCGGAGAGAATGCGCACCGCAGGATGGTCGGGTTCGGTTATGGAAAGACCAGCTGCCTGCGCAACATCGTGGGCAACGCCGGTTTTCCGATCGCGGAGCCAGCGGTTGAAAAGCGGCGCCAAACGCGTATTGAATTCCCCAGGGTCAACACGGTCGCCAAGACTCACGAACAGGCCCCCTCCTTTTTCGACAAAGCCCTTGATCGCTTCGGTCTGGTCCGCTGACGGCACATAGTTGCATACAAAAAGGATGTCCGTGCGGGCAAGTAACTTTGGATCGAACCCTGTAGGAGTGGTCACGCTAGCGGTGTTCCTGCCAAACCTGCGATCAGAAAGCGCCTTTTCGAGGAAAAAACTTTCAGCAGCCGTAAAATGAATGCCCTGATCGCCGTCGATAATGAGGATCCGTGGTTGCGCAGGGGCTGTGTAGACAAAATAGCGGGCGTCATCCGCCGCAAAGGAGTCCGGGGGAAGGCGCACATAGCCTGGCGCGCTCTCGTACGACCCGTCGATGACGAATTCCTTGACCGCTCCCCGCGAAGCCTCGGCCTGGACAAAGCCGTTGATGATGTTTTTCCCTCCCAAATACAACGATACCGGCACATCGGCCAGGACGCGTCCTGTATTGTTCGCCACTGTGGCCCGCACGGTCACCTCCCCACCGGCAGAGGGATCAGCGGCCAGAGCAACCGAGGAGATGCCCGTGTTGCTTCGCTCTGAATCGCCATACGCTGACGCGAGCAGCACAGGCGTCTGCAGGTGCAAAAAGAGGGATTCGGGCACTCCAGTCCAGTCGCTGACAGCAAAGTCTGAAATGACAAGCAACCGGTCCCAGGCAGAGGCGCCCGCAAGCATGCCAGCGGCCTTTCTAAGCACTGGACCAGCATGGCCCGCGTAAAAGGTAGGCGCAAGGGCAGCGGTCTTTGCGGCAAGTTCGCCCGCGGCAACATCAGCGTCAATGGCCTCTTGAGTACCGCATATGGTGAGAATGGTCGCGCTGCGCAGGTTTTCCCTGTCAGCATACGCGTTCAGGAATGATACCGCGGCCTCAAAGCCGGTCCGTCCCTCTTCAAGCGCTGTCATGCTGGCCGAATTATCGAACACCACGAGCGCATTGCCCGCATTTTTTCCTCCTGCGACAAACCTGCTATAGAGTACGGGCATTGCAGCACCCATGACCACAGAGACTATGATAAGGGTGCGGATGATAAGCAGAAGGATGTATTTGAGTCTGAAGCGCCGCACTGATTCCTGGCGCGACCGCATGATGAAATCGAACGCGGCAAAAGGATGGTCAACGGCTTTGCGCCTGTTTATCAGGTGAATAATCAGGGGAATTGCGGCAAGGGCCAGGGCCCCCAAAATTCCAGCGTTGAGAAAATTCATTGGTAAAAAGATAGCTATTACCGGCAGGCCGTGCAAAGAAGGGCGCCAGTTAATTATTAATCCATTGATTTTTTTTATGTGTCAAGATATATTACCTTGTATCAGAATCATCCCCGACAATAAGGATATTGGCTTATGAAATGGCTGGCAGTACTCCTACTTCTTATAACACCGACTGTCTGGGCCCAGACATACCTTGAACTTAACTACACCAGTGGGTCGCTTGAATACTTTGAACTCGATTCGATTTCCTCTATTGCCTTCTCAGACTCTACCATGCTCGTAAACGATCTTGGTCGCACCTTTTCAATCCACGAAATTCGTTCAATGCGATTTATGGACCAGACAACCAGTACAGAAGCGAACATAGGCGTAAATCATTGTGTCTCTATTTTTCCAAATCCAGCCAACCCTTCAGTTTCAATCACAATAAACCTGGCTTTAAAGGGCCAAACGAGTATTGCTCTATTCACCGTTGGTGGCCAGGCTGTAAAAACTCTGGTCAATGGTGTTAAAAATAAAGGGATGCAAAAGGTTGTATGGGATGGTACGGATGCACTCGGCAGACAGGTAGCTTCAGGACATTATATTGTCTGCATTACTATTAAAAACAAGACCATTGTCCGGAAAATATCCATAGTACGATAAAAGGAGCTCTGCCGTGAAAACCTTATTGATGCTGTGCTTCACTCTTAGCTTTGTTTTTACAATACCTGCTGAACGGTATCTTGCCATAAGCAAATCAGGAAACCGCTCTTTGGTAAAACTAACTGATATAGACAGCATGTATTTTGTAGACACAACAGGGCTTATTCGGGGTTCTGTGCTGGCAACAAAGGCGTTTTATCATAAGGTTGGTGAATTTAACACAATAACAATTACAACAGGGATCGCTGATAATGGTTATGGAGCTGACGGCACAGACCATTCAGGGGTGCCAGCCAGCATAGGTAATCTTGCGACAGATCTCGCATTTACAGCATCAGTAAAACTGACAGACCTTTGCAACGGGGATGGATACAACCTGGGTATCCAAACAGATGATACCTTGTATATAAATGCAACCATACGAGATTTCGGGGGAAATCCAGAAACAATTCTGGCGTGTTTCACAGTGATCGAAAATCCAGCAGCTGCCATAAAAATAACTGATACTAATTTCCGTGGCGCAACCCTCTCTCAATTTCTCAAGTGCATGCAGGATTTTTTAACCGGGACAGCTTGGAATATGGGAGGCGGTTCAAATGCAACAGGAACGCGCGTTGCAGTAATGCCTGATGGTAAAACTCGTATTGAAAATCTTGGGGTGGCAGATGGAGGAACCAGTACACAGGATCTGAAGGACCTTACCATTACCAGCAGCCGTCCATATTCTTCACCATACGTCTCAAGTGCTTTTTCATTCTCTCCAACTATATATTACGCAAGTAGCCAGGGTCCCAATTACTCAGATACACCCCAGCGCATGTTGCAGCCTGCAAAATCAGACGACTATCTCTTTGGGTATAATCTTTTCGATAACACCGGCTTGGGTACGGGATCATCTGAAATGCAGATTTTTGACAACAATGGTATATCTCTCGATTTCATGAATAACGACACCCTTGTTGTTTCCGCTACTGTAGGTGCTACGGCCAAGCTGGCAGCGGACTTTGCCATTGACAGTGGTTCTGTTCTAATTAATACATCAACTACTCTACAGGAAATGTGCGATGCAATTAGAGCTGCACTCGGACTGCCCCTTTTGGACAATACACCTGATAACAATCCATCAGTGGCAATTGACGGCAGCAGTACAGACGATGTCTTGATCCAGAATGGCACGATTGTTATCCGCGGTCAGCCCATACCAGGCGCTGAGATTACAAACATGACCATTACTGTGCGCAACGGTGCAACTGCTCGTACAGGATTCAATGCAAATGCAGTGTTGACTGAATTTTAGCCAAACATTATTCTTGTTCTTTAAAACCTGCGGCTTAGTATTATATATTAACGATCCCTATGGCACACAAAAAACCGCACCTTACAATACTTGGCTCAGCGCATACGGCCTATCCCACCAGTCCGGACAAGGCCAGGCTCGAAGCTATACCGTTTAACAATCAGGGCAACCATACCACGGTGACCCTCTCGACCGACGAATTCACGTCTCTCTGCCCAGTCACCGGGCAACCCGATTTCGGGGAGATCGTTATTGAATATGTTCCGGAAAAACTGCTCGTTGAAAGTAAAAGCCTGAAATTATATCTGTTCAGCTTCAGAAACCTGGGCATATTTCAGGAAGAGATCGTAAATCGAATTTTGAATGACCTGAAAAAGGCGCTGAAACCGCGCTCAATAAAAGTTACCGGCCGTTTCAAGGCGCGCGGCGGCATTGTCATTGCCCCGGTAGCGCAATGGAACCGCTAAATTCCCTGTCTTTTATTTCAGGATAAGAACGCGCCGCGTAATGCTTTTTGACCCGCTCTCAAGCTTCATGATATAGGATCCGTTGGGGAGATTCGCATTGCCAGAGACCGGTGACCACGAAGCCGCATTCCATCCCGGCTTTCCCGGCAAGACTCCTGCGTAGTGCAGCTTTCCCGATACATCAAAAACCTTGAGCATTGCCGAAGATGATGCCAGATCACGGGGAATATAATAACTGAGGCTGGCATTCATATGCAAAGGGTTGGGAGAAACCGAGAGATCCAGATATTGCCTATTCAGGACCAACGGTGCTTCATCGACGTAAACATCGTTTGTGATGAGTATCATATTGCTGTCGCTGTAAGCATTAAAGATGCTGGACCCCAAGCTTCCCGCATCCAGGTTCCGCGAGTCGAACCCGACAAAATATCCCAGGGCAAAGGAATCGAGCGTACTTCCGGCGCTGACATTGAGTTTAACAATACAAGCCATATACTTGAGATAAAGGCTGTCCACTGTGCCCGATGTATCTTCAGTGAGCGTATCCATATGCGTGCCCGCAGGTACGTTGAGCCCCACATTTCCCGCATAGGAGAGAAACTGGTCTTTGGTATTGGCGCTATCGCAAAAAGCCTGCAGGTCAGCGTCATACGAGGCGGCACGGCTGCACGTGCGGCCCTTGCCAGCCACAATCAGGGAATCGAGCATATGGTTGAAGAGGGTTGTGTCCGGAGTCAATGCTTCAATATTAAGATTGTTCATTGTATGATAAAAATTCTGGTCAATGGCATATGCGGCTGAATTGACGCTCCAGCCAGAGGGAAGCGCGGCTGCAACCACAGTGCTGTCGGTTACTATGCTGTGGTTGAGCACAGCGACCGTATCGTAAATCAAAATAACGTCAAAGATATATACGTTAAAACTTGATGAAGGCAGGGCTTTTTCAGGCTGAGACACCTCGGCAATATTAGAAACAGTGCATCCGGTCATTAAAGCAAAGGCTGCAATCACAACAAGCAATAAAAAGGCTTTCCGTACCATACTAAACTCCTTTGGATAGTTCATCTATAAGTATTATTAATGCCTAAGGCAAAAAACAAGAGTTTGGGCCAATCGCTTGTCGTTCCTGACAATATAGTGCATTTTATGTTTCTTCTCGATAAAACCTGGCAGGTCAGAGGTTATCATCTGTTTCCCGCGCGCAATGCATTGGTGAAAAATACCAGCATGTTCACCTGATTCATAGGGTAAAACAACTACCCTGGCTGCATCAATAAAATTCAAGAACTGCTTCTCTGAAAAGAGCCTGTTTTTCAATACAATACGGTTTCTGACCGATGAACGCCTAATCGCTTCAAAAAAGTCCCGTTTATAGATGCTCCATGCGCCCTTGCTAAAGGCGCCTGCAATAAGCAGTTGTGCGTCAGGGACTTTTTTAACAACCTCGGGAAAGAGCGCAACCACGCGATGAAACCCTTTTGTTGGCCTGAAAAACCCGCACAACAATACAGTCTTTCCCTTGCGATTATTTTTTTTCTTTTTTTCCGCCTCTGCCGGGTATGTGATAACTTCAATATTCGGCTGCTTTCCCAGGTATTTTTGGATAATTGCACGTTGATATTTGAAATGGACGCACAAACAGTCGCATTCCTTTCCAACCGCTTTAATGAAACCTTCCTGTTCGCGCGTAAGAACATGATTCAGCGAATGCAGAGTGATAAAAACAGAAACGCCTTTTTTTCTCACCGCCTTGATTCGCTTCAGCAAGGCCTTGTCGTTGTATCCAAAAACATGCTGAACATGCAGCAGGTCGCAGACACATGATACTGTGTGCGTGATAAATGACTTTATACCTTGTTCTGCCAACTCCCGTATGAGCGTGCGCGTATAATAAAAAAGCCCGCTGTCCCGGGAATTTGTCGAAAGCAAAAAAGCGATTATCATGGCCTTTGGTAAAATAATATATTGTTGTAAGGAGTCATAATAAGTATAATCATGCCACATACGATTCTAATTCTATTTGCCGCCATAGGCGTTCTTTACGCAGAGCCCGGTCCTGCGGCCCGGCGTCCCGCGGCCATACTCAGCACATCACCCTGGTTTGGGTGCATCAGTTTTTCCATGGGCACCGTGAAAGTGACTGATTACCAGGAAGTAAAAAGCCTGACAGGATATAAACCTGAAGGATCAATGCCATGGAACGACTTTAAAGCCAGCGTTGTCCGTAAACTGACACCGCACTGGTCCCTGCGCATGCTGGTTGCACTGGGTTTTGCCGATCGTGACAGAACTGTAAACAGCGCATTGCTCGTCATTGACGATCAGATCGAAGCGCACGACCTCTTGTATTCCTACTCCTATAAAAACATCGGGTTCTCGGCGGAAGCGCTCTATTCCATTCTCGATTCAGGGACTGTGCTTCCTTATGTTTTTGCAGGACCCGGAATTAATGTCTCGACCCGGGAGAAAAGCGCTTTTATCCAGGATGCTTCCATCTACAATGGCGCAGGTCTCGATGTGGGCGACGAAAAATCCATGGGAACAACGTGCTTGGATTTTTCGTGCGGGGCCGGACTTAGGATCGCCATGAGCCGGAACACCTTTATCTTCGGTCAATACCGTTTTACCTATTGGAACCCTGTGGAACAGAGCTGGATCGAGAGCGTGGACAATTTTACCTATTCCAAATGGGAAAACCATTTGGTCCACAGCGGTGAAGCAGGCATAGGCATAAGGTTTTAACCATGATGAATAAAATACTTGCTCCGGTCGTGCTGTGCGCCTTGTTGGGACTTCTCGCGGGCTGCAGCAACAATCCCGCCCGGCCCATGGACCAGGCTGACGAATATATCTTTGCCTGGCAGGCGCTGAAAATATTCTACATTTTTCAGAGCGACTTGCCGTCAGATCCTTTTACCTTCGACGGTCCGGCAGATCTCTACGCAAGCTTGGATGAGCGCTGGACAAAGTATTACACGCCCCGGGAAGCGAACAAGCTGCTTTCGCTTTTTACCACGGAAAGCTCTGCGGGTATCGGCATCTTCTTTGATTTCGAAGGCGACACGCTCTTCATCCGTCATGTGATTGAGAACTCCCCTGCCGAGGATGCAGGCCTCAGAAAAGGCGATACGCTCCTTGCGGCAGATGGTATAAGTCTTGTGGGGATATCGACCGACTCTCTTTTCTCCGTGCTATCGGGTGATTCAGCCCAGCCAATCACTTTCACTGTGCTCAGGGGCGCCAGCCATCTTGAAATAACCGTGTATCGGGGATATTTCGTTGCGCCCACAGTGATCACAGATACGCTCGACGATGTGGCAGCCCATATTTCCCTCTTTGAATTCCTCGACAGCACCACCTATCCCGCGGGAACGGAACAGGAACTCCGCGTTGCCCTTGCCCAGACCGCCGCCTTTCCGGTAACTATTCTTAATATGCGGTCAAACCCAGGCGGTCTAGTTGATCAGTGCGTCAAAGTTGCCAATCAATTTCTTGCCAATGGCGACATTATCATTTGTTCCACCATGCGTGAATACGACCAGACACTCGGGACCGGCGCTACCGTTGACTTCATTTACCGCGATACCAGCGCCGCGGGCACTGGTACGCGAAAATTCATTATTCTCGTTGATGGGTATACCGCAAGCGCGGCCGAGGTAGTGACCTCAGCGATCAAGGACAACCTTGCTTCGTGCAGGATCATGGGATCAAACACTTATGGCAAGGCGCGCGGCCAGATACTCATGGGTACCACGGCAGGCGGGCTGGTGAAAATAACGAGCATGACCTTCACCACTTCCCATGGTATTGACTACAATCTGCATGGCCTTGCCCCGCATGTCCAGCTCAATTACGACGTTGACTGGATCAAGGCTGCGCAGGACAGCGCGCACATAATGGCGGGAATACCTAAACGTGCGCTCAAAGCGCCTGCGCATGGGCCAACACGCGCACAAGTCATTGAACTGAACCGGAAGATGCGCGGCATTCCCAGAATGGAACGGATCGCAGTGGTGAAAAAGTAACGAATGCGCAAACACAAATTCTGCAAAATAGTATTGAAAACTATTCGACGATAAATCCGCCGGGCAGAGGCTCGTTTGTCTGTTCCTGCAATCCATTGACGCCAGCCGGCGCAGCGGATTTTCCCTTTTCCAGCGTCTCTCCGCCGCCGCCCAAATCGTCGGCATTGTACGACCGCTCTTCGCCTTCACGTATTGCACGCGCGGCCTTCTTCCTCTCAGTGATATATGACCCTGCCTTCTGCCGCTCCTCGCCTATAGAATAGACTTCAATCGCGGACCTGCCTGCCACAGGACAACGGTTTTCGCACAGACCGCAACCAATGCACCGGTCCTCATCAACAAAGGGGCGCTTGAAGGGCCCGGTATAGTAGTCCACCACGCGAAACTCAATGGCGTCGGTTGGACAGATCTCGTCGCAGATAAGACAAAGTTTGTTCTGCTCCCAGGCAATACATCGCTCTTTGTCGATGACAGCGGTACCCATTTTAACGAATTTTTTCTCATTGAGCGGCAGCGCCCGGATTGCCTGGGTGGGGCACACGTGGCCGCACATATTGCACATGTCCTCGCACCCGCCCATACGGCCAGAAAGACGGGGTGTCCACAGACCATCCAGACCCTGTTCCCAAAGCGAAGGTTGGAGCCCATTGGTCTTGCATACTTTCATGCATTCGCCGCAGCGTATGCAGCGAGCGAGAAAATCAGCCTCGGGAAGGGAACCAGGCGGCCGTATCAGTTGTCCATTAATGTTTCTGCTCGCTGAAACAGATCCTTTAATAAGAGAAGCAGAGGCCAGACCGCCGAAGAGTGAGTAGAAAAAGCTCCTGCGGCTGGTCAAAAGAGTACTGTTTTCATTGGAAAAACCAAGACCAGTAATCCCGATGGTAGTACCGTGTTGCTTACACCCCTCGATACAATCGCCACAAAGCGTGCACTCGGAAAGGACCGTATGGCGTGGATCAGCATCAATTGCGCGCATGTCGCACTTCATAGCACACGCACGGCATTCATCACACGACGCGCCCTGAACCTTGCGTTTGAAAATACCGAACCGGGAAACAAGACTCAAAAAAGCGCCTGTGGGACAGACATACCTGCACCAGAAACGGCGTCGCCAATGGTTTGCGATGATTATAAAAGCGAACAGCAGGAAAGTGCCCGCTGCCGCGTCAAAATAGAGCCGCTTCAGGGAAAGCTGCACCAGATTGTCGAATCCTGCCCACGAGAAAAAGGGCCGTACCAGATCAATGCCCGTATTCCCAAGCCACACCAGGGGTGGATACACAAGCAGCGTCATAACTCGCGGGGCTATTGCCATGGGGCTGAAAAAATGGAGCAGGTTGGCTCCTGCGAGCGATGCCGCGACCACACCTCCAAGAATAAAATATTTTATGTTTCGGTTTGGTTTTGCCTGAGGATCTTCGCGCCGGTGATTTTTCTTGAATAAAATACGGTCGAAAAAATCGATTAGAGTTCCCAGCGGGCATATGTACCCGCAGAAAAAACGGCCCACAACCAGCGTGAGCACAAGAAGCAGGCCAGACCAAAGCATGGTAATAATAATATCGCGTGAAGCGACCATGCTGACCAGAGCGACCAGAGGATCAAGGCGCAGAAAGATATCGACCGGTATTTTTTCAGGATAGGGGAAGATGGTGAGAAAGAATAACCCTGCAAAAACCAGAAAGGCGACTGCCTGAGAAATACGGCGGAATGTTTTTAGTTTCATAGTGGGTTGAAGGTATTTTTTTGCTCAAAGGGGCAAAGGTAGCTTCGAAGGATAACTTTGACCCTTTGTACCTTTGACCCCTCAGGACCTTTTCCTTAAATAATCCTCACATCCATTTTCTCAATATCAATTTCACCAAAACCCAGTTCATTGGCAATTTTCAGATGTTTCACCTGACTGCCTTTGAATTCCCTGTTGTACCAGCGCGCAAGGCCCACTGTGTACGAGTCCGCGGCAACAGGGTCAGCGCTGGCCACTATGGTCCCCAGCTTCTCTACCTTGCCCGGTCCGCTTGGACCGTTGGTAATGAGCGCATTCATGGCGTCTATTATGGTCAGCTTTGGTTTAATGACATACAGTTGTTCGGCAATGGCCCGGTTGAGCTCCATCTGTTCGTGGAACACCTGACGGTTCCAGACCAATCCCATGAGGCCCTTAATGCTAAGGGAAACGCCGGTTGCCGAGTGCGATTTAGCGACTGGAACACAGATGAGAACATCGGCCTTGAGCACTTCCTTGGCCACCGCGGTTTTTTTTAGTTCCTGCGCGCCGGGCACGGAAACCTCGTCGTAAAATTTGGGATCGTCGGGAAAGGCGACAATCGCCTGTTTGACATCCTTGAGCATGTCGGCAATGCCCGTGCGCGCCTTGCATATTTCAGCGTCGCGCAGGGGATGGTCCATGACAATAACGCGTCGCGCGCCCGCTTCAATGCAAAGATCGACAACAATTTTGACAACCTCGGGATTGGTGGTGGTGGCCCATTCCGGTGGATTGGGAAAACCCATGTTTGGTTTGATGACAACGCGCGCGCCCTTTTGTACGAATGCACCCATACCGCCTAATGCATCGACCGCTTTTCGTACCGCGTCGGCTGCCGCGCCCTTGGCCACCGCAACAACGGGTTTTGCTGTTTGGGCGGAAAGAAGCGATGGGGCGACCACTGTCGAAGAAACAGCGGCAGCGCCGGCGCCAAGAAAACGCCTGCGAGAAATCATGACAACTCCACGGTTAAAAAAGTTCTCCCCTTAAATAAAAAATAGAAAAATAGCAGATACCCGCACAATGGCTGCAATTTAGTATTTTATTGAGGTAACAATTATCATACGGAGGAATCCATGCGTTCCCTTTCCCGCAGGGAGTTTGTCAAAGTCAGCGCAACAGCAGCGGCGGCCGCAGCCACCCTTCCCATTCACGCCGCACCAACGGCAGCGCCCGCTTTCAGTAAGCTGAACCAATGGCCGGGCCGATGCGTCGTCAATTTCAATAAAGGCGCCGCCACAGCCATGGTTGCCAATGAAAAAACCATTGGCGCCATGGTCAACGAATCCATTGCCCTGCTCACGGGAAAAAAGAAAACCAGCGCTGCATGGGCTTCACTCTTTCCCAAAATTACCCAGACCACGAAAATCGCCATCAAAGTAAATATTCTGAACAATGAAGTGCCTTCAAACCCCATGCTCGTTAAAAGCATTGTCGCTGGGCTCAAACAGATGGAAATAGAAGGGAAGAATTTTCCTGCCTCGAATATTTTTATTTACGACGCCAATAACCAGAATTCGCTTGAAAGCGCGGGTTTCACTGCCGAGGATTTTCCCGGCATCACACTCAGGCACCATGGCCGGGATTTCAAGGACTTTGGCGATGGTTCACACGGCAATCAACCCTATACTGAAACCATGAAAGAGTGTGATTACCTCATCAATGTCCCGGGACTCAGAGGTCATGGCGCTGCCGCGGGCCGGGTAACCCTTGGATTTAAAAGCCATTATGGCACCTATCCAGCTCTGTATCACGATGCGGAGAAAATGCCCGGCTACCTTGCGGACATGAACTGCACCGGACCTGTATACAATAAAACGGTCCTTACTGTTTTCAGCGCGATCATAGGTCTGAAACAGGGCCATGGACCCAAAGGTTCGCCCGACTCGTACGAAACATACGTAAAAACAATTGATCCTTCGTCAACCAGCCCGAATCCAAGCACTATTATCATGAGCACGGATCCGATTGCGGCCGAATTTCAGGCAATTAAAATCATGCGCATCCGCGATAACGAACCTTATACAATTAATTCCCTGCCAGCCTATCTAAAAGGTTCAGCTGGTATCCAGGGTGCGCTTGCCACAACGTACAATATCGGCATTCTCGACGAGACAAAAATGGACATCATCAAAGTAATCAACGGAGAAAAGGTATAACACTATGCTGGATGGACACATTCACACTACAGGTGATGACAAAGACCCAAAACTCCTGCTAAAAAGCCTGAAAATGGCGGGCATGGACGGCGGCATGGTCATCTCCCGCCACCCCCAATCCTTCCCTTTGCTCGGAAAATCAAAGGACCCAGAGCAGCGTTTGCGCGACATCCTCGCTTATACCCGCGGACACACACGGCTCTTTCCCTGCTTCTGGATAGATCCGCTTGAGAAGAACGCGTTGAAACAGGTCGATGTCGCATGTAAAAGCGGAATTAACGCCTTTAAAATAATCTGCAACCGTTTTTACCCTTCTGATCCAAGGGCCATGAAGATCTATTCGGCGATCGCTGCGCGGAAAAAGCCGATCCTGTTCCATTCAGGCATTCTCTGGGACGGTCAGGTCTCGTCAAAATTCAATCGGCCCCTGGAGTTTGAAGCCCTGCTTTCAATTCGCGGCATTGTCTTCTCACTGGCGCATATAAGCTGGCCCTGGTGCGACGAACTCATCGCGGTCTACGGCAAATTCCTGAATGCTTATTCAATAGATCCGGAATGGTCCGCGCGTCTGTATATAGACCTCACTCCCGGAACGCCTGTTTTGTACCGCGAGGACACGTTGCGAAAAGTTTTCACCGTTGGGTACGACGTCGCCCACAACGTCATTTTTGGCACAGATTGCAGCACCGCCGCATACAATGTGAAGTGGGCGCATGAGTGGGTGGATCGCGACACGGCCATTTACAAAAAACTCAAGGTGGACGCCCCTACCCGCGAGTCCGTCTTTGGATGCAACCTTGAACGGTTCCTGGGGCTTCGCGTTGCTAATGAAAAACCGAAAAAACTTCTGATGGGTGAATAAACGGACGTACAAGACTGCTATGGCAGCATGGTCTGCAGGCGTTTCCGGATGATATCAATCTGCGCCGGATCATGGAGCCACGCGCCCTGTTTTCCCATGGCAGCGTTAAAATCCTCCCAACCGTCATCAAGGGCCCGGGGAACCACGCTGCGCACAATGCTGTCGGCCCTGACGCTGTTTCCATCCTTTTGCGCAAGCAGCCAGAGATATTCGTAATCCTGCTCTCCCCTGCGCATGGATTTGAGCCTGATACTATGAATGGGTTCGTCAGGAATGCCTATGTATCTACCGTTGTAGATGAGTCCCTGTATATTATAATACCCAAAGCAATCGCCGCCCTCCTGTTCCATCCAGCCATCGCCATGCCAGCCTGAAAAGGCCTTTTCCCATCCGGTTGCGCCATCCCTGCCCCCCCAGACCATGATGTCCCAGTGCAATCCGCCGCGCAGTCCATAGCGCCATGAAATCCAGCTCCAAAGCGCATAGCCATTAGTTTCCATGTCGAGCATGGCCGGTGGAAAGGCGGGTTCGCCCGACGTACAGGAGAAATAGAACATGGCTTGTTTCTTGTGTTTATTTACATAGTCGGCCATATATTTTACCGGAAAATATTTCGGGCTTGCACAAATATTAAAAATATCGGTAATTGGACCTATCATGGAAAAGATTGAATCAAGGTTCCAACCGGGTATCCATTCACCCACACTTTTCACATCGCCCAGATCGTTCCGGAACAAGACCCATTTCCGATCCTTGAGTCCGGCTTGGTTTATGGTTTCTCCCATCCATCTGATAAAGGAATACCCACCGTGCCTGTCGCCATCCGGAGATATCCATAGGTCGCGGCCGCGCGGTTCATCGAGAAAGTTATTCACGAACAAAATGGCCTGGGTCTGGGTCCAGCCCTTTTCCCTGAAATGTTTTTCAAAATCGCGAAGAATTTTCTGGAAAGCCTGGACAAATGCCCTGTTTTCAAGTGGCGGTTTACCCTTGGAGGGAAGATAGAAGGGAGCCGGCGGATAACAATCGCCAAGTACCGAATCCTTTTGTGTTGGAACATGAAAAGGCAATAGAAACTGTTCAAATGGAACACCCTGATTGGGACCAAAATACCCATATTTTTCAGTAAAAAGCGACCCATCGAGCACGGGCCCCATGACTTTGTCGAAATTGAAAGCGGAATCGTTTACCGGACTCCAGATCAATTCGCCATTGACCCATGGCGGGGCCATTCCAGTCGGTTCGAACTGGATACGGTGCTGTTTGGCAATGGAAAAGAGCCGCTGGGGATAGTACGGACCCATACGGGAAAGCCACCTGCCGCCGTACGTCATACCGCCAACCATGACATGATTAACGGACGGAATCGTATAGTTCAAAACGGTAAACTCTATAGGAATTTTTTTGCTCGCTATTCCCTGGGCCTTGATTGTTACCGTTGCTGTGTATTCTCCAACGGACGTATTCTCTGGAACAAACAGATCGACCCAAAATCCCTGCACACGCTGTTCATTACCGATTTTATTGACTTCTGAAGGAATATCAACAGGAAAGAGAAAATTTTTATCAACCGCCGGGTTATCCAAAGGAACAAGCGGATCAGGATACCATCCATTGCCAAAAGAATGAAAATATTTGAACGTTTTTTGAATTGAAGGCTCTTTGACCTGCAGGTACCATTGTCTGAACAAGGCAATATACTTTGAGCGCGTGAGGATATTTCCGTTCTTTCCGGTCAGATCTGATATTTCGATAACAAGCCCTTTAACCGCCGGTTCCTTTTCCCGTTCAACAATGATCTGAAACGACGCCGCTTCATTGCGGCCCGCCTGGAGCGAAACCCGTTTGCCATTCCATACCGCATTTACTTTTTTATAATCACCAGAGAGGGGATCCGGATATATTGGCCCTGCCTCAAAGGCCTTGCCTGTCACAGCATCGACCCTAAAGCCATCGCCCGCAAACCAGACCGTGAACCCATGACTGGGAACCCCGGCTAAAAGAAGAAAGAGAATCAGGATGAATGTCACGGGAATAATATAAATTATTATATTACCTTAATTCATATATGGAAAATCCCATGAAAAGTTTCACCATAGGCATAGATTACGGGACCAATTCCGTACGCGCCATTGTAGTCGACTGCGAAACCGGCAACGAAATTGCCTCTTCTGTATTCAATTATCCAACTGGCCGCCAGGGTATTATTCTAGATCCCAGGGACCATAATCTTGCGCGCCAAAACCCCGTTGATTACCTTAAAGGACTTGAAAAAACCGTAACAGACGCGCTGGAAAAGGCGCGATCGCGCAAGGGTTTCTGCCCGGCAAAGGTCATTGGCCTTGGGGTTGACACCACCGGTTCAACTCCTATTCCCGTGGACAAAAATAACAGACCGCTTGCCCTTGATCCGAAATTTAAAAACAATCCCAATGCGCACGCCTGGCTCTGGAAGGACCATACCAGCGCGGATGAGGCGGTTGAAATCACCCGCATTGCACGCAAAGTGCGGCCCAAATTCCTGGCAAAATGCGGCGGCGTCTATTCGTCCGAATGGTTCTGGTCAAAGGTATGGCACTGCCTCAAAATTGACAGTGCTGTGTTTAACGCCGCATATAGCTGGGTCGAATGCGCTGATTTTATTCCCGCGGTACTGGCAGGGATCACAAAACCTGAAGAAATCAAACGGGGCGTCTGCCCCGCGGGCCACAAGGCCATGTACTGCGAGGAATGGGGCGGTCTTCCGGACAAAAAATTCCTGGCGCTGCTAGACAGACGGCTATCCAGCCTGCGCGACCGTCTTTTCCACAAAGCCCATAGCGCTGATACCGCTGCGGGAGCGCTCTGCACCGTCTGGGCAAATAAACTGGGGCTTCCAACGGGCATTCCCATTGCAATCGGCGCCTTTGACGCGCATTATGGCGCAATTGGCGCAGGCATTTCAACAGGGACCCTGGTCAAAATCATTGGCACTTCAACCTGCGACTGCATTGTTTCTCCAAAGGCAAAAAAACTCAAGGACATTCCCGGCATCTGCGGCATTGTGGACAGCTCAATCCTTCCTGGATACTATGGCCTTGAGGCGGGCCAGTCCGCGGTAGGTGACATTTTCAAATGGTGGGTCGAAGTCATCTGCGAAGGTGATGGTGCCACCCACGCACGGCTGATGTCCACGGCCGCGCGCCTGAAACCAGGCCAGAGTGGCCTGCTTGCCCTTGACTGGAACAACGGCAACAGAACAATATTGGTCGATCCAAAGCTGACCGGTCTGCTGGTGGGACAAACTCTCCATACAACCCAGGCCGAGGTCTACCGGGCGCTCATTGAGGCAACGGCCTTTGGCGCACGCGCCATCATCGAACGTATCAAGAAGCACGGCGTTCCCATAACCCGGATAACAAACTGCGGCGGCATTGCGGAAAAGAACCCCATGCTCATGCAGATCTACGCTGATATCACTGGCTGCGCCATGTATATCTCAGGATCGTCACAGACCTGCGCGCTTGGCTCGGCCATTGCGGCGGCTGTGGCCGCAGGAGCAAAAACAGGCGGATACAATTCGTTTGAAAAAGCGCAAAAGGCAATGACCTCTGTGAAAAAAACCGTATACCGGCCAAACCCGGCCGCGAAAAAGATCTACGACAAACTCTATTCCCTGTACATGCGGCTCCATGATGCATTCGGCGGCGTTAAAAAGTTCGCTGAGCTGGGGCCGATCATGAAAGAATTGCTCGATATCAAAACTGTACAGAATAAATAATCCGGAGGAATCCATGTACCTGCCTCTTGGCAAATTCTCGCCTGACGTGAAAATCGGATTTGTGTCCGCGTCCCGCAACTGTTTTCCACGGTCGCTTGCCGAAGAACGGAGCAAACGCCTGCTTGCGGCAATTAAAAAGACCGGAATTAAAGTGGTAGTGCCCAAAGGCGACTGCTGGATAGTCGAGACGCGCGCGCACGCGCACGAAGCGGCCAAACAACTTGTACAAGCAGGATGCCACGGCGCAGTGCTCTATCTGGGCAATTTTTCGCCTGAAATAGAGGACGCGGCCTTTGTAAAAGCGTTCAACGCTCCGACAATGGTGCTCGCCGCGGCGGAAGAAGCGGCAACCACGCTCGCAAGCAAGCGCGGGGACGCGCTCTGCGGCCTGCTCTCCTGCATGCTCGATATACGGAAGCGCGGCAAGAACAGCCTGGTGCACCTTCCCGAACATCCCGTTGTAAATGCCGTGGAAGGCGCACGCGAGGTCCAGCATTTCGCAAAAGTACTCAAAGTCTATGTAGGCGCTTCCAACGCCACCATTGGCCTATTTGGCCCGCGGCCGCGCGATTTCGAAACCGTGAACTACAACATGGCCTCCCTTGCATCAATTGGCGTCGAGGTCGAGGAACTGGCCCTCGTTGATGTCGCCAACATGGTCGAAACGATCAAAGCCAGCGGCAATGTATCGTCGATCATCAAGAAAATGAAAGAAGAAGTGGGAAGCGCATACGGCGAAGACTTTATGAAACGCCTTGCCGTGTACGAAAAGGCGCTGCTCCACTTCCGCGATACGCTCAAGCTTTCGGGTATGGCCTCGCAATGCTGGCCCGAACAGGAACCGCGCTTTGGCCATGTGCCTTGCTACATTAACGCGCGCCTTGCAGCCCGGGGCTGCCCGGTAGCGTGCGAAAACGACGCCTATTCGCTGGTCGCGGAGCTCATGGGCCAATATGCGACTGACTCGGATGTGACAATTCTCGATATCAACCATAGCATTCCCAAAGACCTCGGCGCCCAGATCAAGGGACTGCCCAACGAAGACCTTGTGGGGCTTTTCCATTGCGGTAATACCAATGTAAAACGCATGAAAAAACCCGCTATGAAATACCAGGTCATCATGAAACGCCTCATGGAACCCAGCGGTCAGCCAGATATAACCCGGGGAACAATCGAAGGCCAGATCGCGGCATCGCCCTGCACTGTACTGCAGGTCCATGGCGTGGGCGATGCTTTACGCGCTTATATTATCGAAGGTGAATTTTTAGACATTGACCCCAAAACTTTTGGCGCCACTGGCACGGCCTATCTACCCGGCTTTTCACGGTTCTACCGCCATACATTGCTGAGCAGGTTCCACCACCATGCGGCAATCGCTTTTAACCATTGCGGCGCCGTGCTTTTTGACGCAATGAAACTCCTGGGGATCAAAGAAGTCTTTACTCCCAATCCGGAACATATCCCGTATCAAGGAGAAAATGTTTTCCGTACGGCAATTTATAAAAAGTAAGATCGGGGGCTGTTCATGTACGAGAAACTGAAACAGGAATGCTACCAGGCCAACATGTTGCTCCAACAGCACCGGCTCATCACGCTCACCTTTGGCAATGTGAGCGTGATTGACCGGAAAGCAGGGGTTGTTGCCATTAAACCCAGCGGCGTACCCTATAAATCCATGCGGGCCGCTGACATGGTGGTTCTTGACCTGACCGGTAAACAGGTCGCAGGAAAGCTGAATCCCTCGTCAGATACGCCCACGCACCTGCGACTCTACCGCGCATTCAAGACCATTGGCGGTATTGTGCATACCCACTCTGAATTCGCCACCGCGTTCGCCCAGGCGGGTAAACCCATCCCCTGCTTTGGGACCACCCATGCGGATTATTTCTACGGTGATGTACCGCTCACACGAAAAATGACGCAAAAAGAAGTCAAAGGCGCATATGAGGTCGAAACCGGCAATGTGATTATCGAACGGTTTGCAGAGATTAATCCGGATAATTTTCCCGGTGTTCTGGTACGCAACCATGGCCCATTCACGTGGGGAACAAATGGAATTAAGGCAGTAGAGAACAGTCTTGTACTTGAACTGCTGGCAAAGACGGCTTTTGTGACCATGTCAGTCAATAAAAATACCAAAGCAATTGACAAGTACCTGCTGGATAAGCATTTTCTGCGCAAACATGGGAAAAATGCGTATTACGGGCAGAAGTAGCTAAGAAAGACTCAATTATCGTTGGGCTCAAAAAACTGGCCCAGAGCATGTTCGAAGAGACTGCTTGATTTCAACGAAAAACCTTGGTTGATTTCTTACTGGAGGCTTTTTGGTCAATATTTCCAATGTTACCAAGCTTATGGGCGGAACGCCGCTTTATACGGACGCAAGTTTTCAAATCTACGCGGGTCAGAAAGTAGGGCTTGTAGGACCCAATGGGGCGGGTAAAACAACCTTCTTCAGGCTTATCGCGGGAGAACTCAAACCTGACAAGGGAAGCGTGAGTATCCAGAACGATGTTCATATAGCCTACTTTTCCCAGGACTCCGGAGAAATGAAGGGACGGACCGCGTTACTGGAAGTTGTTGCCGGAAATGAACGAATTGGAGAATTGGCCGGCCGCCTCAAGGCGCACGAGGAAGCGTTGAGCAATCCTGAGCTGCAGCCTGCCCAAATGGAGAGTATCCTGGAGAAACTGGGCAATGAGCAATCGGAATTTGAAAAATTGGGCGGCTATGAGATTGAAAACAACGCCCAGACAATCCTGACAGGTCTGGGAATACATCCCCGGGACCACAATACGCCGGTGGAGGATTTCAGCAGCGGATGGAAGATGCGTATAGCACTGGCAAAAGTGCTTATCAGGCTTCCTGATCTTATACTGATGGATGAGCCCACCAATTACCTGGACATGGAAACCATTATCTGGCTCGAGGAATGGCTCAGGAGTTTTAAAGGCGCGGTCCTTATGACTACCCATGACAGAGTATTTATGAACCGGATAATCGAAAAAGTCGTTGAGGTGGACAATGGCACGGTGACCGTGTATTCGGGAAACTATGATTTTTATGAGCAGGAAAAAGCTGTCAGGTTCAAGCAAAATGAAGCGGAATTCCGGCGCCAGCAAAGCATGCTGAAAAAAGAAGAGGAATTCATCGCCCGGTTCAAGGCGCGGGCCAGCCATGCCGCGCAGGTGCAGTCCCGGGTAAAAAAACTGGAGAAAATTGAACGGGTGGAAATCGCGGCTGACCAGCTCGAAATGAATATTGTACTCCCTGAAATTTCCCGCGGTGGAAACGATGTCATTACCATCAAATCACTCGCCAAGGCCTGGAAAAACTCGGACAACAACGATAAACTGGTGTTCTCCGGCCTTGACGCGCATGTTCATCGCCAGGACAAAATCGCAGTTGTGGGCGTCAATGGCGCGGGAAAATCAACGTTTCTTAAAGTTCTCTGCGGCCAGACTCCTCCGACAGAGGGTGAGGTACTGGTGGGACCGAGTATTTCCATCGGGTATTTTGGTCAGTCAGCATTGGAAGCGCTCAATGCGGACCGGACAGTGTTCGAGGAGATCCAGGGCAGATTGCCCCTCGAAAACAATGGGGTACTGCGCAATCTGCTGGCGGCCTTTCTTTTCAGGGGAGATGATGTCCATAAGAAACTTAAGGTGCTCTCGGGCGGTGAAAAAACGCGGGTCCTTTTGGCCCATCTTCTTTTCGTGCCTCACAACTGCCTTGTGCTCGATGAACCCACGAACCATCTTGATATAAAGTCCCGGGAAATACTGCTCGACGCGCTAAAGAGATATCAGGGCACTGTCCTGCTGGTTAGCCACGACCGGTTCTTCCTGCATTCCATCGTCAATCGCGTGTTTGAGGTGGACCGGGGTGTTATCCGTGTTTATGAAGGTGATTATTCGTATTATCTTGAGAAAAAAAGTCATGATAGAGTATCCCTCAAGGCTACACTTTAAAAATGCCCGCAAAGACAGCCGACGGCAAATATCCGCCAAGAACAAGTTGTATCTTTTTTAAACCAGAACAGGGACACGATGCTTAAAGAAGCCATGTTGTATGAAAAACAGGGAAAAAACTTCACTCGCTGTTTTTTATGCGCTCATCGTTGTACCATCCAACCTGGGAAATTCGGTCTTTGCGGTGTACGGGAAAACAAGGACGGAACCCTGTACACCCATACCTATGGAGACGTGATCGCTCAGCATAACGACCCCATAGAAAAAAAACCGCTCTATCATTTCATGCCCGGCACAAGGACCTACTCAATCGCTGCCGCGGGATGCAATTTTCGGTGCACATTCTGCCAGAACTGGGAGATATCGCAACTCAATTACCGGGAAAGAAACACCTACGGGAAACACATGGCGCCCGAAAGCATTGTGGAGGCTGCCGTAAAGGAGCAATGCCAAAGCATCGCTTATACCTATACGGAACCCACCATTTTTTTCGAGTATGCCTTTGATATTGCAAAACTCGCGAAAGCGCGGGGAATAGCGAATGTCTTTGTTACCAACGGATTCATGACCAGCCAGGCATTGCAGGTAATACGGCCCTATCTGGACGCCTGCAATGTGGATCTGAAATCCTTCAGCGACGATTTTTACCAACGCTTGTGCTCCGCCCGGCTGCAACCCGTGCTCGACACCATCATGCTCGTGAAAGAACTCGGTGTGTGGGTCGAGATAACAACGCTTCTGATCCCGGACCAAAACGACAGCGCGGAAGAAGTTTCCCGTATCGCGGAATTTATCGCATCAACCGGCAAGGACATACCCTGGCACATTTCGCGGTTTTTTCCCCGCTTCGCAATGAAAGACGCGGAACCGGCATCCGTGGATGTTTTGTATCGTGCGCAAGAGATTGGATTGAAAAAAGGCCTAAAAAACGTGCATCTCGGAAATGTATGACACTGTTTGTTTTCAGCAGACTAAAAAAGCGTCAACTGTTCCGCTGCTGATTTTCTTTTCCTGGGTAGGACCGGTACGCATGCCTCAACCAGATCAGAATCTATAGCATCGAGGAAACGCGAACGCACGCGTTTCTCCTTTTTACCGTGTACAACCCGCGTGTCCGCGTGTGAGACAAACAGCTGTTCCCGCGCGCGCGTTGCACCCACATACAGAAGCCTGCGCTCCTCCGCAAGGTCCGCGTCTTTCCTCTGTGAGGGAATATATCCCTCCTCGCACCCCACGATGAAAACCGCCCGCCATTCAAGCCCCTTTGCCGCGTGCAGGGTCATGAGCGCAACGCCTTTTGCCCGAGGATCATAGAGATCAGCGTCTGTGCCAAGGGAAACAGCGTGCAGAAACGCCTGAAAATCCTGAGCAGCCTCGGCCTTGCGTAAAATCGCTTCCCAGTTGGGCGCACGCAGCGTTTCCTCATCAATACCCGCCATAGTGCACGTATACTGGATGAGGGCTGGCAGATTTCGGGCCTTAATTCTCGATGCCGCTGTTTCCAGGTATTCGTCGAACCTGTCCAGGGCGGTTTTTTCAGATTGTGACAAGCCGCGCGTTGATTTCATGGTCTGAATCAACGGTTTTCCCCGCGGGTCCTGCTCCTGTATCGTCTGAAAGACGAGGGCGCAGGTTTTCTTTGACAAGCCTTTGATCCCCTGTTCAAAAAGACTGCCTGCCGTATACACACTTTCGGGCCTGCCAAGAAATACCAGGTACGCCATTACCTGGTTCACGTCCCTGGAATCAAAAAGGCTTTTCCGCGCAGCACGCTGGATGGGAATACCTGATCGTTCAAACGCCTTTTCAATCACGTCTCCTGCCGCATGCACCCTGTAAAGAACGGCGATGTCGTTCAACGCCAAATCACCGCTCCCCGACCTGCCCGAATCAATGGCAAAATGGCTAGATCCGCCAATGAGCGATTCAATGGTTTTAACAACCTGTTCTGCCTCGGCATTTTCAGTGGGCAATTGGCTGATACTAACTTTTGTCCCTCCGGGTTTAGTGCCATGCAGAGGTTGAGCGCCAAGCACGGACGCGGAAACACCGAGTATCTCTGGGGTGGACCGGTAATTTGTTTCAAGCCGCACCTGCGATGCTCCGGAAAAGTCCTGTGTAAAACCCTTAAAGAACCTTACATCAGATCCGCGAAAACCGTAAATGGCCTGATCCGGGTCGCCTATGGCAAACAAATTGGGTTTTGTTCCGCATAAAAGCTTTAGCAGCAGGTACTGTGGTTCGTTCACATCCTGGTATTCGTCCACAAAAACATACGGCCACTGTTTCCTATATTTCGCAGCCGTTGATGCGTCAGCATCGAGAAGGCCTGCGGGAATTTCTACCAGATCTGCGAAATCCAGGACTCCGTAGGCCTTTTTAAGGCGTACATACGCCGCGCCATTGTCGCCCGCCTCTTTCATGAGGCGCTGCGCCTCCTCTTCGGAGAGAACCACCTGAAGTGCGACTGACGCTTTTTCCTGCGAAAGTATCTGCAACCCAAGTTTGTGAAATGTCGTCACCGTGGGCCGCAGGGTAATTTTATTGCGTATCAAAACCGCGTCAATGCGCTCTTTCATTTCATCAGCAGCGCGGTTTGAGAATGTGAGCGCAAGGATTGACTCCGGGCCGACATTCCGCTTTAAAATGAGATGTTCTATCCGGCTGACCAAGGTATGGGTCTTTCCAGTGCCCGGGCCCGCGATAACAATAATCGGCCCGCCTGCATGTTCGATAATGCTCTTTTGTTCTGCATTCTCTTTTTTTCCGGCAGCAGAGACGCTGCCGGTTAGCCTTGCGTTGGGTCTGCTGGGGCTTGACTCGGCCAGAGACGGCCTCCTCTCCTCGTTCCTCGCGCCTCGCTTCTCTTCTTTAAACAACTTCCCCTGTTTCGTCAATCCTTTCAATTCCTCGTCAGTAAACACCCTGATTATCCCGAATTCGCCGTCGTATCCGGGTGTTGCATGAATTTTTCCTGCACGCACCCGACTGATCGCCTCGGCTAAAATCGCAGAACCTTTTTTCTGGATTGATTCAAGAGGGATATCCAGAATTATGGATAATTCAGGCCCTATCTCATTGAGCAGACGATCGTATTCAGCTGTTACCTTCTTACTTGCAGGCCCGGTGTCGAGTATTTCTCCGATGATTTCCTTGAGCGAAACAATGCTCCTAAACGGGAACGCGCCTTCAGGCTTTGCGCCCATGGGCCGGTCTGCCAGCTCGTGCACGCGATACATGACTCCAAGCGTAAGCGCTCCCTTGCACACGGGACAGCGGCCGTTCAATTTTCGCGATTCGTCTGGTAAAAGCGAAACCTTGCAGTTACGGTGTCCGTCAACATGATACTTGCCCTCTTCGGGAAAAAACTCCAGCGTACCAAGGAATCCTTCGGGTGTTTTCCGTTTGAGCGAATCCATGATGGCCTGGTACGACATGCTGCAGCTGAACACATTGGCCTCGCGGCCCAGCTTTGAGGCAGAATGCGCGTCTGAATTGCTGACTAAAGTATAGCGGTCGAGTTTTGACACACGCCAGTTCATGGGCGGGTCTGATGAAAGTCCGGTCTCGAGCGCAAAAATATGGGGCGACAGGTCGCGATAGCATTCTTCTATGGAATCAAAGCCCGACTTTGACCCAAGGACCGAGAACCAGGGGGTCCAGATATGCGCGGGAATCAGAACCGCGTCAGAAGATGCCTCAAGTAAAATCTCAAGCAGGTCTCGCGAGTCAAGGCCCAGAATCGGTCTGCCGTCTGAACGGATATTACCTATTGATTCCAGTTTTTTATTGAATTTTTCAACACTGTCCAGGCTGGGGAAACAGACAACATGATGTACCTTTCGTGTCTTTTCCCCATATTTATAGATAGTGCTTATCTCTCCGGTAATGATAAAATGAATACTTTCTGACTTGCACGAATCCGGCACCTCAGCCGCAGGCTTGGCCTTCTTCAGACTGAGCAGCCCGCTGCCATCTTCGATAAGTTTTGCCTTCATCTCCTTGACCCATGCCGGATGCGTACAATCACCAGTGCCTATGAGAGAAATGCCTTTTAATTGCCCCCAGAAGGCAAGTGACTCAAACGAGATGTCTTTTGCTGTTGCCCGTGAATACGATGAATGGATGTGAAAATCAGCGATAAAGGGCATGGGATCAGGCGTCCTGTCTCTGTTTTTCAATTCTGGCATTCCTGAAATAGAGCAGAGTATCGATGCAGACCATGATCAGGTTCAGCACATAGAGAATAATGACCAGATCGAACGAATACAGAAGCTTATGGGTTATTCCGGAAACATAGCCAAAAAGAAGAATAATGAGAAAGAGAAGGCTTTTTCCCTTGGTTGACCGCGATGTGTAGGACCGGTAAATGGAAAACGGCCAGGCAGCGCCAAAGCAGACAAGCATCAAGGTTTCAAAAATACTCACACATCATCCCTGTTGAATGAATAGTGAAAATCGCATATGGAACGCGTTGAAATCAATAAAAAGGGCCAAGCCCAGGTGCTTCTGAGACCGGCTGCAGACGCGCCAAAGCTCACCTATCTACCCATGTTTATTTCCACCAATCTCTAAGGGACAGCGCTTATTTAAGCAATAGTGCCTTTTTTGACATCCTAAATTTTCCTGCAGTCAGTCTGAAAACATATAATCCCGAGGGACGGTTAACTGCGCCCCATTTGCACCGGTAAAAACCCTTATTCTGATTCTTGTTTACAACGATAGTGACAAGTTTGCCCTGACTGTTGAAGACCTCTACCTTTACATTGGATGCAGCGGAAAGATTATACCATATTGTTATGGCAGGATTGAATGGGTTTGGTGACAAATCAAGCGAACCGACGCCCTCGCTGCTCGAAGCAAGCTGACCGATATGTGTTATCAGGGAATCAGGCCTGAACATAACCGCATCCGCAATTACATACCCGCTTGTGCCGCTGTTTGAGATAATAACACGTCCCGAACTGCCGGAATCGAATGGAAAACCGCCGATTTTTACCCAAAGACCGTTGTCGTTCCGCATATTAACCGTGATCGTGTCCGCGCCTCCGTTGTGGTCAACTATCACGGGAACATTGGTGGCCCTATTATCCCCTGCGGTCCAGACCAGAAAGACATCGTACTGGCCGGTTGCGGGAAGGACCGGAACATAGGCCACGCTCTTGCTCCCCTTGCCGGCATTGCCGTCATGCAGGTAGTCGGTCCCGTAATACCCCCAGGTAGAGGTGCTGGATGTCCAGCTGTCATTCACCTGGGCTTCTGTATTGTCAATAATAATAGCGTTCATCGTATCTGTAGTGTCAATGGCTTGAGGACCCATCAGGGTCTGCAAGTCTGCGAAATAGCTCTGATATATATCCCTTGGCAATGCGGAATAGGTCTTGCACAGGTGCGCTGCCATGCCCACAACCTCGCCAGCCATACCCAGAGTGCGCATGACACGCACTGATCCGAGCGCCATATGGGTAACGCTCATGCACCGGCCTGCCATAAACAGGTTGTCTATGTTTTTGGAATAGAAGCAGCGGTATGGCACTGCCGAGGTCGGGGAAACGTTGCCTTGTAAGCAGTTGGAAATAAACGGATCAGCAGGGAAGAGGGCTGCATTCCAAGGTTCCGGATAATGCAGGTCAATTGGCCAGGTTGGTCCCACGCAACCATCGGGGAAAGCCGTTGGATTTAAGAGGTCCTGCTGGGTCATGACATAGTCCCCTATCAACCGCCGCGATTCCCTTTTTCCGGATATATGCCCTACAAATGAAAGTTTCCAATTCGGATAGAGTCCTTTTACGTTTTTCAGGAACGACCAGTTTCCATAAATGGCGCGGAAATTGCAGTCCCTGATATATTCGCCTTCTGTGATCTGATTTCGATAAAAGCCCGTCTCCCACTGCCAGTTATTCTGCGTTGTCTCAAGAAAATTATTATATGTGGCTTCACTGAACTGCAGGGCCCAAGGGCATACTGGAAAACCGGAAGCCGCGGTCTCCTGGACAGCATACCATCGATTGGTTACCCCCATGCACATGCTGTCCGCGGTGACTGGCGCCCCCGTCTCTCCGGTCGCAGCCCGGCTTTCACGCCCCATCATATATTCAGCGCCTGCCAAAAAACCGATAGTGCCGTCGCCGCTGCAATCGGCAAATACCCGTGCAGGAAAACGCCACTCCCGTCCGCTCATGATATGTTTGGCATAAACGGCAACTATATGAGAGCTGTCCATTTCGGCTTGGAACGCGTGCGTATTCATAAACAGTGAAATATTAGATTCGTTCAAAACAAGATTCAACTTTCCCGCGTCACCGAGCATGGTAATTTCCGCCACAATGGAGCCAAGATTGGGATAGGGATATCTGCGAATGCCACCCTCAGTTCCAACGCCCACCTCTGAACTGGCGTTGCCGCCCAACACTGGCCGGTCCTGAATCAACGCCACCGAGCAGCCATGGCGTGCTGCTGCAATTGCCGCACTAATACCGGCAATACCTCCGCCCACGACAACCAGATCGTATATGCCCGTATCAGGAGGAATTGCCGGCAACCCGAGTAGGGACTTTCGGAGATCTGACAGAACAACACCATCATTCGGCGGAAGTAAAGCGGTCTCGCGGAACAGTATAGCGTCGCAGCGGCCTTCGAATCCTGTTGAATCCTTCAGCCGTATCTCTGTCTGGATATTACCAATTGCGACTGTTCCGCCATATTCCCATTGCCACGAGCCATCGCCCCCGACACCGAAGAGCGAGTCCGAGGCATGCCCGTCAACCAATAATCTGAATGCGCCTGGTCCGGCGGGAGCAACCCAATCCCTTGTCCTAACATATATATGAAAAACTCCCGTATTGGGAAATGTGACCGTTGTAACGGCATCTGTCACAGGGATGCCCATGCCATGCGCCAGCAGGAAGGGGGAGCCCATCTGATCCATGAACTGCTGGTCAACAGCCCATCCCCCTCTGTCTGTGAAACCTTCAGCCTCAACCAGAACATCGGAGGCGAACAGGATGTGAACTGACAAAAACAGCGCGCATGTGAAAACCAATAAGTGAGAAATCAAATGAGCCTCCTTCGTTTTACTGTCACAAACTGAACGCCTGTCCGTCCTTTTGCATGGTCTTGACTATGGCGGATGCTGCTTTGTGCAGCATGGTAGCAAGGCGCGGAACCTCGGCCTCTGATATTTTACCGGCAAATGCAAGTCCCGCAAACGCAGGTTCGCCTATAGCCACACCAAGCGAACCAGCAATTTTGTCCTTGCGTAGAAGACAATAACCTGTTTCCCTGATATCCAGTGCCGCCTTTTCATTGAATTCTTTTATATCAGCGGCAAGATCGGGCCTGAAGGCAAGTATCGCACGACCAATACTCGAATTGAGCGCAGGATAAAGGCCGTGATCGGTGATCGCACCTTCTGCGGCCATTGATGGTTCACCGTGATAAAGGTAACACACCTTGTCTTGCCATAACACCCCAAGAGCAACGTTATAATCCCTGCAGACCAGTTTTTTTATAACTGGTAAAGCAGAACGCAGAAGGCCTGAAGCTCTGAGGCTTTGTGCGGCAAGCACATGGATGCCAGGACCTGGGCGGTATTTCCGGTCCTCTGTCTGGTTAAGGTAACCCAGAAAACAGAGCGTACCCAGAAGGCGATTGATGCGGGTTCTTTCAAGGTTTAAATGCGCGGCCACTTCAGCAGGGCCCACTGGCCTGCCTATAGAGATGACATCCTGCAGACAGCTGAGTCCATTTATAAGGCCAAGGCTTGGTTGGGCTGGTTTTTTCATAATATAGTGCTATTATAGCACTATTAATAATATAACGCTTTTTGGTTGAAAATGCAACTGGTATTTGATTGTACTAATCACACATCCATAGACGAACTAAGTTCTGCCACACTGCGGGTCATCGTATCTTGGGTGATTAAAATGACAGGTATTGTTCTGCTTTGGCAAACCGTTTATTGCGCCTTCCCAACAAGCCCAGGGATGACACCCGGCCGCCATTCCTGCGCACTGCCAAAATCGTATTCACTGTCCTGGGCCCCAAGCCCGGGACCCTCAGCAGCTGCAGTTTTGTTGCCTTGTTGATATTGATGGGAAAAAACTCAGGATGGCGCTGCGCCCACAGCTCCTTGGGGTCTGTCTCAAGGGAAAGATGCCCATTGGCACCAAAGGGTATCTCCTGGGCCGAAAATCCGTACTTTCTCAATAAAAAGTCAGTCTGATATAATCTGTGCTCCCGGGTCAGCATGTCGCTGTTTGAGTTTATTGAATGTTCGCCGGGCATTGATCCGTGGCCCACGCCGCGCTGATACGCGCTGAAATAAACCCGGTTTAAACCCAGCCGTTGGTACAATCCATGAGTATACGTGACAAGCTCCTGATCGGTTTCATCAGAAGCGCCAACGACAAATTGCGTGGTCACATGCTTGCCTGCAAAACGGCCGCCCTTTGCCGTGAGTTCGTGGAGCAGTTTAAGCGGTCTGATAATCTGCATGTCGTAATCCTTTCCTTTGCATACCTGGTCAAAATGGCGTTTGCCCGGCACCTCCATGTTCAGGGAGACTGAATGTGCAAGGGAAAGGGCCTCGGAAATTGCGCCATCCGAAGCGCCGGGTATTATTTTGAGGTGCGTATATCCCCTGAAACCCCGCGTGCGCACATAGCGGGCAGAGGTAATGAGCCGCTCCATGGTTGTATCAGGATCGCGATCAACACCACTGCTCAAAAAGAGGCCACTTACCATGCGCTTACGGTAATAATCCAGAAAAAGGCTGCCAATGGCTTCCGGAGAAAGCGCACAGCGCCGCACATCGTTTCCCACGCGCAAAGGGCAGTAGAGGCAGTTGTTGACGCAGGTGTTTGCCATGAGGGTTTTAAGAAGAAAGGTCCGTGCGCCGTTAAAAAGCGTGACCGGATAAATCCACTGGTTGTCCTGCGAACGGGTCCGGTGCTCCTGCTTTGTTGTTCCGCATGAACAGGCAAGATCGTACTGGGATGCCTTGGAAAGGATTTGCAGCTTATCGACGGTTGATAGACCTGTTTGAATATATGCCATGGCTTTGTGTCGGGTTACCTGGAAAGATAGTGAACACGTGTTCAGTAGTGCAAGAGTTTTTATTCTCCTGGGACTTGTAACTGTTCAACCTGTAATATACTCCATAAACATGCGACATTTTATAGAGCATAGTGACCGACATCCTGCTAAAATTCAGCTTTTGCTTTGATCCTCTCCAATGTTGCATTTTTAATCCATGACATATATTGCGAGGCAATGCTGTCATTGGAGACATAGCTTCTGGGGCTTTATCAGGAACAAGCGGGTGCGTTGAGCTGGGAACTGCTGGGGAAGCTCTGTAAGGCAGCCTATGAAGTGTTCTTTGAGGCCATGGCCGCCGAGGTTGGCGACGATGTTGTTTTCCCCGGCATGGTTGCAGCGGTCCAGACCTTTGGCGACCTATCCAGAACAGGGGAACGAACTTTTCAAGTCCGGCAATCCAAGAAATTTCCAAATATTTGATCCATTAGATTTTCTGGCTGAAGTAACCCAGCATATTCCTAACAAGGGAGAGCATCAGGTACGGTACTATGGCATGTATTCGAATAAGAAACGGGGTATGCGAGGTACGGTAGCTGAAAAAGCGGATTGAAAAACCACCAAGCATCAGACAGCGAATGACGCCCGCCCTGAGCTTGCCGAAGGGTGGGCTGTCCTTATAAAATTGATTTATGAGATTGATCCGCTGAAATGCCCGAAATGCGGTGGCATGATGAAGATTCTAAGCTGCATAAAACAGCCCCAAGTCATAGAACATATTTTAAGGCACTGTAACCTGTGGAAAGAGGCGAAACCCCGTCCCCCACCGGAAATCTGCCCGCCTCGACCCGCCTTGCCCGCCGCAAGGCGAGGCAGGCTCGCTCTCGGCGAGGCGGGCGTTATTTCCCCGTCCCAAGAAGACCCACTACCTGATTATACTGTCTTCGAGGACCTGCCTTCGTACGATAATTAACGCTCCTGCATGAAAGCCATGGCGGAGCTGCACCTATTTTACTTGATTGCAAGGCTGAAAGGCGGTATTTTATCTGAAAATGAACGAAACCGATCCTTTTTTCGGCCTGTATGACCAAATCCGGGGGGCGGCAATATCGAATCCCGGAACAAATGCGCCCTGCAGCCGGCCTCTCGACACATCACGAACCGGAAAATCAAAATACTTATCAATTTTTTTCTCGACATTTTTTACAGCAATATTCCCGGATGAAGAAAAGAGCGCGGGATAAGGCAGCCGATTTCAGGGAGATTTAGGTGGGATTTAACAACATGTTGATGACTAAATTCATTTTCATTTTCGCCCTGCTTCTTCTCCCCTGCGCTTTGGTTGCCAAGGTTTACTTCCACTCCGACTTTGAGATGGGAAAAACCTGCAATGAAAATGAAGTCGAACCCGGTCAAAGAACAATCGAACTCGTCCCTAATCACCATTTAGAAGAATGGCCTTTAAATAAGGGCAGGGGAATTATTGAAGGAAATCTGCCTGCTAAATCGGAAACCTTCACCTATGATAAAAGAGCTGATAACAAACTGAAAGGCGTACAAGGCATCAAGTACCAGCATGCCAAATGGGTGGATATGCGGTTTGGAAATATGAGTGAGTGGGACGTCATTGAAGGCAGCATAATAACCGACGGCCAAAAACCTATTCATGGAAACTCTAGCGCAAAAATTATCGCCAACAGCAGAACATACGATGAGATAAATAAGGAAATTCCTGAAAACTTAACGGATTTTTATATCCGTTTTTATGTTTGTTTTTCCGAAGATTTATTGGACAGCATACGATCAGATACCCCGCTTCGCTTTATGCGGGTTTGGTACAGGAAATACCGTTTACAGTATGTTGCCCTGCTAAAAACAAAGAACGGATTCTCTTTGTGCCTGTTTAGGACATTTAAAAATGAAAAAGGGAAATCGGAAATCGTTAACGATAAAAGCATGGAAATTATTTGTAACAAAGAGATATTTCCAATGCAAAAATACAGTATTGAGTATCATTTCCGGGAAATGAGCGATTCCACGGGTAAACTTGAACTCTGGCTCGATGGTTTGCCGCAAGGTGCCGTTATTTCCGAACATTCCCCCTGGCGGGAAGAAAACATAAACAAGCTTTTTTTTATTAAAAGCTGTAATCAACAAGGCGCATATTACATTGATGATGTTGAAATTTCTGACGCATACGCAGGTACGATTCCTGAAAAGCCCAAGAACATATTCCTGCCCGAAAAAGACCGACTGATATTAAGAAGTTCAGGCTTTATAGATGAAAGACCTAAAAACAGGCGCGTATCAAGCCAGTGGCAGATAGGTGAACAAAATTCTTGGATTAATTTAATGTACGATAGCGGGGAAGATTTTGAACATTTGGATAGCATCGATGTGTCCGATTATTTAACCACCTCCAATAAGTATTATTGGCGCCTTCGTCATAAAAATGATAATGGTAGCTGGAGTGATTGGAGTGAACCCACAACTTTTGTGCATTCAATGAAAACCGCGCACAACATCTCATCTGTGGCTCCACGTGTCCTGGACATAAAGATCACTGATATAAATAAAACCAAGCGATTGTCAGATATTCAAAGAGATATATGGTACGATGTTTACATTTATCTGCAGGACCCCCAGGGGTGGTCAAATATTAGATATGCGGATTTATGGTTAAGCAGTCAATCCTATACTTTAGGTAATATTCAAAACAGAGGCGGGGATTTTAACTTAGAAAACAATTATTGGGTCAGTTATTCGATCATTTCCAATAAAATATGGGCTATAGGAAAAACAGGCCATCACAATATCACGGGGAAGCTTGGGCTATATGTGGATGACGATAATGGCGAATATGAACAGAATTCCGGACAAGGGTGGGCCAAAGCAAGGATAAAACTGCTGCCGGAAGCAAATCCAGGAATCTGGACAATAAACGCTTATGTTATAGATAAAGATACGAATCATTCAGCTATTTATAGGGGGCTTGTCCATATTACGCCATCAAGCAATATTAAAAAAGACGGAATGTTCTTTGTTTGCTTTTTAGGGGGTATTCTTCTTTTAATTGCCTTTATTGCTTATTCTTATAAGAAATGGAAAAAGAAGGCGCATCTGCAAAACGAAAAAAATCTCAATTCCTTGGTCATTTTTTCAAAACACGATAATAATATAAGAAAAGCTTTGGACTTTATTGAAAACCACTATAAAGAAGATATTTCTTTAAAGCAGGTAGCGGAATTTGCTAATGTATCGCCTGCGTGGCTTAGCAAGATATTCAGTGATGGAACCAATATGACGATTGTGGAATATATAATCAGGCTGCGGATTGATGAATCCAAGAAATTATTGAAAAACAGCACCTTAAATATAAGTGAAATAGCTTATAATGTGGGGTTTCAAGACCAGGCATATTTCCATAGAATCTTCAAAAAGATGGAAAAAATGACCCCAAAAGAGTATCGACGCGGCCAAGCATAAAATAATCCATAAATTCGCAAAGAAAATTTATAAAGTCCGTAAAATTAAATATAGCATTTTTTTCATAAGATGCTATTTTATACTTAGCGGTACAGGAGCGGTGATTTGGGCGCAATGCCGTTGCCGGAGTGTTTAACTTAATAAATTAAAAAGAGAGGCGGAGATGAAAAAGACAATTATAATGCTGGGCGTATTGCTGTTTGTGATTATTGCGGCAACCGCGCAGGCGGCGACGTATTATGTCTCATCAAGCGGAAGTGATAGTAACCCGGGTACATTGACTTCTCCTTGGAAGACGATAGGTAAGGCAAACAGTACTCTTCAGGCAGGTGATACTGTGTATATAAGAGTGGGAACATATTCTGGTGACTACGTTAATCCAAGCAGATCAGGAACATCAGACACAAATCGTATAACTTACAGTAATTATAATAATGAAAAAGTTACTGTTAAAGACGCCAGTTACGGAGTTCGTATAAACGGTAAATCATATATAACGGTTAATGGGATTAGTTTTTATAATCTAGTGCTGTGACCACTTAATTTTTACACTTTTTTAATTTTCTTTTTCCGTGCTGGTTCGTTCGGCTTAGAAGCAATAAATTATTGTTTTCAATCATCCATTCGAACTCTTCCCCTTTTTCAATATC